>ERZ869921.283-NODE-283-length-34762-cov-6.295358_pt1 | contig 34762 bp, 93 predicted proteins | sample MGYA00579310_ERZ869921 | MGnify/ENA primary metagenome ERZ869921 (study PRJEB32216, sample SAMN09231816) | wastewater metagenome | place: USA: Maryland | collected 2016-06-21 | study: EMG produced TPA metagenomics assembly of the PRJNA472060 data set (Reclaimed... | reverse complement strand
TTACCAGTAATACTTGAAGCTTTAGATGATTATAAATCAATGTTAAATAACATGATTAAATCATGTGACAACAAAATAGCAAATAAGGAAGTGTCTGATTTAGTAAGAGTAGTTTTTCAAGGAAGTAAAGAACTGTGTTTATCTAAAATGGAACAGGCAAATTTAACCATTAGAAAATTAACAAAATGAACTTCTTTAAAAAGAAAATAATTCCCAGTGGTGAAACAGTAGAAATCACCGAATACGAAAGATGGTCTGTAAGATGGACAAGTATTGACAATAGGAGCACTTGTGGGAATGATTACGCAACTCCAAGAAAAGAAGCAAACTTTTTTACTTCAGAAGAAGATGCAAAGTTATTTAAAGAACAACTAAAACAAGCTCAAAGTCTTTTAAAGCAAAAAGTTTATAATAAAATAGAAATAATAAAAGAAGACTAAAAGTGGAAACTAATAATGGAAGATCTATTGGTGATTTATACGAAATGTCTGAAGAAATTTACATGTCTTTACGTCAAAATAAACAGCTAAATTTAAGCACTGAAGAGATTTATGTTATTGCTAAAAGATTAGCGTTTAAGTGTGAAGATGTAATTTCATTTGTATCTGTTGGAACTTTACCAACATTTAATAAAATAACCGAATAAAAAATTATGTTGCTAATATTACTTACAGTATTAATTTATTTAATTGGAACTATTTTATCTTATTTTAGTCTTAAATTTTATCACAGAGAAATAGAGGAAAAGAAATGGACAGTTGAAGACAGATTATTAACTATATTTATTTCTCTGTTTTCATGGTTGTTACTTTTTCTAGATCCAAAAATTTTCTGGAAGGTTATTTCTAAAAAATTTAATTTTGAAAATGAAGCAAAATGGTAACTTAATAAATACTCTCAATAAATATGCTAAACAATGAATCAATTGTAACAATAAAATTACCATTTCGAGTACTCTGTAGCACAAGATTTATATTAGGAATAACATGGGAAAATAACCTTGCGAATCTTGATGCTATGGGTGCCTATAATGTGATAGACAGTGAAATAAAAAGAGTAGTTGAAGAAAATGGTGGTTATGAACCTCCTAATTAATTATTTATACTAAATAAACTTTATGGCTAATATTATCTACGGCGTAGTTCAAAAATACGATTATTGTGACAATGTTTCAGCATATGCTATTGACGGAAATTCTAATGAATTAGTAGCAAAACATGTTTCTTCTTCAGAGTCTTGGGCATGGAATGACCTTGGATTTAATAAGAACAATAAGAACAATAAGAACACAAAATATGATGCTTTGTATCCAGATGGTTACGAACTAGTTTGGCTTGGTTCAAATATTAATGACTCAAGAATACGTAAGTTTGTTGAAACTTTAAATGCAGTTGACGAAGATGATGAAGAAAAACAAGATGATATTTTAACCAAACCAATTTATGATATAAGTTCTTCTTTTAAAGACGACTATGTAAGAGTTAAATATATTGATTTGTATAAAGATGAAACATACCAGCTTGATTTAGTAAGGGCTGGAGTAACTGGAAGTTTACTTATGAACACTGAGAGTCTAACTAAGTTTCGGGATTCAATTACGAAATTATTAAATAGAAATGGAACAAACAGTATTTAGAAAACATGTAAAGCAGAAGATTCATGAGATAGGAAACAAGTTAAAGTTTACACTAGCTCAAAAAAGACTTCTCATAAAACAACTAAATAATATAAATGATCATGCAGTAAATATATTGTTTGATATTCTTGGATTAACATTTAATTCTAAAAGATCTATAAAACTAATTGGTACAGATGAATACATTCTAAATTTAGAACAATATTCCAGTGACATTTACGACATCTGTCATGAAGGATTTCTCAAGTTCTCAAAGTATAAGTTGTACTCAAGAATTTCTGGAATAGAAAAAGATGATTTCATATTAGTTATGAATATGTTCTTTGAAGGATGTTCTAATTCTGAAATAAAAGAAATAATTGAATTAATCAACACAATATTTAAAGAACACACAAATAACGGTTACCCAATTTTTTATGAACTTGAAGGAGAATAAACGAAAATGATTAAAGAAGAATCAATAACAAAGAAATTTCCAACTAATGTTCCAAGCTATGTTGAAAAGGAAATAATTCAATACACTTGTTCTGACGGAACAATCTTCACAAATGAACATGATGAGAACCCAAGATATAAAAAGACTGGTAAACAACTAGCACAAGAACATGAAAAAGAATTAACTCAGATTAAGGTATCAAAAGAAGAATTAAATTTTTATGAATTAACAAAATACTCCTTAAATAATAAGGTAGATAATCTTGGTTATGATTCAGAATTCTATTTCTATTTTCATAAAAGTCTTTCTGATCTATCAATAGACATCCTAAATCATAAATTAATTTATTATGAAGGATATGGTTACAAGACTAAAGTTTCTAAAGACACTGAAGAAGGCTGGTACATTGTCCAGCAAGAACTTCATATAGAAGAAAGTGCAAATGGAGACTATATTGCAATAGACCATTTTTTGTTTGAAAAATTAGATGATTACAAATTGAGTTTATTAGAAAAGATCAGCTTCTATAATGCAATTTTATCAGAAGCAGAAGAGCAAAGAAAAATTAAAACACTAGTGATGAAAACATCTAGTGGAAAATAGTAACACCAAATAATCAATGAAATTGAAGAATGAGTAAAAAGAATAAATATGTTTCTGTAAAATTTAAAGATGTAGATGACCTACTATCTGAATTTCTTTCAAGACCAAGTCATCCAGATGTTGGTTATTTTGTAAAATACAGAAATGGAAATATAAAAGGATTCTTTACATCGAGAAAGGCAGTTGCAAAGGCAATTAAAAAGTACACAAGGAAGAAAGACAGAAAGTTCAATAATTTTAGTATTAGTTTCATTGATAAAAACAAATATTTGTATTACTTCTGTATTGACGAATATGTAGAAGGTGAGTTTAATGACACTATTTGGGTACACCCAATAGAAATAAATAAAGTTTATTAATTTTTGGTATAAAACATGAAAGTAATAAATGTAAATCCTCTTGACAAGATATTAATTAAACGACATTTAGACAGTATAATTTCTTTAAGTGTAAATGGAAAAGATATTCCTGTTTCTGAGTATGGAGATATTCAAATTAAATGTATTGTAGAGACACAAATTGAGGAGAAAAAAGCTGCAAAAGACAATGATAGATTACTTGAAAAAATAGGAAATATGGTTGATAATGAAAGTGTTCATCTTGATTTACTTAAAACAAAACAAGAAAATGAAAAGTTAAAAAGTGATCTTGAAACTTTAAGATATGAACAAAATGAAGCAATAAAAATAATTAGATTAATACCAGGTGTCATGGATGGAGATGACCTTGTAGTAGAACTTGATATTCTTGAATCATTTATTAGAAAAGCTCTTGGAAGAGAAAGAGAACGAAGTAAATGGTACTTGGCAAAATATAACACTGAAGGATATCCAAATGCTGTATTACAACCTTGTTACTATAACATGGGAAGAGAATGGTTTTGTTGCTGGCGTTAAAGGTGGAGTTGATGAATCTAAATTAACAGACATAGCATTAGAACCACTTAATTTAGAAAAGATGTAAGTATTTTATTCTTTTAAAATTAATCTGGTTTTAAACCTATTAGTAGTTTTAATATAAATAGAAAAAATCAAAATAACAACTAATTATATTATATTGATATACGCTATATATTTTGGTTCCACCCTATATTTTTATAGTTTTTAAAGGTCAATTAGTATTAAACGTTCTATTATGTGTATTGAAACTATAAATAATCTATTTAAAATGTATGGAAAATAATAAGTATCCTAAATCAACTACTAAATCATTTGATTATCTAGAAGATCTATTAGATGAATTTCTTTCTAGATCAGATTATTCTTTAATTGGATATAAAATTAAAGCTGTAGCAGGTGAAGATATAATGTTAGAAGGATATTTTACGTCAAGACTATTGTTGGCAACAGCTTTGAAAGAATATTTTACTAATAGAAATCTAAAATTTAATACATTTAAATTAACTTCAACAGATTTTCAAGGTCTGATATTTGATTCTTTAAATATAACAGAAAATGGTAGTTATTTTAATATTCATGCAGAACCGTTCGAATTAAACAAATTTATAGAATGACCAAGATAATAAATAGATTATTAGAGTTGCTTTATTGTTTTCTTTTTGGTCATCAATGGAAATACTATTCTGAATCAGAAGAAAAATTGAGACAATTAAAAATCCAGAAACTTTTTTGTGATCTATACTGCACTGATAGAAAATGTTTAAATTGTGGAAAAGAACAGACACTAGTAGAAGATTATTTTGGTGATTTGGATAGTAGATTTACTTGGAAAAATAAGTGAGATTATAAATTTTATTATCTATATATGAGAGCACTATTTTAAATAGAAAATTATGTTAAATTTCTTAAAAAGAATTAAGTGCTTTTTTGGTTTTCATTTTTACATTTATTCATTTACAGAAAAGAGTAAAGTAGATATTTGTTATTTGCTTGATGACTATAAATTATGCAATGCTAGAGATTGTCCTGTTTGTGGAAAAGAACAAATAGCATCTGATTATGTGAGAGATGAGTATAACCAATATAATGTAGTTTGGAAGAACAATGAATAAGTTTTTAAAAGACTATTTTGTAATTTTGATATTCATAATTATGTCTATTCTTTTACAACTAAGAGTAAAATTGATCTAATTTATCTTTATAAAGATAATAAAGTTTATAATACTAGAATTTGTTCAGACTGTGGGAAAGAACAAATTGCAGTTGAATTGTTACCAAACGGAAATTATAACCACAAATTGAGATGGGAGGATTATAAATGAAATTCTTTAAACGATTACATTGTTTGTTTCATTCTCACGTTTGGAAAAATTATACTCATTCTGAAAACAATCTTCATTATTTAATGAAAAGAATTCATCACCATGAATTGGTTTATGATTGCAGAAAATGTAAAGTTTGTGGAAGAGAAGAAACAATAATTGGAGAGACTTACAATGATTGGACTAGAAACTTAATTTGGAGAAAGAAATCAGATTATGGACTTTTAGACTAACAAATTTAAAATATTTTATAACTAAGAATTAATACAATGCTTGAATTAAAGAATATAAAGTTCAGAGGAAAAAGAACTGATGTTGATAAATGGACAAAAGGTGGAATTACTGTTCCACTATTGGAACCACAGGACGACGTTCAAAAGGAATACAGAATTGTTTCAGAGAATAATGGTTCTTTTTATAGAGTTCATCAGAACTCAATTGGAAGATTAACTGGACACAGAATCTGGAATGAAGAGAATCCAGAGTACTGCACAGATGAAGTTTATGAAGGAGACATTGTTGCAACAATGCCTTTGTGGGAATACGAAGAATTTCAAATGAGTAATCGTGATGGTAAAAAAGTTCCTAAACTTAAAAATTATGTCATTGGTTACGAAGGAGCAGAACTAGTTTATTTTGAAATGAATAAAAGCGGAAAGCTAGAAAAAGTTGAACAGTATGATGATGGTTCTCATGAGACTTATTCTGTTTCCCAGACAGATTATGACAGAGTTGTTGGAAACTTCTTTGAAAACCCAGAATTAGTTCACGGATATAAGAAATAAAATTATGGAATTAAATTATGTTGATGTAACAGACAAGAAAGAGCAGGAAAAAGATGCAATAGGAATACCCCATGAAATAGACATGACAATTTCAATGAAGCATGCAGCGGATTATGGAATTGATGAGATGTTAAAAATGGTAGGTGATTTAAAATATATGTGTGAAACTTTCTTTGATAGAGTGCAAGCATTGAAATCTAAAGGTTACAACACAGTAGAAAAGAATTATAATTATAACAACCGATTACATCTTGTTCCTAAAACTCTTAGAATTGAATCTAAAGAAGAGAAAATTGCTCGTGAATTTGATGTCAAAGAGAAGACTAGAGAAAGTAAAAAGCGTGAAGTTGAGTATGCTTATAATAAATGGTTTGAATTAAAAACTGAATTAGAGAAAATGTAATATGAAAGAAAAATTAGAAAGTCTACTACAGTGTTATCTTGGAATGCATCCAAGAGACGTTGGTTGCAAATCTTGGAGTGAAATGCAATCTCAGTTGGCAGATAAATTAATTAAGTTATTTAATAATGAATCTATAGATTCAAATGAAAAATACAAATACACAGAGTATTACATCTACTATTATAAAGATATAGCTCTTCAACAAAGAGGAATAGATGCTTATTGGTTGATTCCTTCAAACTTTGAAAACTTAGAAGAAAAATGGTATGCAGTAAAATTAAGAACTATTGGTGAAAGTACAATAGAAGAGTTTATATTTAGTGAAAAGGATCTTGCAAAACCAGAGTTTGAAAATTATAAACCAACTTGGGTGAAAGACGAGGTGAGTAGTTTAGATTATTTAAGAAAGACAGTTAGCGAGTTACTAGAAAAGAAAGCAAAGTCTAACGAAGTTGTATTAAAAGATGAAACAACGCTTGCACTACTTGAGAAACTAGAAGAAAATATAGCAGAAGAACCAGAAGACAAATTTTGGCATTACGTTTATAAGAATGTAAGTGAACACACTGAATGGAATAGCGACTTAGTGTCTTATTTTTTAGTTCCTTCTAGTTTTAATCCTGGAGAAGAGATTTGGTATGATTTAAAAATCCCACGTTCTTTAAATGCAACATTAACAGAATTTAAAATATCTGAATTTGATTTTAAGAAGAAAGTATTTGGATCATTTGAACCAAGATGGGAGAAATATTATCCAGATGAATCTGAAATTAATCTTCTAAATAGAATTTTAAGACGGAATCATCAAATAACTATTAAACCAAAAATTTAAGTAATAAAGAATCTCATATAGTATATAGAATTGGGAATTCTATATACTATATGAGATTAATTTTATAAAATAGAAAATTACAAGAATGAGAAATAAGAAAATATTTCTAAAAGGAATTCCAATAGTAACAGAATCAAGTAAGAATGTAAGACTTATAAATGAACTAATAAACCTGACTAGAACTTATTTGGAAGAAGGAATAAAGAAGTATAAGTTAGTTTATGAAAAAGAACCAGAAACTATTCTTTTACATCCTTTAGTATTTGACATAATGAAGAAAGCTGAGAGAGTTGGAATTCCAGAAGTAGATTGGTTAACTTACATTTATTATTTCAATAAGATTAAAATGCTCCCAAGTGAAGATGTTAAATACTTTTATGCAGAGTTAGTTTAAATAAAGTTTTGTTAATACTTAAAACAATTAAAATATAAACGTTCAATCATTTGTGAACAAAATTTTATAATTTAATTGAAAGTAAGACAATGGAAACATCTTTAACTGAAACTAAAGCAGACCAAAATTTAAAGATTGATGAAGAAACTATTTTCAATCGAGGAAGATTAATGAACAGGTCAAGTAGGGGCAGCATTAATCCAAGTTTAGATCCTGAATTTAAGAATTTTAAAATTGAGTTTGGTATAAATAAAATGACTTCAGAAGAAGTCTGTTGGGTTTATTTTCAATTTGAATACTCTGGGAAAGACTCCTTTAGGAAGCCACTAATTGTTAAAGAATATTTAACTCTTGAACAAGTAAGGATGACGAATCAAGAGTGGGAAGAAGAAATAAAACAACACCATGAAAATTTAAGACTAAAATTTTACTCAACTAAATAATACTAAAACAATGGAAACAATAAACTATACAATACTGCTGTTCAGAGATTCACAAGGAAATAAGCAATCTGCAGTAGTTGAAGAAGGGTTTGATAAAATTCAAATTTGTGGATTAAAAGATGCTAATGGAAATGAAGTTCATTTTGGATCTGAAAATTATCATGCTAAAAATTGGTGCAAAGAAAATGGAATTGAGATGAGACAAACCAGTAATTACAACGATTTTGATCAAATATGGGAAAATGCTTATCCAAGTGAATCAATAGGATAATTTTATCCAAACAAGACATAGGAGACTATTATGTTGTGGCAAATACAAGGATGGGATGATTCTGGAGAAGTTGATGATATTGAGTTCGTTATTGAAAGTGATTTAAAACCAACTTTGGATCAGTGTAAAGAGGTTGCAAAAAGAGAAGAAATTTCTCAAAGTAAACCAAAATACAAATGGTTTATTTCAGAGTTTAAACCATTTAAAATTTAAATAAAATAATGAAAATAAAATACAGAATAGAATGCAGAGTACTTAATGATATTGCAGTAGTTGAAGCAGATAATAGAAGAGAAGCTATTCAAATATTTGAATCTATTTATCCAAAGAGTATCAAGTACACTAAACATATTTCAATTGATGACCATATTGAATCAATTATTGATGAATATAAAGTAAAGATAGAAAAATTAGAAAAGGATGTTGCTATTTATGTTGAAATGTTTGCAACTTGGAGTGCAGAAGAAGACACTTCTGAAAACCTGCAAGATGCAAAACGTGATATTAAAATTTATCAGGAATTCATAACAAAGTTAGAAAATAGAAATAAAAATTAATAAAAGGAGAATATTATGTTGTGGTTAGTAGAAGGATGGAATGAATATGATAATGTTGAATTTATTGTTGAGAACTTAACTCAACCAACAGATGATGAGTGTGAATTAGTTGGTGTACTTGAAGGTTTAGTTGGGCAAGACGCTCAAAATACCTGGAGAGTATCAATTTTTCAACCATTTAAAATTCCTAGTGTGGAAAGTTTCAGTAGTTCTCAAGAGGTTGTTTCTGACAGTGAATTCAGTTTAGCTGTTGATGATATTTACAGAGTTATTAATGAAGACGGAAAGGTAGAATTTTACACAGTAAAAGCTCTTAAATCAGGACATAATCAAGAACTATCAATTTGGCATGTTATTAATCCAGACGGAACTGGAAAATGCCATAACTATGAAGAAATAAAACAGCTTTGGAAAGATGGTAAAGTGTTTGTGAACAAGAAAGAACTTCAAGTAATTAATTAAAACAGTTATGATTAGTAGAATTTCAAAACTTACAAAAGAAGTGTTTTCTTCTGAACGTTGGGCATTAATAGGGGAACTAACTAAAGTTCAAAAGAAAATTTCAGAATTGGATAGAGAATACATTGAAGAAAATAGAAAGTATCTAAACGGTCAAAAACTAAAAGTGAAAGAGTCAGAGAATTCAGAACCAATAACAGTTTTTGTCAGGGAAGCTTATCTAACTGCTGGTTTAGATATTGGTTATGAATTTTATAAAGCGAATGAACACGGAACTAATTCTTGGTTTCAATTAGGAAGATATAATTATGAAATTGTTGAATAAATTATTTAAATAAAATTATGCTAACAGAACTAGAAACTAAAAATATAGAAAACTCACTTGCTTTTGATTGGTGGAGGTGCTTAGAGGATAAAGACAGAGTTAGGCTTCAAGAAAAGTATGGTTACCCTAAGAATTCAGAAAGTTATAAACCAGAAGAATATTTAGTTATAGCTTCAAATGAATTTATTCTTGCTAAAAAAGAATTAAAGTTTATTCTTTTAAAAGAGAGTGAATCTTCAGAGAGTTTTTACCCAAGTTGTTTTGTTTTCTATTATTCTGACGAGTTATCATATGACACCTCTGAATGGTTCTCAAAATTAATTGATACTTATCAATTCCTTAGGTTCTTTAGAGACACTAATCAGGAAGAAGGATTCTTTTTAGCTAACCAATATAAAGGATTTGACATAGACTATAGACGTACTTACAATCTTGATGTTAATTCTATTGGACATTTTATTTCAGATTCAACAAAGAATATAAAAGAGTTAGAAGATAAAAAGAAATTTTATGAAGAAGTAAAGTTAAAAATTGAAAACATTAATTTAGAACAATGAAAAAATTAGTATTTGGTATTGCATTACTTCTTTCTGCTATTTTCTTTTATTATTTAAATAAAGAAAAGCGTAAAGACCCATCAAAAACGACTTCAGGAACAGTGAGATTAAATGAAAATTCTGCTTTAACTGAAATAGACACAATTAAGTTAAACCAGAATGAAAAAATATTAAGTATTTCAGATGTTAATTACGATAGTGAAAATAATTTTTGGGCTCTAGTTGAAGACACTCTGACAAAAAACAGATATGTAGTTCGATTTGATAAGTCTAATCGTTACAGAGAAATATTAATTAAATAGTTATGATAAAACAAGAAACAATAAATGAAACAACTTTTGCTAAGATAACTCTAGAAAAAATAGAAGTAGAAATTTATACCTGTTCTGACGGAAAGAAATTCACAAATCAAGAAGACTGGGTGAAAGGTAGAAGAAGTGGAAAGGAATTAGCAGAAGAACATGAAGAGATGTTAAGTATAATTGAAAAAGGAAAGTTGGAATTAAAGTTTCATTCTATTTCAGATAATTCTGATTATAATGCTGGTTATGAAGAAGAATTTACTTTTTATCTTCACCCTGGATTATCAGAAGATGCTATCTATACTTTGGATGAATTAATTTTTGTTGAAGGCAGAGGGTATAAACACTGGAATTTTTTAGGAAAAGATCCTGGGATTTACATCGTTAAACAAAAAGTAAAAGAAACAGCTTTTAATGATGATTTTGAATGCACTAGTTTTTATTTTGATACTCTAGAAACTTATTGTCAAGATCTAGAAAAGAAAGCAAAATTCTATAGAGACTTAACAAAAGAAGAATCTGAGTATTCTCCAAAGTTAACTAAAAGAGAATTTGTTGAAGGTCATCCAGTTGATTTTGGAGTAGTAAGTTACATCCCAGAATGTAGTCAAAATGATTTAGTAAATGTCACTGCAGAAGATTATATTGGAACTTTTAATATTCACGATATTGAAATAATGCATGTTCCTTTTATCCAAGATAAAGATTGGAATAGTAAAGAAGACAATCATTGGGATAATTATTAAAACGTTCCTATTGAAGTGATTATTTTCTAATAAAAATAAAATTATGAATATCGAAGACAGACATTTAAAGATATTAAATAAGGCAGTAGTTCATTTTATAAAAACTCATAAAATGAGCGATGAAGAAAAACTCTTATTTAAAGACTTACTTGAAGACACTAAGGATACTGGATTGATGAGAAAGGATTTAATACTAAGTTTCCCTGCAACTTATCCTCAGTTAGAAAATTTAAAAGATTCAGATTTAGATGGATTTGATGATTTTAAGAAAGAACAATCAGAAAGAGTAAGAAAAGCTCTTGAAAATATGCTTGGGTCAATGCCAGATATTTGTGAAGAACAAAGTTATGAGACTGACGAGCTACTCTATTTTGAATCTCCAATTAGTGAAGACGAAAAAGCATTAAGTCCAGAACAAAGAAAATCAGAAAGATTAAGAAGAGGATTAATAACAATTTCTGATTTAAGAACTGTCCCTTTGGTTAGTTTCGAAAGACTTGAAAAATTACAGGAAGGACTTCCATCAAAATCATTTTGGAAAACATTATTTAATTTAAAATGAATCAAAAACCAGTTAGTCAAAGAACTACAAGAGAATTAGTTGAAGAAGTTTATAATTGTCTTAATAGATTAGAAAATGACCACAATGAATTTAAAGAAGAAGTTTCTAATCAAATAACTGATCTAAAAGATAAGTCTGAAAAGAAACTTGTTCCAGTTAATTTAGAACAAGATATTCTTAGAACCGCTCAGATATCTATTGCAGAAGCAATCAGAACTTCGTTGACAAAGTATGATAATCCATTGAACAAATTGATTGAAAGTGTAATCAGCGAAAATGCAGCTGAGTTAAGAGGAATTATTTCTTCTTCATTTACTCAAGTAATTAGAACAGAAGATTTTAAGAAATCTATTGTTAATGCATTCAGCCACAAAGTGGCACGTTCAATTATTTCAAATAATGACGGATTGTTTGATAAGGTTGCGAATGAGTTAAAACAAGATGCAATTTTTAAATCGAAAATGGCAATAGCTGTTTCTAACGTTGTTGAAGAGTGTCTAAGGAAAGAAAATGAGAGTTGAATTATGGGGTGTTTTGGAAGAGGTTAAAGAAAAGATTGAAGAAAATTTAATACATGAAAAATGTACCACAGAAGAATTGGAAGATTTTATTTATCATTTGAATGATATAGTAAAACAAATAAATACAAATATGAGATATAGATTAATAAGAATTAATAAAACCCATGGCTAGTTTATCAATGCATTCCTGTAATGAAAATGAGATTAATGAAATAGTAAAACTTTTAAAAGACTCTTCTCTTGAAGGTTTAAAATTAACAAAAGATCGAGAGGATGGTGAGATATTTATTTATGCAAAAATAAAATCGATGATTTTGCAGTTTCAGGAAAGACTTTCTGAAAAAGAAAATCTAATTTGTTTCTTTAGTTTACAAATAAATAGTGACTCATACGAAGTAGCTTATCCTAAAGGAGAACTACTTAAAGAGTTAAGAAAAATATTAATAGAAGCAAAAGATAAAGTACTTTATGGAAAGTCTCTGAGTGAAAAGATTAAAAATGCTTTACTAACTCCTTCTGTTTAAATTAAATGTACTTACAAGCAAAAATAGAAGAGCTGCTCGATGAAGAATCTAATAAAGGTACTCTTAATATAAACTTAGCTCCATTAATAGTTAACTTAGTAATAAAGCATTTAGTTGATGGAAATACTCTGGAAAATAGAACAAAAATGAATACTAATAATTTAATTGATAGTTTTTCAAATAATAATATTGAAGACTTTAAGAAATTTGAACAGGAAAGAGTCTCAGAGAAATTAGTTCGTTCGGAGAGATTAATGCCTGTATTAATGTTTGATTCTGACAAAGACATAGAATACGGTGACTACAGTTTTCAAATAGAGAATTTTTCATTTCAGTACGGTACCATTGTTAAAATAAGAATTAACCCAAGTTCACCTATTTTTGGTTACAGGTGTGAAAACTATGGGTACATAATGGATAATCTTCATGAATAACTTAAAAGAATATATTTACAAAACTTTAGAAAATATAGCTCATACTGGAAAATATTCAGATCATTTGTTTCGTTCCAATTTTCCAGATTCTGAAAGACTCTTGATAAGTAAGCACCATTTTATTTCTTTATGTGATGCAGTCATGTTAATCTTTGTTTACAACAAAAATATTGATATGTCTGACTTTCAATGGTTAAGAGAATTAAAATTAGATACCGTAATTAGTGTTTATAATCACAGAGAGTTAGTTTGGAATTTGAATAATGTTCTTCAGATGATTGAGTTGGATTTAAAAATAAATAGTGAGATCCATAATGGAAATTCCAACTGACAATTTAACAGAATTCCTTTATTCTTCTTGGTGGTGGAAAATTCCTAAAGAAGAAAGAATCGAGTTGTTAAAGAAATATGAAATTCCATTTGATTCATTGTATGTAGAAACTAATAGGATAAGACCTGAATTTGAAAAGGTTTATTTAGGTGAGTTTAATTTAGCAAAAGAAGAACTTAAATTGAAAGTATTTATAGAAAAACGATCTAATTCTGGTTATCTTTATCCAAAATTATTTTGTTTTTATTTTTCTAATAATTTATCTGAAAATGCTAAAAGATGGCTATTAACTTTAATAAATCATCCAATTACAATTGACTATTTAACAGGAAATCTTAGTGAGAATAGTTGGTTAGTTGTTAAACAGTCTAGAGATCCTTATGGAGAACTCAAAATAAATTCTGTAGATTCATTTATTGAAGAAATTCAATCTAAGATAACTGAGTTAGAACATCAGAAGAATTTTTATTTAAAGATAAGAGAATTAACTAAATGAGTAATAAAAAATTTAACTGGTTGAAATGGATTAACAGAATAATACTTCAATGGTTGTTTATCAGATTAACTAGATGTGAAGAGAAAATTGTTGAAGAATATAAATTTCACAGTGTAAGTTTAATGAGTGACATGAGCCTCTCAGCAAGAGGAGAAGCAAAATTAACAAAAAGAAGTTGGTATTCCTTAAAGTTGTTTGTTATTCCATTAAGTGGTTATTTAACCGTTCTTCCAGATATGATTTGTTTTCCGAAAGAATCAATTTATTTAAAAGTTTCAAAAATTAGTAAGGTAAAAGATGAATAACCAAGACCCAGATTTAAATAAGTATCTAGCATCTCAAGGATTTAATCCTGTTGATTTTGAAGGTTACGAATTAAATTTAAAAGCAAATGAAAAGAAATCTTCTAAAGTTCCAACACGAGTAGAAATCCCAAATAGAGTTGAAGATATCTACCCACTAACAATAATAAAAACTAAATTAGTTAATACTAAAAACATAATTATTTTTAATCTTCCAGAAGACTCAGGATTTATTTGTGAAATAGATAATGAGTTCCCAGAAGAAGATTTAAAAACGATGTTTGAAGACAGTTTTCCGAATCCAGTATTTTACGGAATTGGAAAAACTATTGAAGAAGCATTCCAACATTATTTGGAAAATATAAATGTTTATTTAGTTGCATACTCTTAATTAAAATGGAAACAGAAAAAGAAATATACCTGATGGATAAGCGAAGCATAACTAACACTATTGAAAGGTGTCAGTTAGACTTAAATGATTTAAATGAAAGATACATTAAAAATAACAGATTATTTGAAGATAATGAGAGAGTAAAATTAGTTCATAAGTTAGATGGAAAATCTATTTTTGGAATAATTAATAATGCTTATATTTCTTCTGACGGTGAAATTTATTACAGTGTTTTTAAAAATGTTTTGGATGAAAATCTATCAGTTAGATCAATGGTTAAAATAACAAATGTTCTTGACTACAACATTGAAAAACTAAAATAGATAAGAAGTTATGGGAAGACAGATTTCTTTAGTAGAGTATAAAAATTCTTTAGAATCAACAGAACAACTTTTAGGTTTGAAAGTTTACAGTATTCCAGATGAAGAATGGTATTTTATAAATTACATTAATGGTGATTTAATTTGGCTAGGAAATATAATTGGAGATAAGGAAACTAAAGGGCATTACATCAATATTAAGTGGTTAACTATCGATCCAACAAATTTAATATAAACTATGAAACATTACTCATCTGAAGATTTACAAACAGAAAATACTTATAAGGATTGTGCTTATCCTTTTAATAATTTTGGTTCATTAACTGGACATGAAATTACAATGGATTATTCTGAAAGATACAACATAAATCCAAACTTTGTATTAATTCATTTTAAAACAATGAATCCAGAATTTATATTTTCTACTACTGAAAATAAATATGTCTTAGTTCCTCAAGAAGAAAATAAGTTTAAAGATTATTTTGAAATAAAAGAAAGTAAAAAATGAAAAATAGAGAACGAGCATTGTTAGTTTCTGAGAAAGCTCATGCTGGGCAATCTTATGATATTTATCCTTACATGTACCACATTCTTCAAGTGGTTAAAATTGCTGAAGAATTAGGTTATGACGATACTGTTATTGTTTCAGCCGCTCTTCATGATATTTTGGAAGACGCTGCACTTTCTTATGGGGATATCTTGAAATCATTTGGAGTAGAAGTGGCAGAAGTGGTGTACGCTGTTACTGATGAGCGTGGAAGAAATAGGCAAGAGCGAAAGATGAAGACTTATCCAAAAATAAAAGCAAATTGGAGAGCAGTTGTTGTAAAAGTTTGTGACAGAATTGCAAACTTAGAACATTCCAGAGAATACAATAAAGATTTATTTAAAATGTATTTAAAGGAATCTTCTGACTTTAAGGAAAATCTGTATTTTTATAACGAAGAAACAGAGAAGGCATGGAAAAGATTATTTGAATTAATTTCTCAGACTAGGATTAAACAGAAAAATGACAAATAAAGAATTAATTTTTGGCAATACTTTGATTGCTATCTATTCAGGAGTTGAATATGAACTTACTGAATATGACTTGCCAAATAAAGGTATTTGGCATTTTGATTATTTATGTTCTAATAACCATCAAGAACTAGATAACATGAATGTTCAGTATTCTGTTTCTTGTGAATTTGACATGCTTCAATATCACAGTAATTGGAATTGGCTGATGCCAGTTTTAAAGAAATTAGAAAATGATTGTCCTACTAAATACTGGTCAGGAATTATTGAATCTTTAAAGACACTTGATGTGTTTGTAGTTTTTCAAAAAGTGGTTGAATGTCTTAAAGAATGTGACTTAGTGAAGAATACAAGTTTAGTGGCGTTAGTTAATTTCCAGATAGAAATAAAATGAAAATTAAAGTAAATTGTGGTGGTTTATTGTCAACCTCTGGAGAACATGAAGTAACTTTAACAGGAGGTTATGAGAGGTGTGACAATCCTAATACTTATTGGTTTTGGAGAATACAGGAAAGAGTAAATTTAATAATCAATTTTAGAATATTACTCACTGGGGTTCAACATGAAGAAATGTTAAAAACTTATTGGCAGTGGAGAAAAGACAATAATATTAGTTGGAATGAACAAACTCAAAAATTATATGGAAAGTATACTAAATGATAATAGACGATAAATATAACCTAGTTGTTTACAGAGCACTCGGACTTCTTTTGAGTTGTTGTGAGGGAGATGAAGCAAAAGACATGCCATTTTATCAAAGAGATCTAAACATATTAAAACATCTTATTGAAGTTGTGAAGTCACAAGAAGTTCCAGGATTAAGTCCTTACGAGAAAGATGAAAATAAGAATAAATTAAACACTATATAAAATAATTTAATGAGTAACACTGAAGAATACAGAGCAAAACATGCCTGGAATGATAATTTATTAGTTTATGGTTATTATGTTGTTATTGAATCTAGGCATAAGATATTTGAAAATGCGAGAGTTAGTAAACATTCTGGAAGTTATGCTGATATCCATGAAGACACCTTGTCAAAATTTACTGGAAAGCAAGATAAAAATAGAAAAGATATTTTTGGTTCAGTTAACCAAAAGAATAATGACGGCGGTGACTTCGTAAAGATTAAAGGTGAAATTGGAAAAGTGGTTTGGCATGAAACTTTGTTACAATGGATTGTTGATTTTATTCCTTACTCCAGTGATACTGTTCCATTATGGGAATTTGATGAAGAAGACATTGAAATTTTAGGAACTCAGTTTTCGAAAGAATTTAAAACTCTAGAAGAACAATCAACTAAAGAATTTTTTGAAAATGAAAACAAAAGAAGAGAAATATAAAGAACTAGAAGAAGCAATTAATTCTGGTAAACTAAAGTTAGTAAATAAAGAGTACTTAGAATGGTTTTTAATTTATACTAAGAGATTAAAGGAAAGAGATGAAAACAAAAGAAGAATTCGATTCTTTAATTGATTATTTAAATAGTACCCTAAAATTAAAGAGATCTAAGTTAGCTGAAATAGAAAAGAAGTTTTTAGAACTCTATTTTGAGAAGGAAGGAATTGAAGAGGGGATTCTTTCTGATTTAAGACTAATTAATAATTACACTAGAGCAAGAAATGACTTGGAAATCAATAAGACCTAAACCAAAAAAGAAAGAGTTACCAAATCAAGTTAACCTCTTTAATCCAGTATTCAAGAATCTTGGAGTTGGAGACATAAAAGTAATAAATCTGAATTACGACGACAGAACAGACAAGTACAAACCAATTGACATAGCGAAATCAAGACTTCTAGGCAACCCGTTCTTTTTTAATGTTAAAAGTGATCTAGAGCGTGGGGAGTCTATTAGAAAGTACCGTGAGAAACTTTGGGAAGAATTAAACAAAGAAAAATCAACTGTGAAGGATGAAGTATACAGAATAGCGAAGTTAGTTTCCCAAGGCGAGAAAATAAAATTAAAATGTTATTGTAAACCAAAACAATGCCATGGAGACGTTCTAGTTAGTTGCATTACTTGGTTAATTAAAGAAGGAAAAGTATGAGTTTTGGTAAATACCCAAATAGTTTTGATGTGATGTCTCAAATTATAAGAGCAGAGATGGGCATAGCTCTTGAAAAAAGTAACAGTAAGAAAGAGTACAGATCTCCTGAAAAGTTATTTTCAGAAGTTCAACAACATTTTACTAGCAATAATTTTAAAGTAGAAAAAATTAACGGTGTTTATATTTTAAGTTGGGAGTAGAACTATGGATGAACAAAATTTAGTTGAAAGATTTTATAATCTTTGTAATAATTATCTTGTATGTAGTGAGTCTTCCGCAAAATATTTTAAAAAGAAAGATATTTTAAAGGAAATTGAAAAACTTGATTACAAAAACAATTTTGTAGATAAGTTTCTTCAAATTATGACTAGAGCTGAAGTTACTGAATCAGATGAACTTTGGGGAGTTTCACAAGAACTGTTACTAGAAAAGATCTTAACTGATTCCAAAGTTTTTGAAAGATTAAAGGTTGAAAATAAATAATAAGAAATGTGTTTATTTAATAATTTAAGATAAGGAGTTTAAAATGACAGTAGTACGGAAAGAAATAACCTATAGATTTGTAGATTACAATGAATACAATAATCCAGACAATATAATTGTTATGATTGATCAAGAAAAAGATGAAGGATTTACTGCAGTAAATAGAGTAGACACTACTGTTGGAAACTTTGAAATAAAAATGACTTACGAACCAACTCCAGTAATAGTTCCGTAATTATTAGTTGAATTCTATTCTTTTCCAAGGAAATAATATAAAATGAAAATGCAAAAGTATGCGATATTATTTGCAAAAATATTTGAAATGAGACAGCTTCAAAGAATTGATTCTCTTTGTTCAGAAGAACAAAGAGGTAGATTAAAACAATTAGAAGATGAAGTTGATGCTTTGTTGTCAGAAAAAGTAAATGAAGTTAAAACAAATGACTAACAACACTAAGGCAATAAATAAGCTTTGGTCAGCTAAAAGATACGAGTTTGAAGGAGTAGAGTATTTTGTTAATAAACTTGTTCATCATAAGAGTGGCTATTTAGTTATTGTTCCAACTCCTTTAAAGAATCATTATTTTTATGGATTTAAGAAAAGACACCAGACACATAGACTGACAAGAAGAAATATAAAGATGCTTAAAAAAGGATTGCAAGTGCAACATCTTTACGGAGATTTTGATCATGGAAATAAAAATGAAGAATATTATTTTTAAAGGAAATTTAAGATGAAATCGAATAGAAATGATTCAGCATTTCCAAAACATGTGTCTGGTGGAGACCACGGAATGACTTGGGATGGAAGAGTTTCAATTTATTTGTTTGAAAAGGAACTTTTTGAAAAGAAGTTCGATTGTCAAACTTTAGAAGAACTAAGGAAAGAAGTTGAAACTTATATTGAATCAATTAGATTAAAAGTAGAGAGTTTATTTATTAATTTTCAATAAGATTTTATGATAGAGTTAAATAAGAAAATACAGAAAAAGTTCGATGAAATGTCGAAGACAGGAAAACTTTTTCGATCAGAATTGACTGGTCAGCAAGTTTGGGATCTTTATATTTCTTCTTTTCCAAAAGAATATGATCCAGTATTTCGTGACCCAAATAGTAGTTATCACAAATGTAATTTGTGCAATAACTTTATTCGACGTTATGGAAACATTGTTTCAATAGATGAAAATTATAACGTTGTTACAATGTTTGATGTTGAAGGAAAAGAAGAAGATTTAGAATATTTGAATTCTTTAGAATCAATTTCTACTGTAATTAAAAAATCTAAGATCTCTGAGGTATTCTTTGAAACTTACGATGAATTAAATTCTCTTCCCTATGAATCTATTTCTAAAAGAAATGAGAAATTTAAACTTGGGATTGAAAGAAACACAAAAAGGTATACTAAGGAAGAATCAGAAAAATACGGAGTAGTAAAACCAGATGAGATTAAATCTTTTAACCATTTTAATCTCACATTAGATAAGCTATTTGTGGACTCCTCTGGGAAGTCTGTTGAGTCAATTATGGGAAAGTACCGAGATGCTAAAGAAGTATTTCAGAGAGCTATGGAAACTATACCAGTTGATACTCTAAATCTAGTTAAGGATTTAATTAACCAAGGTTCTCTTTTAAATGGTGAAACCCACTTATTTAAAGTTGAAAAAATGATTCCTCTAAAATTAGAGTATGATAATTTATCAAAAGAACAAAGAGAAAATTGGTGTTGGGTTACTTCTTATAATTTTGAACTAGCAAAATTTAGAAATGAATTAATTGGTGTTTTGTGTTCTGAATTAGCAGAAGGAAAAGAAATAAATGAAGCTTGTCTGAGTTGGAATAAGAGAGTAGACTCAGTGAATTACATGAAAGCAAAAGCACCAATTACGAAATTTCAAAAAGAACAGGCAAAACAATTTGTTGAAGAAAATGGTTATGTTGAATCCTTTAGTAGAAGATTTGCAACAATGGCTGACATTAGAGTGTCAGAGATACTTCACACAAATGTTGGAAAAGGAGAAATAAAATCTGTTTCAATATTTGATGGTGTCAAACCAAATAATACAAGACATAAGAGAAATGAATTTGATGGAGTTGAGAAAGTGGGGATTGAAAAGTTCATGAAATATATTCTTCCAGGTTGTACTTCAATTCAAGCACTTTTAACAAATCAGCATGATGGAAATTTAGTTTCTTTAACAACTTCAACGTTCAAAGAGTCAAAGCAAATATTCAAATGGTCTAATCCTTTTAGTTGGACTTATAATGGAAACCTTGCTGGCAAGTCAATGATAACTCAAGCAGTGAAAGATAAGGGAGGTAGAATTGACGGAGTTCTTCGCTTTTCTATCACCTGGAACGAAGACGGAAAAGATGTCCTTGATTTTGATGCTCATTGTATTGAACCTGACGGAACAATGATTTATTACGGGAATAAAGATGGAAAATTGGATGTTGATATGATAAGTCCAATGACTCTAGGAGTTGAAAATATAGTTTATGTCAATTTAAATAGGATGAAACCTGGAGTCTATAAATTTTTCATAAAGAATTATAATGGTGGAGGAAATAGATCTTTTAAAGCTGAGATAGGATTTAATGGAGAAATTTACAGCTACCATTATCAAAAACCAGTAGCTTATAAAGAAGAAGTTCATGTTGCTGAAGTAACTTTAAAAGATAAGGAATTCAGCATCAAACATTTAATACCAGAGTCCTCTGTTTCTTCAAAAGAATTATATGGTCTTGAAACAAATCAATTCCATAAAGTAAACTTAGTTTGCTTGTCTCCGAATCATTGGAATAACGAAAGCATTGGAAATAAACATTATTTCTTTATGCTTGAAGATTGTAAGTCTCCAAATTCAATCCGAAGTTTCCATAACGAAAATTTATTGCCAGAATTGGCAGAACATAGAAAAGTTCTTGAAGTTTTAGGTGCAACTAATCAAATTGATTCAACAGATGGGCAACTTTCAGGACTTGGATTCAATGCTACTGTTAGAGAAAAGTTGATTCTTAAATTAGAAGGAACTCACAAACGAGTAATAGAAGTGGAGTTTTAATTATGACTGATAATTCAAATGTTTCTGATATTCCTGCTTTAAAAAAGGTCTGGAATTATAAAGTGAGTCTTTTAAAAGAATTGTTTAATCAATTAGAAGAAGGTCAACAAAATAAGTTTAATCGTTTCTTCGGTGGAGTTGCTACAATAGATCCAGATAAAATTGATCACGCCACTTTTCTTTGTGAGAAAACAATCAAAGAAAATAAAGAAAAACAAACTTTGTTAAATTCATAAAGTAAAGACATGAAAAAGAATTATGAAATTGTGACTAAAGATTCACGTGAGGTATTTGATTTAGAAGAATATCTTGACATAGTTGAACTAATTCAATGGTTGCAAGAACAGCGTGATATGGGAGCAACTCATGTTGAGTTAAAGCAAGACTATGTTGGAAATACTTTAACAACTTCAATGAAATTTGATTAACTGCCAAAGCATAACAAGTATTAGGAGCAGGTTGCAAACTGATAGCGTAACTTCTATTAATCCACGTGCGTCTGGAACCTTTGGTAGTTTTATTTTTACGACAGGGGTGCATGGTTTTCCAACCGTAACAGCAGGGTGAGTTTTTAATGACCGAAAAGTTTGCTTACCCAAGAATAAGAATGTAATGAGGATTCTATCTATTCTCCCCTGTTTTATTTTAGTTATTTTATGAGAAAATATATAGTAATTTGGGATAATGAGTTCGCTGGGAGTGTTTATTATGAGATTAAACAAGACAGATTTCTTCCAGATTATTTATTAGAAATTTATAAATCAGAACTTTCTGGTCCATTTTCTGAAAGTTTAGTTGAAAAGCAAAATTCTATTTCTATTGAAATAATAAATCATTATTTAAAAGAAGACTATGTTTGGAATGTTTCTAACTTTAATGAAGAAGAAATTAAAAGTTTAAAAGACCAGATTCTAAAGAATCAAGCAAAATTAAGAGAACAAGAAAGAAAAAGAAAAATCTTAATATAAAATGGAATTTACTAGATTTATTAAAGAGCCAATAAGTATTGGTTTAGTGATTTGGATAACTTGTTATCTTTGGGTTAATTTTGCAATTTTAAGTTGTTTAATTTTATTTACAACTAAAAGACTATTTAATAAAAATATAAAAGCTAAATTTCGTGGAGTAGCTACCACAAAAAATAATTATAAGGAATAACATAATGGATATTTATAAACAAGCACTAAGAATAAATGCTCGTTTCAACACTCCAAAAGGTCATGTAACAACTGAACAACTTTTCGGAATGTCACTTGAAGAACTAGATGCTTTAGCAGTCTCTCTTGATATTGAGCACAAGGAATCTGGAAAGAAATCATTTTTGAAAAAGACAAATCAAAAGGATAAAATAGCTAAGCTAAAATTTGATGTTGTTCTTGATGTGTTAAACACAAAAAATGAAGAAATGGAAGCTGCTGCTGAAGCGTTAGAAATTAAGAAGAATAATGAAAAAATTCTTGACCTTATTTCTAAAAAACAAGACAATGAGTTGGAAAACTTGCCAATAGCAGACCTTAAGAAATTACTAAAATGAAAAAATTTGAGAAACAAATAATAGTTAGATGGGAAATGAAACAATTAACTTATGGAGTATCTGACCCTAGGTTAGAACTCGGGATGTCAGTTGTTGAATCAGATCATCCAAATTATTCCAATAATATTCATTTTGATTTTGGGAAATTAGAACAAGTCTGCAAAGAAGGTTACGCAGTAATTATTTTACCAGTTTTATTGTAAAATGAGTATTTTAGATAAAATAAGATCAATAGGATTTACTTTTAGTCCAGAACAAAGAAAAGTATTTAGAAGAAAATCTGGAATAGTTTGGGGAAACTTAAGTGAAAGTAATGCGAGTTTCCCCTTACTTTATATTTCTAAGCCAAAAAACATTAGTGAAGAAGACTTTGAAGAAATATTGAGTAGACTTGAATTAAACATAATGAATAAATCTAAGTAAATGTCAAGAGCAAAACCTGAACCAGTAAAACCAACTTGTCCAAAAATTGATAAAGCAACGTCTCAAATAAAAGATGTTGTTACTTCACTCAATGATTTTGTTGGTATTTTAGAGAATATTGGGGTTGGCTACAACTGTGAGTTTGAAGATTTGAGAGATGATAATTCTTCTCTTCGAGATTGGGGAAATGAAATGAGAGAAGCATTAGAAGATGAAGAGTTTAAAAACGGTCAGTTAGAAGAAACAATTTCAGAGTTAACTAAAGAACTTGAAGACTTAAAATTAGAAATGTTTGCTTTAAAATTAAAATACGAAGATTAATATGGAATTTATTGTTTTAATGTCAATTTGGTTGATTGGTTCAGCAGTATCAATTTATTTTGTTAAAAAGAGACAAAAATCAGTTGAAGAATTTGAAAATAAGAGGAAAAAGAGACAAAAATCAGTTGAAGAATTTGAAAATAAGAGGAAAAATAAATGAAGCTGAACATAATTGTAAACAACAGTGATTCATTCCAAAGAAGTATTGACTTAAGTTATTTAGTAGATACTGAACATAAAATTTGGGAAGTTCACGGTTGGGATCCTGATGCTAATTTCCCTGAAAAGAGAAGTATTGAATTTTTGTTAGTGTCAATAGAAAAACCAACAGAAGAATACATAGTAAATTTGTGTTTAGAAAAAGAAATCACATTTTGTTGCCAGATGTATCTTAAAATGAAAAGATATAATTGGTCTATTGAAGAATTTTATGATGAAAGATTTTATGAAATAATTCCAGAGAATGCTTACCACAAGCATTCTTGTTTGGCTGTTTTGGGAAGAGGAGAGAAGGCAATAAAACAATTATCTGATTGGGTTGATAAATTAAGAGAAATCGGAGTTACAGTTGAACTCTATGATTCAAATAAATATGGACAAAAAACATTGGTTCCAGTTTTAAAAGTTAAAACTGATGAAAAAGAAGAGAAGTTAGAAATATTTTGGCCAGACGGATTACCTCTTTATTAATAAAGTGAAAACTTATAATTCAAAATTTTTAAGAAGACTATTATTTTGGAAAAGATGGTATTTAATGGATCTTGAAGACTACAAAGATCACTGGATCCCTCTTTCAAAATTTGAAGACCTGAGACGTAAGTCTGCTCTTCCAAGATTAGTTACTTTCGAAGAACCGTTCATAAAAATAATTTATAGAAGAATTTCAATGTTTTTTACTAATGCTCTGATTACTCTATTTGAATTAAAAATGTTCTTTTTATATTTAGCTTTGATTGTTTTAATTTTACATTGGTATGGATTATTTTAAATAAATTAAAATTATGAGAATATTAATAACAAATAAAGAAAATTTTGATAGATTACTTTCAAATAGTGGAATTAATAAATGGAATGTTGAAGAACAAGACGATATATTCTTTATTTCTATCAATAATCCAAGAGATAAGCAAGAACCATATCTTGAAAATGCAGAAAATGCGATTGTTTTATTTTTTGATGATGTTGATAAAGATTTTGAAGTTCCAGATATTAAAACTAGAGAAAAACTATTGTTAAAAGCGTTCACAAAAGAGCAAGCACAGCAATTATTCTATTTCGTCACCAAACATAAGGATAAAGAAAATTGCGTAATCCATTGCGAAGCTGGAGTAAGTAGAAGTGGTGCTGTTGGTAAATTTATTTGTGACTATTTAAGGTTAGATCAACTTCAATTTATGCAACAAAATCCTTACATAAATCCGAATACTCATGTTTTAAGACTTTTAAGAAATGCGCACAGAGATCATTCATTAAGTTTAATTGAGATATAATAAAATGAAATTATTTAAATGGAAACATTACAGAAAAGGAATCCACATTCTTATAGGTTTAAAACTTAACGATGAGGAAATAGGTAGAAATACTTATTACTGTGTTGTTACCTCTAGAAAATCTAAATTTGAAAATTTAAATGTTCTTACTGAAAAAGACATGTTCGGAAGAGGTCACCCATCTTCAGCACATTTTCAATTTAGTAGTTTTAATTGTGCAGTAAAATATGCAAAATTTAGATCCGAGGAATGGTTAAGAATTGAAAAATATGTCAGATCTAAAAATAGAATTTAATTTATGGAAACAAAGTTTGGTAAGAGAACTTAATAAGAGAGAAAAATGCCAATACTTTATGACGATTTTTGCCCAAATTGTGGATAAGAATTAAGACCAGAAGAAATAAATAATGGAGGGTGTTATTCTTGTAACTATTCTTTGGAAGGAGAAAACGAAAATGATGTCTAATGCGGAATATAGGGAATTAAAAAAGAGAGATGAAGAAGGAATTTTGGAATTAAATTCAAAGAAAACTGTAAAAGTAGGTTCTTTAGATTGGAAAAATATGAAGGAATACGAGTCTCAATTTTGTGAACATCCTTTTGTTGAAACTAGGACAGGAAATTTAAAAGACAAAATAAGAAGAATATGTTTACTTTGTGAAAAGATTCTAGAGGAAAAGAAATAACATGGATCAATATTCGTTTACTAACTCAGATAAAGAATTTGAACTTGAGCAAGCAAACATTTTATTTGCAAAATTCTTTTATAATTTTGATATTAAACTTGACGAAACTGGAATTCAAAGTGTTTATAAGAATGGTAATAAATTTGGTACTTGGGAAAACTGGGGAAAGAATAGATTTAATTTAAATTTTTTATTTCTTTATAATGTTCAGGTTAAGATTCAAAAAATTTTATTTGGTAAAGTGAAAGTTACTCAGAAAAAATTTATTAAAAAGGTAATTTCTGATATTGGAAAATTAGAAGAGTATGAAAATAAACAACTGAGTTTGGAAGATAGATTTTGGATTTATTACGATTGGGTTTTAATTTATGGAAATAAAGAGTATAATTGACATATTTGACGAAATAGCCAAAGAAAATATGAAGTATTGGAATCTTGAAGAGTTTAAGAGAACTCATCCAAGTTTATTTAACGTTATCATTTTAACTGCTCACGAATACGCTGGTCAAAGTTGCAGATGCCAGTCAGAAATTATTAAAGATTTTCCGGAATACTTTGCAAGGAAATAGATTATGAATATAACTAATAAAACTGAAAACTTTATTTATGTTTCCATAATGCTGCTTTTAATTCTAATTGGCATAATATTGGAAAGATCAAGTCATTAATTTTGAGTGAGGACTTAGTTGTGTTTAAAAACAGAATAAAGAATTGGTTTAATTCTCCTTTTATTAAAGGCATGGGTAGTATTTTTAATTTGGGTGGAAATTATTACCCAAAAAGAAAAATACTCTCAGACAAGGAAGCTTGGGAAGAAGACTACAAAGCATTAAAAAGTGATTGGGATTTAGTAGGAAAAGACATGTGGACTGCAATTAAACAGTTTGATAAAGAACACAATATTAACTCAGATGAAATCAAAAGAAACTAAGATTAGAAGTTTTAATGAATTTAAAAAACGTTATTTTCCAAATTTATGGAAAAAGGAAAATTCTTCTAAAGACCCAGAAACTATAGGAAAAGAAATTGCGAAATCAATTTTAAATGGTATTCGTAAGGAACTAAAGAAAATATGATTGAAGAAATTCTTTCCCAAATGCGTTTGCGAATTAATTTTGGTAAGCGAGTTCCTGTTAAAAATCCAACTTTAGAAGAAGTTTTAAAGAGTTATCTTCGTGAAAAGTCTGATTTTGAAAAGTCTATTAGATTAGTCCCTGCTAGATTACCGAGTTTTGGTTCAGCTGAATTTTTAAAACCAGTAAAACCATTAAAAGAAATAGATATTGATTTAAATTTTTACAACTTAAAAATTAAGGATGATAATGTTTAGACTAATAAAATTTGGAATTAAAATAATCATAATTACTATATTAGTGGTTTGGTTAATTAAACATTTTAATTTAATATGAATAAGTTCAATATAAAAATTGACTCTGAATTAAAAGAAAAATTAAAACAAAGAGAAGAACAAGAACATTTTGAAAAAGAATTTAAAAAGTATTGGGTTAGTTCTCATTGGGATAAAATAATTGGAATTGGACCAAAAACTTTTGAGTCAATAAGAAAATTATTTAGAGAAAATTTTTATATTAGATAAATGCTTTATGCTTCAACAGAAATTGCTAATTGGTTTTTAGTAAAGTTTTCGAAAGAACACTCTGATGTAACTCCGATGAAGTTAATGAAATTGGTTTATTTAACTCACGGATGGTATTACTATTTAAGTGGTGGAAAACCATTAATTAGTGAAGACGTTCAAGCATGGGAATTTGGACCAGTATTTCCTGAATTGTATCATCGAACAAAGAGATACGGTTCAGGATTTGTTACAGATTGCATTGAAACGTATAACTCGGAAAAGAAGACAACAGAATACATAACTGTTTCTAAATCAAATGAACAATTAATAAAACTTCTTGAAAGGATTTGGGAAGTTTATAGTGAAGTTCCTAATGAAAATCTTAATGGTTACATTCGTGGAAAAGATTCAGCTTGGCAACTAACTTGGGACGAAATGAAGGAAATTGGAATGACTCAATCAAGAATTGACCCAGAAAGAATAATTGAACAGTTTAGAAAATTTTCCATAATTGGAGAAATAAATAACATCCTTAATACTTAAAACAATTAAAATATAAACGTTCAATGATTTGTGAACAAAACTTTATAATTTAATTGAAAGTGTTTTATGAAAGTTAGAACAACAATATTTTTGCTAAAAGATTCTTTCGGAACAATTGATTCTGTTACAGTAGAAGACACTACTTGTAATGCAAGTACCAGTTGTGAACTAAGGAATGAAAAAGGGGAAAGAACCTGTTTTGATTCTGAAGCATTTCATTTACAAAATTTTTGTGAAGAAAATCAGATAGAATTAAAAATAATTAAAAGAGAAGAGGATTTTGATACTCTTTGGAATTCATAATAAATTGAAAGAAAATTATGCTTTGGTCAATTGATGGTTTTTACACTCTCGATTTTGATTATGAAAGAGATTCTGATATTGAGTTTATTGTTGAAAGTGACCATAAACCAACTAATGATGAACTGACCTCTTTATCAAAAAGAGAAGGATTTGAATTTCCAGAAGAAGGAAGATCTTTTACTTGGTGTGTTTCTACTCATGAACCAGAAACAATTTATAAACTTTGAAATTAATAAAATGGAAGAAGAACTACTTAAAATTTTAAAAGAAATTGAAACTTCATGTGAAAATTCAGAAGGCAATTGTATTAAATCTTCTGATTATTATTCGGTTGTTTATAAAATTAAAGAGTATATTTGTGAAAATTTTTGTTAAAACATGAAAAAATCTGATATATTTGTGTCTCTTATTCAATTTTGGTTATTTTTTACTGGTATTTTGTGTTTTTTAACTTTTTGTATCTATTTCTTTTCCCCTGGAGAAGAACATAGATATTACATAATTTCAAGTGTGATTTGTTTTGGTTTACATTATAATTTAAAATTACTTAGGAAAAATGATGAACAACGTCAAAGAACTTGAGCTAGTAGGAGAACCTAAGAAAGCTCCTTATCAACTTGACTTGATAACTCCAATAACTTTTGAAGGAAGAACATTTATTCCTTTGGTAGAACTTGCTAAAATTCATTTTGGAAATATGTACGGAGACTTAACGTTCAATATAGAAAAGAGCACAAATGGTGGCTTTGTTCACATAACAAGAAAGTATTCCAGAATGGATTTTGCTTTTTCAAATCACACCTCAGAAGGATCTCTTAGACTTCAATTAAATGAAAAAGATGTGATAGTAGACCAGTTAAAAATGTTTTCTTATCTTCACAAGTGGGGATTTGACATATTTTGGAAAACACCAGAAGACTTGAAAATTAATAAGAAGGAAACAATTTCCACTTTTTATATTATCTTGTATTCCTTGTTAGCTTATTCTGGTATTTTTATGGCGTTCAGTTCATTGATGTTTTTAACTCAAGAACCTGAAGGAGATAAATGGTTTAGCAGATTAGCTTTGAGTCTAGTTTGTTTTGGGTTTTTATTAGTTTCAAGTAAACTTAAAAAGAAATAAAATGGAAAATATAAAAGAAAAATTAATTGGAGCAATTGAGTTAGAAAAGTTTGTAATTCAGAGAGCAAAGCAATTACTCGTAATCAAACTTGAAGACGAAGATTACTGTGATCCAGACTGTTATGATGAATCTGATTTTTATGTTGATTCTACTGACTTTACCCTAGGTAGTGTTGATGTTTATCTTGTTGAAAGAAGCAATAGTGATTATCCTGATAAATTTAGAATCGAAGTTTCTTTGTTTGAACTTCTTTTAACAGATGAAGAATGGAATAAGCATTTAGAATCTTTAATCTTAGAAAAGAAAGAGCAAAAACAAAAGAGATTAGAAGAAAAGAGTAAGAAGGAAAAGTCAGAACTTGAAGACAAGCTACGCAAAATGGCAAAAGAATTAAATTATGAAGTAAAGAAAGTAGAATGAAATCTTTCCAAGAAATTTTAGAAGAAAAAAGAGACTATTACGGAGATACTGAAGCTGCCATTGAATTTGCAGCAGAGGAGTATTCCTTAATAAGATTTAAAGAATGGAGTAACCTAATAAGTGGAACTTCAATAACTTTAAATTTAATGAATTACAAACAAAAAGATTTTAAAAATGGAGTATTTGGCGGTACTCCTCAGTCAGATTTGAGCTTAATTTATTTTGAAGAGAGATACTACAAAGTAATAATTCAAATTCCAGAGGAAACAAATTCTATATCTCCGTTTTTCTTTGAAAGATTAATTTTTGAGGTTGTTGAGAAATTAGGAATTGATGGATTTAATGAAAGATTTAAATTTGAGTCTCTTGGAAATTATAATTTTGAAAGAAATTTACAAGAAGCATTTTTTAGAATTAAAAGAACTTTAAGAAGCAAAAATTGGGAGAGAGAAGAAGAGAAGGACGAAGAAATTGAAATAAAAGTTTCTAGGTTTAAAATGAATAAACCATTCTCTTCTTTTATTTACAAAGACAGAAACAAGTATACTTTAAAAGAGCTTTGGATATTATCTTTTAAAGATCCAGCTTATGTTAGTCTTATGTTTCTAATGTTTGTTTTTATTTTTTATCTTTTGTTTAAAATATAACCTCATGAAAGTAAATTACAGAATAGTGAAAATTATATTGGAAGATGGAACAGTTGGGTATTCTGTTCAATATAAAAATCTTTTATTTTGGATTTGGGCTTTGACAAATTGGGATTTTTACACAAATGGACAAGGCTGTGATTACAAACCGTTTGATTTTGATTCTGAGGAATTGGCAAGAGGTTGGATTATTAAAAGGTTAGAAAATACTTTAGAGTCAAAAACTTATAAAATAATAGATTTAAAAACAATCGAATAAATATGGATAAATTTTTGTTGATTACAATAGAATCAAATTTTACTGGAGCAACTTTTCACGTTTATAATAGGAAACTGATGATTCCCTACAAAGGAACGCTCACGAATTTCATTTTAGAAAGAATGAATCCAAGTGACAGTGTTATTTATAGCACTGAGATAACAGAAGAAGAATTTCAATTACTTTCCAAAAATTACAAATACCAAGAACCTAGAGTATAAGGAGCCAAAATAGATGTCAACTTACTTATTTGTTTCTACTGAAACTCGCTATAAAGGCAATCCACACACAAATTTTGCAGTAAAAGACATGCATGTTTGGCCAAATACTTTAAGTCATTTTATATTAACTCATAAAGATTTAGTTGTTTTATTTTGGAAAGAAATAACAAAGAACGAATACGAATCTTTATTAGAAACTGAAATAACAACTAACTAAAAAATAAATTATGACTTGTATCGTTGGATTAATTGATAAAGAAAAGAAAAACGTTATAATTGGTTCAGATTCAGCAGGTATGTCTGAATATGACCTTGTTGTTAGAAAAGACCCAAAAGTATTTAAAGTTGGTGATTTTCTAATTGGATGCGCAGGGTCATTTAGAATGATGCAATTATTGAGATTTTCGTTAGAACTTCCAGAAATTAAAAACAAAGAAATATACGAATACCTTTGTGTTGATTTTATTAATTCTGTCAGAGAATGTTTTCGACAAGGAGGGTATCTTCAGAGAACAACTGATGGGGATGATAAAGGAGGATATTTTTTAGTTGGGTATAAGAACAGATTATTTGATATAAATTCAGATTTTCAAGTTGGTGAAAACAAAAGCGGAATGGACGCTCTAGGAACTGGAAGACAATACGCCTTAGGATCACTTCATGCGGATTCCAATTCTGTTTATTTTCCAAAAGAAAGAGTTCAAAGAGCATTGCAAGCAGCTTCTTACTTTTCTTCTGCTGTTTGTAAACCATTTTTAGTAAAAACAACTTAAACAATGGAAACTATAACTGTAATTTTAAATCAAAACACAGTAAATTTAAATAATAGAATTTACGAAGAAACAAAATTAATGAAAAATTCATTAAATGTTTCATTTTCTCATCCTTCTAACGAAAGTTTAATAATGAAGACTTTGCTAAAAAGAAATGGAATCAATATTGGAGATACAGTCGTTTATTCTCCAAATAATAAAGATACTGACAGTTATACTGTGAATAAATTCAGTATAACTGGGAAACATGCTGTAATTATTGACAAAGAAGGATTAAAGAAAATTTGTGGAGTTGATGATTTAAATATTGTTTCTAAGTGGTCTGAAATAGATAAGATTTTTGGTGAAGACATCCCAGAGGTAGAAGACGATTCTTTTATTCCAGAAATAAATCTAAATCCTCATATTTTAAGAATTGTTTAGTTTATGAGTAAGTTTAGAATAAAGAAAATAAATAGATCAGGTTACATCACGTATAGAATTCAGATAAGAGTTTGGATTTTACCTTTGTTTATTGACCTAAAAGAACCTCAATTATTTCCCTCTATTCAACCTGATATGTGCGTTGACTTTTATTCATTAACTGACGCTCAAGAGTGGATAAAAATAAAGTATGTTCTTGAAGAATCTAATAAAATTACTGACTGTGAAATAATAGAATAAATTATGAAAATTGAAGACCTAGAAGTTGGGACTCCCATAATAGTTATGGGTGAATTGAAGACAACTGTTGTAAAGATAGAAAATGGTTTAATTTGGTTTTATGGAAAAAGTGAAGAAACTGGAGAAGAAAAACTTTATAATGAAAACATCTACGCTATAGAAATTGATGAATCAAGAATAATGAGTCTTGTTCCTGGAGATTGTGGAGTTAAACGTGAGAAAGATCCACCAATTGTTAAAACTGTAATTCAGTACAGAACTCCAGATGAGCCATTAATTTTATGTGAATACCCGTTAATGTATGAGGCATTTAATGTTAAATTAGTAATAGATGGAAAAACTTACGGAATAGACACAGTTGATGATTTAATTGACGAACAAGGAAATCTAACGAGAACTATCTTATTTTATCCAAGATGATACCTGAAATTCTACCTAAATATGTAAAATTAGGGCACACTGAATTAAGACTAATTGAGAATTCAAAAATATATTATCGTGATGCTGGAGATTGGTCTATAATGTTTGAAGAAAAGGAAGGAAAGTTATTTTCTGTAGGGCATTATTACTCTTGGTTAAACGGTGTAGAATTAGTTCCAATAACTCAAGAAGAATATGAAAAGGCAAACTTAGGTTATTTATAATAATTGTTTTAACAAACTATAACAAAATACATGGAAACAAAAATAAGACAAGGAGTATTTGAAACAAATAGTTCAAGCACTCACAGTATTTGCATTGCAAAGAATCAAAAGGTTAATCTTCCAAAAAGTATTCATTTTTCTTCTGGAGAATTTGGCTGGGATTATGACGAATTGCGATCAACTCATGCAAAAGCAAGTTATCTTTTTACTGGGTGTCATCAATGTGATTTTAATTATTATTTTGATTTAGTTTTAAAATTTCTAAAAAAGAATAACATTGAAGTGACTTATGATGAAAAGTGTGAAGGTTATGTTGACCATGGTGATCAATTATTAGATTTTATTCTAGCTGTTACAGAGAATGAAGATAGACTATTGAGCTACCTATTTTCTGAACTAAGTTATATTTTAACTGGAAATGATAACAGTGAAACAGACATTAGTATTAATGTTGATTATGAGCATGATTATTATTTCAAAGGAAACTAAATGTTTCCAATAAGTTACCAAAATGGAAATACAACAGTAACTATTCTCGAAGATGGAACTAAGACAAGATCTTGGGAAGGAATTCCTAAAATTGTTCATCCAGAAAGTATTGATGTAAAAATAACAAATTTTTGTGACATGAATTGTTCTTATTGTCATGAAAGTTCCACCACAAAAGGAGTCCACGGAGATCTTGATTTATTAATCACTAAAATAAATCAATTACCAGCAGGAGTAGAATTAGCTTTAGGTGGAGGAAATCCTCTATCTCACCCAAATTTAATTGAGTTTTTAATTAAATTAAAACACCAAGGGTTAATTGCAAATATTACTGTAAACCAAGGACATTTAAAAATTTATCAAGAATTAATAACCTACCTTATTAAAGAAGACCTAATTAAAGGTTTAGGTATTTCAATTACAAATAATAACTTCAATTATGTCAAACCGTTCTTAGAGTTAACTAAGAACGTTGTTTATCATGTTATTGCTGGAGTTAACAGCATTGAAATAATTGATAAATTAATGGAACTTGGTGAATGTAAAGTTCTTGTTCTTGGGTATAAAAAGTTTGGATTTGGATTAAATTTTTATTCTAGTGAAACTGAAGAACTAATAAAAATTTGGAAAAAGAAATTACCAAGCTATGTTGGAAAATGTTTACTTTCATTTGACAATCTAGCGATAGAGCAATTAAATGTGAAAAGGTTATTTACAGACAAAGGTTGGGAAGAATTTTATATGGGTGATGATTTTTGTTTTACAATGTACATTGATGCTGTGAAACAAGAATATGCTCCAACAAGTAGGAGTAATGAAAGAGTTTCTTTTTCTTCAAGTGAATTAATTGACTATTTTTTGAACAATAAAAATGAATAAACAACAAAAAATAAACTATATTAAGTTTTGGTTACAATGTTTTGGTTTCAGGGACAACGAAACTTTTAATATAAATGTAGAAATAGATGGCAACTATTGGGAATTAATGTTGCAGTACAGTTATTCTGATGATGGTTTGAGATTAGAACCAATGGATTGGTGTGGAGTTTTTGGTGATAATGAAACAAGAAAGTTGATTCCTTCTAAATCCTTTGATTATAGAACAGAAGAGGAACTAGACGTTCTAATTAAAAAATTAAAATCAATAAAACAGTTTTATTGATTTTAATTTTTTAATTAGAA
>ERZ869921.282-NODE-282-length-34795-cov-75.592689_pt1 | contig 34795 bp, 50 predicted proteins | sample MGYA00579310_ERZ869921 | MGnify/ENA primary metagenome ERZ869921 (study PRJEB32216, sample SAMN09231816) | wastewater metagenome | place: USA: Maryland | collected 2016-06-21 | study: EMG produced TPA metagenomics assembly of the PRJNA472060 data set (Reclaimed... | reverse complement strand
CATCACACTGCCTCGGATCGTGATACGACGACCGCGGTCGCGGTGAATAATTTTCATCGTGATAAGGACTGGGACGTCGGACCGGGCGTCGCGCGAGCTCCGATCTCGTCTTTGGGCTGGTTTGGCCAATATCATTACTTCATCGAGGCCTCTGGCAAACTTGTACAGTTTGCGCAGGAGTCCGAGCTGCGCTGGCACGCTGGCCCGGATGTAAATACGCGCTCGATCGCGATCTGTTTAGCCGGCTGGTTTGATGACGGACATGATGACATGCCGACAGCAGCGCAGGTCGTGACGCTGAAGCGCTTGATTCAGGATATTCAGCGTCGTTATCGATTCACAAAAGAGCAGATCCATGGACATCGGGAATTCATGCAGAAGACTTGTCCCGGCGATCACATCTCCCTTGAATGGCTGCGCTCATTAGCAGTCGATGGGGTAGGAGTGCCAATCGTCCCCCCAGATCCGGCATTTGCCAAGAAATTCAACGGGATGATTATCGTGGCCGGACAGGATCATGGTCGGAAGTGGTTTGTGTACAAAGGGGCGCGTATCGAGATCGACAAAGCGCCGGAATTCGAGCGCAAACTGAGCGGCAAGCCATTTGTGGTGTGGATGAATAACGCTGATCTCGCCAAGATTCCGCTCATGTAGGTGAACGACGAAAAACACGTCTAGCACAACCCGTGTTGACGCCATTTACGAACGGTCCGCGCTTTCGCTTTCTTCCAGTTTTGTTGAAATCAAAAATTTTATGACATGAGCGACAAAGCTCTAGCCAGTCTTTTCGATCAAGACGGTTGTAGTCCTTTACATTCGCCCACTCCGTCTTGCCAGACAAGTTGTTCTTATTCTTACAATGAACGCAAACACCACTCTTCGTAAAATGCTTTCTGACCCATACATGGATACCACCATAGGATACAGAATCACCTCTCCATGATGGGGACGCCTTACCTTTGCGTTTACCGGCCGATTCTCGAATGAGGCATCCACAGGAACGCGTTTTTCTCGACCTTAGTCTGTAGCCGCCTACTATAGTCCTCCTGCCACAACGGCATTGACAAACCCACATAAGGCCCGTAGCTCCTTTTGTGCGTTGGGGACTTTCTCCAATTACGGTAAGATGTCCACAAACCTTTCCAAGCATTTCTTTTCTTGGTTTACCCATACAACGAAATCATAGTAAGGGTTATGTCAGTTGTCAATTAGAAGCAAAGGAGAAGCCGGCATGATCCTCTCCATGACTATCATGTTCGTGAAGTCGCAAACTGACGACACGACGTGGATGGAAATTTCAGCCATCTTTGATGATGGCGTAATCAAGGAGCGGCGTGTCCCGATGGATGGCCGAATTCTCCGTATCGATGCCTCATTCTTTGAACCTGAAAAGGAGAAAGCCGCCTAACAAAAAGCCCCGCCGATCTCTCGGACGGGGCTTCTTTCGTGCTTCTATATAAAATTAAAGGGCTGGTAAAGTAATTGAATCTCCAAGTTTCATACCCATACGAACCCGGATCGCGATCTCGCGACCAGCGCGCTGATTCATTGGCATTCGCTCAATGCTTTCGAGACGCTGGCGATGCACACGCGCGCGCTTCGCGCGACGTAAACCTTTTCGATGCTGGGAACGAATGCTCACACGTTTGTTTATTTTTCTCATACTTTGGATGCAATAACAGGAGCAAGTAAAAAGACGGCGATTAGAATAATGATGGCGACAGCAGCAAAACGGAAGCAGCCCATATGCGTGTTATTTTACGGCAACACTCGCGATGCGTACAGATGGCTCCCCGGGCCAGTTATCACTGACAATCTTTACGCAGTAAGCCGCGAGAATGAAGCAGACGAACAGACCAAAGGAAACAAATACCCAATTTGTCGTGCGGATGTCATCGAATTTAATGGCCTCGACCTGAGTAAAACGGCCGCGCTTGTCACGGAACGGGAAGCGGATAGATTGAATGTTCATATTTGTATTTTATCATTTGGTTAAAAGAGCTTGCTGACATCGATCTTAAGACCGTGTGCAATTTTCATGGCTGTCGTGAGTGTCGGTTTGCTTGTGCCAGCCGCGATCACTTGCAGTGTACGGGGATTCATCCCGATACTGTTTGCGAGGGCATAGGCAGACAAACCGCGCTCATCAAGAATCTTTCGTAGCTTGGTTTTTCGCATAGGTTATTTAATTTTTAAAGTGTGTTTAAAGGCTGAACCGGGCATCAGCAGTCGAAACCCCCGATACCCGGTCGCCTGTGCCGTAATCTTCCAACAAAACAAGTATAGCGCATTTTATTGCGCTATACAAGTTTCGCTTGTGGATATGTGGCTTTTTATGCTGTCTTTGCCTGTTTTGTTGCCAAGAATGACGTCACGCGTGGGAACGATTTCGATGGATCTTGCTTGCCGGCTTCATTGATCGTGGTGATGCGGAGCTGAGAACCGATCAGCGTATTCAAGAACTCTCCATTCACCTTGTCGCGATCGTCCAAGCCAAATTCTTTGCCAGTAACGGCCAGAAGAAGCTGTGGAAGCGTCGGATATTTAGACTTTCCAGCAGGACGCAGCGATGCGCGTACCCAGCAGGTGATGAACTTGCCGACAAACGGTTCATCCTGAATGGCTAGCTTCAGCTTGTACTGATGAGAATCCTCTTCCGGTGTACCGTCCGGCTTTTTAAATGGTGATGGCTTGATCTCTTCTTCGATATCGTCGATCTTCACTTCATACACGTCGGCAGGGAGCGGGACGTATGGAGCTTCTGGCGGTAATGCGGAACCTTGTGGGACTGGCATAAAGATATTCTGGCTCTGTGGCCAATAAAGAATAATCGTCCTTGCGGACGGGAGAGAGGGCAGAACCCTCTCATCCCCTCGGCATGACTAAGCCTCTTTTAAGAACGATGCCACTTTCTTGAACAGATGGATCTCTTTTGAATCCGGACCATCATCAGCGATGACGAATTCCTTGGCAAGCTCATCTGTCCAGCCATTGTCAGCTAGGAACTTTTGGAATCGTTCCTCAGCTTTGAGCGCTGCCTGACGAGCCGCTTCTTCCTTTTCTTCACGTTCCAATTTTTCCTTAGCCTCCTGCTCTTCGCGAGCAGCACGCTCTTTAGCCTCCTGCTCTTCTTTCTCTCGTGCTAATCGCTCCGCCACTTCTCTCGCGACTTTTTCATCATGGGCTCTCTTCTCAGCGGCGAGCTTTTCCTCTCGCTCGCGCAGTTCCTTTTCCTTGGCCTCTTGCTCTTCGCGAGCAGCACGACTCTCCGCCGCGAGCTTGGCCGCTGCCCGCTCGTTCATCGCAGACTGGTAGTAATTAAAACGAGCTTCAAACGTGACATCGTCCATTTTGAGCAGTTCTTCCTCTGAATACTCGCCCTCGACCGAATTGAGTCTCTCGATACGTTCCGGAAGTTTTCGCTTCCGCTCTTCCATGATGGCGTGATTCTCGGCATCCTGCTCGATCTTTTTCAGGCGTTCTTCTTCCGGTTCGATCAAAGACACAAGCTCGCGTTCTTTTGCGATCACTGCTTTCTGGAATTTGTTTGCATCTTCACGGATCGCCATACCACACTTCTCGATCCGGACGCGTGCGCTCTTCAGCTCCATGCGATAATCATGAACAAGTGCGAGCTGCGCTTTGTCGCCAAGATCCGTGACGACGAGCTTCTTTGATCTTTCAGCGAGAGCCGTCAGCTCTGCGGTTGTCGGATTGAACTTTTCCAGGCTTAATGATTGATTTTCCATAAATTTATTTCGCGAGTAAGCGTTTGGCGATTTCATCGATTTGAGCGAGCTGATCGCGCTCCATGACAGCGGTCTCTTCGAGCTTCGCCAGAATATCTGCTCGATTGACGCGCTTTATAAAGAATTTATCTGCGATGCGGAGACGCGGTTCATAGAAGCAGAAGTCGATCCATTCGAGCTTGTCATTAACGATAAAATACTGACGGCCTTGATATTCGTACTCTTCCGGAATCGTGTTCGTGAGCAGGACTTCGAGATGACGGGCTGGATTCAAACACTTGACTTCAACAGCTCCGGTCCGGTCGAGAGTGACGCCATCCGGAGACACCGCCATCCATTCATTATCCTCACGGACCCATAATTCGAGATCGCTGGTTATCTCCCGCATCTCTTGCTTGCGGTAAAGATCGAGCGCTTTCTCTTCCAAACGATTCCCTCGATGCATCGTATTTTCATCCTTAGGCTCTTCATGGCCCGGATCAAGGAGGCGTTCCGATAGGACTTTATAAAACTCGATCTTCTTCTCGCCGTTCTTTTTTGGCTCGATATCTTTCAATCGCGAGCCTGTGATCCGGCCTTTGCGAGCATCGAGCCATTCATGCAGGGAGTCGAATTTAAGGATTTGCATATCTAACTGGATAAAAAGTTGAATACACCGACGGAGAGAATGATGAGCGCGAGGCCTGCACAGAATTGAAAGAATTTATTCATATTAAATTTTCTTCTTCCACCAATCACCGCGCAAACATTTTGGGCAGCGAGCCGGGACATTGCCTTTCTTCCGCGGCTCCCAGGTGTTGCCGCATTGCTGACAATGGAGCTTCTCGACTTTTACAATCTTCTTAGGGGCTTCAATTTGCATATTGATATAGTGAATGTATCATAGTGTTTCCTTTTGTCCATGTGGATAGATTCCGGCGGCGTTGACGGCGGTTAAGACCTCTTCGTAAGAAGAAGCTACGATCGCGACAGCACCGAGTGCCCGTTCCCGATCTAGCCACGCTCGTTGAGTTACGGCCCTGTCTGTCTGCAAGCCTTTTGTCTGTGGTTTTTTGACTTCAATATAGATAGCTCTTCCACCAGGGAGCGTGCCATAAAGATCAGACGCTCCGATCTCGGCGAAAGGGCCGCCGGTTTGTTTGTGGAGCCATGTTCCAAAATCACGTTTTAAGCTTTCTCTTATTATCTTCACGATGTCCCTTTCTTTCATACAGGAGCGAATTCACGATAAAATTTTTTTTCAGCCAGTTTACGGACCGCGACCGCCTTGCGTTTACTCTTAAAATATCCAAGATGTGTCCATTTCCTATTTATAGAGATGTAAGCAACCCAAGTCTTTTCTTTTTTTCGGTAGGAGACACCTCGGATTCCTGTGCGTCCGTCAGAATGCGCTCGACCATTCCATGTATTATGCCTATGCGTACAAAGTCTTAAATTCTCGCGTCGGTTATCGAGAGGATTCCTATTGATGTGATCCACGACCATACCGCCAATTCTTTTTACCAGGAGAGAATGTACCGTAAAATTCTTCCCGCAGATCGTAATCGCTGGATATCCGCCACGCTTCGTAATCCAGATAGGAAAGCCCATTCGTCGAAACATTCTCGCATCCTCTGAATCAAGAATCACGCGTTTACCATTTGATGCGATTATATAGCTCATAAAATAATTTTAAGACCTTGGCCAGCCTCGCAATTCGTGAAGTAGCCGCAGACCGGACAGCTCTTCATGTCTCCGGTCTGTAGTGGCGGGTGCATGAGACAGGGCTGCGGCTTCCAGATCGACTTCTTACTCGTCTGCGAGGATCGCTTTGATGTCTTCATAGGTTACAGAATCCTGACTTGAAATGGCATCCGCTAGTTTTTTCTTGCGATTGAGAATCCCACGCATGTGAATGTCGACCGTTCCACTCATGAGCAGATTCCAGATCGTGACAGGCTTCGACTGCCCATGCCGCCAGATCCGTCCGATACGCTGCTCCTCCGCGCTCGCGGACCAGACGAGATCATATTGGATCATATAGCTCGCGCATTGGAGATTGAGTCCCTTTTCTCCAGCACTCGTCATCACGATCGCGCGGACCTCCGGATCGTTTTCGAATTGTTTGACCGCCTCTTCCCGTTCCTCCTGACTCACCGCTCCCGTGATTCCAACGCACTTGAACGGCAGATCCTCGATGAGTCGGCTGACGACGGTCTCAAATTGCGAGAAAATTACGACTTTTTCACCAGGCGGCAGACCGTTTATAAGGTCCAGCACGGCCTTGGTTTTGGTCGGAGTGGCCGGATCTGTGAAAACCCCGTTAGCGGCTTGCCGGAGGCGCATTAGGAGCGCCAGCGCGTTCGTGATCGGGATCTGCTCACCGTCAATTTCGAGCCGGAGCTCATTCTTGATCTGTTTGTAGAGCTTCCGCTCTTCCGGTGATTGATCGAGGACTAAATCTGTCTGTGTCATGGCCGGCAGGTCTTTGAGAACATCTGTCTTTTTCTTCCAGAAGATATTGCGGGAGGCTGTGGCTGCGATCTTGTCTGGTTCGCGCCAGCTGTCGATTTTCCCGGGAATATACGGATTCATTACGGCGTTCTGTTTTCTGAACTTCCACCAATTTCCGAGAAAGATTCCGGGTTCAAGCCATTCCGAGACATTCCATAGATCGGCGATTGAATTTGAAACCGGAGTCCCGTCAAGCGCAATGCGTACAGGCGGTTTATAAGCTCGGATTCTCTTGGAGATGAGCGCCGTCGGAGTTCGTATCTTCCCGCTCTCGTCGAGAATAACCGCATGAACAGGAAGATGCTTTTGAACAAGATCTGCATCCGTACGAAATGTTTCATAGCTTACGAGATAAATGTCAGCCGCACTCTTTAGGTATTTACCTGCTCGCTCCGCCGGCGTCCCGCGCAGCAGCTCTGTTTTCCACCCGTACCATCTCTCGATCTCGTTCTTCCACATGCCAAGCACAGACACCGGCGCGATGATGAGGGCTGGGAAGATATCCTCTTGGCGGAGATATTCGAGTGCGATAAGTGTTTTTCCCACACCGGGCTGACACGCTAAAAGCCCCTTACCACCTTTTGATCTCAACCAGTTGATAGCTTCGATCTGGTGCTGCATTAGGACGGGGGCTGGCATAATTTAGGGATTCTTGTAAGAAGCTGTCTCCAAGACGTCATCCGTAATCTCTGGGGATACATCCACATTGAGAGCATCGCAGAGAGATCCACCGTAATATCCATTCGAGTAATTACGGAAAGAAAAGACGGAAGTCATTTCGCCAAAGGTCGGATGTTCCGTGACAATCTCAAAACCATAACCTGACACGCTGTCCTGATACATCTTCTGATCCGCTGAATCGTCTACCGATAGTGGAATCTCTTTTACGCTAATGATCGGCCCATTTTCCAGTAGCTTCTTCACGCCAATAAAATCGTAAAAGACGGACTGTGAACAGCAGTCTCCCTCTGTCGTAAATGTGAAGCTCCCGCCATCTGTCTCAAACTTCAGGCAATCTTCATTCATGAAGATTTTTAAAACCTTTTTTCCTACTAAGCTTTTAAGATTTTCAGTCATATTTTATTCTTCATACATGTGAATATGGAATCTCTGTACCGTCTGCTTCTTTGGTGACTTTTTGAGCCAAGTGAAATTGCCAAACATTCTGTAAAGACCATCCCATCTAGTAAGCGACAGGGTGCGCTTCGCAAAAGCTGTAAACCACCAACGGTCATGCTTGAAATATTTATAATTTTCGATCACCAGCCACCAATCGTCTTCATAACGGACGTTGTTATTCTCCCGTAGATACTCCAAGAACTCTGGCGAGTCATGCCTTGGAGCGTTAGCGAGAAGTTCGTCGTATGTCATACCTCCTTTATGGTTAGGTATTCAAGCCTCGACTTCAGGTTCTGTAAGTCTTGTTCATGCTTCTCCTTGTCATGCTTGTATTGCGTGATCAGACCACTATCAAACATGGCGCTTATGCCGTTATCAAGATCGGTAGCTGGATCAGGCCATGTTGGGAGCTGGTTTATCGCCTCCATCGCCTCTTTTATTCCAGCCGATCTGCCGAGGCGAGTGGCTTCTTGGATAAGATTCTTTACAAAGGATTCTGCATCCTCATATCGCCTATTTTCTGTATGAATCATGTACTGGAATAGCGGCTCTGCCCACCATTCTGGTTCGTTATCCACCCCTTCCGGCAAATGAGGTTGGTTGTTGTTCATATATCCATTTTATTCTCGTAGTCGCATTTGTCACAGGCCGTGTGCATGGCCGTCGGGTCATTCCCCACATCGTTGGCGTAAGAATCAGGACGGAAGGAAACATCCGGCGTGGTCGCACCACAAGTATCGCATTTCATCGGTTCTGGCTTGTACTGCTTTAGCTCCTTCTCCAATTCCTCCACCCGTTCAAGCGCATCAATGGCTGTTTGAGCGATTTCGGGGAGAGCGGCTAGGAATCGGTCGTCATCGTTCATCTCACCTCCCATCAAATCAAACGGGCCAACCTCATGCCAATCGCACCATGCCTCGTCCTTACCTGTATTCTCTTTAATCAGCCATGGCCCTTTCGTCGCCGCATCTCGTAACGCGAGGATTTGTTCTTTCGATAAGGTCATATTTCAATCGTTACTGGTTTAACTTCATAGAAGCTCTTACAAAGCTTGGTGAAGTACGGCATCCCTTCAGCCTCCATGCTCTGTTCAGCTTTCTTCTTGGACATAAAGACCTTTTGATAGCCATTGTAGAACAAGTCATCGTGACTTCCTACAACAATCCAGCCTTTTATCTTCTTCTTCATACCTTCATCACTTTAATGGGAATAAAACTCGATACAACCATCGGAAGAACGCTTTGTCATGGAATGGCGGACAACGGCACTCATACGTTCTGACGAACCTCCCTTGCCCCTTCGTCCAGTTATAGTCGCAATCGTGGTAGTCGGTATGCGGACGGAAGAATGGAGCGGTTGTCTTGGCTTTGCATGGGCCGTTGTCGGTGGTCATACCTTCATCAAGGTCATCCCGTTATTAAACAAGAACTCAATGTAGTACGCATAGGCTTCGTCGCAGTCGGCGAGATAAATGCCTCGTGGGCCTAATACGCGTCGAGCAATGTGTACAGATTCATGCACGAGATGACCAATATCCTGTGGGTGTCGAATCCAGATAGCGTAGACCTTGTGCTTTTCACTATTCCAGAGTGACTTAGCTCCAATCGGTTCATTAAAATTCATCTCCAGAATCTCATCATCGTCTAAGACCTTGGCGAGATACTTCTTCGCTTTCTCCCCGTCCTTCTCCACAAGAAAATGGATCGTGACGCGGTATACATTGTCGATGACTTTTAGTGTTTTCATACCTTCATGGATGGGGTGAGTAGGTCGGGGGACGTGACGTGGTTGGGGAGGGGCATATCAAGATTTACCATGAGACTTCTCGTATTGAAGACGCCCATCTTTCTCGAAGTCCTTTGTTTTGATTTTTGCCATATCCCCATTAGGCCAATGCCAGACAATGCCCTCGATACCACAGTTATTACCTACAACGCTTTTTGCCGTCGGTAGGTACGCTTTCAGTCCATCATAATCCGTCGGCACGTTTGATAGTTTCATAGTGTCTGCCTTGCAAGAAAACAGAATCACGACGGGCGTTTTTAGGTTCAATGGATTACCTTGGATGTTAGGGCCAACGGCTTCTCCTGACCATTCGCCATCTTCCACGTCATCAAGACGCATCTGTCGTGCCGCGAGCCAGAGATATTTGTCTTCCGGCCCGTACTCATCCGCATCTACATACCAAGGGTCAACAATGCCTTTAGCCTTTTGAAGTTTGTCTGGATTACGTCGTTTCTCAAGGCGGACAAGTGTATGGTTGCGAACTGTTACGCGGACGTTCATGCCGTCAATCTTTTCTGTGGCAAGAGCGGTAGAGAAATCATAAGTACCCGTATACTTGTCGATAACGGTTCTGTCGCCGTCCCAGTCTCTCTCAAAAATAGTTGGAATCTTTTTCATACATTTCATTTCTCCAAATCGTTAATCTCTTTTTCAAGGTTGGCGAGGAATTCTGTCGGATCAATGAACGGCCCGATGACATGCCTGTCTCCAAAATTATCCCAAAACTCGTATTTGTCTGTCGCCCCCTCCACACACCGCTTGATGATTTCAAGGCAGGTTTTTAGGTCGGAGTTCATAGTTCACCGGTGTCAACGAACTTTTGTAAGACTGGGAGCAACTTCTTCACTTGTTTTCGCGTTAGGTGCATTCGATTGTTCGCTGTATAAGCGACTCCATCAGTTAGCATGCGGAAAAATCGCCCAGCCTTTCACCTTCTTGCTTTGTTTCTTGGGAGTCATAGTCAGTCTCTAATTTAATTTTCTCTGGATCAAATACACTCCCGTCAGCAAAACGAACGCCGTAATGCCGTTGGCCAAAATAGTCATCAAGCCAGTCAGCCATCTCCCATGTGCCAGTTACTGGATGTTTGGTTTTTCTCTTGTATGAAGACATATCAGTCAATGATTAGAATAGCGTCGCCACTGATTGTAATGATTTTAGACATATAGTTATTGACACACTCTATTCCCCCATCAATTCCTTATAAGCCCGTTCTGCTTCCTCCTTCGTCCTCTTCAGAAGACCTGATTTGAGAAGGACGCGATCCCAAGAGTATTCTTTATTGAAAATTGTTTCCGAAGGCTCTTTGTCTACATACCAGCACTTTTCCCAATCCATTCGCATGATAGGCCGTATGCTCAAGAGGTTGTTTTGCAAAGAATTCATCCAGCTTTTTATCTGAAACGATCGGACCAAAGACATGCAGGGAGACGAGTGTATCGACAAGCAGATGGAACAGGAACGTGGCGGCGATGATAAGTGCAAAATATAGTATGGTCATATTCTATTCTCCAAAAAAGTCAGAATCGTGGAAGTCTTTCCCGTCGTATTCATGCCAGAGGATGAAACAGCAGATCAGGATGGCGGCGATCGATAGAGCGGCGAAGATGAGTTTTAGTAGAAGCATAATTATTTTTTAATCAAGGATCTCATTACATAAAGGACAAACTGTTTTCTCCCAATCCGGATCACCATCTTCGTTGGCCGCGTAGACCTCATGCGGGTCGATGGACTCTCCGCACTCGGGGCAAATAACTTTGTTCATGGAATCCATCGTAGAGTATGAATATGAGATAGTCAATGTATCACATATCCACATGCCATGCTTGACCGTCTCGATACCAGTAGCGATACTGGTATCATTCTTTTTATATGACAAACGAGGAATCACAAAAGCAAATCAGCGCGTTCATCGATGCGCTTGGAATTGAGCGGCCGATTTACTGGACAATCGCGGAGAGCGGGAACGTGAAGCTCGCAAACGAAACGATTCACCAGCCTAATATCGATGACAGCAAACAGCTCGGACTCGGTATCTTCATCGCTCCAAATGAATTTGGAGAATCATGGAACGATAAGCACAATCTCCGCCACGAGCATAACGTCATCCGCTTCACATCCGTATTCGTCGACATGGACTCGGGCGAGCCGGAAGAGCAGATCGAAAGGCTAAAGCGCTTCCATCTGCCACCATCGATCGTCATTCGTACCGGCCGCGGCCACCACGCTTACTGGATCCTGGATCGATTTGAAGAAGTAACCGCAGAGAGATGGCGAGCCGTTCAAAAGACCATGGCGCAGATCCTGCAAGGCGATCGCGCCGCCACAGATCCGGCTCGGCTCATGCGTTTACCCGGCTCCTGGCATGTGAAATACGAGCCGCGAGAGGTCAGAATACTGCTCCTTGATCCTGACAAGATTTACTCAATCGACGAGTTCCCCGTATACAAATCATACTCAAAGACCCACTCCCCTCCCCTCTCCGAGAGTGCAAATTCCACGGGAAAACGACGGTATCTACCGGATAACTGGCGGCCAAAGCCCCGGGTTCTGGCGGCAGGGGATAGGCACAGGGCTCTGGTGCACGAAGGAGCGAGACTCTTCCAGGGTGCTGCTCCCGCTGACATTGAGAAGCTGCGTGCGATTCTGAAGAGCTGGTACTCGCAGTCATGCCAGCCGCTCAAGCCAAACTGGGAGCATGAAGTCGATTCATTCATCGACGACTGGCTACTCAAACGCGAATTTGGATCATTTATAAAATAACCTATGGACTCTCCAGGCTACATCACCTGCGATAACTGCAAATCGACATTCAAACAAGTGAACCGCTATCTCTCACACGTCTTCGAGTGCAAGCCCGGGAACATCAGCGCCCCCATGCTCTCGCATCAGATCAAGACCGTGCGCGTGGCGTACGATGAGCGTCTGCTCCCGGGTGCTAAGATCGAGACTTGCATGAAAGGAACAGTTCAGTCTGTAGAAGAGACCGACGGAGATTTTTTACTCGCGCATATTCGTGTGGAAGAAAAGACATTCAAATTTGTATGAACCAGGAATTGAAGAAGTATATGCAGCTCCGGAAGCTCTCGATCTCGGATCTCTCGCACGCAAGCGGAGTCAAGCGCGCCTACGTTTCCCACCTCGTCCATGGCGAGCGCAAAAATCCATCAAACAAAATCGTCACCAAACTCGCACGCGCTCTCGACGTAACCCCAGCCCAGCTATTCCCATCCCTCTATGAGTGAAACCTCCAAGGAATACGGAGGTGCAAATCATAAAGTTCTGGTCGAAATCGCCCTCACAAAACTCCGCTCAACACGCCCGGAAGCGTGGGATTTTAACGCGCTCTCTCTTTATAACGTAGGAGCCGAGACCGCTTTTCCGGAATCCACCAAAGACGATCGTGAAGCCGCCTGGCGCGACGCGCTCGCCGTCATGCGCGACACCGCTAAAACAGAGTGGGATGAATACGCCCGCTTTAAAAAGGACGGCTCCGCCACCTCGCTGCCATGGGACAAGGTCAAGCTCGTCAAAGGCCAAGCCGACGGCGACACATTCGAGCTTTTTTTCGACGTCGACGGGATCATGTGCGTAATCGAATGCTCGGACGTGCAGCTTCTGGACCCATCCTATATTCAACGCAAACTCGTCATGTACACCAGAAAAGACGTGGTTTGCCCCTATCTCGGCAAGAAGAAACTGGAAGCCTGGCGTCGCGATGTCGTGATTCCCTGGCTCAAATCCGCGAACTTCCAGCTGACAGACCGTGAAACCGCAGGAGAAGTCATCACGTCGCTCATTCAAGAGTTTTGCGCGGACAGCGTAGCTGTGGAGACCGGCCAAGAAGTCTGGCAGCAGGTGAAGCGCCCGATCCTCGACGCAGGTATGCTCTACGTCCCATTCAGCGGTCTCCAGAGCTTTGTTAACCGTCGTGTGGGCGGTGAGCCATCCAAGCGATCTATCAAAAATATCCTCTCTCGTCTCGGGTTCAATGTCGTCATGAAAGGCAGGGCTCGTCTGCGCTTCCACTCAATCACCATGGAAAAACTGTATGAAAAAGACACTGATCCTGGCCAAGCCGGGAGCGGGAAAATCGACGAGGATAGCGAGGGAAGCGAACGAGGCGCTAGCTCGGGGAGAGTCAGCATTCTTGACCAGCTTCGGGAAGAAGAACGTGACGGACTTGCTCCTGAAAGTGGGCAACGGTCTGCCGATTCCAAAACACAAGAGGGACCGGATAACGTGCCGGACGATCCATTCGCTTCTTTACCGTGATCTCCATCCAGATCCAGGGCTTTATTTTCCGCGCATCCTCGCTAAACACGCTGCCAGATTTGGCGTGTTCTTTTCTCCCGCGTTCGCCAAGCAGTTAGATAGCGAGCATGAAGCCATGAACGACGACATGATTCGTGAAGTAGACGATCTAGCATACACAGAGGTTCAGAAGCTCCGCGCCTCGATGCGGAGCTACCAGCAGACGCGGTATGCGGGGCCGATGGCTGATCGCGTCAAACTCATGTGGGACATTCATCAAGATGCGTTTGCTCGCGACTTCTGGGACTTTACCTGGCTTCTTGAAGAGGGTGTTAGACGTGGCATCAAGTGGAGCGCGGATTATTGCGCTGTCGACGAAATAAACGATTTAAACGCCCTGCAAGCCACGATCATGGCACGTCTGACCGGTAAACGAGTCGACTACGTTGGCGACCTCGACCAAGCCATCTATGGATTCGCCGGCGTCGATCCGCAGGTCATCGAGCGCCTGCTCCCGCATGACAGCGTCGAGACCATGGAACTATCTCACCGGCTAACGTGGCCTGTGATCGAGCGAGCCGAGCGATGTCTTGCGCAAGCCAGCTGGCGGAGTCCAGGGCGCACAAAAACGAATAAGGAGGGAGGGGAGTACCACAAGGCCCAGAACATAGATAATATATTATTATCCTTACGCAAGGACATCAATACGGACCCTGCTGCCGCCTCTTTGAAGTACGGTGATATCTACGCGATCGGGCGCACGAACTGGCTCGTCAACGAGATGCGGAGTCAAGCGATCGAGTACGGCCTGAACGTCGCTCGAACCGGGGAGGAAGAGCTTTTAAAGGGCTTCTGCGAGATTGTAAAAGATCCGGGCGCTCGGATGCGTAATAGCATGATTCCCTCGCTCACAGCGCCATTTTTGAGCGCTGCTGAGTACTACAGGCCGGGAGCCAAGGCCGCATTAAAACGGCTTCAGGAGAACGATCCGGAGGGGTCGATGCTCTGGTCGGAGTTTTATACACAGTACGGCACAGAGCGCCTTAAAAGGGCTATTGATGGGGACTGGAGAGAGTGGTATCATGGTCAGGTTGTCGACCCTTTAAAACCTATTCTCCGATTTGATACGTTCCATGCTTCCAAAGGAATGGAAGCGAATACCGTGATTTTACTCACGGATATCACCGAACGAGTTCAAACGGAGTGCGTGCGTGACGAGGAAATACGGCTGGCGTATGTCGCGCTCACGCGCGCAAAGGATCGCGTTTTGCCTGCCCGGATTCACTTGGATGGATGGCAGTCAAAATTTATAAGCTTATCTTAGCCAAGAAAACGACATTTCGCTAAGATAAGCCAAAAAGTTATCCACAGAAAAGAGCAAAAAGAGCAGAATGAAATGCTCTTTTTTGGCATTCTGCTCACCTTTTTGCTCTTTTTTTGGACACTTAAATGGTGCTAAGATTAGCGGAAATAAAAAAGTTAACTAAAAAAAAGAGCAGAATAAGGTGCTTTTTTTACTTTTTTTCTAAAAACGAGAGTCAAATATCGCTGCTCTTTTTGCTCTTTCTGCTCTTTTGATGCAAGGGGAGCGTTATCTTAGCCGTTTTTAGGTGAGCAAAAAGGTGAGCAGAATGGGACCTTATTAAAAGATTCTGCTCGCGTTTTTAAGTGTCGCTTTTTGTTAAACCGTACGTTTCACGTGGAGCATTTTGCCTCCTGTGCTACGATATCCACATGGACGACACGAAGCCGATCGAGCTCTTAAATATCCCGCGTCTGCCCGGTGAGTCAGATGCTGATTATGCTGTCCGAGGTGAAGCGGTGATGGCGGAGCAGGAACTGAAGCTGCTCGATCTGAAAGCAATGCGCACGCTGGAACGGATTGCGTGCGATGAAGAGGCGTCCGATAATGCACGAGTTGCTGCCGCATCTGCGATTCTGAACCGTACGCGCGGTAAGCCCGTTGAACATCATGAGCATTCAGGTCCAGGCGGGGGAGCGATCGCGCACGCGATTGCGACCGCGCCAGTGACGGAGGAACAGCTTGACCGATTCCTTAAACGCCATGCCAAAAGCTAAATTGACAGCTGAAGATCGCAATATATTTTTCGCGAAAGCGGCTCATGATTTTATCGATTTCTGTATTGCTACAGATCGGAACTATGATCCGCAGTGGTTTCATGAAGAGATCGCGCGAGCGCTGGAGGCTGTCGAGAGGGGAGAGATCAAGCGCCTAATGATCGAGATGCCGCCGCGTCATGGCAAGTCGGAAGAGGTGTCCGTGAAGTTTCCAGCATGGATTCTTGGCCGTCATCCGGACTGGCCTATTATCAATGCGTCTTATGCTTCTGGACTGTCTGAGAAGCATTCTGGCGAGTGCCGTGACACGATCAAGGATAAGCCGTTCAAGGCCATTTTCCCTAAGGTGAATCTCAAAGGCGATACGACGAGCAAGGAGTTCTGGCAGGTTGAGTCCGGTAAGCGTGGAGAGGAAGACTTCATCGAGGGAGGGGGATACCAGGCTTGTGGTGTTGGCGGATCGACGACAGGCTTTGGAGCCAAGATCCTGATCATCGATGACCCGGTGAAGAACCGCGAAGAGGCTGATTCCGCGCTCATGCGTCAGAAGACGTGGGAATGGTACTCGTCTGTCGCCCGTACACGCTTGGAGGATGGCGGGGCCATTATCGTGATCATGACGCGCTGGCACGAGGATGACCTCGCCGGCCGTCTTTTAGCGACTGGTCAGCCTTGGCATCGAATTCGGTTCCCAGCGTTAGCTGACGAGGAAGAGCCGGTGCGTAAGGTCGGAGAGGCTCTCTGGCCTGGCAAATACCCGGTCCATGCGCTTGAAGAGCTGAGAGCTGAGACCGATGAACGCACCTGGTTTTCCCTCTACCAGCAGAACCCGCGTAAGAGTGAGAATCAATCCTTTAATCCGGATTGGTTTACGACGTTTGAAGCCAAGGATCTTATCGGCCAGATGTTCAATCGTTATGCGGTGTTTGACGTCGCTGATTCAAAGAGAGACGGGTCGGACTTCACGGGCGTCGGCATCGTCGACTGGACTATGGATGACGTCTGGCACGTCTCGCATGTGAAGCGGCACAAGGTGAACATCGCTGAGCTGATCGACCTGATCTTCTATGTCTGGATCACTTGGAAGCCTCTTGTTATCGGAATCGAAAAGAAAGCCTATGCGGACCAGGTGAAGCCGCTGCTTGACGCAGAGGCAGCCAAGCGAGGCGTTTATCCTGTTGTCGAGGAACTGGAGCATCGTGGACGCTCAAAAGAAAGCCGTATTCTCGGTGCTCTGCAAGGCCGCGCGCAGCACAAGCGCATCAAGCTCCAGGCCGATCCGGTCGATGACACTCCGTCACTCAAAGCTGAGCTTTGGAGCTTCCCGAGAGGCCGTTTCGATGACCTGATCGATGCTGTGGCTTACGTCGAAGACATCGGAAAGCGGCCCCATGTCTCGACAAACATGGCGGTCAAGGTAGCGCGCAACCGTGAAGAGCAAGTGTCCTATCGATAGATGTGGTATTCTTTGGCAATATGGAAATGAACATCCACGCCCAGATCAGAGCGGAATGGGCCTCACTCATCAATGACAAGATCGAGATCGTTCCGGGCTATTCATTTTCGCAATACGACACGATCAAGCGAATTCATCTCTACATCAATTCGCAGTTTGAGAATCGTAAGAAGTTCCTCGGTCGCGAACGCTTGTTTTTTAACATCTCGAAGTATCGCGCACAGGTCGCGACGCGCATGCTGAACTTTGATACGAAAGATCTGCGCTTGATTCCGGAGAACTATGAAAGCTCGCTCAAAGGTTTTCTGTTGGAGAAAGAGTTTCAGCTCTGGATGAAGTCGAGCATGTTTGCGCAGACACTTAACCAGATCGCTGAGGAAGTACCGCAGTACGGTACGATTGTTTTGCGTAAGCTCCCAGGGAGTGTCGATGTCGTGGACCTGCGCCGTCTGGCGGTGGATCAGTCCGTTGATCGCATCAAGAAGTCGCCGTATGTCACTTTGAAGAAGTATATGACTGCAAGCGAGATCCGGAAGCAGAAAGGCTGGGATGAGGGTGTGAAGAAATCGATCCTCTCGGTTCCACCTCCGCTTGTTCAGATTCCGTCGTACGAGGATGAAAAGGTCTATGCGCGCGGATCAGGCGGTCGTTATTACGAGATCTTTGAGCGCTATGGAGAAGTCCCGCGCAGCTGGCTTACGAGCAACAGTACAGAGACCGCTCCGACGGATGGTATGGAGGATACGGTTCGCGCGTTCTTTGTGACGGCAGATTCCGGAAGTTTTAATACGATTGGAGACAATCCGAGCTCGGTCGCCGAGAATGGAAAGATCTTGTTCAAGGGCGAGTGGCTGAAAGACTGGCCGTTCTGGGATTTCCATTATTTCCAGACCAAGGGTCGCTGGCTCGGTGTTGGTGTTGTCGAGGATTTGTTTATCGTTCAGGAGCGTGAGAACGAGCTGGCTAACCAGAAGCGCATTTCGATGGAGATCTCATCGCTTCATTTGTTCCAGACATCGAGCCAGACGGTTCTTCAGAACTTGCTTCAGGATGCCCGTTCCGGTGATGTGATCCAGAATACAGGTGATGGCGAAATCAAGCCTATCGCGACTGAGAATCGGGACTTGCCATCGTTTTCGACGGAAGAGCAGCGCTACGATCAGCAGGCGGATCGCGTGTCGTTCGCTTACGACGCAACGCGCGGAGAGGGTCTTGGAAGCTCGACGCCAGCCACGAACGCCGTCATTCAGCAGAATGCCTCGACTGGAGTCTTTGACTTTAAGAAAGAAACGATCGGCGTAAACCTCCGATTCTTCCTTTTGGAATGGGTGCTTCCGGAGCTTGTTAAAGATTTGGATCGTGACCACATTCTGCGTTTCACGGGATCGATGTCAGACTTACGCCGCATCGATGATGTCATTGTTGAATCCATGACTCGTGATTTCTTGATGTCCCGTCTGCTCGACGGAAATATCGTGAGCGAGGAAGAGAAGGATCAGATCGAGGAGCAGCTCCGCTCACAGCTTGGAAAGCGTGGAATCGAGCGCTTCCTCGAAGTCGTCAAAGGATTCTACAAGGATGTCAAAGTCGATTTCGATTTCGTCGTCACGAACGAACAAAAGGATATGCAGGTGTTGGCTGGCAATATCTTCAACGTCCTTTCGTCGATTGGAGCGAATCCGGAGATGTTGAAGAATCCGGTGTTGAAGTCGCTGCTTAAAAAGTACGCTGAAGTCATCGGCATCCCTCCGCTGGAGCTTGACTTCGCTGAGGCTGAATCAAATGAGATGGAGCAGAAGACTGGCATGACCCCGGGCGCAGGCAGTATCGGACCGGAGGGCATGGCACAGCTTCAGGGCATGATGAGACAAGTCGATGGTGCTGCTCGTAAGCCTCAAATGGTTGCCTAGCCTATGCAATTCAACGCTGAACAAAGAGAAAAACTAAAAAAGTTTTTCGCAGATCCGGACTGGGCCATCGTTCAAAAGGCGATCGGTGATGAGATCATTCGCCTTGAGATGCTCAAAGAGATCGATGCGACGACGCCGGCGGAAGATGTGAAAGCGCAAGTCATCGGGCACAAGCGTGCGCGCAGTATTCTTTTAGATTTTTTCAAGACGTGTGATATCATCAGTCGTGATGACTCTGATCCTGACGCCTTAGCGGAGGAAAGGAGCTTCAGATAAGCGCCAGTCGCGGTCGCTTTCACACCGCGCATAAAAAATTGTGACTCCACTATGGAGAATTTCGAAATTGAAGACGAATTGGAGGGTGAAGGTGGTTTTATCCCTGCGACGAATCCAACCAAAGAGGATTATGAAGCAGTGGTAGGACAGAATCGCAAGCTATACGCTCGAATCAAAAAGGAAAAAGAGCGTCGCGCAAAAGCTGGCGAGACCGCAGCCCCGGCCAAGACCGCCGATCCGCAAACTCCGCCAGCGGGTCAGGGGGACGATAAGGCTTGGCGAGAGAGAATGGAATTGAAAACGGACGGCTACTCCGAAAAGGAGGTAGAGTTCATTCAAAAGAACGGCGGACGGGCAGCGATCGATGACCCGTTTGTAAAGTCCGCGATCGAATCCATGCGAAACCAGAAGAAAGCAGAGGAAGCGCAAGTCGCGACTGATGCTCCGAAGAGTGACATCGAGAAGCAGTACACAGATCAGCAGCTCCGCGAAATGAAAACGGAGGATCTGGAAAAGCTGCTCCCGAAAGCGTAACCGGGATTTTACCTCCCGCCCTGTTGCGCTTCTGTCCCTAAGGGGAGCGTAACTTTGAAAATTCGAGTATGTCCTCAACGACTACCGGTCTTTCAAACCTGATGTCGATCTACTACGACAAGGTTTTCTTGGACCGTGAAAAGATGATTCTTGTGTACGACAATGGTGCACAGATTCGCCCAGTGCCGAAAAACGATGGTAAGACGGTTTATTTTAACCGCTTTGCCCCGCTGCCGGTAGCGACGACCCCGCTTACGGAAGCGGCTGCGCCGACCGCTGTCGACATGACCTCAAACATCGTATCCGCTACGGTGGCCGAATACGGTTCGTACACCAAGGTCGGTTCCTTGTTTGAAATGACCTCCATCGACGTTAACTTGAAAGAGCACGTCGATACGATGGGTCAGAACGCTGGTGAAACGATTGACACGCTTATCCGCGATGAGTTGGATGGCGGTGGTACAACGCAGCTTGCTGGTGGCAAGTCAAACATCACGGCTATCGCCGCGACTGACACCTTGACCGGATCTGAAGTCCGCAAGGCACGCCGCACGCTCATGAAGAATAAGGCGCAGATGTTCAGCAATGGTCTCTTCCGAGCCATTGTTCCGACCTCCGCTGCTTACGACCTCATGGGAAACAGCGAATGGTTGAACGCTCGTCAGTACGTTGACCCGGCGAACATCCAGAACGGTCAGCTCGGTAAGTTGTACGGTGTAGAGTTTTACGAGACGAATAACGAAGTTTCCGTAACCTCAACGGTCACGGTTTACACATCGTTCTTCTACGGACGCAATGCGTACGGTATCGTAAACATCGCCGGAGCCCCGGGTCGCCGCATCTATGTCAAGACGCCTAACGACAACGACACTTCAAACCCTGTGAACACCTGGTCCACGGTCGGTTGGAAGCAGCCGTTCGCCGTCAAGGTCTTGAATAGCTCTTGGCTGATCGAGGTCAAAACCGGAGTAACTGCTTAATCATAAGCTTTTGCGTGCGGAGTGGTGCTGCCTATCCTATGGGTGGCGTCACTTCACATAGGGAACGCAAACGCCAGTAACCAAACATTTATGAAGATCGCGGATTTTGAGTTAGAGCTGAAGAAGATCGACGAGAACTTTAATCTCGTACCGCATCCGGTGAATTTGGATATGTGCGGCGTGTATTACAAGAAGCGCTACCTGTTCGCGATTCCGAATGGAGAGATCTATGAAGATCCGAATCCGGACTATCGAAACGGCGACGGTCGCGCTCATCGGTGTGCTCGCGACGCGCGTGCGATCGCAGAAAAGTATGTCTTTGATTTGAATAACGATCCGGAATTCAAGGCCATGGAAGAGGAAGTGATCTAGGGCTATGCGCGTGCTCATGCAGAATCGTCCGGAGGAATTGTGGCAGGGCGGCGATATGATCCAGCTCCGCGCGACGCAGGCAGCGCTTTCACGACTCGGGGTCGAGGTTGAGTATTCAGGGGCTCCGGTCTATCCATCGCCTCTTGGAATGCGTAATTTTGACGTTGTCCACAATTTTAATTTCTCAATGAAGTGGAACAAATACCAGACCTGGGTCGCCAAGAAACATAAAAAGCCGCTCGTTTGCTCGATGATATATCACGAGGGAGCGCAATTTGTGACATATGAGCATCAGCAGATCATGGCGGATGTGACGGATGCGATGATCTTCCTTACGCGTGGCGAGATCGAGCGTGTGAAACGACATATCAAGATCGATGAGCGGAAATGCCACATTATTCCAAACGGGATCGATCCGGATTGGTTTAAAGAGACACCGCGGGATTCGACGATCCCGCCATACGTTCTCACGGTCGGAAGAGTCGAGCCGTCTAAGGGCCAGTACGAGGTCGCTCTCGCCTGTCAGAAGATCGGGGTTCATTACATGATGATTGGCCAGCGGACGGACGAGCTCTACGCTCGAAAGTGCGAGGCTATCGGCGCGACGCATTGCGCTCCGATGAAAATGCCGGATCTGCGTCGGATGTATGCGAATTGCTCCGTGTTCGCTCTCGCCTCGAAAGCGGAAGTTATGCCCTTGACAGTTATGGAAGCAATGGCACAGGCGGCTCCAGTTGTTCTGACGGATCGATGCGAATGGGAGACCGTCAATGTGGTACGCTGTACGCCAGGAGATTCAAAAAGTGTGGAGGATGCAATTCGCATTGCGCTCGTAATGCCTCGAAACGTGAACGGACGAGAAGAAGTCCGTGCCGTGACATGGGATCACGTCGCTAAGAAATTATTAAATATTTACAACATGCTATGCGCTACCTTGTAACTGGCGGAGCGGGGTTCATCGGATCTCACATGGTTGATCGGCTCGTTGCCGAGGGCCATCAGGTGAATGTTCTTGATAGTCTTTCCACTGGTAATATCAAGAATCTTTTGAAGCAGGACCCAGATGTCGGTGAGAACGGAGAGACGACAGAATCGATCCCCTCAGCGGTCACGTTCTATCATGGTGACATCCGGAATCTTCAGGATGTTTTGACGGCTATGATCGGCTGCGACGGGGTCTTTCACTTCGCCGCTATCGCTCGCACGCCATGGACCATCGAGGACCCGGTTTTAGCCATGGAAACGAACGTCATTGGCACGACAAACGTCCTTGAGGCCGCACGTCGGCACGGGACAAAGCGCGTGATCCTTTCATCGTCCAGCGTCGTTTATGCCGCTGAAACACCGTATAAAGCGTCTAAAATGGCTGGGGAGATGATCGCGAGGGCCTATGAAGAGATGTACGGCATGAGCATCCTTTCGTTCCGCTATTCCAACGTCTATGGTCCGCGACAGTCGGAAGAGGGGCCATCTCCGAATGTGTTTGCCGCTCTTCGCAAGACAAAGCGAGAAACGGGCAAGGTTCAGATCACGGGTGACGGTGAGCAGACTCGCGCCTATACGCATGTCTCGGATATTGTTGAGGGAAATTTGCTTGCGATGAATTCTGACTGCACCGGAGTCCTTGATCTGACGACCGGCGTCTACACCTCGATGAATGAGGTCGCTAAACTCTTTAACGCTGAGATCGTTTATATCCCAGAGCGTAAGGGTGACATCAAGCACATCAAGCAGGATTCGACATCCGCCAAGATCATTCTCGGGTGGGAGGCCAAGGTTAAAATCGAGGATGGAATCAAAGACGTCCTATGAGCTCACAAGCGCAGATGGAGATTGGTTTTTGGCGAGAGCTATATCGTCAGCTGGGGCATGACGGATTTTTAGAGCAGCGCGGCACGGACTTTGAGGAATTCCAAGCAAATCTTCCAGAGTTGTCGGAAGCCCTATGGACACCGGGCTTGAAGCTTTTGGAAGTCGGCACAGGACTGATCTCGCCGCTTGAAACATGCGCGGATTTGAAAGCGGAGGTCACAGCGGTCGATCCGTTGATGAATCAGTATAACGAGATCTATCCTCTTGGAGGTCGTCCGGTTAATTACATCCAGGCTTCTGGTGAAGAGCTTCCTTTTGAAAATGAAAGCTTCGACGCCGTATCTTGTTTGAACGTGATTGACCACACTCCGTATCCGCACAAGATGCTGGAGGAAATCATTCGAGTATTGAAGCCGGGAGGAAAGTTTTTCTTTGAAGTGAATTTTGACGAGGCTCTCTCCCCTGCTCACTATGGCCTTTGGAACAAGAGGCTGGTGGAAGAATTCTTTGGCGTTTGGAAGCCCATCGTCGAGCGTACGGATTATCGCGTAGAACATAATCAAACCCGTTACTGGGCTGTATTTGTAAAATAATTATGAAAGACGTTTCTATCATCCTGCCGAATTACGCCATCGATGAAGAAGTCGAGGGCTATGTCGAAAAGTGTCTCGATAAATTGATCGAGCATACGGACATGAGCCGAGTACAGTTCATCGTGATCGATAATGGATCGCCTCGCGAGAATCCGCGTCTCAAAGAGTTGGCGGACATCTACATCCGCAAGGATTTCCCGATGGGTTATGCTCGTGCCGTGAATTGTGGGTTTACGCTTGCTGACGGTGAGTGGATTGTCGTTCTGAATAATGATCTGTTCCTCCAGGCTGGCTGGCTCGATAAGATGATCGAGGATTATCAGTCGACTCCAGGTGGTGTACTCGCGCCGTTTGATTATCCAATGTCCCCCGGTCCGATTGCCATGGATAAGCACTGGTACAGCCTGATTCTGATGAGCAAAAAGGTGCGAAACGAGGTAGGTTATTTTGATGAGACCATGAATTACCGCTTTCACGATCAGGACTATTCCTGCCGCGTAAAATCAGCGGGATACGAGGTTATGCGCACGCCTAACGTGGTTGTCGCTCACATCAATTCAGCGACCTACAACAAGATGCCACAGCGCGTGACGGAGCCACAGGAGATGAAGAAGATGGTCGAGAAATGGGGCGCGACGATGTTTGAAGATTGGGTATCACGTCGATGAAAAAAATACTCTTCATCTATACGGACTGGGCGGCGTCGGAAGCTCGACGCAAGTCCGGTGGTTTTGGTGGCGTGACTTACTACCGCGTCATGAAACCGGTGAAACATCTCCGCGCTCTTGGATACGATGTCACGGTCGTCGGAGAGGATCTGAAGAAGTACGGAGAGACGGCGGAGCAGCTCTGGCCGACGGTCTTTTCGCAATTCGACGCTGTCGTCGTCAAGCAGATTGATAACCAGGAAGCAGCGGCTCCGATGTTCTTTTACGCTGAGCGGTACGGTAAGCCGATCATCATGGATTTGGATGACGACTATTTCAACGTGAAACCGGACATGCCTGCCTGGGAGTTCTATAAGCCAGGGAGTCCGAAACGGTCGACATTCGCTGCCGCGCTCTCGCTTGTTGATGGGCTGATCGTCTCGACGCAGCCGCTCAAAGATTCGTATCAAAAGATTTTGAAAGAGGCGTATCAGATCGATATGCCCATTTACGTTTGTCCGAATGGAAATGATCGAGGTGATTGGAAGAGCGTAAAGAAGCGCAGACCAAAAAAGGGGGTTGTGAAGATTGGTTATGCGGGCTCGATCACGCACAACAGCGATATTGCTATGGTCGTCCCTGCTCTCCGAGTCATTTTGGAGAGATATCCTCAGGTAAAAATCGAGGTTTTAGGAGCTTTGGACGCCGATTCCTATGGGAAGATCTTTCATGGCTGGCCGGATAGCCTGACAGACCGTATAGAGGCCAAGGGAGGGACGCATTCATGGGATGGATACCCTGATCTTTTGTGTTCGCAGCGCTGGGATATTGGCATCGCTCCGCTTGTTGATGATGTGTTTACGCGGGGTAAAAGCCATATAAAGTGGATGGAATACACGATGGCGGGGGTAGCGACTGTCGCTAGTCCGACATATCCTTACAGCCAGCCTATTTTTGATGTTCCGGTGATCGAGGACGGAAAGACAGGATTTTTGTGCCGTTCTACGGATGAATGGGTTATGGTACTATCATCATTGATAGAGAATGCAGACGCGCGACAGGAGATCGTTCAAAACGCTTACAAAGCCATTTCAGAAAATTGGCAGTACGAAAAATGGGCCCCTAAATGGGCTGACGCTATCGAAGATATCCTATGCAATTTTCAGACACGACGAACAAAAACGGAATCATCCAGGACTGCGAGCGCCTCTGCTCGTTAGGCGATGCTGGAATTAGCGGTCAGCCGACCCTGCTCAAACAGTTCACGGCCCAGGTGAACAACACGGTCAGCCGTCTCTGGAGCTTGATTTTCCAAGCCTACGGAGGCTGGATTTACGACGACTCGAATAACACAGATCTCCCGCAGGCGTATACGAACCTCGTAGCCGGACAGCGCCGCTATTCACTGCCGTCTTATGCGCTTTCCATTCTGCGCGTCGATGTCACGGATTCCGGTGGCCTTGTCCGCCGTCTGACACCAGTTCCACAGGAAGTGATCGATATCGGAATCGCTGACTTCATGCAGGACGAGGGTCCGCCACAGTTTTACAGATTGATGGATGGAGAACTGGAGCTGTATCCGGCCAGCCTTGTCGCTGTAACAGATGGCTTGGAGATTTTCTTTGAACGTGATTCCGTCCAGTTCGTTTCTACGGATACGACGAGAACGCCGGGCTTTGCCTCGCCGTTCCATTACCTCGTTCCGATCGGAGCATCGATCGATCATTTGCGATCCAAACAGGCATCAAGCGCCGTCCTCAAAGAATTGAAAGAGGATATGGAAAAGGGCGAAACGAAAATGGTGGCTTATTATAATAAGCGCTGGAGAGATTTGCGCCCGAAGATCTCGACACCGCTTACCGACTGGCGCTGATTATGATTCAGAAAGATGGATCAATTCTCTTGCATGACTGGGCCAAAGGAATAGGCCAGTCGTATCTTTCTGATCTCAAAAATATCCAATGTGTGGATATTTTTTCCGTTCCTGGCGTCGCATTCCCGAATCAAGAGATGGCCTATATGGGCGTCGATCTTTTGAGTTACACGTCGCGCACATTCACGGCTGATGCGTCACTCGATCGAATCACTGCATCAGCAGCGGTCTTTACAACCGGTCAAGCTGTGCGTGTGTCATCGACTGGCACGCTCCCAGCTGGATTGAGCTCAGCGACGACGTACTACATCATCGCCGTATCGGGAGCCGTGTATAAACTCGCGACAACGATCAATAATGCGCTCGCTGGCACGGCGGTCGATATCACAGATGCTGGAACGGGTACGCATTCGATTATCGGCACGCAGATGGGTCGTGTAAAAAAGATCGTTCAGAATCCGGGATCGACGACTGGAAATTTTCGCGCTTTCGTACTCGATGAATCCGGAAAAGTTTGGACGCAGGTAAACAATCTCTGGAGTCACTTGCCGGGTAACGCAACCGGATCAGGTCAGGGCATGGAGATCTGGAAAAATTATCTTTTTGTTATCGGAGATTCAGGCGTGATCTCGACTTACGGATCGCTCACGAACGTCGGAGGCTCTGCTGCTTGGACAGCGACTTGGAAAACGGCCACAGGCTCGGATTCTTTTGTCGCGCCTACCGTAAACGGATCGGATGACCTGCTCTACATCGCGCAGGGCCGTTATATCTCGACCGTGGAAGAAGACGCTGCGCCATTTGTGCCAGCAACCGCTGGATCGTACATCTGGACGGACATCGCTCTCGATCTGCCGACGAGCTACCGCATCCGCTGTATGTGTGAGAACGGAGTCGATCTCGCGATCGGTACTTGGATCGGATCGACATATCCGGATGTCTTTACGGCGTCTCTTGAAGTGAAGAAAGCGGATATCTTCTTCTGGGATCGCTCGGACTCGACGTTCCGTCTGCCGGTTCATATTGAAGAAAACGGCGTCAACCAAATCATCTCGATCAATAACCTGGTTTACGCAATGTGTGGTCAGGAGGGCCGCATGTACATCACGAACGGAACATCGTCGGAGCTGTTTACACAGATCCCGATTTCCGTATTCGATCGTCAGCAGAATACGACACAGCATCTATTCTTCTTCCCGTTTGCCATCGCCTATTTCCGAGGTCGAATTCTTGTCGGTGTGAGCTCGGGAAGCGTATCTAGCTCTCCGACTCTTTCCCCGCTCGGTGTTTACGCGATCAATCCCGCGACTGGTGCGATCGCCATCGAGCAGATTGGATCGACGGATAACACCGGATTAAGCGGCTCTGTAGGTATCGCCGCGATCGTCGCGACATCGGAGCAGGAAATGTATGTCGGTTTTTACTACGACGGATCGCAGACGGTCCCCGGTCGTATTGATCGCATCACAAGCAATACGCTCAGATATGGCGCTGGCTGTCTGATCGAGAGTGGCCTCTACTCCGTTGGATCAGCGGATGAAAAAACGAATTTTCCGGTCGTGGAATTCATGCTCGGAAAAGCTTTGGCATCTTCTGAAACAGTCACACTGTACTTCCGCCGCACATCGACCGGCTCATGGACGCAGGTCGTTCAGCTGACGAATTCGACGGAAAATCAAGGATCGCTTACGAAGATTCGTATGAATACGCCTCTTTTGGCGGATCTTACGGATGTTCAGTTCAAAGTTGAGCCACTTGGTACTTTGAACGCGACGGGACCAGAGCTCATTGCAGTTCACATCCGAAAGAATTGAGTATTGTGATATGCTGACGCCATGAACGATAATCTGAAAACAAACAAAAAAGAGCGCATCGCTGCTCCTTTTGGAGGGGTTTCAGACGATCATACTCATGACGGACGTGGCAGCAAGATGCTAAACACAGCAAACTTTCTCGCCGTCACCGTTGGACCGCCGGCAGGGGTTGGAAGAGAGGGCGAGATCATGTTTCAGGCAGATCCAAGCGGTCCGACATACTCAATGTGGGTATGGCTGGGCGGAGATTGGCGCGAATTCCCTTATACCCCATAATATATGGCCTTTTCTCTCGGAAATATCCTAAAAAGCGCAGCCAACACAGCCGCAAAAGCTCTGTCACCTGCTTACAATGTCGCGTCATCGTTACTCAATGTCGGTAAGGGGCTGATGAAGTCCCAGCCGCAGAGTCAGACGGTTGCGCAGCCGAAAACCTCGGATGCGCTGTTTTCACAATCTGGAAATCCGGCCAACGGTGTGACCACGAATTCTTCCATGGTGCAGACGCCAGTGCTCCCGTCATCCGGTTTAGCGACCGGCTCGCAGGGTGTACTCCCGCGCTCAACGACCCCGGTCAGCGTCCCGTCTCCTGGACTTACGGCCTCGGGAAGCCCTGCCATGGGACCGGCTCCTGTCATCCCGCCAACCGTTCCATCTGGAACGATCACGAATCCAAATACGAATTTTGTTCCTGCTAATCCTCCGGCTGGTACTGGAACCGGATCGACGACTTTCACGTCCACTCCGCAGGCCGGAGGCGGGACTCTTCCTGGTGCTGGAGGTATGGCTGGAGTAAGCGGTCCGTCAGCAAGTGGGACGACTCCGGGAACCGGAGGCATCCCAGACAGTCTGATGAACGGCACATCCGACGCCGCTATCTTGGCTGGCCAAAATCAAATCACGGATCTTTCTCGACAGCTTCAGGGTAAGGGTGCTGCTCTCCAGCAGGCAGAGGTTCAGGCTCGTATCCCTGAACAGCAGCAGCAGCTCAATGATGTGATGAGCCAGATCAATACGCTCAATCAGGATGCGCTCGCCGAACAGATCAAAATCGAGGGCAAACCTATTGCCTCTGAATTCGCCTCGCGTCAGATTGGAGCGGTTGAGCGTATGCGTACAGTTAAAGTCCTTGGACTCTCGGCTGTGGCTTCCGCACTTCAGGGAAACATCGCGCTTGCTCGCGATTACGCAACGAAATCCGTGGATGCCAAGTTCCAGCCGCTTGAAGCTGAGCTTGAAACGCTGAAGCAGCAGCTCGAATTTAACAAGGATAATTTTACGCGAGCTGAGAAAATCCGAGCTGATAAATTGGCCATCGCTCTTGATGAGCGCAAGACTCAGTTATCTGCTGAAAAAGAAAAGCAGAAGCAGATCAGTGATATCGCGCTTGAAGCTGCCAAAAACGGAGCGGATGCGGACACGATCAACGCGATCATGTCATCGACAGACCTGCCGACAGCTCTCGGAGCCGCTCGCGCAACCCTCGCTAAAAAGAATGGCGTCGGTCTTTATAACCTCTCTGAAGCACAGGCGAATATCGCGAGTAAATTGGCGGATGACTTTGAAAAGGCTTCCGGTCAGTTTTCCGTTGTTCGCGACGCTTACGGACGCATCCAGGCTGCTCAGCAGGGCACAGGTATCTCCGATACAGCCTTGATCTTCTCGTACATGAAGCTCTTGGACCCGGGATCTGTCGTCCGTGAAGGTGAATTCGCAACAGTCGCGAACGCCGGAAGCATCCCGCAGAACCTTTTGAACGCCTACAACAAGGCTATGAGCGGTGAAAAACTCCCGGAGGGTATTCGTAAGGATATTCTCTCGACGTCTGGATCGCTCTACCAAAAGAATCAGGATACGCAGAACAATATCGTCAATCAATTCAACCAGCGAGCGCAGGCTTACGGAATTCCGACGGATCTCGTCACCCGCGACATTTCAGCTGGGATTAACGGCGGCTCAGGTGGCGCGACAGGTGCAGTTCCACGCGAGCAGATCTATGCTCGGCTGAAAGCCAAGTATCCGACAGCTACAGACGCCCAGCTGAACAGCGTGACGGAGCAGTTCGTCGGAAATCCGGGGAGGCTCTCAGAACTGGGTTTTAACAGCGACCTGGGCACGTCGGGAAACGGCCTCGGAGGTCTCTCCGCTAAGTATGAATCAAGCGGATCTCCGGGTGCTATCGGTTATGACTCGACGGGAGGCTATTCTTACGGCACTTATCAGCTGGCTCATAATAATGCCAAGTCTTTTGTCGATCAGTCTCCGTATGCACGCGAGTTTCAGGGACTGACGTTTAACAGCCCACAATTCCAGCAAAAATGGAAAGAAATCGCCGCTCGTGATCCGCAGGGATTTGAAAAAGCACAGCATGACTTTATTCAGCAGACGCACTTCATTCCGCAAACGACCATTCTTCAGAATAACGGAATCGATGTCTCAACCCTCTCCCCTGTTCTTCAGAATGTGATTTGGTCGACGGCTGTCCAGCACGGTCCAAGCACGCCGATCGTTCTCTCCGCTTTGAAGCAGGTGGGTCCGACGGCGAGCGATGAGGAAAAGATCCGAGCGATCTATACGGCTCGCTGGAATAACGGCCGCAATTTCGCCAGCTCAACGCCAGCGGTTCAGAAAGCTGTTTATAATAGGTTCTTTGGTCCACAGGGTGAAATGAATCTCGCACTCGCGAATGCTAAACGTGGTACTCTAACCGCATAATATGGCCACACCTCTTCTTCCGAGATCTGCTCCGATCAATCCGACAGCCGTCGGAACTGGCTCGCTTCCGGCAAGCCCCTTTCAAAATGCCCCGCCTACTCCGATCGGTGGAGTTGGATCAGGCGGAGGATTCGCTCCGAATCCGTCTGCTTCCGGAAGCCAGCCGCTCCAAAGCGCGCAGCCGAGCTTCCCGTCAAGCGTTCCGCTTCCGGGAAAAGACTCTCTCCCCTCGTCTATCGATGAGCTGGAGGCGTCATTCAAAGAACCGGAGAAGCCGGGCATTTTGAAGTCCATCGGACGCGGTATTGCTGATATCGCTCTTCAGCCAGCTCGCGCTCTGGAGCAGATCGGAAAATTCTTTGGTACGCTCGGATTAAGCGAGGAACAGAAGAAACGTGTCGATGAGTTCATGGGCCCTGGCATCCAGGAGCGTGCTTTTGGTGAAACTTACGCAACGCCTACACCAAAGGATGCGCGTCAGACGGCTGGCATTGCGCTCAAGGCGGGCGCGAACCTCGCGACCCCGTTCACGACTTCAATCCCAGGAATGGCGCTTCAGGGGGCCGCCGCTGCCGGTGGTACAGCTCTGGAAGAGGGTCGTTCTAATATGTCCGTTGCAGGAGAGGCTTTGTTTGGTGCGGGAGCTTCTGCTCTACTCGGTAAGCTCATCAATACGGGAGGCGCGGTCGTTGGCCGTGGATTTGCTGGAGCAAAAAACGAAATCGCTCAGAGCTTGCGCCCGCTCGCCGATAAAATCGGTCCGACGCTTACGGGCACAACACGCAAGGAATTCGACATGGCATTCAAAGAAGCGCCGCATATTTTTGTCGATTATTTAAATACGGTTAAAGGTGCGGCGACAGCGGCCGACGCTGAGAGTCTCCTGCAGAATCGTTTGCTTACGAACGCGCGAACGATTTTCAACGATGCTAAAAAGATTGAGGGTGATGCATTCGCTTCATCGATGAAAGCATTTAATGAAGCACATCCGGAGGTTCGCATCGATATCCCCGCGGTCACAGAGCGGGTGCTCAAAGCTCAGCCAGACGCCTACTTTGCAAGTGAAGTTGAAGAAAAATCTATCAACGAAGTAAAGCGACTTCTTCAGAAGCCTAGAGATGGATCAGTGGATAGCACGCGGGCCATGCTTCAAGATCTCTATGGCTTCTCTGAGAGATTGGAGCCGGGATCTTCAGCAGAACGCCTTGCCCTGGACGCTTGGCAAGAGGTGCGTGATGAATTGACTCGTGTCGCAAATGCAACAGGCGACAATACCCTGGATGTGGCCATGGGTCGTTATTCAGATTTTAAAGATCTCTCAAATCAAGTAAAGCAGTTGAATGCGGCTAATGAAGACACGGCACGATCGTTTGTTCGTAACCTCGCTGGTACAAATAAAACAGCCTCTCGTGAGGCTTTGGTTAAGTTGAGCGAGATCGCTGGAAGTAATGAAGCGATCCCAGCGATTGATGTCTATCGTCTACTGAGCCGTCTTACGGCTTCCGGAAAAGTCACTGGAAGCCGTGTCCAGGATATTATGATCTCTGGATCTATAATTCCTACGCTTTCCACGCTTGGAAGTTTCGTCGCAGGGCCCCCGGGAGCAGCTCTGGGGACAGCAGCCGGCGCTGTCATCGCTGGGAAGGCCATGGCTCCATCCACGATCACGGACATCATGCTCTCAAACCTCCGATCCGCAGGTATCAAGCCGACCTCTGCCGTGCGTCAGGCGCTTGAAAAGATCATAAATGACCCCACATGGCGTCAGGGTATTCTGAACGCCTTGCAGGGCCAAAATGAGCCTCAGGACTAGCGGATAATCTTAAAATGCTTGCAAAAGTTGTAAATAAGCCAGATAGAAACGGCGGCGATCAAGATCTGTTGCATATGCCGCCATTGCAGCACAAAAAGTCGATTTTGTCAAGGCTCGGAGGTGAATCCTTAAATCGTGTATAATGCAAATAGACGATGTGTTATCCTCACATTATAAATCAGTCCATTTGTCATTCTCAAACACTTACCTACTATGGCAACCTTTACCAAATTCCAGCCGTTCGTCGAAAACCTTGCTGAAAAGGCCTTCAACCTTGGCAGTGATCAGCTTGTCGTCGCTCTGTGCGCCGCTGCAAATGCACCGGTAAACACGAACGGCACGCTTTCACAGCTCACGCAGATTTCGTATACGAACCTTTCAAGCCGCAACCTGACGACCGCCGGTTCATCACAGACATCAGGTACATATAAGCTCACGATCAACGATCTTGTACTTACGGCATCTGGTAACGTCGCGACATTTCGCTATGTCGTCATTTACGACGACACTGCTGCAAACGATGAATTAATCGCTTTTTTCGATTACGGTTCTGACGTAACGCTCGCCAGTGGCGACACGTTCACGATCGACTTTGATGGAACGAATGGCCTTTTGCAGATCGCCTAATACGCGGTGTCTGCGCTTAAATTATGGCGGCTCCAGCACGCGATAATTATGGTAACTGGGTAGAAAGCTCGGGAACTTCATTCTCGCATGCTTTCGATGCAGGTAGCGGATCAAACCGCTACCTTGTCGTTTGTATCCAGAATCAAAGCGCGACCGACAACGTCAACGCGCCGACGTTTAATGGTGTTACAACGACACTTCTTTATAAACGTCAAAACACACAAGCGCAGACGCCAACCTGGAACCATTACTACGGTCTTGCCGCACCAGCAACTGGATCAAATACGCTTGCGCTCACTACGAGCAGCTCGTGTGCGCCGTTCTGGTGTGTGTATGCTCTCAGTGGCGCAAAACAGACAGGTCAACCGAACGTGACGGGAGCAAATGCAGCTTCAGGTAGCAATACATCCTTTTCTGTCTCGGCTACGACGACAGTCAGTGATTGCTTGCTCATCGGAATGTCATCGGATAACAACGGAAACATGGCGGCTGGATCGAATACGACGAAACGGTCATCTTGGGGGAATGGATACGGTTTGCAGATTTTCGATTCCAATAGTGCTTCGAATACAGCTGGAACAAATACGCTGAACATCACCGGAAGCAATGGCGGAAAATCTGACTTCACGATGATCGCCATTGAGCCAGCGGTTCAGAATCTTACGATCGTGGCAGCGCAGGGATCATTTACCCTGAGTGGACAAAATGTCACATTCACAAGAGGAAAGGGGTTCAGCGCCGATACGGGAATGTTCGTGCTTACTGGGCAAACAGTGACGCTGACGAGTTCGCGAAAGATCACGATCGCTCAGGGCTCCTATGCCCTAACCGGACAAAATATTACCTTTCTTCTTGGAAAGGGTTTTACGGCTGATGCTGGTTTTTACACCTTGACGGGATACCCCGTGAATTTTGGAGGCACTGGAGCTTGGCGTTGGACACCCAGATCTAAAACGCCAGCGAGCTGGACGATTAGACCAATGACCTAATATGCCTGAAGCTAATGATATCGCCGTCTTGCAAAGACTCGATAAAAACACGCTGATCAATCTCAGCGCTGCTATTGCGCTTGTCATTACCCTCTCTGGCGCTATCTGGTACGGAGCGACCAAGAATGCCGAGCTTGGGTATCTGCAAGGGCGTGTCGATCGCCTAGAGTCACGCATCATTGAGCAATCCGCTCAGGTTGCTCAGCTTTCTAGCCGGCAGGGGGTCAACGAGGGACAGTACCAAGCCATTAAAGAAAGTACGAATGAAATTAAAGAGGATATCAAGAGGATTCAGCAGGCTCTCCGCATCAGTCCGTGATATACTATTTTCATATGGAAAAAAAACCCATTACAGAGTCAAAGACAGTCCAAAATTCTACCGCGACCGGATCGATCCCAGCGATCGCTCTTGCCATTGTCGTGGTTGCTAAATGGTTGAAAATCGAAGTACCATTTGAAGAGGTCATGATCGTCATGACCGCTGTCGCTGTCGTCGGCGTAGCCGCTTGGCAGATCATTGAGCGCTGGAGAGTCGGAGATCTGTATTTATTCAATAAGCCGGAATAATCTGTATGAAAAAGAAACCAGGTAAGAAAAAGGGCGGACGTAAGTGCTAATTTTTAACTTGAATTTTATGGAAAACACATTGCCTAATCAGAACATCATCGATGGAGCTGGTCACGTTTTTACGGCTGAAGAGATCGCTTATATCGAGCAGCAGGGCTTTACCATCGAGCAAGTGCGCGAGGCAGCCGGTAAGGTTCCGGAGGGTGCAGCCAAGCTCACGCTCGAAGCGTTGCTCGGGGAAGCAGCGCAGGATAAAGATCCGAATGAACCAAATGTCATGGACCCAGCCAGCCCTAACAATGAGCAACCGGGGGAATCTACTCCACCGGAGACTACGA
>ERZ869921.281-NODE-281-length-34918-cov-5.749563_pt1 | contig 34918 bp, 35 predicted proteins | sample MGYA00579310_ERZ869921 | MGnify/ENA primary metagenome ERZ869921 (study PRJEB32216, sample SAMN09231816) | wastewater metagenome | place: USA: Maryland | collected 2016-06-21 | study: EMG produced TPA metagenomics assembly of the PRJNA472060 data set (Reclaimed... | reverse complement strand
TGCAGCTCCTACTGCCGGCACCGCTGGTGCAGCGGCGAACTCTGCGCGTGGCGGATCTGGCGGCGGTGGTGGCGGCACGACTCAGACAGCATCAACCTCTGGCGCGGCTGGAGGAGCTGGCGGCGCGGGCGGCGGTGGTGGCGGTGGTGGCGGCAAGGGCATGAACCCAGGCCTTGGCGGAGCTGGTGGTGCTGGCGGCGTCGGGTATTGCATCGTCTACACGTGGTGACCTATGGCGACCAAAGCAAAAATCATCTTGACCGGCGGCACGTTCGACGTTGCCATCCCATCCGGCACCACGCAGAGCCCGGCTGTCGCAATCCCGGCTGATGTCGGCTTTCTGAACGTCGAGATCACCCGCGACAACTGGCCAGTAGGCGGGGCGACGGTGGAACTCCGCTTCAGCTTCGACGGTGGATCGACCTACGTCACGAAGGCTGGCCCGACGTTCATCGATCAATTCGTCCCGACCCCGAAGCAGACCACTCCCACACCTGCGCCAATTGGATGGGGCTGGAATCCTGACATCTTCGGCCAGCCGACCCACGCTCGCGGGCGTATCAGCAACGTCGCGACGGGGTTCAACGCCACGATCTCGCTGACGACCGGTTAGGGTGTAGGGTGTGGCCTACTCTCAGAGCTGGATCAACAGCACCCCAGCGGATCCGTGCGTCGTCACGGTATCCCCGACCGCCAATGATGTACTGATCGCATACCAGATCAATGACGTCACAAACGCGGCTGGCGCTGCGCCTACTGGGTTCTCCGCAACGGCTCTGGTTGACATCTCGTCAACCTTTGATAACAGCCGTCTCACGGTCTGGATCAAGCAGCAGGCCACCGGCTCAGAAACCAGCGTCTCTCTGAATGGCGCCTCCAACGCCATCATCGGCGGTGTTCTCGCATTCAGCGGAATCGATAACACCACTTCCCTGGATGTCGCTGCGGCGTCTTTCGCTGATTCCGTAAGCGGCACGACGGCATCAGCCAGCCTGACGCCCGTCACGAACGGGTGCGACATCGTTGCGATTCTCGACGCCGACACGGCCAGCGTCGATAGCACATTCAGTTTCGCCACAACCTCGGGCACGACAGGAGCGTGGACCGGAAGAACTGACCAGAACAGCGGCTTTTATAACGTCGGCACTGGCACGGCGACGCAGACGACCGCGGGCGCCATCACGGTACAAGGCACGCAGTCAAACGCGGGCGGTCGGCTGTTTGCTCTGCTGGCCCTTCGACCATCTACTCCAAGCGGGCCGACGATCAACACGCAGCCCAGCGGGTTGACGGTCTTTGACGGCGCTTCGGCGACCTTCAGCGTCACCGCAACGACCAGCGGCGGCGCTCTGTCCTACCAGTGGCAGGACAACAGCGGCGGCAGTTTCGCCAATATCGGCGGGGCGACGTCAGCCAGTCTGACTGTTCTCGCCTCTCTGACGATGAGTGGCAGACTGTACCGTGTCAACGTCACGGACAGCAACGGCACGACGCCAAGCAACAGCGCGCCGCTGTATGTCACCGAGATCATTGCAGCGTGGCCTCCCCAGCAGTCTTCTCTGCGGCAGATATTCAAACGAGGAAGATCGACGCTGTGGTTGCTTGACCCGAAAAACTGGGGAGGCATTCCGCTCGACGTCGCAAAATGGTTTGCACCTGAGCTGAGTACCGCAGCTGGAGGAGGCGGTGGAACAACATACAACGACTCAGTAGCTGAGACCGGGGCTGCGGTAGACACCGTCACGGTCTCTGCGGTCTTCGCAGCGGCTGTGGCTGAGACAGCGAACGCGGCGGACACAGTCACTGCGGCTGCGATCACTGCAGCTGCGATCGCGGAGACCGGTAGCGCGGCAGACACGGTCACGGCCACTGCCACGCTGAATGCGGTGATCGCGGAGACTCTGACTGCAGTGGACACGCCCGATGCGCTGCTGACGTTCATCGCGCAAGTGAGCGAAGTCTTGTCCGGTGTGGACACCGTCACGGCGTCGGCCCTGTTCAACGCCGCTGTGGCCGAGACCCTGGCAGCCGTAGACACCGTCACGGCGTCTGCGCTGTTCAACGCCGTGATCAGCGAAACACTGAGTGCGGTAGACACGACCGACGCGACAATCACCGGCGCGGGTGGAACTACGTACAACGACTCGGTGGCGGAGACCTTGAACGCCGTCGATACCGTGTCTGCTTCGGCCCTCTATGCCGGAGCTGTCGCAGAGGCTCTCAGTGCTGCGGATTCGATCGACGCGCTGCTCACACAGCTCGGTGTCATCGCGGAAGCGCTGGCAGCCACGGAGACCGTCAACGGGCTGATCACAGCCACGGCAGCAGTGTCGGAAACTGGCGCGGCTTCGGACACCGTTACGTCGCTGCTGGTCACGACCGCGAGCATCCAGGAGGTCGTCAATGCCGTCGAGACGATCACCGCGCAAACGAATTTCAACGCCTCGATCACCGAGGCGATGAATGCCACCGACTCGACGGACGCAACGGGCGGCTCTGCTCCGGTGTCTTCGGGTCACGCCTATTGGATCATTTTCAAGCGTAGAACGAGGAGATAGAGATGGACGCGCAACAGGTTCAACAGGTCCAGCAGATCCAGGAGAGCATCCCGTTGTGGGTGCAGTGGGCCTTCAACATTCTGCTGTTGATCGTCGGGGGCTCGGTGTCCTGGCTGATGAAGTCGGTCTTCGACCGCATCAAGGAGCTGCAGAGCACCGACACCGGTCTGGCCAAGGAAGTGAACGACATGAAGGTCGCGCTGCCAACCAACTACGTGTTGAAGGCCGACCACGACAAGGGGCTCGACGCGATCTTCAGCGCGTTGCGCCGGATCGAAGACAAGCTCGATGGAAAGGCAGACAAACCATGATGACCTTCGATCTCGCGTTTACGCGCCTCATCGGCAACGAGGGCGAACTGAGCATGGACCCCAAGGACTCCGGCAACTGGACCGGCGGGAAGATCGGCCTGGGCAAGCTCAAGGGCTCGAAGTACGGCATCAGCGCCGCGTCGTACCCGATGGTCGACATCGCCAACCTCACGCTTGAAGGAGCCAAGGCGATCTACCTGCGCGACTTCTGGCGCGCGAGCTTCCCGCCCGAGCTGGCCTTCCAGTTCTTCGACGCGGCGGTGAACCACGGAGCCTTCAATGCGTCGCGCATCCTGCAGCGCGCAGTCGGCGTTCGAGACGATGGCGCGGTAGGCCCGCTCACGATGGCCGCCATCGCGAAGCTCAAGCCGTGGAAGGCTGTCGCCCTGTTCCTGGCCGAGCGCCTGGAATTCTGGACGAATTGTGAGAACTGGGACACGCAGGGCAAGGGGTGGACTCGGCGTGGTGCAAAGAACATCCGGTACTTGACACAGGACGCAGAATAAGATTCTGCGAAACGACATGTCTACTGAACTTCTGACTGGCGAACTTAACTGGAACAAGCTACGCAAGTACCTTGATTCCGAGATCGCCAGACTTCGGGAGCTCAACGACGACGTCGCGCTGGGACCTGACCAAACCGCGGCACTGCGGGGCCAGATCCGGGCGTTCAAGGATCTGCGTGACCTTCCCACCACGGAAGCTCACCAGAAGGCGATCCGCCAGCTCCAGCTGCCGGGTGGCGAAGACTGATAAGACAGGAGAAGCCAAGTGCCGACTCAGCAACAAGCGTGGGACGCTGAAGCTGCGCTGCGCGAACCGGACACCACGTCCGCTTCCACCAACGCCGCCACCAGCACCGAGACTCCCGAGACGCCGGCCGCGACGACGCAAGTCGAGACGCCAGCAGGTACCACGGCGGAAACGCCGGATCCACTCGAAGAGCTTCGCAAGAATTTCCTTGCGCTCCAGCAGAGCAACACCGAGCTTCAGCAGCGCCTTGCGAACACCGAATCGGTGGCCAAGGCAGCCGTGGGCCGCGTTGCGGCATGGCAGAGCGAACAGGACGCAGCGAGGAAAGCAGCGGCAGCCGCACCGGCAGCCGACGCCCCGAGCAAAGCGGCCATCGCAGCAGCTACCACGCCTGAGAAGTGGAACACCCTCAAGGACGAATTCCCTGAGTGGGGCGAGGCGATCGAGTCCTTCGTGGAAGCTCGACTGACCAGCGTTCCGCAGGGCCAGCCTGGGATCACCGAGGAACAGATCGACGCCAAGCTGAAGAGCTTGCCGACGAACAACCAAAGTGGCCTCGACATCGACACCCTCAAGGACATCGTCGAGTCGATCATCCCCGGTTGGGAGCAGAAGGTGAACGCGCCGACGTACGCGCCATGGATCGCCACGCAACCTGCAGAGGTTCAGGCACTGGGCGCGAGCACGAAGGTCAGCGACGCCGTGAAGCTCGTTCGGCTCTTCGAGAAGCACGAAGCATCGCAGGCTCAGGCGATCGAGGCACAACGCCAGGAAACGCTTCGGATTGCAGCAGGTGGGCGTCCCAACGCCGCCTCTCGAACCGACGTGGACTCCGGCAACCTCAGTCCCGAAGCCCTCTGGAACCAGGAAGCAGCTGCCCGCGAAAAGAAACGCGGCGGCTAACACACCTCACGGAGACACACCATGTCGATCCAAAACTATGGCACCGTTGCCTCACGGAACCTCATCCGTGCCGCGCAGGGCATGCTCGAACACGCCCAGCCCATCACCGTGCTCGGGGACTTCGGTACCCAGCGCGAGATGCCCCAGAACTCGACGGACACCCTGGTGTTCCGTCGCACGCTGCCGTTCGGTGCCAACACCGCCGGTACCACGATCGAAGGCACGTCGCGCTACAGCGGCACGCCGGTGATCGACGCGTCGAGCTTCGTGCTCGCCGAAGGCGTGACCCCGAACGCCAACACGATCTCCTTCCAGGACATCACCGTCACGCTGCAGCAGTACGGCGTGCTGTTCAAGTTCTCCAGCAAGACCGAGAGCCTGTACGAAGATGACATCCCGGGCGAGATGGTCAAGCTCACCGGCGAGGTGATGGCCGAAGTGATGGAGAAGATCCGCTACGGCACCCTGCGCTCGGCCACCACCGTGATCTACGGCAACGGCGCCAGCCGCTCGGCCGTGAACACCGTGCTGACGCTGAACGCTCTGCGCAAGGCCGCTCGTACGCTGGAGTCCAACCGGGCTCGCCGCGTCACGTCGCGTCTGGCTCCGGGCGTGAACTTCGGCACCCGTGCGGTGCAACCGTCGTACATCGTCTTCACCCACACCGACGGCGAAGCCGACGCGCGCAACCTGCCGCTGTTCACGCGTGTCGAGGACTACGGCTCGTTCAAGCCGGTCCACGACCGCGAGTACGGCGCCTGCGAGCAGTTTCGCTTCGTCAGCTCGCCGCTGTTCAACCCGTTCCTGGCCTCCGGCTCGGCGACGCTGAACGGCTGCCTGTCGGTCGGTGGTTCGAACGTCGACGTCTACCCGGTGATCGTGATCGGCGAAGACGCATGGGGTCAGGTCGCGCTGAAGGGCATGAACGGCATGAAGCCGATCGTGCTCAAGGCCAGCCAGACCAACCACGCCAACCCGCTGGGCCAGTTCGGCTACGTGGGGGCCTCGACGTGGTTCGCCTGCGTGCGCCTGAACGACGCCTGGATGGCCAAGATCGAAGTCGGCGTGAGCGCGCTGGTCTGATGATCTGAGCGGCGCCTTCGGGCGCCGCTCAACAAGGAGCACCACATGCAATTCATCCGAAAACTTCTCGGCCGGTGGAGCGACTACCAGGAGCTGTACGCACTCCTGTCGGCGTTCTTCTCGCTTCACAACAACCAGCCGGTGCAGCCGGCGTCCCTGGCCATCAACGCGGGCACCTCGGTGTTCGCGAAGACCACGAACGCCGCGTTCTTCCTGGTCAAAGGTGTGCTCGTCAAGATCGCCGCGGGCGCCGCGATGCCTCTGCTGACCGGGGTCTCGATCCCGAACGGCTCGAAGCAGATCGTGGGCTTCACCGTGACCGGTGACGGCACCACGGCGCGCATCGACGGCAACGTGGCGACGACCGTCGCCGGTCTCCAGTTTCCGGTACCGCCCAACGACAGCAGTGTCGTGATCGGCTACCTGATCATCGAGAACGGCACCGGCTCGACCTTCACCGGCAACACCACGGCTCTGGACGCCGGTTCGCTGACCGTCACGTATGTGAACCAGCGCGACGCCCTGTACCCCGTCAACAACACCTCTCTGTGAGCTTCAAGGAGCAACTGACATGAGCTACAACATCGAGCAAGTCAACGGCGGGAACCTCACCCTCGCCTCCGCCGGTCTGGCGACCGCCACGACCACCACGCAGTACAAGACCGCCAACACGATCACGTACCTGCTGAACGGCATCTTCGGTTCGAAGGCTGCCACCGACAACCAAGCGTTCAGCGCCGGCTCTGCCGTGGTTCCGCTGGGCAAGGCTTGCGTGTTCGCAGTCTGGTACGACGGCACGAGCTTCAGCACCACCCAGGGCGCGATCGTCGACAACGACAGCACCCTGATCCCGGTGCCGCCGTTCAACCCGGGCAAGGTGCTGGTCGGCCTGATCAAGGTCGTGACCACCTCGGCGCTGTTCACCCCGGGCACCACCGTCCTGGGTACCGGCAACACCGTGACCTACTTCAACGCCGGCATGCTGCCGGGCAGCGGCGTCTGATTTCTCCTGGGCCCGCACGCGCGGGTCTTTCGGGGGCGCCTTCGGGCTCCCCCGTTTTTGGAGAAGGCCGAGTAAACACACAACAGGAGAAGAGAACATGAACAAGTTTGTGCAAGGCATCGAGATCCCCACGGACGACCGCGGGGGCATCGAGCCGGTGGCGCAATCCGCCGACTTCAAGGCGATCGCGGCCGAAGAGGAATTCATGAACGAGTTCCTGGTCATCGAAGTGCCCGCCTCGAACAACGAGAACGAAGCGCCGCACGTGGTGGTCAACTGCAACGGCACCAACCAAGTGATCATGCGTGGCGTGCCCGTGCGGGTCCGCCGCAAGTACGTCGAGATCCTGGCCAGGGCCAAGGAGATCAAGTACCGCCAGGAGACGCGCAACCCCGCGGCTCCCGACCAGATCAGCATGCTCCAGACGGCGGCTCTGTCCTACCCGTTCCAGGTGCACCAAGACCCCAACCGCAAGGGCCCGGCGTGGCTCCTGCACATCCTGAACGAGCCGGTGAACTAAGCCGGCGCGTCACCCGGCATGAACCTCCTCCAGCTCGTCAACAAGGCGCGTGAGAAGTGCTCCGTTTCCGGTGGGGCCCTGACGACTGTTCAGGGTCTCACGTTCGGGACGGAGTCGTACCGCTTTCTGGGCTGGGTCGTCGACGAGTGGATCAAGATCCAGGAGGAGCATGAAGACTGGCTGTTCCTGCGCCAGGACTTCAGCTTCAACACCGTCGCGGGGCAGAACAACTACGTCGCCAGCACGCTCGCGCCGTCGCCACTGACGAACTTCAGCCGCTGGAAGAAGGACAGCTTCCGCGCGTACCGCGCCTCCGTGGGCACGAGCGACGAGCAGCTGATCAACTTCCAGCCCTGGGACTCGTTCCGCAACCTGTACCTGTACGGCGTGATGCGCACGACGCAGCAGCGCCCCGTGCTCTTCACCGTCGCGCCGAACCAGTCGCTCTACCTGGGCGCGGTGCCGGACGACATCTACACGGTCAACGGCGAGTACTACACCGGCCCGGTGACGCTGTCCGGCGACACGGACACCCCGTCGATGCCGGATCGCTACCACATGCTGCTGGTCTTCCGCGTGATGATGCGCTACGGCGCTGAGCGCGGGGCTTCCGAGGTGTACCAGGAAGGTGAGAACGAAGCCTCCACCTGGATGCACCGTCTCGAAGTCAACCAGCTGCCCATCCCGACGTTCGGAGCGCCCCTGGCATGATGAAGATGCAGCCAGTCCAGTACGACCTCGTCGTTCTGGGCGGTGGGTTGGATCAAGTCACGCCAACTCTTCGCCTGAAGCCAGGGGTTCTCCGCGACGTCGTCAACTTCGAGTGCAGCGTCTTCGGTGGGTACACGCGCATTCAAGGGTATGAGGCGTTCGATGGTCGGCCGTCGCCTGCCCTGGCGGTGTACCAGTCTGTCACCGTCACCGCCACCGGCTCGATTGTGGCGGGCAGCGCGATCAACGGCCAGACGTCCGGCGCCACCGGTACGGTCATCGCTGTCGTCGGGCTGACGATCTACTTCACCAAGGCTACCGGATCCTTCGCTGTCGCAGAGAACGTGCGCATCGGAGTCACGGTGCAAGGTGTGGTTACGGGCACCGGCGGGCAGATCGGCGACGCCGAGACGAACGCGCATTACCTGTTCCTGGCAGCTGAAGCCTATCGCACCGACATCACTGCAGTGCCGGGCTCGGGGCAAGTGCGCGGCGCGATCTTCTACAAGAACGTGCTGTACGCCTTCCGCAACAACGTGGGCGGCACCGCAGTCGACATCTACAAGAGCAGCAGCTCCGGGTGGGTCAACGTGCCGCTCGGCAAGGAGCTGTCGTTCAACACCGGTCTGGCGGCCGGCATCGTCGATGGCAACACTGTCACCGGCGCAACCAGCGGAGCCACCGGTGTGGTGGCCCGAGTCGTCCTGGAGTCCGGCAGCTTCTCCGGCGGTACCGCGGCCGGCCGGCTGATCCTGTCGAGCACGACGGGTGCATTCGTCAATGGCGAGTTCTTGCAGGTAGCGGGAACCAATCGAGCCACTTGTGTTGGCACTCAGGCGCAGATCGTGATCCTGCCGAACGGGCGCTTCGAGTTCGACATCGGGTCTTTCGCCGGTGCATCGAGCCAGAAGGTCTACGGCGTTGACGGCGTGAACCGCGGCTTCGAGTTCGACGGCACCACGTACGTGCCGATCAAGACCGGCATGCCTTCGGACGTCCCGAAGCACCTCGTCGTGCACAAGAAGCATCTGTTTTTCTCATTCGGCGCGTCGGTGCAGTTCAGCGGACTGGGTCTACCGTACCAGTTCACCGTGCTGACCGGTGGCGGTGAAATCGTGCTCGACGCGGACGGCTCCGCGTTCCTGACGCAGCCGGGCAGCCAGAGCGGCGGCGCCCTGGCCATCTGGACCGCCGACAACACGTACATGCTGTACGGCTCCAGCTCGGCAGACTGGAACCTCACGCAATTCAACGTGGGCACGGGCGCGTACCCGAACACCGCGTCGAACCTGGAGCAGACCTACACCTTCGGCACCCGCGGTCTGGTCGGACTGGCCACGTCGCTGAACTACGGCAACTTCGACGCCGCGTCGCTCACACTGAATCTGCGACCCTTCGTGCAGGCTCGCCGCACGCTGACCACGTGCGCGATCGTCAACCGGGAGAAGAGCCAGTATCGGGTCTTCTTCAGTGATGGCTACGGGCTATACGCGACGATCGTTAACGGGAAGTTCATCGGCGCGTGTCCGGTCTTCTTCACCGATCCAGTGCAGTCGATCTGCGTTGGTACGTCGGACAACGGCACCGAGACCACGTTCTTCACGAGCACTGGAGGCTTCGTCTTCAAGCTCGACACGGGGACCAGCTTCGACGGTGAAGCAATCCCTTCATCGTTCACGCTGACCTACAACCACAAGCAGAGCCCACGTACGATCAAGCGCTACCGCCGCAACAGCATCGAGATGTCAGGCACCGGCTTCGCTCGGTTCGACGTCGGCTACAGCTTCTCCTACGGGTCTTCGGAGTACGAGGGGCAGCTCAACAACTCCTACGCCCTGGCGCTGACGCCGTCGCTGTGGGACAGCTTCACGTGGGACAACTTCTTCTGGGACGGCAAGAACCTCGCCCCCATCGAAGCCGAGCTGAACGGCACGTCCGAGAACATCGCTGTGGTGATCGGGTGCAACAGCGCTGAGTACCAGCCGTTCACGATCAACAGCTTCATCCTGCACTACACCATGCTTCGAGGACTGCGATGACCAATCCGTACTACAACCACGGGTCGTTCCCAGCGACCAACTCGGCCGGTGCATCGGCGTCGATGCGCGCCGAGCTGGACGCTATCACGGCAGGCTTCAACAAGCTGCCGGCCACGCTCACGGCCAACAACGTCGTCTTCATCAACTCCTCGGGCACGGCGCTCGAAGCGCGCGCCGGGATTGACGGCATTGTCATCGGCGGCACCACGCCGGCTGCGGGCTCGTTCACGACTCTGACGCTGTCTTCTGCCCTGGTCCTTCCAGCGGGTTCGGTCGGCGCACCGGGCGCTGCGTTCGTGGGAGACACCAACAACGGATGGTGGGCTCCTGCTGCAGACACGCAGGCTTGGTCGTTGAGCGGCGCGGAGGCGATGCGGCTGAACAGCACGGGCCTGGGTCTGGGTGGGGCCCCCAGTGCGCGTCGACTCACGTTGGGCAACAACACCAATGCCAGCGAGATGGTCCGGTTCCGCAACACGGCGGCAGACTTGGACATCGGCTTGACCGCCACGGGCATCGAGTTCACGACGGCCAACAACGTTCCGTTCGTGTGGACCAACAACAGTGCCGAACGGATGAGACTGACCGCGACGGGGCTTTTCGGCGTCGGCACCACCAACCCGCAGAAGCAGTTCGTCATTGCCAACGGTACTGCTGCCGGCCTGGAGTTCTCGTCCACCGACTATGCGGGCAACTTCCGCATGCTGGCGTTCGACCGCACGGCGGCGGGCTACGTTGCTTTGCGAATGGAGGCGTCGCAATACGAAGTGCTGATCGGAGGCACTGAAGCTTTGCGCATCGACTCTTCGCGCAACTTTGCTTTCGGCACTTCCACGACCACCACCAACCGTGTGCTCGTCCGGCACAGCGGCGCGGTGGCGTCGCCCGAAGGGTCGAGCGGTCTTTACATCAACACAGGCCCCGGCGCGGGCGCTGCCGGCGTGCTGGTAGGTGCGGACCAGACGAACAACGTCGCGTTCATCCAGTCTATCGAACCAGCCACCTCGTACAGCAGCAAGGCCCTGTCGATTAACCCTCAAGGAGGTAGCGTAATCTTCGGCGCGTCGGTTCCTCTGAATGTCGGGTTCGGCGTAACTCCCCTGCGCCCACTGCACATCAAGAGCGCGACGAGCGAGATCGTGCGCCTGGAAACGACCACGGCGCGCGGCTCCGGTCAGATCGCACTGGCGTTCCTCGACCCCACCGGGCAGAAGGGATACGTGGGTTACGGCTCGGCGAACGACAAGTTCGAAATCATCAATCAGCTTAATGCTGATATGAACTTCTACACCAACGCCACGCTGCGCATGTCGATTCAGGCGGCCGGCACGATCATTGACGGCGCGGGCCTGGAGCTGGGGTACAAAGGTCTTCCGGCTGCAAGCGTGACCACGGGCGCTTTCGCCGCTGGAGATCGAGGTAAGTGCGTTTACGCCACCGCCGGAGTAACGATTCCGAACAGCACAATGGCTGCGACGGATACCGTCATTGTGCAAAACACGACGGGATCCGCGATCACCATCACCAAGTCGATCACCACGGCGTACAACACCAGCTCTGGAGCTGCTTTGGGCGCTACCTTCACCCTCGGAGCCCGAGGACGAATGGCCATTGTCTTCAACAGCAGCACAGAGTGCTACGTATCGGGGAACATCTCGTGAGCGGCATCTTCGCAGGATTGGCTGCAGATTCGGGCAGCGTGGCGCTGAACATCACTGCCATCGGAGACTCGAAACCAAGTGGCACCGCCACCGGGTCTCTGACGCTGAGCACTGACGGCTCTCAGAGCACTGCCGGAACGGACAGCGTAGCCGGGTCTTCGTGGTGGAGCGCCGCGCCTTTGGCAGGCGTGGGGAACAGCTACTGGGCCAAGATGACCGTCAACTCCGGCTCCGCGCTGAGTGGTGCGGCGACAGGCTCCGTCTTGGCGCTCAGCTCTTCGAGAACCTGGAGCTTGAGCCGCACCGGAACGGGCACGAACACATCGAACGTCACCCTGGAAATCTTCAGCGACGCTGGTGGCACACAACTCGTGGCAAGCAAGTCGTTCGCCTTCACTGCAACGATCGCATAGTCGGGATACACACCATGGCAACGAACGCAAACCCTTTCGACATCGCCTCGGGCGGTCTGGTCAACTCGGCGCTCACGCCGGCCGCGACAGCGTCGACGCCGAGTGACGTCGCCACGCCGGCCGCACCGACGGCTGCTACCGGAGGTGGGTCTGTGGCGCAAGGCACCGCCACGGGCTACGACGCCGCTCAGGCCAAGGGAACCGAATGGAACGTCGACTCGAATCAGACTGTCGCTGGCCAGCTGGCCAAGGTCACGAAGGACGACAGCCCTGTGCTGCAACAGGCTCGAACCAGTGGTCTGCAGACCGCGGCTTCACGCGGCCTCGTGAACTCCAGCATTGGCGTCGGCGCGGCCGAAGGCGCCGTGCTCGACCGTGCTCTGCAAATCGCAACGCCAGACGCGTCGACCTACGCCAATGCCGGAAAGTACAACGCCGACGTGGCCAACAACATGGCCCTGGCCAACCAGGGTGCGACGAACACGGCCCAGCAGTTCACCGCAGGGTCGAAGAACCAGCAGACCCTGGCGAACCAAAGCGCCACGAACCAGCAGCTGCAGCAGGACACGCAGAACAAGCAGCAAGCATCCCTGGCCGGCTACGACGCCGCGGTGAAGGCTGCGCTCACGAACTACGATGGCGCGCTGAAGGTGTCGATGCAGAACGCCGACGCCCAGACGAAGGTACAGCTGCAGAGTATCGACTCGCAGACGCGCATCGGCCTGGGCAACATCGAGGCGAACTACAAGACCCTGATGCAAGCCAACCAGGGGGCGACGGACCTGTACTCGACGACGATCCAGCAGATCACCGCGATCATGGGCAACAAGGACCTGGACGCGACGGCCAAGCAGAACCTGATCAACCAGCAGACGTCGTTCCTGCAGTCCGGCCTGACGATGATCGGCAAGATGAACAACCTGGGCCTGGACCAGTTGCTGACGTTTGCACCCGGTGTCAGCGGGGGCTCGACGAGCCCGATCAAGACCATCGACAATCCTGACCGGTCGCAGGCGCAGACCCTGAGCCAGCAAGTGATCGACCAGCGCAACGCGCAAGTCGGGGGAGCCTGAGCGTGTGGACTCGTGAACAGATCCTGGAACCCCTGGTCGAGCAGATCGCCGACGATGGGATCATCTCGACCAGCGAGGCGAGCAAGCTCGTCTCCGGTTGGGAGGCTGTGCCGTATGAAGTCGACGGCGAGTTGCACGGCGCGGCGATGCTGAACGGCTCCGAGATCCACTTCGCGGTTCGGCCCGAGTGGAGGGGCCGCACGATCACACGGCGTCGCGCTCGTGACTTCCTGCGCCCGCTGCTCGATCGTCTGGGGTTCCTGACGACGCGAGTGGAGCTGGGCCTGGACGACACCTTCGTTCGCCGCATCGGCTTCACTCCCACGTGGTCCGATGGGGCCTTTCAGTTCTACATGATGACTCGCGAGCCTTTCGCGAAGAAGGAAACACCATGCCACCAGTGATCGGAATCGTTGCGGCTGTCGGCTCTGTCGCCGCAGGAGCGTCAGCGCTTGCCGCTGGGTCTTTGCTTGTCGGCGGCGCGATGATCGCTGGCGGCGTGATGGCCGGACTCGGCGTGCTCACCGGCAGCCAGAAGCTCCAGAAGTACGGCGGCTTGCTATCCCTGGCCGGTGGTATCGGCGGCCTCGCGACAAGCGCCTGGGAGAAAGCAGCCGAGGGGGTGGCCAAAGAAGCCAGCACGCAAGCCCTCGGCCAGACGGAGGCGCTGACTCCTGTGGTTGATGGCGCCGGCACCTCGGCTGCCACTGAGGCTGCGGCCAGCTCGAACATTCCGGGTGCCGCTGCTCCTGACGTCGGCTACATGGGCCCGGGATCCTCGGGCGCTGGTGCGGGCACGGATTCGATCGTGTCCGAGGCAGCCGGCCCTGCTGCGATGCAGAACCCGCTGCGCGTGCAAGAGGCTGCCGCCGGGGTGGCGAACCCGGGTGCGGCGCCGGCCGGCAACGGACTGGTCAACGGCGTTCGCAAGGGCTGGGACTACATCACCGATCCGAAGAACGCCAAGACCGTCGAGATCGGTTCGGGCATCGTCAGCGGCGCGCTGAAGTACGCATTCCCAAGCGCGCTCGACAAGGCGCAGATCGCACGCCTGCAGTACGAACAGTCGCAGCGCGACAGGCTCAACGCCTCTATCAACGGGATGTCCAACCCGGTACCATTCCAAGCGAACCCGAACGCCCAAATCTTCAACCAGACTCCGGTCGATCCGACGAACCGTTTCGTCCCGATGCCGGGTCTGGTCAACCAAGCACGTGGAGGCTGATATGCCCGGACTCGTCAACTCGTCTCGCGGTGCCCAGGAGCAGGATCTCATCACCCCGGAGAAGGTGCAGGAAGGCATCAACGTGCCGCCGCAGCTCCAGGAGCCTTACCAGCGCGTCGTGCTGGCCGGCATGAAGGTGCTCTTCTCGAAGGACACCCATAGCATGGTCCAGGAAGAGCTGGCCAAACCGGGGCCGATGGGCCAGAAGCTCGGCCAGGGCATCGCGGGCCTGATGCTGCTGCTGTTCCAGCAGAGCAACAAGACCATGCCGCCGCAGCTGCTGATCCCGGCCGGCTCGTATCTGCTGGCGCAAGCCGCGGACTACGTGAAGAAGACCGGACAGCCGGTCACGAACATGGACGTCGCACAGGGCATGGAGATCATGGTGGACACGCTGTTCAGCAAGTTCGGCGTCGACCCCGAGAAGGTGATGAACGCGGCCGGCGGTGCGCAGCAACAGCCTGCCGCACCAGCCGCCGCTCAGCCGGCAGCGCCGGAACAGCAAGGAGCCTGACATGGCGGACTTCGGTGGAATCGTCGCGAGCGCGCTTCAAGGAGGCGCCGAGGTGGTCGGCCGCCAAGCGCAGGACGCGCTGGCGGATCAGCGCAAGCTCGACATCACCAAGCAGATCAGCCAGATGGACGAAGAGAAGCAGATGCGCATCGCCGAGGCGACTGCAAACCTGAAGCTCAAGACTGATCAGCAGTCGCGTGAACAAGAACGCGACTTCAGTGTCGACCCGAAGACCCTGGATGCGACCGGCAAGGTGCTGGACAACAAGAACGCACACACCGCGTACCACACGCGCCTGGGCGACGAAATCCGCACTGGCGACGACAAGCTCATCGCGAGCAACAAGGGTCTCACCAATGCCGAAGCGCGTGCACCGGGCGGCGGTGCGGGCAAGGTCGACCACTACGACGACAAGGTGTGGGAGCAGTACACCAAGGCGGATCCCGCCCTGGTCAGCTTCACGGACCCGATCACGCAGAAGCAGCGCGAGGTGCCCGAGCTTCGCAATGTCTACGTGAGCGAGTACAACCGGCTGCGCGAGCAGGCGAAGATCAACGGGGGTTCCGCTTCGGTGGCGTCCGAGCAGGCGCGCAACACGGTCATCAAGCTGCGCAACGCCGCCGAGGATCTGGCCAACAGCGACGAGGGGAAGAAGGCCAACATGACGCCGGAGCAGGCGACCAAGCAGCTGCTGAAAGAGTTCGAGCAGGCTCGTCGAGCAGCGCCGGCTCAAGGCGCTGCGCCAGCAGCCTCTCCGGCTGCGGCGGACAAGAAGACCGGCGTCGTCAATTCGGCTCGCAAGGAGACCGCGTCGAACACGCAGGCCGCCGATCGCCTCGACGCTGCGGCGTCGCAGCTGGGCTGGGTCGGCTCTCGCGGCTCCGACGGCAAGATGTACTACCAACAGGTCGACAAGACCCGTCCGGGTCGCAAGCCTTATGGCCCGATCCTGAACGAGCAGCAGATGGCGGACAAAGCGGGACTGATCTGGGAGTGATGGGATGACCGAAGACGAAAAGATCCGCATGGCCATGGCGGACACGCCGAGCGACGCAGGCTTCTACGACGGCATCCCCGGCGACCCAAACAACCCCGGCGTCACGCGCCACCCCGTGAGCGAGGATCGCACCGCGCTGATGCGCGAGCTGTCGAAGCCGAACCTCACCTCGACGCAACGCGAGATCCTGAAGGCCGAACTGCAGAAGCTCGGCGGCAACGACACGTCTGTTCCGACCAGTGTGGCCGTTCGAGGTGCGCAGCCCGCAGCGCCGGCCGCATCGACGTCTGACCTGTCGTCCTTCCTCGACCAGCGCTCCGGCCGTTCGGCTGCTCCTGCCGGAAGCAGTTCGCTGTCGCTCGAAGAGTTCCTCGCACAGCGCACTCCGGCTGCTGCGGGCCCTGCGCCACAAAGCGCGATGCGCCGTGTCGGTGACGCTGCGGTCGCACTGGGCAAGGGCATCGTCGGCGTTCCCGAGGCTGCTGTCGGCGTAGCCGATCTGGCCACCGGCGGCCAAGTCGGCAAGTTCCTGGAGAACGAGGGCGGAGACTTCGGCTTCCGCCCGAAGGAAGCGCGCGAGTACCTGGACACCTTCAAGAGCGAAGCGCAGAAGCGTGCGGATGCCGAGGTGGCCAACGCCAAGGGTCTGATCGACACCGCGCGTGCGGTCGTCGGCAACCCATCCACGGCGGTGATGGCGGCCATCGAGTCCGTGCCGTCGATCGGCGCGGGAGGCGTGATCGGTCGTGGCGTCCTGGCCGCTGCTCCGAAGGTCGGCGGCATCGTTGCGGGCGCGATCGGCGAAGGCACCATCAGCGCTGGCCAGAATGCCGAGCAGGTGCGACAGGAGACTCCGGGCGGCCTGCTGACGGGTGAACAGTCCGCGGTGCTCGCGACGTCCGGTGCAGTCACCGGCGCTTTGAGTCTCCTGGGTGGACGGGTCGCGCATGCCATGGGGATCAGCGACATCAACACCCTGGCCGCTGGCGGCGCTGGGGAGACCGCGAAGAAGGGCTTCGTCAAGCGCTTCCTCGAAGGTGCGTTCTCCGAAGGCGTGCTCGAAGAGCTGCCACAGTCCGTGCAGGAACAGGTGGCCCAGAACTATGCGCAGGGAAAACCGCTCGACGAGGGCGTGAATCAGGCCGCTGTGCTGGGCCTGTTCACCGGCGGCATGATCGGAGGTACCGTGGCCGCCGCGCACACCACGCAGCCACAGCAGAAGCCCGGCCCGGAGAAAGCCCTGGCCGACCTGGACGCGGCGCAGGACGTCGACGCCGCAGTTGCCGCTGCCATTGATCTGGCGGACAGCTACAACCACCTCGCCGGTGCGGTGACGGACTACCTGACTCCGGGGGCTATGGCCGCCGCTGCGCAGCTGCCGGAAGGCCGCACCGCGCTGAGCGGTGAAGCTCAGCGCCAAGCGCTCGACGCTCAGGCCAAGGCCCTGGGCACCGCGCAGACCGCCGGCTTCGAGGCGGAGCGCAATGCTGCGCTCGAACAGGCCGGCGTCGCCCAGGAGCTGGCTGTCGGCACGCCGCAGGCCGGGGCCGCGGAGAGCTACGCCGATCTGACGCCGATGGACCTGAAGCAGGCGCGCAACCGTCTGCTGGTGATGCGCGATCAGGCCGAAGGCGACCCTCAATCCCTGGTGATCGTCAAGCACCCGTCTCAGCCCGGCGCGTTCGCCATTCAGCAGCTGCCGGCACCGGGTACCGGCATGCCGGCCGAGCCGGCGCCACTGTCGCAAACGCCGACGTCCGCGCAAGCGCAGATCGAGAGCGCGGCCATGGTCGGCAAGGAAGCCAACCGTCGGCTGAAGGACAAGCAGCGCCAGGAGATGATCACTCGCACCATGCAGTCGATCTCCGACCGTGGCGGCGTGGCGTCTCCTGAAGAGGCGAGGATTCTGCGCGAGGCGAACCTCGGCCGTCCGTACGATCGGGTCGATCCCGGCCTGTCGACGACCGAGCCGACGCTCACGACCGACGACAAGCTCACGCGTGCTACCGGTATCCAGCTCCCTGGCAAGCCGCGCAGCACGACCAGCTATGGCTCGGACACGCAGGCTGCCAGCGAGGCTGCGGCTCAGCGCGAGTCGCAGGCCACCACGACGATCGAGCCCAAGGCTCCGGTCGAGCAGCAGGCTGCTCCGGCGGCCCAGCCGCCGAGCATGCTGGCCATTGCCGATGCGATGATGCGTGCGCCGTTCAAGCGCACCGCCGACCAGAAGGCGGTGCTCAACGCCGCGCGCCAGCACTACACCTCGGCGCAGATGGAGACGCTGCAGCGCGCCGCCGACAACCCGGCTTCGCTGTCCGCGGAGGAGCGCATCTGGATCAAGGGCCAAGCGCAGGCTGACCAGATTCTCTCCGGCGTGAAGCTGAGCACCGAGCGCTCGCCGATGCCCGGTGGTGAGATCAAGGTCAACCACGAGAACACGGCGCACTCGATCCGCGTCGAAGACCCGAGCAAGCTGCGCGGCTACCCGCTGTTGCGCGAGATCGCCCGCATGGCTGGCCACAAGGTCGTGGCCTACAGCTCCGAGACGCTGAAGGCCGGCGGCTTCGTCAGCAACGACGGGAACACGATCTACCTGAACGTCAACTCGCGGATGAACCCGCTGGTCGAGTTCGGTCACGAGCTGGGCCACCTGATCGAGCAGAACCACCCGGAGATCGCCGACGCGATGAAGGCAGTGGTCGGCAAGAACACCGATCTCGAAGCGGCGCGGCGCGACTACACGAACACCAAGGAAGGTGAAGCCGTTCCGGCGGAGACGCGTCCTGGCGAAGCTCTGTCCGAAGCCACGTCCGATCTGCTGGGCAACCGCTTCAGCGAGCCTGAGTTCTGGACCGACGTGTTCCGCCAAGTCGCTGAAGCGCACGGCAACCAGAAGGCCGGCGGCATCATCCAGCGCCTCGTCGCCGCACTGAACGCCACGCTGAACAAGCTGCTCGCGCAAGTGCGTGGCTCGACGTACCGCGCCGACTCGTTCGTCAAGGACATCGAGGCGGTGAAGAGCGCGCTGTCCAAAGGCATGTCGGCCTACCTGCAAGCTCGCCACGAGACCGCGATCAAGACCAACGCGATCGACGAAGCCGCGCACGCTGCGGCCACGTCTCCGAAGAACGATCTCGCACAGCCCACCGCTGCGCAGAAAGAAGCCGGCAACTACAAGAAGGGCCACCTGACGTTCCAGGGGCTGGACATCACCATCGAGAACCCGCGTGGATCGAAGCGCGAGGGCGTCGACCCGAACGGCAAGCCATGGTCGGTCGAGATGGAGCACCACTACGGCTACATCAAGGGCACCGTCGGCAAGGACAAGGACCACATCGACGTCTTCATCGGGAAGAACCCGACGAGCCGCATGGTCTACATCGTCGATCAGGTGAACCAGAAGGGCGGCTTCGACGAGCACAAGGTGATGCTCGGGTTCGACTCGATCGCTGCTGCTCGCAAGGGCTACGCCGACAACTACACCGCCGGCTGGAAGGTCGGCCCGATGACGGCTGTGCCGATCAACGACTTCAAGGCGTGGCTGGCCAACGGAGACACCACCAAGCCGTACAGCAAGGGAGCACTGAATGGATCAGAGTCAACGCGAGAAGCAGTCGAACCTGTCACTGCAAGCACGGATCGACAAGCAGCTGAAGAGCAACGGCGCGGTCCGCGGCCAGTTTCGATCACCGGCATCCACTACTCCAAAGGCCAACGCACCACACTCAGCGGCGCGTACTACGGCTCGGGACTGAAGGGCGCCGAGGCTGAGCGTCTGGCCAACGCAGAAGACTCACGCCTGAAGAAGCGCGTGTACTTCTACACCGATGAAGGCAAGGGCGTGATCCCTGAAGCCGGCGTCGGTGCGTTCGCGCACGAGGCGAAGCTGGACAACCTGTACGACGCCACCACCGGTGAGATCCGCGGCAGCAGCCTGAACGACTTCGAGACCAAGGTGCTCGACGCCGGTTACGACGGCTACGTGATCGGCGTGGGCAACCAGTTGACCGGCCAGAAGGTGGCAGTCGTGATGGGTGACGCGACCGTCGACGCGAAATACGTCGGCAACGGTCCGAAGGCCAGCGTGGGCTACCTGTCCAAGCAGTCGGAGACCCAGGGATCCGGCGCCAGCACGGCGCTGCGCAACATGTTCCGCAACAACCCGGAGCGCGCCTTCCGCGAGCCCGGCTGGGCTGTGCTCACGGCCACGCAGGAAGCCAAGGGCAGCGCGTCGGACGAGGCGAACGTCAAGGCCAACGAGGATCTCGAAGCCGAGCTGAAGAAGCGCGGCATCGCTTATCAGCAGGTGAAGGGCTCGTACCAGGGCGTCGACCAGGGTGCCAACTTCCTCATCTTCGCGGATGAGAGCGTGGCCAAGGAGCTGGGCGCGAAGTACGGGCAAGAGTCCGTGCTGACCACCAAGGGTCTCGTCTACACCGACGGCAGCGGCAAGCTCGTGCCAGCGGTGCACAAGAACGACATTGTCGGCGACGAAGCCCGCAAGGAAGACTTCTATTCCGAGCTGCCGGATGGCACGGCGTTTTCGCTGGGCCTGAACTTTGAGGAGGCGCCGGTTGAGAGCGTCACCGCCAGCACGGAGCGCGACGACACGTGGTACTCCGGCGCCAGCACGGCGCTGCGCAATATGTTCCGCAACAACCCGGAGCGCGCCTTCCGCGAGCCGGGTTGGGCTGTGCTCACGGCCACGCAGGAAGCCAAGGGCAACGCATCGGATGAAGCGAACGTCAAGGCCAACGAGGATCTCGAAGCCGAGCTGAAGAAGCGCGGCATCGCTTATCAGCAGGTGAAGGGCTCGTACCAGGGCGTCGACCAGGGTGCCAACTTCCTCATCTTCGCGGATGAGAGCGTGGCCAAGGAGCTGGGCGCGAAGTACGGGCAAGAGTCCGTGCTGACCACCAAGGGTCTCGTCTACACCGACGGCAGCGGCAAGCTCGTGCCAGCGGTGCACAAGAACGACATTGTCGGCGACGAAGCCCGCAAGGAAGACTTCTACTCCGAACTGCCGGATGGCACGGCGTTCTCGCTGGGCCTGAACTTCGAGGAGGCGCCGGCTGAGAGCGTCACCGCCAGCGCGGAGCGCGACGACACGTGGTACTCCGGTGCACCGAAGGGCCTGTCTGAGCTGGCTCCGCGTGAAGCCCGCGAAGGCAACCTGTACGGACCCGGCGTGTACGTGGCCAAGGACAAGAGCTTCGCCGACACCTACGGTCGCGGCGAGAACGAAGTCTACGAGCTGAGCTTCAAGCCGGAGAAGCCGTTCAATACGGCGACGATCAACAGCCGCGCCGACGCGGAGAAGACGCTCGTCAGCATGGGCGTGAAGAAGAGCGAGCTGGCCGGACTGCTGGGGCAGAAGCCTCGGGTGGCCAACGACTCGATCTACGAAGCCCTGGCCAAGTCCCTCGGCGGCAAGCGCGCGGCGAACGAAGCGCTGCAGGACGCCGGCTACGACGCCATCCTGTTCAAGGATCGGCGCGGCAACCAGCTGGCGGTGTCGTTCAAGTCGATCAGCACCAGCGCACCGGAAGTCGACGTCGAGTCCTACAGCAACGCGCGTGGCGCGGTGATCGACGAAGAGAAGGTGCCGTTCCTCGTCGGTCTGACGAAGAAGCAGGCTCAGGTGTCGCTGATCACGGACCTGTACTCCCCGTTCAAGCTGGAGGAGCGGCCGAAGTTCAAGACCGTGGCCGAGGTGGCGGCGTACCTGGAGAAGCGCACGCTCCGCGCGCTGCGCGGCGAGCCCATCACCGAGAGCACCAACACCAACCGCAAGTTCCTTTCCGGCATCATCGCTGCCGAGGCGAACGCTGCGTTCAGCAAGGAAGGTCACGCTGGCCAGTGGTACAAGCAGTCGATCGTCGACGCGATCTCGTCTGCGTCCGAACTGCACCCAGAGATCGCCACCGACTCGAACCAAAAGTTCCTGTTCCAGTTTGCCCTCGCTCTGACGTCCAACGGCCAGAGCGTGCCGGACAACGTGAAGCTCGCCTTCGAGGTGTACGAGGGGTTCAAGCGCGACGGCAAGTTCCCGACGTGGATCAACGGCGGTGGCAAGAACGCCCGCGCGATCGTCGACTCGTTGGCCTACGCTGGCGACATGATCGACCACATCGGCCTCGACGCGTTCCGGCAGGCGATGCTGACCACTTGGAAGGCGCGCGACCTGATGGAGTGGTCCGGCCGCAACGTCGAGGCATTCCTCGACGATCAGGTCTACGGTGGCTCGATCTTCGGTCCGAAGATCGGCGGCGCGTTCCTGCAGAACCTGAACGGCAACTTCGATGCCCTGACGATCGACCGCTGGATGATGCGCACCTGGGGCCGCCTGACCGGCCGGCTCATCGACCCGAAGGCGGAGAACGGCATCATCGACACGCCAGGGTCGGCGGGCCGCCGTGCGTTCATCCGCGACACGATGAGTGAAGCGCTGGACAAGCTGAAGGAGACCGGGAACACTATCGACATGGCCGATCTTCAGGCCGCCATCTGGTACCCCGAGAAGGAGCTTTACGCTCTGCTAGGACGAAACAATGCAAACGCAGCCCCAACCGACTACGCCACCGAAGTTCGAAAGTTCATCGAGAAACGCCGCAGCGGAGATGATGAGCGAGCGGGCCCTGGAGGGCGACGAGATGCCGCCGCCCCTGGAGTCGAAGAAGACACCGGGGTACAAGGTGCGCTCTTCTCCAGCGAGCGCAGGCAAGTAGACACGCCGGAGTTCAAGCGCTGGTTCGGCGACTCCAAGGTGGTGGACGCCGAGGGTAAGCCGCTGGTGGTGTATCACGGGACCGTCGTACGGGGCACAACCTACGATGCTCCGCGCGGGCAACTACCCAAAGGCGCCTTCACGGTGTTCGACAAGAGTAGCCGTGGATCAGTAACCGAATCTTCGGATGCTAAGGCCGGCTTCTGGTTCTCCGCCGATGAGCAGAGGGCCTTGGACGCAGCGTCGGATGCCAAATACAGCAGCGACGATAGCGGCGTTTCGGCCTATGTGTACGAGGTATTCCTGTCCATCGAGAACCCTCTGGTGGTCGAGTCGATCCGGGAGACGGACCCGGCCGACATCGCAAAGCTCGCTCGCGCAGCCCGTCGCCGCGGGCACGACGGCGTTATCTTCACCGAGGGTGAAGGGCAGGGCGCCGACTACCTCGTCTTCGAACCCGAGCAGATCAAGAGCGCCATCGGTAACCGCGGCGCGTTCGACAAGACCAGTGCTGACATCACCGCGTCCAACGAGCGCGCCGACGATGACGGACTGAAGAAGTTTGCCAAGGATCTCGGCGATCGTGTCCGCACGTCCGTCGAGTATGGCCAGATGCTGGGGCGCCGCCACAGCTGGGCCTACAATGTCGGCGATCAGCTGCTGTCCACGAAGACCGGCAAGGTCTACGAGCTGACGGGCCGCACGTTTCAGCGCGTCGGCAAGCTGAAGGACAACAACTGGCAGCCGGTCTATTCGTACAAGGCTGATGGCGGTGAAGAGCGCGGCACCTTCCCCGAGAAGAACCTGCTCGAATCCAAGACGATGAAGAACTTGACCACTCCGACGATGCTGTCGACGGAGCGGGTCTATGGCGCACTGAACGCTGACCAGGAAGCCTCGCTGAAGCGCGTGGGTGCGTTCCCGACGGAAACCACGTTCGCCGAGCGCATGGCCGGGCTGAAGCACGATCTCGGGCTGCGCGTGACCCAGGGTCTCGTCGACCAGTTTGCGGCGCTGAAGAAGATCGACCCGAAGGCGTACATGCTGGCCCGCCTGTCCAAGGGCAGCGACGGCACGATGGAAGCCGCGCTGCTGTACGGCAAGCCGTTCCTGCGTGACGGCGTGGCTGACGTCGACGTCAAGGACGGCGGCTTCGTGAAGACCCTGGCCAAGCTCAAGGGCGAGCAGGACCGCTTCCTGTGGTGGGTGGCCGCCCAGCGCGCTGAAAGGCTCAAGGCCGAGGGCAAGGAGTTCCTGTTCACCGGCGAGGACATCAGCAACCTCAAGTCGCTGAGCGAGGGTGAGTTCGTCGACGGCAGCAAGCGCGCTCCGGTGTACGCCGAAGCGATGCGTGAGCTGAACGCGTTCAACGATGCCGTCCTGGCCCTGGCTGAAGAGTCCGGGTTGGTGGACCCCGAGGCGCGCAAGCTCTTCAAGGACCACCCGTACGTGCCGTTCTACCGGGTAATGAACGACGCCGAAGCGAGCGGTCCGCGCTTCAGCAGCGGCCTCGTGAACCAGAAGGCGTGGAAGAAGCTCAAGGGCAGCAGCAAGCAGCTGAATGCCGATCTGCTGTCGAACATGCTGCAGAACTGGGCCCACCTCTACAGCGCTGCGGCGAAGAACCGCGCCGCGCTGGCCGCGCTCAAGTCTGCCACGTCGATGGACGTGGCCTACCCGATTGAAGGGTGGGAGTCCAAGAAGGGCGCCGTCACGGTGATGGATGGCGGCAAGGCGGTGCAGTACAAGGTCGAAGACCCGTACATGATGGAAGCGATCTCGGCGCTGAACTACACGACGCCGGAGTTCTTCAAACCGTTCAGCGCGATGAAGCGCTGGCTGACCATCGGCGTGACCGCAAGCCCGACGTTCAAGATCCGCAACCTGATCCGCGACTCGCTGTCAGCGATCGCCCAGGCGGACCTGAGCGCCAACGCGTTCAGCAACGTCGCCTCGGGCTGGGCCGCCACCAAGGAGGGCAGCCAGACCCTGGCGTCGATGACTGCCGGCGGCGGCATGATCCACTTCGGTTCGAGCCACGAAGGCGACCGCAGCCACCGTGCCCGCAAGATGATCGAGAAGGCCGGCGGCAAAGTGATGGACGCCACCGGCTGGAAGGCGCTTACGGGCCAGATGGAGATGCTCTGGGATGCCTACAGCGAACTCGGCGATCGCGGCGAGAACGTGAACCGTGCTGCGCTGTACGAGCAGCTGCGGGCCAAGGGCGTGTCACACGCTGAAGCCAACTTCATGGCGCGCGATCTGCTGGACTTCAGCATGTCCGGCCGCTGGCCCGTGGTCCGCTTCCTCACCGAGACCGTGCCGTTCCTGAACGCGCGGCTCCAGGGCCTCTACAAGCTCGGCCGCGCAGCCAAGGAGAACCCGAAGCGTCTGGGCGCCATGGTCGGCGCTGTGTCCCTGGCCAGCCTCGCGCTGATGCTTGGCTACGAAGACGACGAGGACTGGAAGAAGCGCGAGGACTGGGACCGCGACAGCTACTGGTGGTTCAAGATCGGCGACATGGCGTTCCGCGTACCGAAGCCGTTCGAGATCGGCGCGATCGGCTCCCTGGCCGAGCGCACCTGGGAGATGGGCTTCAACAAGGAGATGACGGGCGAGCGCTACCGTCAGCGCCTGTCTGCGGCGATCTTCCAGACTTTCGCCATGGACCCGACGCCGCAGATCGTCAAGCCGCTGCTCGACGTGTGGGGCAACAAGGACTCCTTCACTCAGCGTCCGATCGAAGGCCCGTCGCTGCAAAACCTGCGTCCGCAAGATCGCTACGACGAACGCACCACGACGGTGGCAAAGTGGCTTGGCATGCTCGGGCTGCCGGATCCGGCGCAACTGGCCAAGGGCCAGTACACCGCGCTGTCTCCGAAGCAGATTGACTTCCTGATTCGCGGCTACTTCGGCGCGCTGGGTGCGACCACGGCGGTGGCGCTGGACTGGGGCCTGCGTCCGCTGACGGGTGCCGGCGAGCGGCCGGATCCGCAGCTGCGCGACATCTTCCTGGCCGGCGCCTTCACCGAGACGCTGCCCTCGAACAGCAGCCGCTACCTGACGCAGCTCTACAACAACGCCACGGCGATCGAGCAGGCATACGCGTCATACCAAGCGGCGGTGAAGTCTGGAGACCTGGAGAAGGCGCGCGAGATCCTCGGCGACGAGAAGGCGAAGATCCAGCTCTACCCGACGGTCGAAGCGCTGAAGCGCGCGGAGGGGGAACTGAACCGCCAGATCAAGCAGGTGGAAGCCAGCAAGACCCTGAGCGGGGAGACGAAACGCCGGCTCATCGACATGCTGTCGGGCAAGAAGAACGCCCTGGCGGAACGCATGCCACTGCCATCCTGAAAGCACAAGGCCCCCGCACTCGGAGAACGGGGGCCTTGGGTGGATGACGCTACCAGGGGAGTGGTGTAGTCCCGGCGGCGACTGACATGCGCTCCACAGCACTCAATCGTTGGTCTGAGCGGAAGGATTCGAACCTTCGATCTCCTGGGTCCAGGCCAGGGATGTTGACCTAGCTACACCACACTCAGATCAGATCGGCAGTTTGCCGCGCCACAAAGTCTCTGTCAAGAACCCGATCACAGCCAAGACGACGACCAGGGTGAGCAGGTGCTTTAGCGCCTCTTCGCGTTGGCTGGGTGTGGTGAGGATGAAGAAGCCGGAAACCACGGCTACGACGATCCAGAAAAAGATGCCTTCCATTCGGCGGAGAGTACCGCCTTGTGTGTGCTATCCAACAGACTGACGGTACTTTCTCATGTACTGCTTGAAGTCGTCCTGGCCAGGGCGCCCCGGCAGCTTGGGGTCCGGCGGTATCGGCTCGGTCATCGCTCCGTTGGCCACCACGCGGGGGCCGGCGATCTTCAACCCCTCGGTGCGCTGCTCCAGGGAACGGTACTCGCGCTGCGTGCGCACCAGCACCCGAATGTTCAGGTTCGCGTCGAGAGCCCTGGCCAGGAAGCCGCGCTCGATGGCTCGCTGGATCAGCGGCCGGCGGTCTCTGTGCACGACGCACGTCAGGTAGTGTACGCAGTCAGTCTGCCGCAGCGGACCGTACTTGTCGAGCAGATCGAGCAGGAAGCGCATCGGGTCTGTGGCCATGATCAGTCCTTCTTCATGTAGAAGGGGAGCACGTGACCGTCGCCCGCCAACGGCAGCCCAGGCGCCCACTCGATCTCGCGACCCATCACATCAAGCGCAAGCTGGAGATCCTGGCCACCCTTCCTTGAGTTCATCACGGCTTCGTCGTGCACGTGGAACAGGAGCTGCAGCGTCTTCAGCTTCTGCAGCACGTAGTACAGGCAATCACGGGCGATCGCCTGAACGATGTTCTCGGTGATCTTTCCCCCGAAGGTTCTAATTTTGCCCCACTACTTGGTCTGCTGGTTCAGGCCCTCGAAGACCACGCCGGGCCGTCCGTAGACTGGGTCGATCTCGATGCGCGGCTTCACGTAGGTGAGCTTGCGACCGGACGGCAACGTGATCTTCAGGTAGCCCTTGGTGCGGGTGAAGTTGATCTTCACGCCCAAACCCGGCGGTCCGACGTCCACGTCGATGCTGCTGAAGTTCTGCACCGCCTTCATGGCCGCGTCGCCGAAGCGCGCCCACAGGCCGCCGCCCAGGCCCGTCTCCCAATCGGGGAATGCCGAGATGCCCAGGTTGGCCGCGCGCCACAGCCGCACGATCTCGGGCAGCTCTTCTTCAGTGAGCCCCTGCTCCAGGGCGCCCATGCTGATCAGCGCGTTCGGCCCGCCCTGGAAGCCCAGCGCCAGCTCGGCAATCTTGCCCTTCTGCCGCAGCGGGTGCTTCTCTCCGCGGGCGTCGTAGGCCAGGAACTCTTCCATCGGAATGTGGAACATCTGCGAGGCCGAGGCTTCGTAGATCATGCCGTGGGTCTTGAACACTTCGAGGCGCCACTCCTCGTTGGCCAGCCACGCAATGACGCGTGCCTCGATCGCCTTCTCATCGACGACGGTCAGTTCGTCGCCCTCGTCGGGGATGAATGCAGTGCGGATCAGCTGCGACAGCACGTCCGGCACGTCGCCCCAGAACAGCTCGATAAGATCGCCGTGCCCCTGGCGCACGATCTCGCGGGCCAGTGCCAGATCCTTCAGCTTGTTCGAGCGCAGGTTCTGCATCTGCACGATGCGCCCCGCTGCTCGCCCGGTGCGGTTGGCTCCGTAGAACTGGATCATGCCGTGCACGCGCCCGTCGTCGCACACGGCGCGCTTGATCGCCTTGTACTTCGCGACCGAGGTGCGACCCAGCTCCTGGCGCAGGCGCACGACGCGCTTGATCGTCTCGTCCTGGGTGTTCTGCAGGATCTGCGGCAGCGTCTTCTTGTCGAGCTTGACGATCCTGAAATACTCTTCCTCAGAGGCCCAGGGGTCCAGCTCCTCCTGCTCCTCTTCCATGGCTTCCTGGAACCACGCCAGGAGCTGCTTCACCGAGTTCGGGTTGCTCAAGCCGGTGAGCCGGCGAGCCTCGGTCATCAGCTTCTCGCGATAGGCGTCGGAGATGCGAATCGCGTTGTCGACGAGATCCATGTCGACGCGCACGCCGCGGTCGTTGATCGCGAGATCCAGTGCCCAGGCGTCCCACTCGAACTGCCCCTGGTCGTGCTTCAGCAGTCGGCGCTTCAGCTCGCGCTCGGCCACCACGTCTTGCGCGGCGTAGCCCTTGAAGTCTTCCCAGCTCTGGGGCTCGTGCTGCCACGTCGTCCTGGTGCGCCGGCCGTTCGCCTTGGTGGGTTTGCAAGGTACACAGAATCGGCGAATCAGCCCATGGCCGCGCATATCCTTGATGAACTCCGCCGGCATGCCGACGACTTCGCACACCTCGCCCAGGCTGTTGGGCAGACCGTGCATCAGCGCGCGAACGGAGGTGCACCGCCACTGACTGACGTCGAGCTGGCGGCCGAAGTGCTCCGTCAGGCACGTCGTCTCGAACGCGGCGTTGAACGCGTTCTTGATGATCTCCGGGTTCCACAGGTCCTGGATCACCTCGTCGGGAATCTTCTCGCCCTTGGTCAGGTCAATCACCGTCACCGGGTCGTCGCCATAGGCGTACTGAAACAGCATCACCTCGAAGCTCGGATCGCGGCAATACTTGTGCACGCCGCAGCGCTTCAGGTCCACGGCGCTGAAGGTCTCGATGTCAATCGACAGCTCGTTCTGCGGAAGAACCGTGTCGTCGTGGTAGACCTTCTTCGGCGGCTCGTCGACGAAGACCTTCAGGCCCTTCTCGCGGGCCTGCCGGATCATGTTCTTGGTGCCGGGGCTGATGCCGTCCCAGACCGCGATCAATGCCTCGGCGTAGTTCGCCATGGTGGTGTTGCGGATGGTGCCGGCGGTCTTCGGGTGCTTCTCCCAGTCGGCCGGCATCACGGTGCACGGAATGCCCCAGGTTTTCGCCCAGAACTCGCCCAGACGATCGACGCCAGGGGCGTTGCCGCTGACTACCTCGGTGATCTTGAAACCGGCTCGCTCGATCGCCTTCTCGACGCGAGACATGCCGTTGGGCAGATCGCGACTGCCGGCGATGATGACGCGCATTACTTGCCTTCAAAAATCAGCACGGCATCACCTTGGCGCCTTTGCGAGCGGCCATGATCCTGGCCACCCGGCGATCGTTGTTGACCTTACGCGGCACCGGGTCCAGGTGGTCGGGGTTGATGCAGGCACGGTTGAGGCAGAGATGGTCAGGCTCCTCGTTCATCTCCAGCTTGCGCTCCAGCATGATCTCAGCCATGCACCGGTGGGCGTAGACCTTCGTGTGCTTGCCGTCGACCCGCAGGTTCAGCGTGCCGTAGCCCTTGTAGTGGCGTGAGCCGCTCCAGACCCAGCAGGCTTGGTCGTTCTCGGGCTCGTGCGTATTGGCGACCAGCCGCTCGAAGAGGCTGGCGTATCGCTTGGCCATGATTAGACGGTCGAGGTGCCTTCAACGCCCCGGCGCATGCGCTCGATCGTGCGCTGCTGCAGCCAGTGCATCGCCTCCTCGATGTGGGTCAGCGCGCAGGCGTTCGCCTTGCAGCTGTACGGACCCTTCTGGAAGCTGCGCAGCCGGTCGGCCACGATCGCCAGTAGCGCCTCGTGCGTCACGCCGTTCACGCCGACTTCGGCGATCGGGCCGTTCTGGAAGAGGATGGTCGAGTGCTCGGCCCCGGCGTTGTAGAGGGCCGCGAAGGGATCGCTCGGATTCGTCTCGCTGTTGAAGCCGGTCACCTTGTACAGGTGGTTCGCCCCGCCGGCACCCGGCTGATCTTCGACCGTGATAGTCAGGACGTCGTTCGCAGGGTTGACCTTGTGGTCGTGGATGGCGCGCATGGTGTTCTCCTGGTGTGGAAAGATGGTGTTGCCGAGCATGGGGCTACCCGAGGATCGACAGATCGTCTTCTTCGACCACCGGCTCTTCCTTCGGAGCCGGCGCCACGGACTTGGCGATCGTGGTCATCGGATTGACGATGCGCTCCAGGGCGTACGTCCCGAGCGCCCGGCAGATCGTCGGGTAGTCCTCTTCGTACCAGAAGCGGGCCTTCTTCTCCTGCTCACGGTGCGGGACGCCCAGCGTCTCGCTGATGAACTTGACCGTCAGCGTCAGGCCGATGCGGTCGGAGATGTCGGTGGTGGACAGGCGCATGCTCATACGGAGACCTTTTCGTTTTCGTCGAACCACTGGTAGATGAACTCTTCGAACACGTTGTCAGCGGTGACAACCAACGTGCCGCGATGGATGGCCCAGGCGACGAGGTGGCCGCGGATGGGGATGCCCCCGTCGTGCAGCTTCCACATCAGGGTGTTGATCTTGTTCAGCTCGTTGTCGATGTTCGCGACAGCGGCCATGGGGACTCGGACTTCGATCACGCTGCCTCCTTGAAAGAGATGATCTTCGCATGGGTGACTTGCGTCGTCAACGAGTCGCGGCGTCTGTTGCGTTCGCGAATCGCGGCCATGTCGGGCTTCTGCAACGCGATGATCTTCTCCATCAGCTCGGCCACCGTCTCGGGGTCGGTGATGATCTCCTGTGGCGCTGGCGCATTGGCCGGGCGAAACAGGAACAGGTCTTCAGGGCGCACAGGCCCTTCCTGCATGAATATCGGCTCGGCGTCGATCGCGTGCCAGGGGTTTCTCTCCGGCACCATTACCGGGCCGCTGTAGATCAACTGGTGGCTTTGCGTGACACGGCGGATCTGGATAGGCTCAAAGGCCCCACGGTCCATGCGCTCGTTCATCGCATGGATCAGCCGCCCCCTGCGGATGCGTTCTGACAGTCCGACAATGCCAAGCTGTCGGTGACGTATCGCCACCTGGAAGTCACCGTACGCATAGTCTTCATCGCACGAGAGATCCCACCCAGACCTCTGCAGTTGCGTGGTGGTTGCTTCGAACCCCTCGAACCACACAGGTATGGGTGGGCTGCGGTAGCCCATCTCGAACAGGCTCCGCAACCCACCGAATCCCGAAGGATTCATGGCCATCAGAGGTTGCCCTCCAGGATCTGGGCCTTCAGATCGTCGAGCTTGCGCCGCTCGTTCAGCAGCACCAGCTCGGCGTTGGCCACGACACGCAGCTGGTTCTTCAGCGCGCTCTTGGCCTTGCCGAGCTTCTCTTCGTTGATCTCGGCTTCGGCCGCCTTGACGGCGTCTTCCAAGTCTTTCACAGCGATGACAGCCATGATCCTACCTTTCTACAGAGTCGGCGCCACAGGGGCACCGGGGTTTGGCGAAGACGTTCCTTCTCTTTCTCGACCAGGGCGCGGAACGTCTCGCGATGAAGCTCTTCCCCGGCGGTATTGCACGCGTCCTCCAGCAGCGCGAGCTGCTCGGAAGACGGCGCTTCACTCTTGCGCACGATCAGCCCAGGACTTCGCTGCCGGCCGCCGGCATGTCCAGGGTCTCGGGCAGGCCCTGCACCGCGTCAGTCAGCTTGGTCGCGGCGGGCGCGTCGAGCGGACCCGTCGGCTTCGGCGGACGCAGCTGGTTTTCCAGTTGCGTGCCCAGCTTGTTGATCAGGCCGGCGACCATGTTGAACGGCTTCTCGCCGACACAGGCGATGACGAACTGCGCCTCTTCCTGCGACAGCCCTTCGAACTTGAAAGAGGGCGTGGTGTTCATTGCTCACCCCCTTCACTGTCCGAAGTGGCGCCGATGACGCTGGTGGCCGCGATCGCCGCAGGCGTCTGCGTGCTGATCGGAAGCTTCGCAGTCTCGTCGACCGCAGCGGTCTGCTCCGGCAGCAGCACGACGGGTTCGGTCTCACCCTTGGTACCGGTCAGGTCGGGCTTGTTCAGCTCGATCGCCTTGACAGCCAGCAACGGGTTCTCCGCGGCAGCCATGATGCAGTCCTGCACCTTGGTGGCCAGCTCCAGCATGCCCGCGGTGCGGGCCAGACCGACCAGCACGGAGGCTTCGTCGATCGTCAGGTCCGCCAGGACAACGCCCTGGCTCGTGGTCTCTTGTGTCATAGGTTCCTCGTTGTGGTTGGGTGGGGGCGTCAGTGGCTCAGCAAGCCGGCGTGCATCGGTTCCTGTGGTCAGCGCTGCTAACGGATCCCGAGGCTTCTAGCAAGGGATTGCAGGTGCGCGGGGTGCCTATGTTCTACAGGATCGCCTTGTTCTTGACGCTGCCTCTGCGCGAACTCGGTTTCTGCCTGCAGTGATAGGGCTCCCGCTTTGCACGGCGATTCGACGCCCCCGAAACTTCAGCGGCGCAGCTGGGATTCGCGCACCTTGATCTCGCCATGCTCCTTGGTGTCGACCATGGCCCACTGGCCGTTCGCACGGTCGATGATCTGGGTGATGATGCCCTTGGCATCGGTGCCGTTGCGGCGGGTGAACTTGACGCGGTCTCCGACCACGAAGGGCTTCTTCGGTTTGGCAGCCATTGGCTTCTCCTGGTTGCGTTGGTCGTGTCGCCAACATCTGAACCTGCCGACTGTCCCAGGGCTTTTCAGGCCCGCGGGTCGTCGTCCGGGTACAAGCCGTCGCTACTGGCAGCAGAGTCACCCACTGCGTTGGCTACAGAACGCTGACTAGGCGCTCGACAGGTTCAGATGTTGACCCGGGGGTCCAGCCCCCGGAGGTGCTTAGCGGCTCAGCGCACCAGTCTGTGGTCGGCCGGCGAGGAGGTTGAAAGGAGTAAAGACCCTCGCCGCCGGCTGCCTCGCTCGGCTTGAATCAGCCGAGCACATCTCCGCCGCCCGACTGCGGGCCATCCTCGTCGTCATCTTCGATCTCGGCGAACGCGGTCTCCGGCCGGCTGACGTTGCCCAGAGGCACGTCGTCCTTGGCGAACATCACGTTGCTGATGCCGACGGCCACGCCGTTCTGCTTGCCGCCGAACCCGAACAGGTTGATGTCCAGGTAGACCCAGACGCCGCTGTAGATGCGCTTCTTGTCCATGATGGGGGACAGGTCGCGGTCCACGATGGACGGCGGGTACTCTTCCTGCGCCGTGGCGTTGAAGAAGTACATGCCGGCCAAATGCGGATTTTTGGCCAGGGTGTCGGCCTCGTCCGGGCTGTCGGCGTCGCGCAGCGGCAGCTTGAGCTTGGACGGCACTCGGCCGCCCCACGCCTTCAGCGCCTTCGGCGTGGTCTTCACCGCAGCGATCGCGGCGTCGAACTTCGCCTTGGTCTTGGCGTCGCTCTTGGGGAACGAGAACATGCCGTTGTACGTGGCCTTCTTGGGCTGGCCATCGTCGCCCACTTCGTCGTTCTTGTGGGGGCTCCACAGGTGGAGGTAGCTGCCACGCACCTTGCCGGTGGTGAGAGCGGTTGCGGGACGTTCACTTGCCATGGTGTAGCTCCTAAGTTACGGGGTCTCCGGGGAATCAGAAATACGACAGCAGGGGCCGGCTCCGCTACTGAAGGACATCCAGGTCGTCATCCTCGACGCCCTCGAATGCCGTCTTTGCCGAAGACCAAGCTGGCCTTGGATCGTCCGAGGAGACGATCGTCGGTTTGCCCGGCGGCTTCGTGGTGTAGGGCTCGACCACCACCTTGAAGGTGCTCGTGCCCATCAACTTCTTCATGTCCGTCATCGAGATCGGCTCCGGCGGCTTGGGCTCCTTATAGAGCTTGCTGCGGTCGATGCCCTTCTCCACTGCGGCGGCGATGACAGCTGGCAGATCGTTGATGTACCGATCGCTGCGGCCTTCGACCACCTTGAGCCCGGGGATCACCCCGTGCTTCTTGATCATCTCGGTCTCGACGAATTCGTCGACGTCCTTCTTGTAGCCGAGAAGACCTTCGAGACGAAGAACGATAGCGCCGATCTCCTCGCGAGTCAACAGACGGGGATCGGTTTTCGGGATATTCGTCATGTACTCCGCGCGTGCCCGGCACGTGAACCGTGCGCGGCAGAACGCCTCCTTGCAGTGCGGTCCGGGGACGAACTCGCCTTCCCCCTTCCACGCGATCTTCGCCTTCTCGACGACGGTTTCCTCGACCCAGCGCAGCAGCTCGTCGGCCTTGACCGTCTCGATCTTCGGCTCGCTGTCCAGGCGGGGCTGGTGGATCACCATCTCCACCTCTTCGATGTCGAACAGCACGTTCAGCATTGCCCAGGCGCCGATGCCGTACAGGCGCAGCTGCGAGTTCATCACCGGGCTGATCGGCACACCCTGGCCGAACTTCAGGTCGATGACGATCACCTTGCCCTTGCTGATGATCACCACGTCGCCGGTGCCGAAACCCTCGGGCACCCACTGGCTGTAGTCCAGGCGCTGTTCGAGGATGATTACCGCGCTCGGGTCGGCCGCCATCGCTTCGTTGATGCGCAGCTTCGCGTACTCGACGAAGGTCTGCACGTGATCGAACAGGTCGGTGCTCCAGAAGCGATGCTTCTTCATGCACTCCAGGCCGAACATGAACTGTTCGTGCTGGATCCGATTCAGCCAGTGCGCCAGCCGCCACGACGCAAGAGCATGGGCAAAGGTTCCTTCAGCCGAATACTCAGTCTCAGCATCTTCGATCGTCTCTTCAAGGAGAGCCGACGGCGTGCAGACGAGCCACTTTTTCGAGCCGGATGCAGACAGGATGGCATGGTCTCTCCCTTCGCCGAACGTGACCTTGGCCTGCTTGCCGGCCACGAGCTTGCGCATCCACGGCTCGACGTGCTGGTCCCATTGACTGGAGACGTCAACGCACCCATCGGCCAGGACGCGCTCGTAAATCTTGGCCGACGCTTCCATCAGCATGTAGCTGTCGGACTCGGCGTGCCAGACGAGACGGATGTCCATCAGTCAAGTCCTGTGGATGGAGGAGCCTCACGAAAGATGGCCGCAATGCGCTCAAACGCTTGTGCCATCTCCTCGCGTCGACTCTGCGACTTCGGAAGCCAGAACGTCACCGCACTACGGTCGTCATCCTGGGGCGGGGAATGCAGCATCGGAGACGAATGCAAGATCAACTGCGCC
>ERZ869921.279-NODE-279-length-35010-cov-4.235846_pt1 | contig 35010 bp, 39 predicted proteins | sample MGYA00579310_ERZ869921 | MGnify/ENA primary metagenome ERZ869921 (study PRJEB32216, sample SAMN09231816) | wastewater metagenome | place: USA: Maryland | collected 2016-06-21 | study: EMG produced TPA metagenomics assembly of the PRJNA472060 data set (Reclaimed... | reverse complement strand
CTGTATTACGTAAACTCGTAAATGAGAGACTTTCTCCTGGAGATACAATTGAGAAAGCACTGGAACTTGCGCTCACTCACAATTGCCGCCTGATCGCGTGTGAGTCAGTTGCGTACCAGGCCACTCTGAATTACTGGTTCGAATTCATCTGTCGTCAGAGAGGAATAACAGGACTAGAATGTGTTGAAGTATATCCTGGCTCATTCTCGAAGAACACCCGTATTCTCTCTATGTTTCGTTCCCTACAATCAGGAGAGATATTTGTAGATACTCCTTTGCGTGGCGAGGTCTACCTACAGATAAAACAATTCAATCCTCTCAAGAGAGATAACACTGATGACATCCTAGATCTTCTCGCATACTCCACAAAAGTTTTAGAACTATATGGAGAATATGTAGTATCTATGAATGTAATCGTACAGCAAGATGGCGCTCAGATAGAAGTCTTGCCTGCATCTCGCACCTGTTCATTCTAAACACAAGAAGGAATCTCACAATGGCATCATCTTATACTCCAATGCTACTGTCTCGCTCCACGCAGGAAGCTCTCGTAACTTATTTGCGCTCAGTCTATGACCAACAGCATCTCAACTGGAACATGAGAGATAAGTTGCGCCGCATAGATCTCTCCTATATGCGAGAGGAGGACCAGTCTCAGGAACATTGGCGCGCAAAGATCTCCAATCGCCTCGGAGATCGCACAAAGTTTCAGAATATCACTGTCCCTGTCGTACTTCCTGCCGTTGAATCTGCAGTCACCTATCAGACATCTGTATTTCTCACAGGTAATCCTATTTTCGGAGTCGTATCAAATCCGCAAAATATGGATGCAGCTCTGCAGATGGAGACAGTTATTGATAATCAGGCTACTCGTGGCGGCTGGACTCGCGAGTTAATGCTCCTATTTCGCGATGGAGTCAAATACAATTTCGGTGCCCTGGAAGTTTCGTGGGAGCGACAAGTAACAGCTGCATTTGAGACTGATCTATCTTTCTCCACAAAAGAAGCTCGCCCGAAAGAAGTCGTATACGAAGGAAACTGTATTCGACGCCTAGATCCATACAATATTATTTTCGACAATCGCGTAGAGCCCACTCGTATTCCACAAGATGGAGAGTTTGCAGGCTATACTCGTCTGATGTCACGAATCCAGCTCAAAGCATTTCTGGAATCTCTGCCAGATAAGATGATTGACAACATTGTTCCAGCTTTCGAAGCAGGTCTTGGCTATTCTGGGTACTCCTCGCAAGACCCATACTACATCCCAGATCTTAATCCAGACGCTCTCGTAGACAAGACTCCTCTTAATGGTACAAATTGGATGTCTTGGGCTGCCCTCTCAGGCGCGGAATCCAAAATCCAATATCGTGACATGTACCAGGTTACGACTCTGTACGCGCGAATTCTGCCATCTGACTTCTCGATGAAAGTTCCGGCTCGCAACACTCCGCAAGTCTGGAAATTCATCTTTGTAAATAACTCAGTTCTGATTTACGCAGAGCGTCAGACTAACGCGCATGGCCTGATTCCAATCTTGTTTACACAGCCTCTGGAAGATGGACTTGGCTACCAGACAAAGTCTCTCGCAGATAACGTAGAGCCTATTCAGTCTTTTACTTCTGCTCTCTGGAACTCCGCAGTGGCTGCGCGCCGCAAGGCAATATTTGATCGAGTTATCTATGATCCTTCTCGCATCTCGTCTGAGCACGTAAACTCAGATAATCCTGCAGCTAAGATTCCTGTGCGCCCTAACGCCTACGGAAAACCTGTAGGAGAAGCGTACTATCCTATTCCATTTAGAGATGATCAATCGTCAGTGGCAATCCAAGAAACTGACATTCTCGTTAAGATGGCGAATCTTATCACAGGCCAGAATCCCGCTCGTCAGGGCCAGTTTGTAAAAGGCAATAAGACATTACATGAATTCCAGTCTGTGATGGCAAATGCCTCTGGTCGTGATCAGATGATGTCAATTCTTCTGGAAGCGCAGCTCATGCGCCCTCTGAAAGAAATCATCAAACTTAACATTCTCCAGTATCAAGGAGGAGTATCTCTCTTCAATCGCAATCTTGAAACGCAGGTAGACGTAGATCCTGTAGCACTTCGGAAAGCTGTGATAGAATTCAAAATCTCGGACGGCCTCACTCCGTCAGACAAGCTTGTGAATGCAGATACTCTCCAAGTAGCAATGCAAGTTATAGGCTCCTCTCCGCAACTAGCTCAAGCCTATAATCTTGCTCCACTCTTTTCTTATTTCATCAAAACTCAAGGAGGACGTATATCAGAATTCGAGAAATCTCCAGAACAGCTCCAGTACGAACAAGCTCTAGCATCTTGGCAATCAGCAGTATCTCAGATCGCTGAGGCATTAAAAGGAGCAGATCCTGCAACACAAAAGGAACTACTCTCTCAAATTCCTCCGCAACCGCAACCTCCGACAGCACAAAACGGAAACGAAAATGGATCAAATATTTCACCTGCTCAAACGCAATAATCTCACTGAGGATGAGATAGGATTAGCTGCAACTCTGTCTCCTCTCCAGGAAAAACTGCTAGAAAATGATCTGGCAGAAGCAATCGAACAGAAACTTCTACTCACACTAGACGCAGCTGTTCCAACCTCGTATGTACAACAAGAAGCGTATCTACGAGGAAAAATCGATGCACTCACCTATATTTTAACCAGAAAGGAACTGTAACATGAGCATCTTCTCGAATCTCTTTGGCGGCGGAAATAACAATCCTGCGCCTGCTCCCGCGCCTGCACCTGCTCCTGCTCCGACTCCTGGAAATATTCCTCCGGGAACTCCTGCGCCTGCATCTCCTACTCCGGGAGCAGCTCCTAATGGCGTAGTTCCTCCGACAGAAGGTCAGGCGCCTACTCCACCTCTCGCTGAGTTTTCTGACCTTTGGAAGAATGAGCCTGCACCTGCAAACGAACCTCCTAAGTCAGATTCTATTTTCGGAAATGTAGATCCGAAGAAATTTATGGAAGCTGCTGGGAAGATCGATTTCGCAAAAGTTATCACACCTGAGCAAGTAACTGCAATTGCACAAGGCGGAGAAGCAGCACAGCAAGCATTTGTCTCCGCGCTCAATTCTGTAGCACGTAACTCCTACGCGCAGTCAGCCTTCGCTGCATCCAAAATGATCGATGCGGCCCTTAAACAGGCGCGAGCTGATATGGTTTCAGAACTGCCAACTCACATTCGAGATAGCGCCGTATCTGAAAAATTGCGTGAGACAAATCCCATTTTTGCAAATCCTGCTGCGCAACCTCTACTGGATGCACTGCGCTCCCAACTCACAACCAAGTTTCCGAATGCCTCAACTGCTGAGATATCTCAGATGGCAGGGAAATATCTGGAACAGTTTGGCGCAGCTGTAACCAAACCTGCTGCACCTCCGCAAACAGGAAAATCCAACTCTCGTGAAGATGTGGATTGGTCCAAATTCTTGATGTAATGTAGTTTCTTTCTTTTTCTTTAGGAGTAACAAACATGGGATTCAAACGTGCATGTGTTTATGATGGTCGTCTGGAGCGTGAAGCTCGCACTGGCGACGGCTGGCTGGCGAATGTTCGTGTAACTACGAATGCTTCGGCAGGTAATCAGTCGATTACTATTCCTCAGATTCTCGGCGGTGTAGCTCTCTTCACTGGAGCTGCCGGCGCTGTTAATCTGACGACTCCGACTGCTGCAGATATTATCGCTGCAATGCCGGATATGGATATCGGCGATACGTATGTGTTCAAGCTGACTGAAACTGCGGCTCAAACTGCAACTATCGTCGCTGGCACTGGCGTAACTCTCGCTGGCTTCACGACTCTGAATGCTGCTACTCGTACCTGTATCATCGAGAAAACAGCCGCTACGACTGTAACCATCACCACGATCTAACTGATCAATTAGGAGAAATCTAAAATGTCTTTCACTGGAATGTTCAATACCGGTAATTTCGCAACTGATCTGGCAAAGAAATCGTTTGCCGGCATGATCACGCGGCTGATGCCTAATGGCTCGGCCCCGCTGTTCGGAATTACCTCGATGCTGCCGTCGGAAACTGCTGTGCAAATCGAACACGGCTTTTTCACCAAGACGATGCTGTTTCCGTACCTGAAACTGAATGGCGCCATCTCTGACGGCACCACGAATGTTTTCACGGTAGATAGCACCACGAATGTGCTGCCTGGCATGATTATGCGGGTTAACAGCACTGGCGAGAATATCATCATTAATTCGGTTCTGTCCTCGACCACTGTGCAAGTTACTCGCGGTGTTGGCACTGTTTCAGCTGCTGCCATCTCTGACGACGTAGAATTGTACCAAGTAGGTAATGCCTATGAGGAAGGTTCGAATCGTCCGAACGCACTGAATATCACACCAGTTCGTGTCACGAATCTGACGCAGATTTTCCGCAATACTTGGGCTATCACTGACACGGCTCGTGCCACGCAAGTTATCGCGGGTGATACCAATGTTGCAGAATCTCGTGCAGACTGTGCTGCGTTCCACGCCACTGCGATCGAGCAGGCTCTCCTGTTTGGACAAAAGTCGCAAGGTACTCGCAACGGTATGCCATTCCGCACTATGGATGGCCTGATTTCTATCGTTGGGAATCTGACCTACTATCCGTCGTCGTATGGCGCTGCGAATGTTACTACTCTCGGCTCTACTACCACGTACACTCAGCTGGAAGCTGCTGTTGACCCTGTGTTCGATCAGGCCACAGATCCGAAAGTTGCCAATGAGCGTGTGATGTTTGTAGGCGGCACTGCAAAGCGCGTACTGAATAACATCGGTCGCTTGAACGGTACTTATCAGCTGGTTGATGGTCAAACTACGTGGGGCCTGCAATTCTCTACGTTCAAGACCGCTCGCGGCACTTTCCGTGTCATCGAACATCCGCTGCTGAATACCAATTCGACCTGGGCCAAGATGGGCGTAGTCGTAGATCTGTCCACTTTCGCTGTTGCTTACCTTGGCGATCGCAAGACTCGCTCGGAAGATTTCACGGCTGAAGAAGGTCTTGACGCTGTCGGCGGTACTCTTACTACGGAACTCACTTGCGTAGTCAAGAATCCTCCGGCCAACGCGATCCTGTACAACTTCACCGCTGCGGCTGCAGGTTAACAGCAACTCTTTCCTCCTGGTAGTAACTTTGCAGACTGTCGCCCACAAGTGGCAGTCTGCTTTTTCACACTTGAAAGGTAAATCATGTCTCAGTACGTTAAGTTCAAAACTCAAGTTTCATCCTCGAAATATATTTTCCGTAACGGCAAAATTGGTAACTTTGTACAAGGCATCTATGTTACCAATCTTCCAAAAGAAATCGAAGAATTGCGAGAAGAGATCGCTGCTGGAAATACCTACTTCTCTGAGATAGGCGAAGTTTCGGCAGTAGAGGCAGATCCTGTATCTCGCCTAAAAGAAGATGCTATCAAAGAATTTATTGAGCGCCAGAAATCCGCAGTAAATCCTAGCAATGATATGGGCACAACAGCACAATCATCCAGCCCTGTAGTAGGTCTAGCTACTTCTGGTAACGTCACTGCTGTGACAGTCAAAAAGTAACAAGAGGCAAATATGGCAACCTTAGCAGAACTCTGCGACGAAGTCTACACAATCACCAATCGACCTGATTTGATAAATGAGACGCGAGTAGCTGTTAAGGCTGCAACTCTCAAATGTCACCAGTCAGATTATTATCCAAAAGATCTATATGAAACCGCGCTGGCCTGGGATCCTATCGCATATGTGCAATCTCTCTCCTATCGTGACATAGTTCCTCGTTGGCGCGCATTCAAGTATCTGCGCAAACTGGAGTCAGATGGCACAACTCTCGGAAACTTTTTTACTCTCCTTACTCCATCCCAGACTCTGGACTCGTATGGACAGAATAAGGAAAACATTTGCTATCTAGCAGGAGAATCTCTTGAAATCAGATCCTCTACTGAAGATACTTATATGCTTCTCGGCTGTTACATTCATCCTGACATTACTACTTCTGGCTACAATTCTTGGGTGAGCGTAGAGCATCCTTACGCAATCATTTACGAGGCAGCTGCTAAGATTTTCTCTCAAATCGGATGGCAAGAACAGACAGCAGAATTTAGGCGAGAGGCCGCAGAACAACTAATACTTCTGAGAAACTCTCAGATTCAAGCAGAAGGATATTGATATGAGCGCAAGCATTTGGGCAGCTGGAACAGCAGTAGATGCAAATAGCACGATCTCTGAGCAGTCATTTACTGCTACAGCGAATCAGACTGTTTTCACGATCACAGAATTTGAGTACATCACAGGTTCTGGAACTCTTTGGGTCTTTGTTGGCGGCGTACAGCAGCGAGCTGGAGTTGATTTCACTGAGACTTCCTCTACTTCTTTCACAATGACTTCTCCTGTCCCAGAAGGAACTTCTGTCTATGTGAAAGCATTTACTGAGATGGCCAATATCGATGGAGTTGTACAGCAGGCATTAGACGCTGCTGCAGAAGCTGCTGCCTCTGCGTCGTCTGCCGCACTTTATCAGGCTGCGCCGTCCTCAGGAGAAGCAGCGATTGTACTACGAGAAACTTCAACAACTGCTTCTTCTAATTATAGGATACAGTTTGAAAGAACAGGGACTCAGGCAGCAGGCTCTACTTCTACTGTAGGGGAGCTTGATTTTCGTTCTAAGTACGGCTCAACTGCATACCAGTCTGCTCTTTTCTCTGCTTCCTCTTATACAGGCGATCCGGCGGTGCTAGGGTATGGATGCGCAAAAATTAGTACATTCAACTCAGTAGGAGGAACAAACACCTACCTTAAACTTGGCTCTGATACCTCCACAGGAAGCAAAGATTTCACAGTTAAATGTGATCTTGCCAAATTCGATTCCAATTCTTTTGAGGTGTATATAGGCGAATTTGTATCGCGGAAAGATATTAGTATAGTAGAGGACGGAACTTCCTACATTCGTCTGTCTAACAATAGCACTCAGCTCGCATCTACGTCTGCTGACATAGGATCTTTTGCGTTCTATTCAAACTACAATGATACTCGCTACAAGGCAGGAGAGCTTTTAGGCTCAGTATCTACAAATAATCCTGAGACGTCTGGATATGGAAGACTGAAACTTGCATCTTACAAAGCCCCTTCTGGCACAGGGGCAGAGATTCTATTAGGCCAGTCTGGCTCTGGTGGAGATATGGAATTAGTTGCTTACAGAGATCTCTCAGCCACATTATACACAGGAAAACTCCTAATTCAGAATTTTGGAGTAGGAACAGTACTTCGTGCAGATTACGATGGTACAGTTCATATCTCAACTCCAACTACGGCGGGCGCTCTTGCCTCAAATAAAACGATGACGTTCGAGCTAACTTCTGATACGCAACTTACAATAAAAGTTCGTGGATCTGATGGCACAACTCGCAGCGCAACTCTTACTCTATCGTAATAGGAGACACAGAAAATGTTCAATAAAGTACCTGCATTTATGATCTCCTACACAGAGGATAGGACTCTTGAGGAGAAATTATCTGATTTCACTTCTGCAAAAGATTACGGTGCCACCTCCGAAGCGTCAGTAGGGTCTAACACAACTGCCATCTCTAACGCACTTGCAGCTGTCTCCGGATCTCAGTGTTTTGTGGTTGTCCCTGCTGATATATCTTATAACGGAGATACCTTAGTAATCCCAGACGACGGAGTTATGATATCTCCTTCTGCGTACAGTGGGATCAAATTTACTTTCGCAACTGATGGAGATACTGCCTCCCACGAAGTAGCTGGAATATCGATGTCACAAAAAGGCCACTCAGGTGTGATCCTACGTCCAGTGGATTATGGTCTTGCTGGATATCCTATGCTGTCAGTGGGAGTATCTGGAGGAGGATCTATACCTGCTGGAACTGAGTCACGTTTTTTCCAGCTGTCTAACTATTTTAACTCAGATTTACCTGCCCCTCCTACACCATCTGCAAGAAAGGCTGTGCTATATCTTGTCTCTGAAGGCACTGACACTCTCTATGTGAAATTCGCGTCAGGTCTTGCAGTTCCTCTTGCTGCTGAAGGAACTCTTGCTCACCTATCAGCGACAGCGACTTGGGACCCAGGCTCTATCTCTCATGGCTCCTCAGTTTCCACATCTGTGACTGTCTCAGGTGCAGCTCTTGGCGACATAGCTCTTGCCTCTTTCTCTCTCGACATACAAGAACTTACAATCTCAGCTCACGTAGGTGCAACTAACACAGTTCATGTAGTTCTCCATAATGCCACAGGAGGCGCAATTGATCTGGCATCTGGCACATTGAAAGTTATGGTACTTAAGAACTTCGGACTCTGATCATGGCAGATATCACCTATCGCGCTAATCTGAAATCTACCTACTACCCAATGCTCTCTGAGTTATTGGGTAGGACTGTAATTGTCAGAGGGCAAGACCAGAACGCAGTTCCAAATGTCACCACAAAAGAGGATTTCGACGCATCAGCTGGTATTCCTCAGATTCTATATGCACATAATGTGATTCCCACAACTGAGGGATTTCGCTCTGTCACGTACACTGAGTATGCAGCTGCGCAATTTCCTGCAGGTTCTGCTCCATCACGAGTTTTCACAATCAGAGATGGAGCTGGAAATACTGCGCACCTTGTGATGACAGCGTCTGGCGCTCTTTTCACAATGGACACAGGTACTTCCTCCTGGGATACTCCTATTGGCGCTCCTACTCCTACTGACATTGCATCCACTCGGATAACAACAGCGTTCATCTCTGGAGTTACGTACATCTATTTCTCCAACTATGGATGCTACTCTTTAGATATAACAACAAATACTCTGACTCCTGTAACTCTCACTGGTCTAGATCCGACAGAGATCACAGGAATTCTAGCTCATCGCGGATACCTTCTCGCTCACTCTGACACAGAACTGTCTTGGAGTTCCACAATAGATCCCACTGATTTTACTCCTTCTGAAGAGACTGGGGCAGGAGGAGGCGCAATCGAGGGACTTTTAGGAACTGTTGTCAAGGTACAAGAGTTATTTGGAGGTTTCGTAATTTTCTCCACTGGAGGCGCAATCTCGGTAGTTTCTTCTGACAACATCAACTATCCTTTCACACTCTCTCCTCTTCCAGGGGCAGGAGGTCTGATAGATCCTGATTTTGTCACAGCTGATCCAGGAACAGGATCTATATATGCCTACACTACGTCAGGGCTCCAAGCAGTCTCTATTCGCCAGGCCACTCTCGTATTTCCTGAGGTGACAGATTTTATCTCTGGATCTCGTTTTGAGGATTTCGATGAGAACTTTCTCACTTTCTCTTTCACAGAGACAAATGGCGCTCCGATTAGGAAAAGACTTTCTCTTGTCTCGAATCGCTACATACTTCTTTCCTATGGCGTATCATCTTTAACTCACTGTCTCTACTACGACATTTCTCTTAAACTCTGGGGAAAACTTCGTCTGACCCACGCAGATGTATTTGAGCTTGAGATCTATCAGCCTGGCCTACAAGAGACTCAGAAAAAATCTATTGCATTCCTGTCTGACACAGGTCGCATCACTGTCTTAAATTCTGACATTGACGAAGATAGGTCTGGCGTAGTCGTTCTCGGACGCTATCAGTATGTGCGCTCGCGACTTCTCCAACTCCAGCAGGTAGAGATAGAGAATCTAAAATCAACTCACACTGTGGACGTGTATGACCTACCTTCTCTCAATGGAAAGACTTTCTTGCCAGCTTTGAATGGCTATCTTGTAGAGACAGCTGATCAATCTCGCAAATACAATTTCCACAACACAGCACTGAATCACGCAATCCTCCTCAAAGGAAGTTTCAATGCTGTGACTCTAGTCTTAAATTTCAATGTAGCAGGGAGTAGGTAACATGACTCGTAGGCTCTCAGTAAATCTAGGACTTCCGACTGTACCTCTCACAGAGGACTCTCAACTCTTTGTAGAATTTCAGAGAGTCTACAACGCAATTAACTCTCTTGCTCGCGCATTGGATTTATATACTGGAGTTGTATCAGATCCAGAGTCTACCTGGGCCGCGACTGGACTCAAAAATCTCTACGCTGGATTTAATTCTTCTTTCTACGTAGAGGCTGCAGAGGATCTCACCTATGGCACAACAGTCTCTCTAGACGGCACAGGCAAGGCAATAAAAGGAACTTCTGGAAATGTGATAGGATTCTGCGCGGCTCCATCTACTCTCACAGGTGAGACAACAAAGGTGCAAGTATTTGGCGCATTGGCCATTACATCTCTTACTCCAGGCGCATGGTATTACGCATCTGGGACAGCAGGGCAAATTGCAGCATCTGGTACACAGAAAGTTGGATTCGCAATAAACTCTTCAATTCTTTACTTCTTCCCTGGAGTCTGATATGCTTTCTACTTACTTCGCGTGGCCAGAGGTTTGGCACTCTTCGACCGCCTCAAAACTAAAGATTGTCAATCACACAGAAGATCCTGTCACTCTTGCGGCGATTAGGCACACTGCGGCGCAAATGGACAAAGTACGAGAGCGACTTGGCGCTCCTATTAGTCCAGTATCTTGGTATCGATGCCTAGCTCTAAATGAGGCAGTAGGAGGAGCAGCTAATTCGCAGCACATGAAAGGAGAGGCAGTTGACTTTATCTGTCCTGATGCAGGCTCTCCAAGAGATATCGTTGCTAAATTAGTTAGGAAAGTAGAGTATGACCAACTTATTCTTGAGCCCAGCTGGGTCCATATCTCGTTTTCCTCCACCGCTCGGAGCAACAGACTTGAGACTTTAATCTGGGTAGGTAGAAACAAATACGTTAATTATAAAGGAAATTGACATGGCGACAGAAAAACTTCCAGTCGGGAATGCCTCAAATGTTCTCGCTAGTATTAACTCCATTCTTGGACTCTCTGACAAGGTATTTGGATCCAAAGGGAGTACAACCTCTACTTCCACAACTGGAGGAACTGAGACAACTCAGACAATGGTATCTGAGGCAGCTGTCGCAGATCTCCTAAAAAATCTCCTTACCGGAACTCAGGGTCTAGCATCTACTGCACGAGGAGAGAAACGTGCAGGACTCTATAACTCCTCTACGAATCAGCTTTTGATAAATAATCTTCTGGCCAATGCGGCAGGAAAGGTTGCCACCGCATCTGCTCCCACAGTAAAAACTACCTCTCCTAGGACAGAGACTAGGAAAGAGGGCGCTAAATCTGGAATCTTGTCTGGAGGGCTGGGAACTGCTGCTCTTCTCGCATCTCCTTTCTTGTTTAAAGGTGTGCGAGATACTGCTGGAGGCCTTTTCGACATCCTCAGTAGCGGAGGAAAGGGAGGGACTGATGTCCTAGGATCTTGGTCAGATTGGTCTTTTGACAATCCATTCTCTGGAATTTTTGGAGGCTCAAGTGCAGGAGCAGGAGCTGTTTCTGATCTCGTGTCTGGGTCAGAAAGCGTAGGCAGTCTCGCAGGCGGCGCAGGTCTTGATACTCTGGAAGCCACCACAGGCGCAGCAGATGTTCTAGGATCTTGGAGTAATTGGTCAATGGATCTTCCTGGAGTAGGAGAAGTAGGACTACCTGGAATTGGACAAGCCATCTCTGCATTCAGTATCCTCTCAGGAAACAATCCAGAAGGAAAAGCAGGGGAATCTCTTGTACTCTCTTCAATTCCTGGCGTCGGCCCTCTTCTTGCAGTAGCAAATGCTCTCGATGTTCCTGTAGTATCTGATGTCGTAGATGTTGCAGGCGACGCTGTGAAAGATGTTGGAGATGCGGTGGGAGATATTCTCGGAAGTGTCGGAGATGCAGTAGGCTGCTTCATCACGACTGCAATCTGCCAGACTCTCGGAAAGCCTGACGACTGCGCCGAACTCACCATCTTGCGCCAGTTCCGAGATACTTGGATGAAAGAGAATCATCCAGAAGATATCGACACATACTACGCAGAGGCTCCTGCCCTAGTAGCTGAGATCTCCTCTCGCGAGCACGCTCCTTTCGTGTGGCAGGAAATCTACAAACGCTATCTTGCTCCTGCGGTTACCTATGTTAGCACAGGAGAGTATGAGATGGCCTATATTACCTACAAGCAGATGTTTGAACTTGTGAAAACAGTAGCGGGGAAATAAGATGTCATCTCCAATTGATATCACTCAGGTACTGAATGCGGCTAGGGTTGCACAAGATGTTGCAGCCAAGGCCGCTGAGAATGTCCAGACTCTGTCTGACAACTCAGAGAGACTGCGAGATGCGAGTGCAGTAGCTCAGCAAGAGGAACTGCGAAAGAAGCAAGAGTCAGATAAGCGTCTGTTAGGCCTACAGCGCCTAGATCCTAACGCTGCTGACAATCTTATCGTATCTCTTATCACTGAAAAGAATTCTTTGGAGGCAGAGCGTAAAGCTCTCTTCCAGGATTTCAAGCGTAAGCAGGCTATCGCATTCACGGATGATCCTCTTGGCTGGGTGCAGGCTCAGTTCACGATTGACTCTATTGCAGAACAGCATAACACAGTGGTAGATAGGATAGATTCTATTGACGCCACTGTGAAGGATGCTCCTGCATTTGCGTCTGCGTCTCTCACTGCATACAACGCAGGGCGAGTTGCGCACGATGTACGCTCTCAGGCAAATGAGGCTCTGGCGCTAGAGGTAGCTGCGGCTGACAAGAAACTTGCTGCTGCAAGAGAGGCTGCTAATTTCGGGATGACACTTGCTGCTAGCACTCTCCAGTTCTCAAATGCGGCTATGGATGCCTCGTATAAGAAATTCCAGGCAGAGCAATCTGCTGCGAGTTTGGCTCTTCAAAAACAAGATCACGAGCTGCGACGCAGGCAGGTAGAGCTTGCGATGTCAGAGAAAAGCTTTTACGACAAAGTTGGCGCGGCTGCTGCTCCTCTTTTCGGAGGCCAATCTTTACCCGGTATTATGGTAGAGAGAATTATGTCGTCCCAGGCTGACTCTCCTGATAAAGCTCTACTTATGTCAGTGGCTATGGGCAAGAGTCTGGGAGACACAACTGGAGAGGCAATTGTGATTCTTGGAAGTACTAACACTACTTTCAAGAATCCTCAGCAACAGGCTGCGGCGCAACAGTATCGTAAGCTTGAGGAAGATTTCCTAAAAGAGAACTCTTCAAAATACGATCTTGCTGCCTGGAAAAAACTTGGATTCCGAGAGAAGTCTACAGCTATCGATGACTGGCTGAAAACTAAACTCTATGATCCTATGAAAAAGGGCACATACGTTGTCGATAATGACTCAATCTACGCAGCTCCTGCTATCGGAGAGTTTAAAGCAATGTATGGCCCAAATGGGATGGCAGACAATCGCCTCTGGAGTCAGCAGCTTTCTCAGCGAGCAGATAATATTCAGATCACTCCTGACCTCGTGTTCTCTACTGCGAGAAGTATGATCTCTTCTGGCGCATATGGCCCTCTTGACGGAGGCGCAATTGAGAGAGCTGCGGCTGATATTAGGGCAGTCTATCAGTCTGTTCCTGTATACCTGAAGAATGTGCGAGGAATCGGATCTATGATCAATGCTCCGATGCCTACGAAATACAAGGCTAGGTATAATTCACCTGGATCTAGTCAATTATTTTCTGTGTTCGGAGCATCCAATCCAGACATGTTCTCCAGCGCAGAGATAAAACGGATACTTCTGCAAGAGCAGCGGGCTATCAATAGCGTGGACATAATGTTCTAATATTTGGAGATAACTATGCCACTAAATCAAATCACAGAATCTGCGGATCTTCACAATGTCGCGTCCGGCTCAACTTCGTTTCTTGATACCGCTACTAATTTCGCGGTCGCTAGTATCGTATCTGGCGCTCACAGTTTCTACAATACTGGAGTCGATATCCTCAATCTATTCCAGTCAGAGGGAGACAAGATAGAGAGGGCTAACACATATGAGACTCTCCAGAGTTACGATTCCTCTCTAGGCTCTTACTACCTAGAAAACAAGAACATAGCAGATCTCGGAGGTCTCGTTCTTGGGTCAATCATTCCTGGCACAATTGTAACCAAAGGAGTGAACGCAGGATCTCGCGCTCTCGCTGCTGCTAAGGCCGGCCGTTTTGGGCTCTCAATGGAGACTGCCACAGGTATTGCTCCTACGCTATCAGAATCTCTCTACGCCACTGCGGCTAAGAAGATCTATGATGGCACAGTCACATCTCGAATCAATGCAACTGCTATGGCCGGAGTTGCTGCAGGATTCGGGGAACAGGCTCTTATGGTGGCAGGAACTGAGGCTCTTGTTGCTGCCACAATGGAAGCTAATCCTCTCCTAGAGACAATGACCTTCACAGATCATGTGAAGAATTCTGCTGTAGGAGCTGCGTTCTTTGTTCCTATCTTCGTAGGATTAGGAGCTGCGCGCGGATTCAAACAGATGAAATCTGCTGCAACGCTAGGAGATATAGAGTCAAATCCATATCGCCACATTCCTGCAATTGAGAAAACTGATACTCCAGATCAGGCTCTATTCAAGCTTCTCAACAAGAAACTAGATTTCCCTGAAGTGCCTACAGAAGGCATCTCTGAGGCGCGACAAGGTTACCTCACTCGGCTCTCCAAAGAAACTAACACAGCTTTGGACACAAAGATTCTTGAGCAACTTCAGAAACTTACAGGAAAAGACACTGAACTCTCCTTGCAACTTAAGGATCTTATCCTATCTGGCACTCTGGATGATGCTAACTCTCTGATTCCATTCTTACGTGAGATTAGGAGAGGCTCTGAATACCTGACTGTAGATAGAAAGGTAAGCTCTCTCTTGCAAAAGACCTACTCCAAAGGTAGGCCGACTCAACTATACTTCACAGAGGAAGGGAAGGTATTTTCTTCTCTGTCTGATGCAGCTCTTGCAGGAGAAGAGGCAGGTAATATCCGTACAGGAGAATTCCTGAATCTTCCTATTGCGCGCTCTGACACCGTGAAGTCAGCAAAAGAACTTGTGGAAGAAGGCTACGTAGGAAAGTATAACGCAAAAGGAGATAAGTCAGTCACACTTTTTCCTGGCGCAGACATTTCTCCTTACGCAAAAGATGTCCAATTCGCTGCTGCCTATGAAGAATCTAATTTCTCTCGCAAGTTTCTTAATCTGGAGACTGGATCTGTATCTACAGAGCGTCCTCCGATTCTGCGTTTTGCAGACACATTGCGTCCAGGAGATGTCATCACTACTAACTCTACCAAAGTGTCAGTAGGACGAGAGCAATTTACTCAGATCAAATTAGGTACAGCATTTGACTCTGTAGGAGCCGACCTCAAAGCAGTGCAGTCACGTTACATCTTCGCAGCCAAAGCCCCTGCATTACGCACTGGCGCTCTGATTCATGAAAGTGATATTCCATTTCTTGAGAAAGCATATTTCCAAAAACTAGAAAATTGGGGACTTGTTGATGCAGGAGGGAATGTAACTCAGGGGCCGACAGGACAATCTCTCCTATCTCTCATCGATCGCGTAAAAGGCGAGGCTGCCAATCGTCTACTCACCTCTAAAAAGGTAACTGCTGAAATCTCTGAGAGAGTCAATGTTCCTATTGAAGTTTTGGAAGGGCGTACCCTACATCAAGAGTACGATAAGAATCTTTTCATGCACCAGTATGCAAAGCTTCCTATCACATCTCCTGGCTATGTGCAACTCGGATACGATACAGGCGCAATCCCTCTCGTAGGTGCACAAGTTGGCGCAGGTGCATCCATGCAAGGGATCTTTGAGGCTACAAAATCCTACTTCAAAAATGTCTCTGCTAACTTCTTTGGCAAACATATCTCAGACTTTCCAGAGCTTGATGTCTACAAAGATATCATGTCTGGAGTATCTCGCTATTCTGGAGGTCAGGGATTCTTAGGATTTGCTCAAGGAGAGTACTTTAGTTTTGAATCCAAACTTGAATACATTGGGCGTCTGACTGCGAATGCGGAGAAGCGTGCGCGCGAGGCTGTCTCTGAGTCTCTCGCAACTCCTTCACTTTCTCTGGCACAGAATCAGGCTGCGGCAGTTGAGTACTCCGTATTCCTAAATCGTGCTCGTTCCACTGGAGACAGTTATGTAAGAACTGGACCTATGACTTACGAACTTAAGTCCTCAGTCTTGCATCGTCAGGCAGTTGAGAAAGGAAAGAGTCCTGGCCCCTATGTCCCTCCAACTCCGAACTCTCGCTATGATCTTCCTGTGACTCTGACTCTCAAGAATCCAGAGGCAGATGATATGATCAAAGCTCTCATCTCTGAGACTTCTAAGCGAGTATCAGCTGAGAACGCATACCGAGCTGCGAGAGGTAAGGCTCCTTATAGTATGATCGAAGGGGAATTCTACCCTCATCCAATTGATTTTCGCTCGTATCCTCACTTCGCACTTGTGAAAGATACTGTGACAGGAGACATGTCAGTTATCGTAGGTCACACAGCAGATGAATTGAAAGCAACTGCTGCGCAAATTCCTCCTGAGTTTCAAGTACTTTATAAAGATACTACCTCTAACTGGCACAAGGCCATTGGAGATTTCGAGTTCTCTCGCACTATTCACTCCAATGCAGTAGATTCAGAGTTGCGCCGGAGAGGTGTTCTTAATCTTGCCAATCCTGCAACTGATCCTGACAAACTTGTAAACGAGGCTGTCAATTGGTACAAAGGTAGTGCGGAGAGACAAGTTAAGAATCATGTGAGACTTCTATACTCTGATTCCATTGGGACTCTGGAGGAGATGTCAGCGCAGTATCTGGAGCAACAGACTTCTGTGGCTGCGAAAGGTGCACGAATTGTCACAGAGAATGTAGATGATCCGTATGGAGATGCGATCAGGACTCTACTTAATATCTCCAAAGCAGCTGACTATCGCACATGGATGAACCCGCAGAATACAGTTGATGCTTGGGTATCTGCTGGAATAGGCAAGGCGCAGCAGCTTCTGGCCTCTGCTAGAGCTACTCCAGAGGATCTCATGGCTGCGAATGCACAGCTCGCGCAGTCAGGCTATCGTGGTCCTCTCTATGGAGCAGAGGATTATATACTTGCAAACCACACAGCGCCTAAGAATGTATTGCGCCAAGTGGTTGCAAGTATGAATACTCTCGCCACGAATCTGATGCTGAAGTTGGACTTCATGCAGTCTCTGAACAATGCAGTGGGCACAAATATCCTACTCTCTTCTGAGATGACTTACCTGACTCGTAAGCTCAAAGAGCGTGCAGGAAGTGCTGAGGAACTCTCTCGTCTTATGGAAGTGCAAGTTCCAGGATCTGAGCTGACTCTGAAATCTCCTGCAAAACTTATCGCAAGACAGTACGGTAAATTTTTCTCGGATGTCACCTCAAAAGATCAGCCTCTTATCACTCGTTACACAGAGCTAGGCCTACTTCCATCTCAGACTTCTCAGTTGAGGGAAGCTCTAGATTCCATGGCACTTCGTATGACTGAAGATGAGAAGTCGATCTCTCGTTTCTTGAATGTGAAAACTCTTCTTGACAAGGGAGAGCTTCTCACAGGAAATAAGCACTCTGAGATGATGGGACGCTTTGTCGCTGCCGGCATCGCAGATGATATCTCTGATCTCGCAATCAAGGCAGGACTTATTACGGAAGATGAGGGCCTGGCTCTAATTAACTCAATGGTCAATAAGGTGCACGGAAATACTCTTGCATCTCAGAGGCCAGTTGTGTTCCAAGGTTTCGCAGGTCAGGCGATCTCTCTATTTCAGACGTATCAATTTAACTTGATGCAGCAGCTTCTGAAATATGTGAGTGACTCAGATGTGCGCACAACAATCACTCTTTTGGGAATGCAGACTGCGATCTATGGAGTCAACGGCTTTCCGGAATTTCAGGCTATTAACAAACATGTGATAGGATCTGCATCTGGAAATCTAGGTCACAATGATCTCTACACTGCTACCTATGATGCAATAGGAAAGACTGCCGGAGATTGGCTACTTTATGGAGCTGCCTCAAATATCACGGGAACCAATCTCTACTCTCGTGGCGACATACAGCCTCGAAATGTGACAGTGCTTCCTGTGACTGCGGCAGATATTCCTTTCGTATCTCTGTCTGCGAAATTCGTATCTAACACTTTTGACTCTCTTAACAAAGTGGTCAATGGTGCTCCTGTTGGAGCGACTTTCTTGCAAGGGCTAGAGCATGCTGGATTTAATCGTCCTCTCGCAGGATTAGCACAAGTCATGCAGGGATACTCTACGACCTCTAAAGGATCTCTTATCTCTGTTGGCGCAGACTGGGATTTTGTCTCTAAGATGTCACGTCTGGCAGGTGCACGCCCTCTGGATGAAGCTATTCTTTTGGACGCAAACTATCGCTACGTTGCCTACCATGCGAAAGATACAGATAGGATGAACTCTCTTGGGGCAGCAGTTAAGACAAAGATGCTTTCCGGACAAGAGATCACATCTTCCGACATGGATGGGTTTCTAACATCTTACATGAAAGCCGGAGGTAGGCAGGAGACTTTCGCAAAACAGATGATGAACTGGCAAAAGGATTCCACCAGATCAACAATCAACCAAGTTGCGGATAGACTTCAGTCAGGTGCTTCTAAGTATTTGCAGAAAATAATGGCAGGCTCTCAGGGGCTACCAGATTTCACAAATGAAGGAGAATTTAAGAAATGATCACACAAGATCTTGCAGCAGAGCAGATGTCATTCGACACTCATATTCTGATTCAGATTCTCTCTGGAGTATCCAGAATTGAGGGGATGTTATCTTGCTCTCAGAAATCCTCTGGAGGTAACCCTGGCGCATTCTCCTCTATAAACACAGGAGGAACTGGCGTAGGTACAGCAGAAGTCTCATATGACTCTGACCTCTTCACATATGATGGCGCTCTTGATATCACATACAACGGAGGTATTCTCTGATGACTACAAATTTTCCTACTTCTCTTGACTCTCTTTCCAATCCCGCCTCTGGAGATAAACTCTCTACAGGGCACGCCTCTCAACACGCGAATCTAAATGACGCAGTTGAGGCGCTGCAAGCCAAAGTGGGAGTTGATAACTCTGCTGTTGCTACCTCTCTTGACTACAGAGTCGGAGTCTTAGAGACAACTCCTCCAGGATCTGCGGCTTGGGGATCTATCGGAGGGACTCTCTCATCTCAGACAGATCTTGTGAATGCTCTGGCAGGAAAGTCTGATACATCTCATACTCACACCGGAGTCTATGAGCCGGCAGACGCCACGATTCTAAAATCTGCCGCTATTGGAACAACAGTCCAGGCATACGATGCAGATCTAGGAGCAATCGCAGGTCTAGCTGGAACTTCAGGGTTCCTAATTAAGACAGGCGCGAATGCGTGGAGTCTTGACACTTCCACTTATGCTCCCTCGTCTCACAACCATTCTGGCGTGTATGAGCCTGTAGATGCTACAATTCTTCGTAGCTCTGCTATAGGAGTTTCTGTTCAGGCATACAATGCCAACACTGTGGTAGATGCTTCTTATGTCCATACAGATAACAACTTCACAACAGCAGAAAAGAACTCTATTTTGGGAAAGACTCCTATGTCTGGCTTCCCTGTGGATAGTTCTGGAGCTTATCTTGTTTCTCTGACATACAATGAGACGACTCGTACAGTAACTATAACTCCGACTGGCGCAACCTTTGATGTCTATGTTGCAGGCACAAAATACACTAAGACAGGTGCGCAGAGTCTGGCTCATGGAGCAGGACAAGGAGGTCACTTTGTCTATTACGATAATACAGGAACTCTTGTAACTGGTACATCGGCATGGAACCTGGACCAGACAGCTCCTGTCGCGTATATTTTCTGGGATGCGACAAACTCTCGCGCTGTGCCTTTCTTTGAGTTACATAAGGCTGGGCGCGATGTATTTCTACATAAGCGCCTCCATGATGTTGATGGCACACAGATTGTTTCTGGATTCGGAATCTCTGGCTACACTCTCTCAGATGGCTCCACAGATGCAGCAGTGACTTGGGCTGTAGCATCTGGAGTCGTAGCAGATGAGGACATTCAAGTTACTACAGAGTCTTTGGCAGACGGAGGTCCGTATTGGATTCTGAAGCGAGTTGGAGCCACTGACTGGCGCATAGATAGATCTTCCACTCTTCCATTTTTGTACTCTGGAAATGTGCTCCAGTACAACCAGAACAATGCAGGAACTTGGCAGGACACCAATGTCACTGAAGATTACTATGTGAACTACTGGGTGTTTGCGCTATCTGCGCTGCCTACGACATCGATTTCTCCTGCACCTTCTACAACTCCGCAGATTCTAATTATTCCAGGGCAGGCAATTTACGCGTCTGAGGGCGGGGCGACAGCTGAAACAATCGCGTCAAACATTACCTGGGGCACGATTCCGTTTCAGGAGATTGCGCCGCTGTACCAGATCACGATGAGATATAATGCTGTTTTGCCTTCGGCCTACACTAACACTGCGAGATGCGCTATCACTCGCGTTACTCGCATCATGGGAAATAAAGCGAGTATCACACAGGCTGGAGCTGTGGATCATGGTGCGCTAGCAGGTCTGGCAGATGACGACCATACGCAATATGCACTTGCTGGCGCAATTGGCTCCTCTCGTCTCACGATGTCAACCGGAGTTCTTCTAGGACGAGGAACTGCGGCAACCGGTGCTGTGGAAGAGATTACGCTGGGGACTAACTTGTCTCTTTCTGGTACGACTCTGAATGCGGCAGGCGGAAGTTTCGAGCCATTCGGGACCATATCGGATCAGACAACTGCCTACACAATTCTCTCCACAGACAAAGGTAAGACGATCCGTTACACAGGCGGATCGAATGCGGCTTTCACTCTGCCGATTATCAATACGTTATCTGCCGGATGGTGGGTGCGGGTACGGTGTGAAGGAGGTTCGGACAGTTCATATGTCACACTGACTCGCGGAACTGGCAATACTTTTGCCGGAGCTACCACATACATAGTGCCCAACAACTGCGATGTGGTTGTGTATGTGCCAGATACTTCCACTACGACATGGAAGGTCGAAAACTATCCGGTGATGGTGGCAACTAATCTGCGCGCCGCGATTGCGTCTACATCGATGCCAAAAGCAACTGGGTCTGCGTCCATAGCTATCGGTGAAGGTACGCAAGCATCGGCAGCAAATACTACTGCCATAGGCACCAATTCAGGAGGTAACGCCACGGGTAGTCAGGCAGTAACAGGCGCAGGAGCAATGGCATTAGGAGGCTCTTACGCATCTGGCACTGACAGCTTCGCGGCTGGGGTTGCGAACAATACTAGCTCGTATGGTGCGACAGGAGCCAACTCAATTGCTATTGGCGGCACCGCACTGGCATCAGGGGCTAGGGCATTAGCACTTGGGCAAATAACCACCGCGTCTGGTAATGGCTCCGTCGCTATTAGCGGGTTCTCAGATGGAGGTTCAGGCTGTACGGCTAGCGGCGTTGGAGCAATTGCGATAGGCGACGGCGCTAGCTCATTACAGTATGGGAAGATGGCCATATCCAGTACCGGGCAGGTAGCTGGTGTGCAACGCGGGGAGATTGGTCTTACAGGGACTACAACGGATGCTACGCCGAAAGTGCTTACGTCGAACAACTCCACGGCTGGCACTACGAATCAAGTGATTCTCCCAAATAACGCAGGCTACGCTGTTCGTGGGCAAGTGATTGGGCGTCGCAAAGTCTCGCAAGCTGACGAGATTTCAGCTTGGGAATTCACAGCAGCAATTCGCCGTGGTGCGAATGCGGCATCCACTACCCTTGTCGCAGCAGTCACCCCAACGTTGATCGCTCAAGATGCTGGGCTTTCCACAACGGTTCTGGCGGTTACAGCCGACACCACCAACGGAGGACTTGCCGTCACCGTTACTGGAATCGCAGCGACTTCTATCAAGTGGAATGCGACGATCTGGACTACTGAAGCGACTTACGCGTAAGCATAGACATAAACTTTTTTCTCACAAAGGAGTAATAACCATGGCACTATCAGTATCTCTTACGCAAGACCAAACCACTGTTGGAATCTCCACTCCGACATCTTATTTCCGACTTGTCACAGTAGCTATCTCTTACACACGAGAAGGAGTTCGCAATGTGATGATGGATGTGGCAGGCTATCTTCAGAAACCTGTTCATCCAGATATTCGAGATGTGACTTTCTGGCGCCTGTATGAACCTCTCCCCACAATTGAAGCTCAACAAGGAGGTGATTTTATTGCAAAATGCTACTCTTATCTGAAAACCTTACCTGAATTTACAAACTCGGAGGACGTATAATATGTTAGGACAAGCACTGAAATCAAAGACGGTTCTTTTCGGAGGACTTCTCACAATCGCATCAGGGATTCAGACTCTTGTTCCATTTCTACCTGCGAATCTTGTAGGCCCAGTTGGCACTCTCGTGGGCGCGGCAGTGGTTCTTCTCCGCTTTGTGACCACTGTTCCTATCTCGGAGAAGTGAGATAACCTATGGTAGACGAGGTCTTAGGAAGGCTGCACGAGAGATTAGATAAGATCCAAGATATGCTGACCGAGATCTTGTCTGATCAAAAAGTCTGTAACAGCACTCAGACTGCACTTACATTGAGGATAGATACTCTTGAAAGGGAAGTAGGTAGACTCAGTGGGACACGTCACTATCTTCTTGGTGCCATTGCCGTATTAGTTTTTCTTTGGGGCACTGGAGCTAAGATTGTTGAAAGCTACGTGAAAGACATGGAGACTCAGATAAAGGATTTGAAATTTGAGATCTCTGTTGTCAGAGCGCAGGCTGATGCTAAGAAGTAGAGGCAGAAATAGGTAGAAATTGTAGGTAATAAAAAAGGCCAGATGTAAAAACCTGGCCTTTTTCTTTTGTCAGATCAGAACTAGCTGAGTCCTTTTCTCAACTAGTTTCCTGTAGAGAAGATCTCCCAACTCTATTGGGCTGTACATTCCGTCTAGCACTATTCCGCAGTATGCGGCTATCTCTGCTAATTTTACCTCTAACATCGACCCTGTTCCATGCTTCGATAATAGCGCCAATAGCTCTGGATGCCTGTTTAACTCCTGATTCAGGTCTTGTAAACTTTTGTGAAACTCCTCTTTTACCATTGCCATATTCTGGATCCTTTCTACGAATGTTGTTAACTGATATACGACATGCTGCGCAACAGTATCTCTGAATTAGGTGATCCGCTTTGCGCGTATCTGCCTTGAACTTGTTGCTGCATGCCGGGTTTTCACACTCTACTTCTGTCAAATATGAGTTCATGTAAACTTATCATCCTTGCAGCGTGATTGGCTTGAATTCTCGCATCCTCTACTGCCACATGCGAGGCTGACGCAGGCTTCTTTGTTGTGGGAAAAAGGGCCGCGAGTGTACGATAGCAGCGTGAGTTCGAGTAACGCCACGGAACTGGGATGCCAAGTTTCTTGTACGCGAACGCGAGAATGGCATTGTCGAAATCTGCTCCATTCCCCCAGATCTTGACTGGAGTTTTGAATTTCTCCAGGTAAGATGCGAAGCGCACCAGAGCTTCCTCGATTTCCAGTGTACCTGATGTGGCTTCTTTGTAAGCAGACGGATCTTGCAGTTTCCACCACTTCTCTGTTGCCTCCTCCACGATGAAGCCGTGAGCTTTAGAATCTGCGCTAGAAATTCTGTCATAGAATACATTGTCCTGTGCTCCGGTGGAATTAAATGGTACAGCTCCGATAGAAAGAATCACACATCCAGGAGATGTCCCAAGAGTTTCTAGATCCAGCATTATGTCTGACATCTCTTATGCTCCACTTATAAGTTCATCAAAAGACATTCCTCCCGATGCGATCGCTGAGGGGCCTAATCCAATAGAGCTTTTTCCAATTGCACTCGCACCTTTAGGTAGTTCTCCAGAGGTAGCCACCGCGCTCGCCTGTCCATTGTAAGATCCTTTTGCAGCATACGATGCTTTCATTGGAACCCTAGAGTGACGGAAGAAAATCATCTGGCCAATTCGCATTCCTTCCTGCAAGACAAGACGATGGCGAGATGTTACATTCTTGAATTCCATTGTGAGTACAGAATCATTCCATCCTGCATCACACCATCCTGCGTGAAGGTGCTCAAGTCCCGCTCTCGCCAGAGTAGATTTCAGCACATACAAACATGATATATCGTGAGGGAGATGGAACTTTTCCACTGTATGGGCCAAGAGAAATTCTCCAGGGGCCATGCAGTACTCTCCTCCTTTCTCTAGCACTATCTTCTCAAATCGTAACGACTGCTTTTTTGCAAGACGTACAATACACTCTTTGTCTTGCGGCACTGAGGAACTCTCTACGAGGAGGTCTGGGCCAAGATGCAAATCGATTGAGGCAGCATTGATTGCGTCTACATCAACTCCGCGAATTACGCCAGCAGATACGAGATCACACAATTCTTCATGGGACAATAGAGACATGGTATTTCCTTTCTTTTCTATTAGGTGAGGTAACTTCTTTCTTCTTCTGTGAGGAGCGAGAAATCTAGGTATTCACTCTCACAGCTTGTTTCAACTCTGATACGTCTTACAGGCGAAAATCCTCCTTTCGTACTTACAATTTTATCTGCTGCGATTAGATTCTCCAGAAGCTCATACATCTGTTTTGGTGAGTCGAGATCATTGTGAACCTGCTGCCAGATCTGTTTCCTTGTCACAACTCCAGTCTGAGATTCCAGGAAAGATACTATCTTATTCACAATATCTGAGTTCTTAGCTTTCCCGAACTCTCCTAACGCTTTCGGCATTGTGTGCTCTGCGTGAGTGAGGACAGTGTTAGATAGAATTACATCCTCAAGTTGGAGCTCACTCCTGTAAGATGCTGCTGCGTGAATCATACAGAGCTTGAGAAAATGGATGAATCTTCTATTTGCATATGACTCAAATCTTACATCTCCGACTCCTTTGAAAGACTTATATATCGTGTCGCAAGCGTCTGCTGCATGAGGTGAGAACGAGGCTTTGCCACAAGAAATCTTGCGAATGTGATGCAGCAGAGATACCATTCGCAAAGTGTCTTTCTCATCTGGAGGGCGCGGCCAGGTTATCTTTCTTCCTGTTGTCTCTCCATGAACCAGAATGAGGCGAGAGAATATTCCTTGTCCAATTGCCTCTGCTGGAAATGCGAGAGAGAATCCTGTCGGAGTATTTCCAGCAAGGATTGAGACAACAGGATCATCTATCACAAATGATTTGGAGTTCTTTTTACGATCCTCAAACTCTCCTACGTGATCCCACAAGACTCCGAGGAGAGAAAGAAAATCTATATTTCCGTTTCCAATAAAGACATTGAACTCGTCTGCTGCAACTAGAATCTCTGCTGGCTCACTTATCTTGTCGTCTCCAAAAAGATTCTTCTCTAGTATGTCCTCTCCTTCTGCATCATCTGTGCCAGAGTCTCCTGCGAGATCTAAAAGAAACTTTTCTTTCGTGGTGCGCGCAGCCGCAATCCTAGTGTAGCCTGCTTTCTTTATGAGAGATGCCGCAGGCTTGATGGCTGTGGATTTTCTGGTTCCTGCATTTCCCATTAACATCACATAGACATTTGAATTTATCTGGGAGTGCCCAAATGGGAGATGAAACCTGTTTCCGAGCCATGCACCCAAAGCTGCGATACAGCTCCATCTGTGAAATGTGCGAGGCGATTCTGTGTCCTCCATGTACCTGAGATATGAGGAGACAAAATCTATTCTGTTAGACTCCAATTTACTGCCCCTTTACCATCCTTACCTGCCTTTACCGCAGCAGGCACTGTAAATGTTCTGGTGACTCCATCGTAGCCTCTGACTGTGACTGGAATCTCCATCCTCTTTTTAACTTCTTCTGCGAGATATTCATGGCCTTGTTTGAACTGGAAAAGAATGGAGTCATGGATTTGAGCTAGTAGTCTGAAATTTCTATTCTTTAATGCCACTTCGTAAAATACTCTCATATATGCCCTGTTGAGAGTCATGGCATTTAGAGACTGCGGCGGGTGCGCCACATACGCATTAAGAGCCGACTTACTCTTGCGCGGATCTGAGAAGCAATACCTAACAAGAGGAGAATCTGGGAATGCCTGATATGCACAGTCATGAGTTGCTTTCGATGTGAGTCTGGTTGTGATTGCGATCTCATTTATAACTCCTTTGTAATAGACTTCTCTTAGTTCTGGATAGGTCTCATGGAATCTAGCGAGAAGGAATGCGGCAACTTGTTTACACGTCCAGATCTTTGGAAGTCCTAGGATCTTCTGTGCCTCTCGTACTTTCTTCTCTCCCATTGTCTCAACTAGGACGTCCTCTCCCATGTTGTAATTCGCGCCATGATTGACTCGCTTTGCAAGATCTCGCAGAGGCTTGTCTAGAGTTTTTCCAAGTTCATCAGAGAAAATCTTCTCATACGGGACTCCGAAAAAGGAAGATGCATTGAGAGAGTGGAAATCTTTATCTCCTGATACAGCAGCTATGAGAGACTCGCATCCTGCGATGTGGGCAGTGTCTCTTGATTCTGCCTGCTCCAGATCAGCCTCTGCTATCCTAAATCCTTCGTCTGCGACAAGAGTTCTTTTTACAGAATCTCCGCGAGGAATGTTTTGGATCTGAAGTCCACACCAGAAATGATGCTCTTTGGATGCTAATCTTCCTGTGTCAGTTCCGTGAGGATTGAGAGCATATAAGATGCGTCCGTTTAGTTCTTTCCCCTCTGTCAAATAGGTTGATACAAGTTTTCTTGCCTTACGAATCTGAAGAATTACTCCTACAATTCTCTCATTAAGAGGATGCCGGAATGCTGCTTTCTGGAGAGACTTCTCATCTGCGCTCTCCAGATCTCCGCAACCTAGAATCTTTAAGAGAGCTTTCATCTGGATCGGAGATGCCACATTGAAGTTAGTGACACCTAACATACTATCTAGAGATGCACTTAGAGATTTTATTTTCTCTTGCTGTGCCTCACATTCCGCCTTGAGAGCTGTGATATCTCTCTTAATCCCTGTCATCTCTGACATGTGACATGGAAATTGGAGAGGAAATGTGTTGCCGTAATTTGCCTTTGCCCAGTCCGGAGATTGCGCCATCCATGCGAGAAAGACAACTGCTGTTGCCCAAGTGTCTTTTGCATTGTATAGGTAATATGTTTTCAGGTCAGAGGTGTCAGCCAGATCTTTCCAGTACATCGACTCGCGAACAAAGAATGCAGAGAGTGATGCAAGATCTTTTGGCAACTCTGCGTACCAGCTATGGAACATCTCTGCCGTGTCCCAAAGATAGAAGTGCGGGACAATGTTGTAGCGTGCAAGATATGAGAGGTCATACTTTCCATTCTGGAATATCTTTGGGGCTGGAAGTGAGACAAGTTGGCGACACCATGCGAGAGCTGAGAGATCTTCGAGAGGAACTACGAGAGATTCCAGAGTTGCATCAGGTAGAATTGCAGTGAAACCTATGCAGCGAATTGCGAGATTTGTCTTGTATGTCTCAATGTCGACTGCGATTGCTATAGCATGTGACCATTTCTGATATAAGACATGTATAGTACTTTCACAAAAGAGTGACCACTTAAATTGCGGAGTGGGATACCAAGTCTCTCGCGCTGTGAGTTTCGTGATGTAGCGACGAGCCATGAATTTCCCGTATGGGACAGTGACAAGTTGCTTGAGAGGATCTATGACTAGGATCTCATACTTACCTTTCTGGAAAAGAGAGCCTGCGTAATTAGAGATACTCGCCTTCTTCCCTGTGAGTTTTTCAAGCAGGGCAGGAGAAGTTGTCACAACATCAGTGGCTTTCTTCTCTTTCATTAAGAGTTCTAACTCAGCGAATGTAGTAGGAGTATCAAGAGTTACTGCTGTCGATACTCCTCCCAGACAATCTTTGAGCATGAGGAGATAGCTTTCATCCTCTCTTGTTCCTACGAATAGAAGTCGCGTAGAATTTCTCATTTACCTATCCTCTCCCATTTCACTCCAAGAAGAAGTGTCCACATCATTCTGCGAAACCAGCTTACGTCATTTGGAATACACACAAAAGTGCTTGGCGTTAAACTTACTTTCCACTTGGGAATATAAGCTGGTATAAATGCGAATTTATTCTCACCTTCAAAGTCCTTGTTCATAAATTTCTTCTTCCTCTGGTGACATTAGATCATTCTCGTATCTGTAGAGATCCACCTTTTCTAGCTCTTCTCGTGTTACGAGATCTGGCGATTCTTCCCACAGATTATATAGTCTCTCTCGCTCTTGTGCTCTTGTCTCTGACGAATCTGAGAGAATATCAAGAGTTGTCTTTCTTCTTCCTGACAGATGAGAGTGAGATGTGAGTCCAGCATCTGCTTTGAGAGAGAAGATCTTAAGTGATGCGATTGTTTTCTCTCGCAAAGTCTGAGTTACCTCTCTCTCATCTGATTGAGTCAGAGAGAGAAGATAGTTTATCTGCGCGAGAGTGAGAGATGGACGATACTTTACTTCTGCCATTTTCCGCTTCTCCTGTTTCTGTAAGAAATAACACTAATCTAAATCCGTTGTTTGCGCTTCTTCTGTCATCTTCAGCCGTCACTCTTGGGGAGAATTCTAGAGGATGTGGATTTGAAAACCAGCTTGCGCCTTTGAGTTCTTTTGTCATTTTTTTTTCTTGATGCAAGAAAGGCGACCAAGAGAATACAAAATTTCTCGAAGTCGCCTTTCTTCACATACTAGTTACCTACACCTTGCAGTCAGTGTTATTCGACAACGAGGCGCGTAACATTCATGCGCTTGACTGTCGGATCTTTCTTGTCAGGCTTGGTGGAGATAACAACAACAACTTCGCAGCCTTGTGCAGCTTCGAGAGCATCAGAGATCTTGCCAACTCCGAAATGCTTTGCGAGAGGAGTAACAACCTTTTTGAGGTTGCCCTGACCAAACTCGTTATTCAGATTGAACAGCGAGTCGCATTCCAGACCAGGCTCTTGGACAGTATCGTCACCCGGATTAGCAAGTTCCAGAGTCTCAACCAATTTCATTCCCATTACAACATAGGGATTGCCATTGATTTCTTTCTTGGAGAAGTTGACAGTGACACGATGCACGCCAGAATTCAGAAGTTGAAACTCAGGCAGATCGGCCAGGTCATCAATGCTGGAGTCGAGAAGATCGTTGATGTTGGAGATAGACATGATTTTATTACCTTTCTAAAAGAGAAGAAAAAAAAAGAGTTTACTTTTGAGAGTTGTCGCAAGAGCTTTGACCGAGCCTTGCGTAACCTTGTATATCTATCCAATGATCAGGCTCATTTGGATTTCCACACAAGATGCGGGACACTTTATGCAGTATCATATGCAGTGCTTCCTGTTTTTGATTATCAAGACCGTCCCAGTTTGGCGACGCGGCTGCTCCTTTCTTTAAGAGTTGAGAAATAGTTGCCTGATTCTGAAAGTCTCCGTGAGTTTTCTGTCTTGCAGATAAGACTGCTACTATATCGGAGATGTTTGTGTCGTTGGGGTTAGAGTTCATTGATTCTTTTCCTGTGAAAGTGAGACGAAATCCTATGAATTTGGATGTCTCGTCATCTGGAAATATAGATCTGAAAGAGGTATTTGCGCTAATAGGAACATTTCCTCCTGACCCTCCTGCGACTTCTTTCATTTCTTTATTCTCCAATACAAGTCTAAATCCTACATCTTCATACTTCGCTATGCAGCCAGGAATTTGATATGCTTCTGAGTATGCCCAGAAGTTAGTACCACGAAAGCAACTTCCTCTTACCTGTAGTTCAGGTGCTTTGATCATTTTCTAGTATCTCCCATACATTCCCGACTGGATCATAGATACCTAATTTATTAGGAGGAAACGCTTTCACAGGAGTTGTGCAATGAGAGTTACAATTTGCCAACCTTGGGTCCCACTTATCTCCCCAAGGGTAGATTGTAGTTGCTCCTGCAAATGCATACTCTTTGAACTGAGAGACTGTAGGAAGTTTCGCTTCTCCGACATTCTCAATTAGCCTGTTGAAGGAAGGCAAGAAGCGAGTTGCGATATCGTAATAGGAGATAGATTCTACAGGAAGATCCTTTCCTTTGTGATGGGATGGACTCTCTTCTGGGAGAACTGCTTCCCATTGCTCCTGAGTTACCTTTGTATCAAGGACAAAATAATTTTTTACTTTGCGGAATTTGAAGTCTACTCCTCTGACAATTAGGATAACGAATTCTCCTATTTCGTCTACTTGAATCATTGTGTGTAGAGACATGTTATATTTTCCTTAAAATAAGACGAAAGCCTACAAAAGGACTGGGAGATGCTGCCCCTGTGCTAAAATCGGAGCGTAGATATCTCTGAAAGATTCTACAAGAGCCTCCACGTACTACATACTCAGCCATGCCTTTCTCCTTAGAACGAGGCGGAAGCCAGTGTAGTTGTAACGACTGCCTTGGCGGAGCGCCACGATAGCACATAGGTTATTAGTAATGAGGTTCCAAGCTACCCCGCGCAAAACCCTGACCTTCATGTCTTTCTCCTGAGTACGAGACGAAAACCGACATTGTCGAAGCGGCGGACGGGCCAGCTGTAGTAGCGGAAGGCCGCGCGAACGTGCCTTGGAAAGTCGAGCCAGGAGCCACCGCGCACCGCATAATCGCTCAATTCCATTTCGTTTTCGTCCATTCCCAAACATTACCCAAGACGTGATACAAGCCCCACGGGTTAGGTTCTAGCGACTTAGCTTTCATCGGTTGATCCGCCATGCAGCATGCCTTGCTCGCATCAAACTCATCTCCCCACCAGTAATTGGTGGTGGTACCGGCTCTAGCAGCGTGCTCCCACTCTTCCTCAGTTGGCAAATCAAACTCATAACCTTCCGGCGCATACCCACCTTTATTCAGCTTCTTGATAAACTCCTTTACATCCTTGTAGGATACTGTCTCTACTGGATTTTCAGGATTTTTGAAATGACTAGGATTCGTACCCATAACTACCTGCCACAGCTCCTGCGTTGTTGCAGTCTCTGCCATTTTGTAGCTGCGATCTGGAATATCAACGAAGCCCACATCCACGCCTGCTACATTAATTACAGTATTCATGGTATATCTCCTACTTTCCTAAGACAACTTACTTTTCAACAGTGAGGTGACAGCTCCTACATTTCCAGCTTTAGCGACAGGAGTTGGTGCAGAGAAAATAGAATGCAGAGATGGAATCTTCTCTGACTCAACTGTCGCATTTGTGCGCGACCCTGTTAGTACAATGTTTGAGTATGCGGTGGAAGATGCGGCAACATGTGATTTGTTTTTAACCTCACAGTATACAACATGATCAAAATATTTCGCAGTGTTACGAGAGAAAGTTGTTGTCCCACATACCGGCACTAGACGCTTTTTGCCATCTTCCATCTCTGTCTCAGTTTCGTGAGTGATACAGACAATATTGAATCTTGCCTGCTGAATCTGAGAAAGGATCTTGTCTAGGAGTTGGCCCTGATTCCTGTAGTCTGACCACTCTGGTTTATATAGTTCGTCCTGATTCCGAGTCAGATAATTCATTGCGGAATTGGAGAGCTGAGTGAGAGAGTCAATTACAAGAATAGTGTCTGTATCTCCTTCGAGAGATTTGAGAGATAGAGATGTGAATTCTCCTGACTCTTTACACTTAGGACAACTTACCTTTCCATGCTCTGCACAGATTGAGACTTCTTGAACAGAGAAGATTTTGAGAAGAGTCTCGATTGCAATAGGATAAGTTTTCGTGTCAGGGATACAGATCAGTTCGATTCGCTCTTGTTCCTCTTGCGGCCTCTTGAAAAGAGTTGAGTGGCCATTTTCCAGATCGAGCCAGATCAGATTGTATTTTGTAGCAAGACCTCCGACAAGTTCTGTCTTACCTGATTTTGGAGGACCGTATACAATTACTCGATGAGTTGGAGATTTACTTTTGGCTGAGAGTTTCATGTTTTTAAAATCTCCTTAATCGTTTGAACAGATTGGAATCAGAGTTGATGTAGGTTGTTTCTGGAGTAGGTGGAAGTGAATTGTGATATATGATGTGAGATCTGCACACGACCAGCAGTTTGAGTTGTCAAAAAAGAATCGCAATTTCTCATATAGTTCAGCAGCTTCTCGAGTTTCAAATGAAAGATGAGATGCTTTGTCTGAGACATACTTAAGTGTGATTGTCATTTTCTTATTCTCCTCCTAGCTGATAAATGTCCTTACTGTTCTCTGTCTCTACTGCTTGTATGAATTCTTTTAGTCCTTCTATATTTTCTCCTAGCGTGTGTACAATTCTATATGCGATGGCCATGCCCAATTCTTGTTGATCGAAAGTTTCTAATAGAAGCTCAAATAGCTCACATCCTTCGTAGGTAAAGAACACGTACTTGGGAGCGCATGTTGATACATAAACTGTTCTAGTCTTGGCGGCCATTTCTCTTATGCTCCTATGTCAGGCTGATCTTTTGGCGTGATGTAGTTGTGTGCAGCAATTTCTTTTGAGATCTCTATTAGAGATGCAAGAGTCAGAACTCTGTATTTGTGAGGCGCCAGTCTGGCAAATACGTATGCCTCATCTGCGGTTGCGAACACTATTTCTGGATACTCAGGTAAGCACATTCCTGATTTGTACAAGAGTTGTGGGATCGCCATTTTGTGTTACTCCTTTTCTAACTGAGATTTGATTAGCTCTTCAAATGTTACTTGGATCTGGAAATCTGAGTGGGACTTACGTACAGAATCAATTTCCTCCTGAGTAAGAGATGTAACAAGAGAGTCAGTTGAGAGAGTGCAAACTCCAAAATAAGGACATTCTCGGAAGAGATCGTAACAGGATTCTCCATGCATTGGAAAGACTCCTGCCTCATCACATCTCGAAATAAATTCTATGTCTAGAGATAATTCAGCTAGCCACAGTGCGCGAGCCAGATAGTCTTTCATGAAAGGGAGAGCTTCCCATTCTTCTGACTTTGTCTTATAGACAAGATACTGCACTTTGTAAGATGAAAGATCTCCTACAACTGCATCTAGAACAACAGAGTATCCTACTGCCTGCGCAGAATTCTTATACATCGCAGGCGCCACTGATGTGGCAGATGTTGTCTTACATTCTAGGACAAGGATTTCGCCTGTGCCTTTGTGACGTAGAACTGCATCTGCAAATCCGCGATATTTGAAATCTTTTGGGAATGTGATTAGGAACGAGAGTTCAATGGCTGGCTTGCCTTGGTATGTTAGAACTTCGTAATCCGAGAGAAAGCCAGACTCACGCAAAGAATCTAGCTTTTGGATTGCAGAGATTGCTAGCCAGATAGATTTCTTTTGGCGCGGATTGTCTGCGAGAAGATCAACATCCCATCCAAGGAATGTGTCCCATATTGCAGTATCTAAAGAGCCAGTGACAAACAAAGACTGGACTCCGATACCAACTGCGTGACCAAATGAGAAAGTCACTGATCCTGGAATATCTTCTTCTGTCTCTTGCACTGTCGCATTGAGGCGATCAAGCTGAAATTTTCGCGGGCAAGAGTGGAGAGTTAGGCGACTTGAGTATGAGAGTTGCTGCAATCGAATGTCTATGGAGGATTTCATATGGAATCCCTAAGTAGGTTGAAAGTTGCGTTAGGTAGAAAGATATTGTGAGAGACGATACAGGAATTGGAATTGTGAGAGGATTATCAGAGTAAGAGAATGGTCCGAGAAAGTCAGCCAGAAGTTTGGCGCCTCTCATATTGTCCACATATAGAGATGCTCTATTTTCGTCATCTCTTTCGAGAATGAGAAGATAGTATGTGAGAGGAAACAGAGGTGGTTCTGGAGATTGTATTTCCTCTTTCTTCTCTGTGTCTGGGACATAGGCTTTTAACCTTTGTCTTAAGATCTCTATCTTTGAGAGCGCACTTTGGACTGACATGATTTATCTGAGTTTCCCAAGCTAGAAATCAAATTACTAAGATAGTGAAACATGCTTAGTATGCAGTTCAGTCCAGCAGCTATAGCAAAAAAACTCACCCAATGTTTTGGGTCCATTACTGCGCCGTAGCAGCACAAGCCGACGATGATAACATAATGTACGGCATAGTACAGCTTAAGTTCCTTGCTCATATCACAAATCATCCAGTGAGATTGTCTCTTTCTTTTTCCTTCCTCCAGACTTCACAGCAGCTGTTACAATCTCAGTCGCAGTCTGTTTCTTTAGACCTAAGACAACTGTTGCAATTTCTGCATCAGACAAGAGTGTGACATTTTCAGGGTGTGCTCGCAATTCTGTATGAATTGTACGAAGAAGAGTTGGAATCTGAGGGTGCGCAGAAAGAATTGCTTCTTTGAGATTGGAGATCTTTTCCTGTAAGAGTTGGAAGTTATATGAGTCTTGAGAGTTGTCAGAGTTTTCAGAGACCATCTAGTCTGCTCCTGTATGTGAGAGTGAAAGAAATTTTATTGCCTTCTTTTCTGGCTGAGATCTTATGGTATAAGTGTTCTTCTGCAAGATTTAGTCGGAACTTGAGATCTTTATCTCTTGTTCTTCCTACCATTCTGATAATTGTAGCATGATGTTGCGGCAATGCGACAATTTCACAATGTCCTACAGCTTTGAGTTTGTCCCAGATTGGGCGATACTTTGGAGCTTGCACTCTTTTCATTTGAGTTATTTTATTTTTATTTTTATCTGTAGATCCTTCCCTCTGACTCTAACTTGCGTCACTCGTTTGACCAGAATTTGTGACTTACAAGAAAGAGAAAGAAGGAAGGAATCTTAGATGCTAGATCTTACAACGCATCAACCATCGACTTCGACAGATCGGCATTCATGTAAGTTTCCAGCTTCTCAAACAGAACAGTGACGATGTCAGAATAGTTCTCTGCATTCGGAGAAGTGTTGACATAAATCCCCAGCTGTTCCCGCAGTTTGGCCAGAACACCTTTGTCAGTGCGAACAGTGCTGAACTTGGTGAGAAACAGTTTGGCAGCGAGTTTGACAGCTTCCAGTTTCTTGCCAGTCGAAGGCATGATTTCCAGATAGTCTTTGCCAAAGGCTTCCCATTGCTCTTTCGGAATCCCGCGCGATTTCTTCTCCGCAGCAGGCAGATTCGCAATCGATTCCCACG
>ERZ869921.278-NODE-278-length-35010-cov-8.864054_pt1 | contig 35010 bp, 49 predicted proteins | sample MGYA00579310_ERZ869921 | MGnify/ENA primary metagenome ERZ869921 (study PRJEB32216, sample SAMN09231816) | wastewater metagenome | place: USA: Maryland | collected 2016-06-21 | study: EMG produced TPA metagenomics assembly of the PRJNA472060 data set (Reclaimed... | reverse complement strand
GATGTACCAGAAGTCCCTGAGCTACCAGTTGGACCAAATGATTCGTTTCCTATAACCAAATTATTATTTATATCTAGTCCTATATTATGTATAGGTGACCCTGTCCCAATAACTGGTATATTGATATTATCAGATGATATGGATATTATATTCGGATATACATTAATTCTTGATGATGTTACACCATTAGATGATGAAATTGAAACATCATCCTGAAGTAATGATAAAACACCTCTACCTGTATTACTAGATATTGTTATTACATCTGGATATATATCTATAGTAGAAAATGTTATACCGTTTGGTTCAAGTGTGGTTATAGTTGTATTTTGTGTATTTACATATATTAATGAAGTATCATCAGTTGATTTAATATAACTCCCATTCATAATAATTGAATCACCAGATGCGATAATTATATTATCACCATCAGTTGTATTTCCAATTGATAAAACTTCAGAAAAAGAAGGAGTAGCATATATACCAACAGTTGAAGTTCCTGATGATCCAGAAGTCCCTGAGGATCCTAATATACCAGGACTACCAGTAGCACCATTAATACCACTTGTTCCAGATGAACCAGATGTTCCACTTGTTCTAAAACTACCATCAATAGAACTAACTGCTGGTAATGTCATATGAATTGGTATATTACAACCATTAGATATATTTGTAATTTCTACCACAATATTTCCAACCCAACCAGCCAACATATCATCTAAATCATCTAATGATAAAATAGAAGTTTGTGATTCATTAATAACGAATCCATATACTGCCCTATTATTTTGAAAATGTGAAATAAAATCTGTTAATATCATCCAAGTATCATTTAGAATTTCATCATGATTAGATCTATCAGCATTTAATAAATCCATTACTGAAATAGCAAAATTAAATGTAGTTGTTCTTTGTTCTATTAATGAAGGCATTACATAACAAACTAAAGCAGGATATTTTTGCTGTTGTGCATCAAATTCCCAATTCCCACCACTAAACCAAGTTTTCAATTGGTTATGTCCAAGTGTAAAGTTTTCGAATGCTTTAAGTATATTATTTAATGTTGCCATTTTATTTAATTATTTTATTTATTAGTAAATTAAAACCAGATGAAATACAAGCACTTATGAAAATATCTAATATTAAATAACTACTTGTATAAGGTAATAAAAATGTAATTAACATACCTATATAAAAACCGGAACATTGGCCACATCTTATTCCTTCACTTAAAGTCTTATTATTTAATTTATCTATTAACTTTCTAATAGAATTTAAGATAACTGAATCAGTAATAAGTTTTGTTAAACCATAACTTAATAAAAGATATATTATTAATTGTATCATAAATCTATATTATTTCTATTTTCCCATTCATGCCCATGATATCTAATATCATTACTATAAGATCCACGACCTAAATATATTCCACAATTATAATTTCCATCTTGTGGTTGAATTTCATCTATTTGATTATTAGAAAATAATTCTGGGTATAAAGCATTGTTTTTAATTAAATGATTTGATAAATCTTGTGATAAAGTTTCAGCTTTATTCTTAATTTCCATTCTACTTTCTTTAAATTCATCACTTTCTATTGGTGTACTATTGGTACTTGTTTGTGCCATTGTTCCTTTATTATGTGTTTTATAACGTATATTAAACATTGCTTCATATATTGTCCAATATAAAACAACTTTAGTTATATAATCATCTAATAAATCTTTATAATCCGTGGGAATTACAACACCATTTATAATCCAATCACTTGCAAGTGTTATGATTTTATCATATAATTTCTTACCAAGTAATCTTTTTAGATAGAATTCCTGTGCTTCAAGAATAGAATTTCTTATTATACGCGCTTCAATATTAATATTAAGATTAGCTGCGTATGTAGCTATATAAGTTTCATCAATTAGTGTAAATGTATCCATTATTGTATATTATTTTGTGCTTGTGTTGGTTCTTTAGGATCAAATCCAATCATATTTCGTAATTCATCTTCAGTTAAAATTTGTGTTAGAATATTTTCAGAAAATGTAAACTTAACAGGTGAATTGTCTATTATTGTTGCTTCTTTATAACCATTAAATTCAAGTATTTTATTTATTGTTGAAAGTAATATTTCTTTCATTGGTTCAATTGTTCTATTCATTTGTATTTGATAAGCATTCATTAATTCTGTAGCACCACCTAATTGTCCTTCTGTTTTTACACCTGCTAACATTGGGGATATAACTTTATGTCCTGTTAGAATATTTTGTTGTGAACGTTTATCTATTGTGTCAAATAAATCAGCCATTTTAGGTTGTGTTAATGGTGTAATAATTGGTGCTTCATCTTTACTATTGGCAAAATTAATTAACCAACTTCCAGCATTATTTGTACCACGTAATCTTGCTTGAAAATCATCATATATTTTTTCTTGTTTATCTTCACCTGGGTCACCATTTAATAATGTAATCATCATTGATGGATACATTCCATTTTGTGTCATTGCTAATTGAAATTCTGATATTTCATAAGCTATACGAATATCATCCAAACAGGGGTAATAGGATGGTAAAGGGTAAACACAATTTCCCCAGCTATAGATTCCCTCATAATTAATTTGTGTTGGTTCTTTGTTATCTAGACTATATACAGAACGTTCAATTGGTTTATCACTTTCTAAATATCCTTTAAATTTATTACCATAATATAAACTTGTTATATTACCATATCCATCAACATCACCAATTCTTAATTTAAAGAAAGGAACGTGATATATATTTTCAATTGTTTTATGATTTTTTGAAAATTGTAAGTCTTCAGCATATCCACCAAATACAACTAAATCTGAAGCAAGTTTTCTATATAATTTATTCCAACTTTCACCATATTTATTAGCCTTTAATAAATAATCACGTGTTCTTTTATTATCAGAAGTAAGTCCTAATCCACATAAATCATCAATCTTTGAAGATATTAAAGATCCATGTGTAGCACAATTATAAGATAAATTTATTAATTGTTCTGGTAAAGAATCTTTCTTATCAATATATGGATACCATTTCTGACCATATTTTTCTTTAGGTTTATAATCTGATGCTAAATTTATTAATGGATTTTTCTTTTCCATATTAATAAATATCATATCTTTATATTTTTGCATTATTATTTATTATTTTTTATTATATTGAACAAGTTGGTGATATATATACATTAATATCTGGATTATATGAATAAGATTTGATACAATTATTAACACATTCAACATTTGCTAGTCCAATTTCTAATGTATTTAATGAAGTTGTGTCAATTGTTGATAGTGTTGCGGACATTGTAGCATACATTTCATATATATTATAAGACCAACTACCTTCATTTATTCTACCTAAATTTAATGAAAATGTATTATATCTATTAGGATAAGGTGAAAGGTCTTCCCATTGACTTGCAGTTGCACGAATATTTAACTTTGTAAAGTTATTTATAAATTCAAATAAGAAAACTGGATTATTAATAGTAATATTTTCAGTTAATGTAACCGTGAATATGGAATATGTTGCTGATTGTAGATAAATCATTTCTATTAATATTTATATTAAATATATTTAATGTATATTTATTTTTTAAAAACAAAAAGACTTAGAATTATTAAAAACTAAGTCTTTTTGAACAAAACAAACTATTATATGAAAACTAATTAAACATTTATAAGTGCTGCAAGATTTGTAACTTGTACTTCACGTGCAGGATTAAGTTCTAAACCGGTTAGGACAACATCCCAACCATTTCTATCATTGATTAAAGTTCCGCCTTTTGTTCCACCACTATTCATTGATAGTCCACGTACTTCACCATATAACCAATAAGTTCCATTGTTATTTAATTCTAAACATAAAACATCATCATCCTTTGCAAGTAATTTAATTGCATTTCTTGTTGAAGTTTCATTTTTACCCAAAGGAATTGTTACAACTTGTTCCCAAACTGGACCGGTTCCTTTAGATGGATCTTTAGTTTCATTTTGATCTATAAATGCTGAATCCTTTAACGGTACAAATTCATAGAAAAAACTTGGTGTTGCGCCCATTGTTATACTTGTAATAATACCAGTTGCATCAGTAGATACTGTTGGACTTATTACAGAAACAGATGACCTTGTGGCTAACCATATTCTTGATGTTCCACCATATCCTGGACATGTTTTTGGTACTCCAGATGTCCATGTTGTACATATTGCCATTTTATTATTATTTATTTTTCTTAAAGGTTGGAGGTGGTATAGTTATCGGAACCATATCCACCTTTACCCTTTTATTTTTTAATTAGAAGTTACAAACAACTTCTGTTGGAAATTTAATAAATGTTCCAAGTTTCCATTCAATGTCAACTTTAACACCTCTAATTTCTTTTGAATACCATATATCCATTCTTTCTTGCTCGTTAAGTAAGTCGGTAGCAATACCCATATTCTTTTTATGATTTGTAAGAACCATATATTGATCTGAATCTAATCCAGATTGTCCAAGACCTGTAGTTGCTACAGCTTTAATATTACTATAACCAGGTAAATATATTTCAAAATCACCATTTTCACCAGCTTTACCAAACATAATGTTATTACCATAAGCTGTTCTATAAGCTGAAGTTAACATTCTAAATAATTTTGGTGATAGTGATAATTCTTGTGGTTCAGTCATAACTGCATCAGGAAGTTTATCACACATTGCATCAACTGCAGCAATAATGTTAGAAGTAGTATATGATGCCGTATATCCATAAGTACCTACTGATTTAACTCTTGTAGTTTCTGCTTTTAAGGTTTTAATAAATCCAGAAAATGTTGCACCATTTAAAGGTTTCTTATTCATGTTAGACCATAAATATTCTTCATTTTCTTTTGAAAGTTTATCAGAATAAGATTCTGCTAAGATTGGTCCTAATTGTTCTGAATAAGCTGAACCTGCATCAAAATTCTGTGCTACAAAATAAGATTGTAGTGGTTGGTAATATAATTCATCAAGAATACATAAAGGTGTAGTATATACATCAATCTGGTTAATTGCAACTGAACCAGTTGCTGACCATCCACCATTTGAATTATCTTGAACAACAATTGAATTGTCAAGAACACCAATTTTTTCGTGATATTTTACACCAGGAAGAACAAAACATCTGTCCATAGTTTTTCCTTTTGCTACCGCAGCTTTAATAAGCTCGGGATCTTCTTTTGTCCATACACTGATTCCAGTGATATCAAAACCGTTTGAAATTGCCATAATTTAATATTTTTTTATTTTTTATTTTCTAAATGATTCCATCATTTTAATCTTTTTCAAAGCAGGATTCATTTCCTTACCTAAATTTTGATTAATTGATTCATGTGCTGGTATTCCAGCTGGTTGTTTTTCAATTGCTTCTAATCTTACTTCAATTGTTTCCAATTTAGAAATTTGATTTGAAAGTTTTTCAATAACTGATGTCATTGAAGTAACTGCTTGTTCCAATTGATCTATTTTTTCTTTATCCATTTCTTCTTGATTTATTTTTGGTGTAACTAATCTTACTATACCATCACTATCCACTAAAATTTTACCACCATCTGGGGTTTCATATTCACCATCACTAACACTATAAACTTCAACTGATCCATCATCATTAACATAATTAGAAGTTAATTTAGAACCAACTTCAAATGTATCTTCATTAACAATAACTTCATACTTATCAATTTCTTTAATAGTAGTTGCTAATTCTGATTTTACTTTAATCCTTTTCATTTTAGTTTCAGTTACTTTAGTTTCAGTAACCTTTGTAATTGTTGGTGTGTTTGGTGTAGATTCTTGTGTATCATTCATTGAAGTATCTTCTGCATCTGGTTTTGTAATAGTCGCAATTGCGCCACCATCACCAACAACCAATACTGTACCATCTTCCATTGTATAAGTTCCATTAACAATGGGTGTTTGATTACCTTCAGTGTCAATTGAATTAATAATAGATCCAACTTCTAATGTAGTATAAGAAATTAATGTACCATCTACAAGTTTAGCTTCTGATAATTTAATTTTATCCTGCCAAATTGATTTAATTTTATCCAATGCTTCGTTTAATGTCATATATTTATTTTTAATTTATATAATTAAATATATTGTTTTTATTTTTATTCAAACTTAATATTTAATTTAATTGGTAATATTATTTTATTCGTATATAATCGTTGCTCTCGCATTACCAGTTGTTATAATTGTCAATCCATTAAAGAAAGGACAATCAAATAAGAAAGGTCCTAATACTTTTGATGTATCTATTAATCCAATTTGATTTGTTGCTCCACCTGTTGAATTATCATATATCGCAATTGAGCCAACATTATCTCCATTAATAATTGAGTTTAATCTACCCGCTGATGATTTAACTATATATGTTCCTGTCGCTGGTAGATATCTATATTGTCTTTCTGAATCTAATTCACCTAGTCGTGATATTGTTGCGACTAGACATTTTATTTTATGTGTTGTTCCTCCAATTGAATTTACATTTTCCAATGAAATAGGAAATGTTTTCATTGATGACCATCCACTTGTTGATGATGTTGATTGATGAACTAATCTATCATTGATTGAATAATATACTGACTTATTTGTCCAATATATTTCATAGGTGTTTATATTCGTTAAAGTTGGAAGTGTTCTATATTTACTAAAATGAGTATATGGAACGATTGTATCTACTCCATCTTTTCTAGTTGCTACGGAAAATGTTGCCCCATTTACTAAAAAGAAAGCTCCATTTGACCCATCGAAAGGTCCGAATCTTCTAACATTGCCGTCTGTTGGTGTAGTTATATCACCGACTTGTGACCTAAATCTGTTTGCTGACCCAGCATTATATCTACCTCTACGAACTGACACAACTGATGCTGTTCCAGTTGAATATGTTCCAGAGTACATTATTAATTCACCACTTACCAATGACGCTGTTGCTCCAAGTGTAACCGTTGGTGTCCAGAATGATGTATCAAGAGTTGAACCCTCGAAAGTTGTTCCTACGAGTTTTATACATTTTGATGTTCTAATTTCACCCATTGGAGTGTTCTCACTACCCCATCCATAAATATCGTGATTTTTATATACTGAAACTTTTAAGTGCCCATCCTCATTTAATGAACGAGGTAATGCTTCAACAATTGGACAAAGAGCACATTGTAATCTTATAGTTGTCGCATCATTTGTTGTATAATTCCAAACTCTTATTCTAAAATAAGCTGCTGTTGCTTGAACCGTAACAGAAAAGTTATTTGTCAAAACATAATAGTTATATGAATCGGTTATATTCCAGTTTATATTATCTGTTGATTGGTCACAATATATAATACAATCAGTTGATGAATATAAATTTATTTGTATTCCTGCTACATTTAATGTGGATTCACCAGTACCTACAAATGCATTCCCAGCTGTAATTGTTGCTGTTGAATTATTACTTGTTGATATTTTTACATCTTGCCCGATGTTATGGAAATAGCTCATTTATTTTATTTATTTTTTATATTATATACCATTTACTAGTGGCGGCAACAATTGACATAGAATCATATTGAGTTAAAATCATATTTGATTCACCATCTATCTTATTTGTCCCATATGGAATTACATTTATCTCACCAATGTTTATATTTTTAATTGTTAAAATATGATATGAATAAGTTGATGCATTTACTAAATATAGATCTACATTAGATGTAGTGTTTCCAAATAGATAAGTGTCTGTAACTAACATTGAATATGATGCTGTTATTGCTTTTGGAACTCCAATATAATTTGAAGGAACTGATGATAGTTGAATTATTCTATTATCACATCTCATCCATATTTTTTCATCATAAGTATTAACGAATAATTCACCTTGATATAAATCTGTCGCTATCCAAGTTCCATCTGTATGATAATCTGAAGATGGTATAGTTGGTACAACACCTGGTATATTAGATTTTTTATTTATTTTAAGATTTTTATATTCAAAACTTGTCATTATAACTAATGGTTTATATTAAATATAAAATCCTTTAATATTTTTTTATTAAAGGATTTTAAAGTATACTAATTATTTTTAATTATGCTGAAATCATTAACACATTTGAATAGGTTCCTATAGTTCCAATATATAAAGTGTTTTGAGCTCCAGGTACAGATGGTAATCCAGATATATTAATAGTACCAGGAGATAATGTCATTATAGAATTTGATGAATCATCTCTATCAGATGTCCCTAATGTGACTACACCACCACCAGCGGTTTGAGATATATGAACATATCCTGACATAAATTGACCATCATCTAAATCTAAATTTATACTTTTATATGTAATACCTATTGTGGATGATGTACCACCAGAAGATGCTGATAAACCTGGACTTATTCCAGATGTTCCACTTGTTCCTGCAGCACCCGTTGCACCAGTAACTACAATACCATTTACATTTGTAAATTCAATTCTAACTGGATCAGTTGAATTATACATATTATTTAAAATAAGATTTGAATCTAATCTTTCCATTTTACTAATTTAATTTATATTAAATATATTTTATTTATATTTATTTTAATTCCTGTAGAATTTTAATTGTCATATTAATCTTTTCATCTATTGAAAAATCTTTACACAAATCCTGTAGAATTTTAATTGTCATATTAACTTTTATTTCATCTGATAATGAATCTTTACTTAATTTTAATGAAGATTCTATTATATTTGCTTCAATTTCTACTGAAAATCCATTTAATTTACCTGTTTTTACTTCACTTAACCAGAATTCTGTATTCTTTACTTTAACTATTCCAAACCAAGTACCATCTTCAAGGTTAAATTTATCTAAATTAAGTTTAATTTTATCATCAATTACCCAATTTGAAGATAAATATCCATCTATTAGTGAACCATTATGTGTAAATTTTATATTAGTTTGGTTTAAATCTTCATTAAATTTATCAGCAATTATTCGTATTTGTTCTTTTGAAAAGCGAATATAACATTCTGGATATCCACCTAAATTGGTTCGATAAATTAATTTATTAGGAATTAAAATAGGTCCCCATAATTCCTGTAGATCTGTATTTGCTAAAAATATATTATATACATTTTCATTCTGTAATGCAATCCAATTAACACCAATTGCTGGATCATCCACAAGTGCTATCATATTTACACCCATATCTGAATTTGGATCTAAAACTACATCAAAAACTGGTAATTTTTTATTCATCTTATAACTTTAATTTATTTTAAATATATTTTTTATATTTATATTTCATATTTTAAATTCTACTTCTACCTTGTGTAACCATTACCTTCTTTTGAACACGTGAAATTTCACCTTCATCCACACTTACTTGTAGGTTATTTAATAGTGTAATGGCTTCTTCCATAGTAATATAATTTGATGGTGTAGATTCTTGTTTACTTGGTGTAGCAAATGAAACACCACCCCCCATAACATTTATATCAGAAGCAAGATTACGAAGTGTTGGGTTAGCCATTGATTTTTTATTTATAATACCTTCACCACCTTCAAGTTGTCCGAATGGTGTATTTATTCCACCTTGTGCATGACTTGGTCCAACTAATAAACCACCCATTGCGTACTTCTGTGATGCTACTATACCAACTTGAGCAGCACCAGTAGCAACAGCAATTGCTGACATAGCGGCCGCTAAGGCTGCGCCCATTACAGGAATACCAGAATTACTCGCCCAGAAGCCCATTACAGTTTGTGCTGTTTTAGTTATAATATCTGCAATTGCTGTTGCCTTTCTAATTGCTGAATATTTTCTTCTTATCTTATCTTGTTCTTCTTCACTACCATTTGTTTGTGCTATTTCAAAATCTATTAATGATTCAACTAATCCAGCTAAATTGGAAGTAAGTTTTGTAGCATTTTCTAATTTTTTATCACTTGTTTCTTGATCTAATTGTCTAACACGATTATTATAATCTTCTTCTGCAATTAATCCTTGATTTAATAACTCGTCTAATTGTGCTCTTTGATCTAATGACATTTTATATTCATGATCAAGTCTTATTTTTCTTTTTCTTTCAACCTCATCACCTGTTTCTTCTTCTGAATCTCTAACAATAATTAAATTCTTTAATCTATTTTCTGAAAGTTTATCTTCTTCAGATTTTATTTTAACTAATTCATCTGCATATAATTTTTGTGCTAAATTTATTCTATTTGAAATTACTTTCCATTTTTCCATTTCTGAAATTATTGTAGAAGTATCCTTTATATCAACTTGTTTTTTTGGATGTAGTTGATCATATCCACTAGCCGCTTGGTTTAATGCTATACTTACATCTCTATTAGCTCTTACTAATTCATTATTAGCATCAACTAATCCTTTTGTTAATGTTGCTTCTAATCCTAAACTTGGAAGGTATTCATCAATCAAAGGAATTAAAATACCCAATGCACCAGATTGTGCTTTTAATAATGCTTCTGCTTTCTTTGGGTCTTGTGCTAATGCTCTTATTTCTCTAGCTTTTTGTAAAGCAGTTAATTGTTTTTCAACTGCTTCTTCTACAATACCTTCATATGCTTTTGCTTTTGCTTTATTGTATATTTCTTGTGTTAATAATTTAGTAGCATCACCAATATCACCAGCAAGTAATTTTTCTTTTGTCATTTTATCAAGAACACCTGGATATGATTTTTCTAATTCATTTATTCCTTCTTGACGTTCTTTTCTTGTAGTATTTTCTTTACCAATTTCAGTCAATAACATTCTAGTTGAGGCAATTTCTTTTGCTGAACTTTTATTTGCTTCTTCAGTGGCTTTTGTAGTATTATTAATAGCAGTCTGCATATCCATTTCAGCTTCGGTTGCTTCATTTGTAGAATAAATATAAATTCCAATACCAATAACTAAAGCAGCAATTGCTGCAGCTAGAATAACATATGGATTCATCATAGCAACAGTATTCATTTCAGCCAATGCAGCAGTCTCTGCTTCTGTTGCTGTTATTGCAACACCCTTTGCAGCAGCTAATTCTATTTCAGATGCTACTTGAGCTTCTGTTACTACTACTGATGTTGATTTCATAAATAAATTCTTTGCTTGTAGTGCTAATCCTTGAACCAATCCTTTACCTTCTAATAATTGACGAGCGCTTTCTAATCCTTGAAGTAATTGTATTACCTGTGCCGTCTTTCCCAGTACTTCCTGCATCTTCTTATTATCACCAGCAATCAATTGAAATCCTGCAGAAACAGCGGCAAATCCACCAGCAACACCAGATGCAAATTTAGTAACACCCGCTAATAATTCACCCGGATCAGCATACTTCATCTTGTCTTTAAGATCAACCATATCATTTTTTAATGCACCAATTTGTCCAGCAAGTTTATTAAACTTTACTTTATCACCAGCATTACCAGCCTTTTCCATTTCAGTAGTTAATTGTCCCATAAGGGTTTTAATTTCCCTAATAGAAGCAACACCTTTTTCTGCTTTAAAATCAAGACTTATCCTTATATTTTCATCTGCCATGTTATTTCATTACTTTATATTAAATATATTAATTTATATTATTTTTTATTATTTTTAACTTCATCACGATTATATGAAATTTCATTTAAGAATTCAAATATGTTTGCCTTTAACCATTCCTTGCGTAGAATAATATCATTACCAGTTAATTCTTTAATTAAGATAAATACACCCCAACGATCTACAAATGTATTTGTTTCTTCTTTTACTAATTCTGATCCGCTTGTAGTTTTTCTGGGGAATATAATTGGAAAGTATCCAGTAATTCGGTTGCGAATATCGAAAAAAAAACAATGCTTGATGTTGCTATATGAACTGGTGCCTTTTTAAATATATTAATTCTTTGTTTACATTTTAATATATCATATTCTTCAATTTCATATCCAAGTTTTGTATCATCAATTTTATTAATAATAGGACGGTATAGAATAGACATTATAATATCAATATTTTCTTCTGCTTTATTTACAGACTTTGTCATTTCAAATAAATCAAAGAATTCAGCAGTAGAATAATTATTCATATCATATGATAATCCATATTCTATCCCATCTAATTCAAATTTATATACCAATTCACGATCTTTAATATCATTATTAATTGAATTAACTATCTGTTCCATTTTTTTATATTGTGTATATGGTAGACTTAATAATTCTTCTTCTGGTATATTTGATAGTATTGACACTATTGAAACTGTGGTTTCATATTCACCCCATTCAATTTTCTTATCATATTTAATCTTTTCTAATTTCTTTGATTGTTCAAGTGTTACTTCTGACCAATTAGAAACTACATTATATTCTTTATCTTTAAATTTTACTATCATAGTTAATTATTATTTTTATCTAAAAGTATATACACCTTTTGTTTTACCTGTCTTAAATGCTTCATGACATATCGCCAATGACATTACACAATCATCATGACCTGTTCGTGCATGATATTGTATTGCCCTTTTCTGTTTAGAATATGAAAATGTAAAGTCTGAAAGTTCATCAAATAATTCTGAATATTCTTCTTTACTACAAATTGAAATTGTATTTTCTTGAAATGCCATTATTAATTTTTCAATTATATCTGGTTTAGAATTTACATTGGTTTCAAATGGTGTTATATTAGAATACTTTTGTTTAAGTGTAGAATATATTACATCACCAATTCCATTTGCTTCCAATAATGTACAACGTGGTCTATATTTATTTAATATCATTGCAAGATTATCTACAATAAATGGCCATTCTTGGTGTTGAATTCTATACTTATATACCAATTCACATTTAGAATTCAACATAGTAAGAACGGTCCAGTCGCCCTGACGTCCTAAGTCAATCCCACAATAATATACTTCATTGGGAATATAATTCATTAACTTATTATTTATACATTGACCTATACAACTAAACACATCACCACCATCATCAATAAATTCACCCAGATATTCTTGTCGGAATATAGAATTAGGTAGAACTTTTCTTGCATCTTCAATTTCTTCCCTATTGAAAAATGGATTTTTATCTGAACTTGCTGTATATGAATAATACCTATCACTTGTTTTATACTGCATAAATATTTCATAGAACCAATTCTTTCCACGTGGTGTGGAAAATAAGAAACATTTCTTTCCACGAATTGCCAACATTGGTCTGAATACACGGTTGAATAATTCTTCTTTATAAAGTGCTGCTTCATCAAGGAACATATAATCGATATGATATCCTACTATATTATCTGGTTGTTGTGTTGAAACAAAGCGAATTAAAGATCCATTAATAAATTCAATAGTATTATCTTGTTTATTCTTATTTTTAATTACATCACTACCATCAACACCTTTTAATAGATCATTAAAAACTTTCATTGATTGTTTATATGTAGGGGAAGCAAATAGTGTTTCTGTATTCGTGTTATTTAAAGCATAGTATAATATTAATTGAACTATAAAAAAAGACTTACCAAATCCACGACCACAACAAATAGTATGGTAGAAATAATCATTATGTAAAATGTCTTTAATTATTTCTAATTGGCCACTGTGTAGATTGGCACCTTTATACTTCCGTATCTGTGTCTTCGTTTTCATTTATATTTCCAAAATTAAATGAAGTAATCTTTTCACCTTTACTTGTTAAGTCCATTCTTGTAGTAATAAGACCTAATATTTTATCACGTTGAATGCGATATTGTAGTGCAAGTTTTGTGTCAAAGTCATCATATCTCTGTATTAATTCATTGTATTCTAATAGAATCTTTTCTTTATCATTTTGTGATAGATTACTTCTTAAAAATGAATATACTTGTTGTAAATATCTATTAATAGTTCTTTTAGCCAATCCCCATTCTTCTGATAATTGGTCTTCTATTTGATAGTTCATCATACCTTTACCAATTAATTCTCTGACTCTTTTAAGTCTCTTTTGCCTTGTTAGTTTATCAGCCATATTTTGACATTAATTTTAAGCACCACCACAACAATGTGCGCAGGGTCTAAGAAAATATTTAATTGTTATTTTCATACATTTGTGTTAATTTTTTAAGTATTGAATACTTTTCATTTATTGAATTTTGTGTTTTATCCATTGTTGTTTTCTTAAAGTATAAATCATATAGTAATAAAGTTTTTTCATTATCTATAATATCACTATTAATATATTCACAAACATATTTAATATAAAGTGTCTGTGGTTCGTTTATATTCTTTTCAGTCATTCTAATTGTCATAATTTTATTTTCTTTAGTTCATTAAAAATTCTTAATACAATTATTGGATCTTTACTTGGCCTTATAGTTTCATTAAAGTAGTTATTATATATCTTAAACATTATATTTAATTCATTATCATTTATTTTATTACTTATTATTAGATTTTTTATAAAGTATTTTATTTCTTCATTTGAAAATTCATTATTTACTATACATTTATTTAACTTATTAACTGGTTTATTAATTTCTTTTTTAACTGGTCTTCCAAGTTTCATTTATTTTATTAAGTTTATATTAAATATATTATACTTATAGGTATTTTTATTCATATTTTATATTAATTTCTTTACGGATTTTATCTTTCATTTCTTTATATTTAGAATGCAGGGCGGATGCTGGTATTCTTGTTTTAGTTTCCAGGGATTTAAATGTATAATTATCAAAACATAATAGTGTAAATATTTCTTTTTCCCACCATTTAAAATCCTTTTCAAGAATACTTAGTCCATATAATTCTTTTTCATACGGATCTACATATTCTATATTATGTGATTCTAATTCCAGTAGTTTAAGGAATGAACCAGCATCATCACCATTAGATAACTTAAAGAAGAATCTTTGAAATCCTGATGTAGTTGAAGTAATAGAATTATAAATTATATCTACAATAAAGAATCTTAATTGTTTATTGTCTATTAAATGGTTAATTTTCCAATCGGGTTTATACATAAGATCTATATAAATATAATGAATTACATCTTCTATATTTGTTCTAAATGGTCTTGAATTTTTATTTATTATTTTTTTAGCAATAGCAAAAAGTATATAATATTCATCATTAAAGAATTTATCTAACTTTTGCTTTGTGGATTGGTTTATCATAGTGGTTTCTTTCATATTTAAGAATTAATTTTTCCTAGAAACTTATCTCCAAATTTCTTTATATTTTCACACGCCTCGAATAATTCATTATCTAAACATATATTATGTAAAAAATCAACTGCTCCTAAATAATATATTCCTAGTTCTATTTCTTTATCAAAATCATCATCACCTTCTTTAATTAAAATATCTATTATTCTATTAAACTTATATAAAATTTTATCTATTATTTCTTGTGTATGGATTCTATTTGAAAGGAGCATTATTAGAAGTTCATTTAAGTCGAACATATAAGCCCAAGTTCTTTTATCAGATATTGATTTATTATCAATCCAATCTGGAATATGTGATAAATTCTTTTTACATATCTTTCTAACTTCTACTAATTTTGTTGCTGTTTCCATAGTGGGTTTTATTTTTATATATTATATTTCAAATATCATTTTTTAAAATGTTTCTTATCTGAATTTAAACACATATCACTTATATATTTAGACATTTGTTCTTTCTCAGCCATCAGTAATACCTTTGTCATTAATTTTTCGAATGCTTTTCCTTTTAATCCAGATTGTTTTTTAACATAATCTTTGGATATATATTGAATTATTTCAAACTTCCAATCTTCAGGTTGTGAATTGTTCCATAGTAATTGGAAATTCTTTGTTGAATGTGTGCCTTTTTTAAGCTGGGAATAGTGATTTTGAAATCTATTAAAGATTGAAATAGATTGTCCCAAGTAGTATTTACCTGTGGGTTTGTGGGTGATTAAATAAATTCCACTTAACTTAATATCATAAAACATTATATTCATTAATTTTATCTAATAACTTCATCCACATGAAATCTATCTGTGTATTAACTGGTTGGGCGTCTAACCATTTTTCTTTATAAGTATAGTAAAAATCTAAATAAAATGAAGCAATTTTAAACTTATCAATTGGTGATATATATCTTCTTTCACTATTAATTTCATCAATATATTTTTTTAATTCATTAATATCTGGAATATATAAATTTTTTCTAATTTTATCTTGTTGATATTTTATTATTTGCATTTCATTACGACATAATTTACATGTTTTATCATAATAAATTTTATCATGATTTATATCAGGTTTATGCCATGAAAATAATTCAATTGGTTTATCTATTCCACATTTCTTACAAATCATATAATTGTTTTATTTTTTTCTGTCTAATTATAGCTCTATATAATAAGTACAAATCTCTATTTGTTTCTTTTAAGAATTGTAGATATTTAGGGTGTTCTCTATTCTTTAACCAATCGTTCATATTCCTGAATCATTTAATTTTTCATCTCTTAAACACCTTCACAAATAAATGTAAATGGATTATAATCTTTTGGTAAATTATTTATATTAAATACATATACACTTTCACAACAATTACAATAGGCTAAAGTTTGTGACATTTCAAGTGATTGTGCTAATTTCTTAATTTGGTCTTGTTCTTTCTTTTTCATTTCTTATTTCTTATTTTATTCAAATATTTTACTAAATCATCTAGTATCATATCTTTATTCCTCCACTTACAATCAATAAAATATTCATCAATAAATCCTAATACAACCCATCTACCTTCTTTTTGAGAGGCCTGTATATCACAATTATCACCCAGAACGCTTAATTCGGTTCTTTGTTTATTGAAGTGAATGTTATAGGGTTTCATTTTCTTTATTACTTTTCTTTGTTTCAATATTATTTATTATAATATACAAAACTAAAACTATTAATCCAAGTCCATAAAATACTAACCAATCTTGTAATGTATAATTCATAGTTATAAACCACATAATCTATTCTTTTTCTTTTTGGACCAATTTATTATATTGGTTAATTAATTCTGACATTTTAATTCGTGTAAATTCAGTATATACATCATCACGGTCTGGTGTGAGGTCTATCGCTAATCTACAAAGTTCGATAATTATAAGTTCTTTCATAAGTGGTTTTTTATTTTTTTTAAGGAAGTGATTTTAATGCATTGTGCCCATTATATGAATAAGATAAACAATATTCTATTCTATCATATGAAAAATTCATTTGATAAATTTCTAATATTTCTTTTACAATATTTCTATCTTTTGTTGTTATAGTTAACAAATATGTTTGAAATCCACTCATATCATATGAGCTAGATTCATAGAATTTTATTCCATTATTAGAACATATTTTTATAATTTTTTCTATTTCTATATTAGTCATATTCTTTTTGTTTTATTTTATTTTATATATAAGAGTTTTTTAATGACTTTTTATAAGTGTGGATTTTTTACAGCATCTTTATATATTTTCTTCCATTGTATGATAACGTTTAATTTAGTTTTATCTTTCCAGTCTTTATTTTTTGCTATTTTTTCTTTAATTTGTACATAACTTGGCCATAATTCTTTTAATTTTATTTGTGATTCATTATGTTTTTCAATGGTTCTAGATATAGAACATCCACCTTTTGAGTTTGTATCACTTGGTTTAGATAAAAAATTTGTAAAATTAATATTTTTATAACCTCTATTTAATAATTGTAAACCATTCTAAATCTCGTGGAATTTCTGGTCCATTATAAAAAACATTTGTCATTATTCTATAATTTTCACGAGTTGGATAGTGTTTTTCCTCAGGAATAATCCAAGTTGTAGATAACGCTCCATAATGATATCCAATTTCTATACTATGATCTATATATTCATTAAATATAATATCAAAATCTAGTTCATTCATACTACGAGTTATCCATTTAGATCCTTCTTCTTTATTTGGGCGTTTAAAAACAAAGTCTAAATCATCATCAAAAACCCAGAATATAGTATCATTAAAATTATTAAAAATCCATTCACGAGTTGGTGCTATAGACTTAATATTTTCAGGAAGACATAACACTTTTCCTGGGTACTTATTATTCATAATATCAAATTCGTGTTGTTGTACTACAAACTTAGTTATATCTTGATACTTATTTGGAAGATTATTATATGTTATTTGTTTATCACATCTTCCAAGTGTTGGAATTATTATATGTTCTATATGTTTCATTATATATATATATATATATCTATTTTTTAATTTCATTACCAACAACATCAAAATATTTTCTTTCTTTTCTTGCAAACATTTCTAATTTATTTAATGTTGGAAACATGTTATATATTCTATTATATACTTCATCAGGTTTTTCAGAATGTTTTGTTCTTTTTATTGATACTAATTGTTTTTCTTTTCTGGAACCTCTCGGTGTTGGTATTTTACCTTTTTTAAAACATAGAACAAATTCACAATAATTTAATGTATAAAATCCTGGATTATGGTTTATTTTATCCCATACAAATGGCATATGTACATATTTAAAACCAAATTGATTTCCTAACAAAATTGCTTGTTCTAAAAACGCAGCAGTTGTCCACATAAAAATTAAACAATTATCATCTGATATTTCATTTATATAATTTTTAAATTCATTATAAATATCTTTTGTTTTCATAACTTGATAATGACTTATTGCGCCTGTTTTTGATTTTTTATTACCACTTACTTGAAGATTATTATAATCCCAAGGTGGATCCATTACTATAATTTGATATTTCATTATTTATTTCTATTTTTTATATTGAAATGTTTTTCATAAATGTGCATATTTTGTGTAAAATGATAATATGTTCCTATTCTTATATTCATTCTATTTGCAATCATTTCTTGTAGTTTTGAGAAACAATATTGATCATTACAAAATCCATACACTAAATCATTAGACCGCATTAAGACACTCATATCTAAACTTTGATTCTCGATTGTAAAACCTATTGACAATGTACAAGGAGTGTCCTTAGAATACATCTGGTGTTCTTTAGCATCATATAAAGTTATATTTGCACGACGTGATTCAGGATTACGTTCTAATTCATCAATCACATATTGTATTTGGTTTGAACGTGACCATTGATAACCATAATTGGAATTAACATTTCCATTTTCATCCATACATTTTTTCCATATTTTAGCATGTTGTGATATTAACATAGCACTTGGATTTTCTGATAAATACCATTGCCATTCCATTTCAGCATATTTAGAAGACCATTTTCTCCAAGTTGTATTTATATTTCTATCTAAAGGATTAAGGATTTTAAATCCTATATTCTTTATTGCTTGTGTATCTTGTTGTATTATACCATTATTAATAATGTAATCAAACATATATTCAAAAGCACATTGGGCATTAATAAATATATCTTTCATTATTTTATCTTTAATTTATATTCTGAATATGAACCCGAATAAAATACATTCTTTTTATTTATTTTTTCAAATTCATATCCATCTTTTTTAAGATCATATATAACTGCACTTAATCTTATTATATTAAAATAAGCAATTGCTTTTCTTTGTGATATACTTTTACCTTGTTTAAGATAATTTAGTATTAATTGTTTTTGTGTTTTCATATTTGTTTGTTTTATTTTTTATTGTAATCCAGTAGATCCAAATCCACCACTACCTCTTTCAGTTTCTCTTTCTAATTCATCAACAACTTCAATTGTATCATATAATACTGGAATAAGTAAGAATTGTACTAACTTTTGTCCTGGTTGTATATTTATATTATTTTCAGTTGTATTAATAATATGTAAATGAACTTCTCCAGTATAATCTTCATCTACTACACAAGCACCAACTTGTAATCCTTTTAATGCTACTCCACTTTTATTAAAAGCTACTAAAGCATATCCATCAGGAACTTCACATATAATTCCTGATGGAATATTTATACTTTTTTGTGGTAATAAATTGAAATTTTCACCTAAATTAAAATCATTTGGAATATAGAAATCAAATCCTGCACTCTTTGATGTACCTCTTGTTGGGGTTTTAACATCTTTAATTTTTTTAATTTTCATTTTTGTTTGTTTTTTTTTGTTTATAAATTATTATCATTTATATAATTTTGTAATGCACCAATATATGCACAAGCATCTAATAGATTATCTGTTTTTGTAGTATGTGATTGGCGAGATAACTTCATTGCTATCATACAATTAAACATATCGTAAGCAGTAATTTCTTTACCAATCATTAAAGATGCTATTTTTGCTGCGCGTTCCATAGATTCATTAAATGGTCCATATTGGCGTTCTTTCTCTTGTGAGCGATTATTTACTATATCATTCGCTTCCTGTAAAATGTTTGTTTTCATATTTGTTTTTTTTGTTATATTTAATATATATATTATATTCTAAAAGTGATATTTTGTTATATTTTTTCTATATTAATAGTTTCTAAATAAGTATATACACCATCCCAAACACTAAATAGAATATACCATTTTGATATATTCCAGTTTTCTTTCCTATATCTTTGTAGATCTTTTTGTACATATGGTGCATTTGAATCATATACTGAATATGCTTTAACTTCAATATAGTTTCCATTTGGTGATATAAGGTCATGATATTTTTTATCTGCTTCTCTGAAATTATAATTTTCAATCATATATAATTCTGCAATTTTACCTTGTCTAACTACTTTTTCAATATCATTATATGTACGATATTTACGACTAGTTTGTGATCTGTGAATTTCATATGCTTCTACTTGGATCATTCTTTCTAATCGTTCTTTGTCTTTAATATCATGTTCTGTAAATTGTTTCATAGTGGTTTGTTTTTATTTTATAGTCTATATATTAAGTTTAAAAAGTCATTTCTGTAAAGAAGCAAACCAATCATCTTCATCAATAAATTCTACTTGTTTTTGTATTTTTAATTCCTTTTTCTTTTCTACTTTTATATTTTCAATATCTATCATTTGTTTGTTCCAGTTTCTTTTAACTGTTGCTATTGATAGTCCAGTTTGCTCTACAACGAGTTTCTGTGTAGGTTCAATGTTCTTGCTACATAACATCATTTTAGTGTCGTAAATCAATTGTAGTGTCTTATTGGTTCGTAAAGCATTGTTGATAGTTGCTCCTAAACTCATTTTTTCTTTTGGTGTCATTTTGTTATTCATATTGAAATGTATTTTTTTTGTTCCTGGTTTTATTCTAATCTCACCTGTTTCTTTTATTATCTTTGATGTACTACTCATGAGTTTCTTTAACTCATATAGTTTCATTTTAGGTGTGGCTAGATTATTTATGTGGAATAGATATGATATTAGTTGTTGGTCTGTAATAAGTGGATTGATATAATATAAAGCATTAACTATTCTTATGTATAATTTATGTTTTGTTCCATCAAGTATCTGTTTTGGGATAAGAATTCTATAATAATCAATAGAATCAATATTATACTTTGTGTCAAATTCCTTTGTGTATAAGGTTTGTGTAGATATTTGTGTCATTAATTCTTTATATGGAATGATTTCACAATCGAAGGTATCTCGCGGCTGAATATCTGTATTCTCCATTATGCCATCAAATATCTTAATTTTATTTAAACATAAATCTTTCTTGTACATCTTGAATGATACCTTATTTAGATTGAATGATACCTCTTTATTATAGATGATACCTTCATCACTTGATATAATCATCTTTCTTGCTATACCAGATGCTGCGCAATCTATATTAAAACCTTTATCTATTAATTGTTTGCGTATAAAAAAATATATATCTTGATAGTTTTCAATGGTTATCTCATTTACTTTAATTAATAAAGATATTCCTCTACCACCAACACTCTTACATAAAAGAGTTATAGGAAATGATTCATTTAGTTTATTTATGGTATCATTTAGGTTTTCAAAGGTATCATCTATATCATAATAGAGATATCCACTTAAAAATTGTAAGTCATTATTCTTTAACCCTGAAAATATACCTGCTGGTAATATACAAGGAAATTTTGTTTTTAAGTTTTTATATTCAGAAGATTTGTATTCAATAGAACGAAGGTGTTCTATCTTATCTTTTAATGGATTGTCTTTTATCAATCCTACCAATTCATCTATTGTTAGATGTTGGTTTGAGAATTTCTTTAAGGTTTTTAGTTTTGTGAACATTATCTCTCATTATTTTTATTCTCTCATTTATCAGGGAGAGACCAGTGGGAGCTTATCCCCACTGGACCTGACGTGGATTGCACTAACCACGATCGTATCATTATTTCTATTCTATATATTAAGTTTGTTCTCCTCCTTTGTTCTATTTTTACATTTATTTTTATATATTATCAGACTAAGGACATCGAGCATAAAGCGAGTGTCCGTTTAGGAAGTTTAATCATTACATTAAATCTAAGACACTATCTAAAAATAATTAAAAATAATTTTACTAATTAAAAACAATGTCCTATAACACTTATAATTAAATCAAAAAATAAAACTAAACAAAAGTCATATTTGATATATAATATATATATTATAAAATTAACAAACACACAATGAAAACAAAAATCTATAATACACCACAAAACATATCATTTGAAGATTGGTTTTTAGGAAATGATATTCACCAAGACTATAATACAATGGATGAAGTTATAACAATTGGTTTATATAAAGGAAAAACTAAACAATGGATTAAAGACAATAATATAGAATACTACTATTGGTTAATGAATAATAAAGTAATATAAAAAACAAACAAAACAATATGAAAACATACAATTATGAATACAAAGAAATTTACTACATGACAAATGCTGAAAAAGAAATAGCAATAAAGAAAGTAGAACAACTATATAATAAAGGATGGAAAGAACATATGATGCATCATTGTGATGATGATAATGAATATGGAACTTACTATCTAATAAGAAGAAAATAACGATTTGTTTGTTTTTAATGTGTGAAAAATAGGTATAGATTAAAAAATATACCTATTTTTTTAAAATAAATGTTAAATTATTTTTATTATATCAAAAAATGTATTATATTTATATAACAAAACAATTAAAATATGAAAATAGAATTAAATCATTTTGAATTAAAATATCTTAATCTCATGATTAATACATATAATGGTGATTTAACTGAAGTTTATATGGATTATTATGATGGTTTATATGAAATTAAAGAACAAATTAATGATCCTGAATGGATCGAAAATATGGGCGGTAATATATTTTTAGCTAAAAAAATTATAGAATTAGAATCATATAATAAAATATTAGATTACTTAGATGAATTAATGATTAAAAATAATTAAAATGAAATATGAATTGATATTAAAAGCACGAAAGGCTATTAAAAATTCCTATAAGAAAGGATTCATAACTGAAGAAATTTACCTTAAGGAATTAAAATGGATAAAAACCATTACTAAAAAATAATATATAATAATGATTGTAATACACCAAGATGAATTAAAAAATGAAAGTAATATAGAATTATATCTTATACAAAATTATTCAACCCATGACTTCTTAGTGTATGAAAACAATATATATTTATATCCATCTAAAGATAGTAAAAATATAAATACATATAATTATAAAATTAATAAATATAGTAAAAATAGAAAAAATATAAAATAGATTATGAAAAAAGTATTATTAAGCGTAGCAATAATTGGATTATTATTTGCATGTAAGAAAGAAGAAGAAACTGGGTGTTATGATTGTCAATTTAATTATTATATAAATGACACATTAGATAGAATAAATTCAGATACATATCGTAATATATGTGATAGAACCGAAGAACAAATAAGATCCTTTGAAGTAACTAATTCAGAACAATCTTATTACTATAATTATGCATATCATAAAATAGTAGTTGTTTGTAATAAACAATAATTAAGAAGCTATTTCAATTGATGTCACATAACCAGTTACATAAACAGTTGTTGCCTCTAATGATGTATATGTAAATGTTGGAACATTTCCTACTATACTAAAATTAAATTTCATATCACCTGATGTATCAAATGGAGCATCACAATTAGCTCCCGCTGATGATGTTGTTGCTCCTGTACCAGAACCAATATATGAATTTGTTCCACCTATATTTTTGAATAAACAAGTTGTTTTTGCAATATATCCACTAGCTCCATTCTCATCTCTAAAAACAGATTCTACTAACATTATATAAGAGCTATCTGTTCTAGGTGTAAAATCTATGGGTGTACCATCATAATTTATTTTAGCAATTGATTCCGTAGCACCTACGATTACACAACCCATAGTAAATTCTGATTTTTGTGAAAGTTTTGTACCTACTAAACCAGATGATATAGCGCTTTCACTAGGATTTGTTGCTAATGATTCTTTACCTTGTGCATGTGAGCAAGACGCTGTTGCTGATGTTGTATTTCCTTCTGCATGTGAGCTTTCTCCTGATGCTATTGTTCCACTTCCTTCTGCATGTGAGCTCTCCCCACTAGATAAAGTGTTTGTACCCTCACTATGTGATGAGTATCCAGATGCGATTGTTGTGTTATTCTGTGCGTGTGAATAATCACCTTGTGCTTCTGAACCAGAACCTTCTGCATGTGCTCCATATCCAGATGCGATTGTCGATTCACCTTCTGCATGTGAATAATCACCATCGGCAAAAGTTTCTATACCTGATGTAAATGAAGCAGCCCCATTTGAATGTGAATTTAAACCAGTAGCTAGTGCATAAATAGCACTTGCAATACAACCTTGACCAATAGCAATAGCACCATCATTTGAAGCTGTTGAATATATTCCAAATACAGCACTATTAATACCACTTGCCCAGTTATATGATCCACGAACAAATGAATTTTCACCATCTGCATGATTATAACTATTACCAGCGTCACCATATTGACCATTAACTTCATTACGATATCCAGTTGCTAATCCATAATCAGTATTAATTTTATTAAATTGTCCTATAGTAAATGAACAAACAGCTGGGCCAAATGCACCATAACCAATATCATTATATCCACCTAATGTTCCACTTGCTATACCACGATTAAGATTACCACCACCCATTGCAAATGATGAATTATTAGTAATCATATTATTATATCCTAAGGAAGTTATATATCCAATGGATGGAATAATAGCAGTTGTTAAATTAACTAAAAATATAGCACTATCGTCTGTAAATGTCGTAGTTGGTGTAATATAAGTTTCACTAGCAGTACCTGAAAAAGTTATACTATCAATAGTTAAATATTCATTAGTATATGCTATATCTTTAATTAAAAGAATATCATCACCTGGGGACCAATATGAAGTAACATCATCTTGTATTATAAAATAAGTACCAGTGCCATCTGTTCCCTTTATTCTATCTGAATAACGACCTATTTGATTTCTAAATCCAATATTAAAAGAATTATCTGAATAATTATTTCCTTCTATTGAAAAATTCCAACTATTAGTATCACTTTCATAATATCCTGTAGTACCACTTGAGAACGTCCCAGAACCACTATTAACTTGTATTGAACCAGTACTACCAGCCAATTGAATTGAATTTGCTACAATTGAACTAATAGTACCACTTATAAACTGACCGGACCAAAGATCATTTGATCCAGTAGCACCATCATTTATTACTTGTATTGGTGATATTGTTTCACTAAACGTACTTGAGATGAAGTAGGATGAATCCAAAGGGTATCCTAATGTTTCACCTTGGATATTAACTGAAAATGTCCCAGAACCAATCTGGTAGAATTCCAATGCATTTGCTGATGAATTAACACGAACACCATATCCAGTAGCACCGGCAAAAGTTAATGGGGTATCAGTTAAAGATAAAAATGTTGAATTAGTACCAGTGAAAAGAATTTCATGTATGGATTGTGTTCCACGAAACCATATTCTTTCATCTGCAAGATTTATAAATAATTCACCACTAAATATATCTGTTTCTTTTATCCAGGTTGCACTTCTATTATCATCAACTATAGGAATTGTTGGAACAACACCTGAAATGGTTGAACGTTTCATTATAATATGGCCTTTATTTATATCACTCATTTTTAATCTTTAATTTATATTAAATATATTTTAATATTTATTATTTTTAATAGCATTTTAATAACTACCATCTAACCCACCATCAATTATATTCCATCTACTACCATCTTGACCAACTTCACTATTTTCACCACCATCAAAAATATCAATTTCAAATCCAAAATTATCATAATTACCATCTAACCCACCATCAATTATATCAGGATAGGTTGGTATATTACCATCACTAATTTGATTATTATTAATTATACTTATATTTGATTGTGTTACTGTAATATCTGAAGTATTACTTATGGATATATTTTCAACACCCGCAGTAATATTTACATTACTACAATTATCAATTTTACAATTATTTACATTACTACCAATTATTACTTTTTCACTTGCAGATATTACAACATTTTTACAATTTGTTCCAATTGAACAAAAATTACCCGTTATAGATATTCCACTACAATCATCAGAAATATTACAACTATTACCCAAAACAAATGAACGTGCAGCAGTTAAAGCAATTGAATTGTTATCACCCAAATTAATATTTCTATTAACCATTGCAGTATTGGGTGGAATTTGACCATTTAACATTGCTACAAATTCTTCATATAATGCTAAACTATCTACAATCTTTAATAATTCTATTTTAGTCATTAGTCCTTGTTGTGAACAGTTATAATCTATAATTTTATTAATATAATAATTCATATCACCAATTTGAATTGTATCATTTAATCTAATATTAAAGATATCAAATAATGATAAATCAGCATATACTTCTACTAAACCTGCAGATTTATCTAAATAATTATTCAAATAATTTCGCCAGTATAAATTATATAAGTTTCTATTAGTCATACCCTGTGGATTGGGTGTGAACATTAATGCATTAATATTATTATACTGTGTAATAGTTTCAAAATTAATATCCATTGAATTATCTATATTAAATGGATCTTCAATATGTCCACAATAAGGATATTCATTTAAAACATAATTTTCAAATCTAAACTTCTTATATGTAGAATTAACATCACATAATTTAAAGAAATTAAATCTTGGTGTTGTTTTAGTATTTTGTTTATATGTTACTGGACTATCATCATATCCAAAATTTGAAATATCAGAATATATAAATTGTCTTTCAGAATTATTAATATTTATACCAAAATCTTTAAGCACAGTTGCTGCAAAAATATTAGATTTAATTTCCTTAACATCATCTTCATTAAAGTCATTTACTTTAAGTATTTTACTACCATATCCATATGAAGAAATTCTATCATTATAATAATCATTATAAGTATCATCACTTTCTTTATATTTTAATTGTATTTGACGTGCTGAATAATCACGTGGTGGTATACGTTTAAATGGTTTTGATGTGTCTATTTTTATTTCTACTTTCTTACCACTTCCATAAAATGTATTGTAATCTTCTATATAAAGTTTTTTAGGATTATCCTTATCAGTCATTACAAATAAATTAAAATTATTAAACATATCACTTAAGAAATCTTTAATTTTAATGTTTTCAGGAACTACTTTTGAAAAATCAACATAAGAACCATTACCATAACCAAGTTCATATATTTCTAAATATTCTATTTCACCCCAACCTGCACCATTTCCAAAATATTTAAAAGCTATTAAATCATCCTCATCACATAATAATACTGGACTTTCTATATCTACCCATAAACCATCATTGTTATACCAATAATCAGTTGGACTGATATTATTAAGATTTTTTATCCAGGTAATTTTCTCTGAGCTAACTGAAAACGAAGAAATAGGTAAAGAACCAGGAGGAAACTGTGGAGTAATACTAATACATGATACTGATGATTTTGGTATTTGTGTAGCGAACATCATTATACGATATCCACTATTTTTTATACGCATTTTCATTTTATAACTACCCTTTTTTCTACATCTATATGTGCCTGGTATAATATTATTTAACTCTTGCTTTGTATTTTCATAAATATAAAAATTATCTTGTATATCCCATCCATATAATACATCAAGTGTTTTAATTGGAGTACAATAACGAATTGATCCACCTGCTTCCCAAAATTTAGAAATTATACCATCTTGTAGAGTGGATAATGAACCATAACCTGAATTATATTTTCCCATATCATCACCCACTGGATATAAGTTAATATTAGGATATCCATTATTATAATCTAAAGACATTGTATAGAATTTATTTTCACCAGCAACATAATCCATTCTTGCAACCTTATACCATTGATTTAGATTTTCTTCTGGGTTTGTATAATTTATTACAAATTCTTTAAATTCATTAGAATCTATAACTGAACTTTCATAAGAATATCCTAATGAAGTTAAGCATTTATTGAATAAATATTGTTTTGAAATTGATGGAAATATATCCGACACCAATAAACCACACCCTTCTTCATCTAAAGCCGAACCACGAATACCTTTAAATGGACTATTTCCATAACACATATAAGGATATGTATATTTATCATAACTATAAGTACCAATCATACCTGGAAAATTCCAAGAATATATCATAGATAATGGATCAATTGTATGATTTATATCAGAATAATCAAGTTCACTTAATAGTTTTTCACCAGCGGAAATAAATAAACCAACTAAATCACCATAAAATGTTATAGTATAGTTATAATTATCACCAATATTTATAATTTCATCTAATTTTATTATACCATTTTTAATAGTTATATCATCAATTACTATACTTGCATCTGATTTTTGATTAATATCATATAAACTATCTTCATTTATATTAAAGATATTTCTAAAAAATATATTATTTATTGGTGTTCCTGGTAAATTAAATTGTCTTGTATATGAATCTTTATTTTGTCCATATTCTTTTACTTCTTTAACACTTTCATTTAAAAGGATATCCACATCTGGAAATAATTCTAAACTTGTAAATCCAACTTCTTCAATTATAACATTATATAACCAACATTCAGTTGTAATATTAGCAACAATTGATAGATCATTTTCTGTTGATGTAATATAGAAATCATAGTGACCATCAACTTGTATTTGTCCAGTGTTATTAGTGCCCATTGAAATACAAAATGAATTATAACCAGTTCCAAATTTAATATCAAATATTAAATGATATGTCTTTCCAACTTCTAACATTCTTCTTTTAATTACTTGCAGTGCAGATATATTTTGAATATGATGGAAAGCAGGAATATAATTATCTACTAGATCTATATCCCAAGTAATAATTGGATTATTACCATTAGACCATCCATCTAAAGATTTATGATCTATATTTATTTTATATTTCGATAATAATTCAACCATTTAGTTTATATTTAATTTCTTATTACTTACTTCAATATCAAATGTTACACTACGTAATCCAATTTCTTGTGATTGTATTTTAATACTATCTACATTTAAAGTAACTGGATAAAAAATATTATTTATATAAGCATATACCATATTAGATTGCCATAATGATTCCAAATCTAAAATTTGTTGGTCTGTTAAGAACTTACTATTAATTGTATATGTTTCAGTTTGTTGATTATATATCTGTGTATTGCCACGATCATAAATATTATATCCAACAAACTTATTTTTATTTAATGTAGGCGCATTATTACAATGTCCCTGTTGGTAACGATTTTTAACAAATTGTGATTTATTAATTGTATTTGTTTTTAAATTATAACCTTCAAATAGAAAGCAATCTATACCACCAACTAAATTTTCCCACTGTAGTTGAATTTGTGGTTTAATTTGGTCGCATATTAAATTATATCTATATTTACTTGAAACTTGTGCCCCAGTTGAATCAATACCAAAAACATCATAATACACAGGAAGCATTGTTGAAAGTACTTGCCATCCAAGAATTGTAGGATATGGTGTTGGGAAAACAATTTGATTTCCATTTATATCAACAACTCGCATTATTTGTATATTAGTATATGCCCAGTTTCTTGGACCTACACCTACTTCAAGTAAATGCTTTTGTATATTAGATAATGGATCTGAACTTGTATTTGGATATTGTCCAAGATAAACACTAGTTAATGAATAATGGTATGGATTTGTATCATAAAGAATACATTCAGTTTTTGTACCAGCTGAATTATAGAAATCTATTCTAATTTTATAAATTTTACTACTTGATGAAGAAATTCCATCACCATGATAACCATTTAAAAACCTTAATGTAGCATAATCTAAAGATCTAACATTAACATCAGATACTCTTTGTGTTAGCATATAAGTTTTTGGATCATTATTAATATAACTAGCATATGTAAAATTTTCAGTATTTTGTTTGAAAATTAATTGTTTAGATAAATTACCATTTCCACCACCCCATTGATATACCAATGGTTGTGTTTCACCATTATAATATGCTTGTACTTCAACCCTATATTGTTGTATTGAATCTGGGCATGTTGTCCATGTTGAAATTGTTGGTTGAAATGTAGATTTTACCAATGAATTTATAATAGGTGTGGGATTAAAAACACCAACATTTTCTAATATACGTGGAACATTTTTACTTGTACCAATAAGTGTAGAAACATTCAATGTTGATGTTGCAGCATATACTTTAAAAACATATTTATAATCTGATTGTGTTGCTGATAATGAATCATAACAAGTCCAAAATTCTGGATATGTTGATCCATGCCAATTATGTGCAATGCTTGAATATCTGGGATATTGATAGGTGACAATAGACATTTATTATTATTAATTTATATTAAATATATTTACTTAATTGTTATATTTATATCCTTTGTTTTTAATTCTTCCTTTACTTTTTCAACATATCTTTTTTGTATAGCGGAAATTAAATCACGAATATTATGTAATGGTTCTGTAAAATTAGTTGCCTTTAATCCATTTTTCCCTATATGTCGTGCTATTGGATATGCTAATGATTTGTCAATTCCTTTTCTAATACACCATTCTCTTATCGTTTTAATTGGTGGCATCTTACCACGCCTTCTTCCTTTATCCACAAAAATAGCATAATCTGGTAAATTTGTAGAAATTGAAATATCACCATTTGGTTTAAATAGTGTTTTTAATTTTAATCTATTAATTAATCTTGAATTTCCCTTACCATTTCTAATAAGGATATTCTTCATTTGATTTTCTGTAATAGAAATCCATTTATAAATATATTGTTGTAGTTTAGGATCTATCATATTAAAAAAGTTTATTTTTTAAACATTCCTGTTACTGCTTCTAAACCTAATAAAGATGCTGAAACATATAAAAGTGTTGATGTTAATTCTGGATTCATAAATACTAAAATTATAGCACATATAAAACCAATTCCACCAAATACTCTTTTAGATGAAACATTTACTCCTGGTCCACTAAATAGATTATTAATAAATTTTACCATTTTTTCTTATTTTTCTTTTTTTATTATTATCATATTTCTTTTTAAGAATATCTAATCCTAATTTAACTATCCAACCTGTTAAGGCACCAAGAGCGGCACATACTACTACTGATATAATAGTTGATAGTGTTAATCCTGTCGTCACTAATAAGATAATTGACTTAATAGACCCACCAGCTGCTCCTCCTCCGATTACGAATACATTCTGCATTTTATTTATTTTATTTTTTTTAACAGGATGAATTATTTGTTCAATCTTTTCTCTTTTCCATTTTTCTACAAGAGTATCAATCTCATCAAAATTATCCTTCATAAGTTTTCAATTTATTTTCTATATCTTTCATCTTTTCATTAAGTACTTCTAACATATAATATCTAGTATATGTATCGGGGTACATCGAATGTAAAATATTCAGCAACTATTGGAAGTTTACCGCTGTTACATTTATTTTTACTAACATATCCATATAATACAACTTCTATATTTCCTTCATTTATACCACCATTGACTATAAACGAAGCTGGAATGTTACTTAAAGGTGGGTCTAAATCAATATACATAGTGCTTGTATTTAAATTGAGATTAATTCCATGTATTTTCCAATATGAAACCACTACTCCTGTGGGTTGTTCTTTGTCTAATTGTAGTGCCATAATTTATTTTTATTTTATATATTAAAAGTGTTTTTTATACTTCCACTACTTTTAATTCACCTTGTGTAGTTCCATTTAAAACTCCTTTAATATCTTTCCCAATTTTACCACCATCAGTTAGCGGAAAATGATAAACTAATCCAGTTTGGTCTTGGGTGTTGTAAAATTTAAGATTTCTTATACTACCACGAAGTCCATAATTCGATGTGTATCCGCCTATACACATCGCAAGTCCTGCATCACCCGATGGTACTATTGGGCCTGTGAAATTAAGTTTGCCATAATTTGTAAGAGTTCCTCCATTAAAACTTGCCCATAAAGTTATTCCAGTTCCGTCTCCAATCATTATCATTTTATAAATACCTGTAGCGTAGAATACATCCCAATATGTATTTACCAATAGATTAACTCCGCCACTACCAAACGTTACGTAAAATCTAGAACCTGTCAATAAGTTCGAATGTGCAGGGTATATACCATTCGCAGCTGCAGCAACCCTTGTTGTAAATGGGATATCTGATAAAGTTAGATTTGATATAGTCCATTCCCATTCTATTCTAAATATACCTGTTTGATGTATCCAATTAAACGATGAAACAGAACCAACTGGATATACGTTTCCTAATCCAGTTGTGTCATCACCAAGCCTACACCATAGATTCTTACTTCTTAAAATATTAGTATTATTATTGACTATGCTAACATCTTTCGCTATCCCTTGTAATCCACCAACTGTATCAGTCATTAAATTCTCCGCATTCTGTAAAGGCAGTTTCATAAATGGAATTGTGCCTGCATAATCTGTGTAGAGTTTGAAGTTTCTTAACTTGATATTACCAAAAGAAGTTGAATATGCTCCAAAATATAATGGCAAATTCATTAAAGCTTGTGGTATAAAGGTACAACTATCTCCTGTTGGCTCATTAGTTTTATTAACTGAACCATCTGAATTATAACTTGTATAATAGATACTACTACCATCTCCCCTTATTGTTATCCGATAGGAAGAACCTGCTGTTGCTGAGTTTACTAAGGTTAAAACTGCACAACCAAAAATACCGCTTGCATTCATCCATCTGAACGTATAATTAGAATAAAGATAGAACCCTTTATTACTAGCATTGTTTGGGGCAGTCATTAATGCAACTGTGGTGTTCAGTAAATGAGATACCATCTCAAACTCCATATTAAACACTCCACTATTCATCCAACCTAACGTAGAAGTAGTGCCTATATTTGCAAAAGAAGTGACACCATCAAAATAAGCCCAATTCTCTGTTTCTAATTGATTGACCACTGTCACTGATGCAGGTGTTCCTACAACTCCGCCTATAACATCTTTCCCTATATTTAATGGGTCTTGCAAAGGCAACCACATTATTGGTTTTGATGTGTCTGAACTTGAGTATATCTTAAAGTTTCTAAGATACATCAAGGCTCTTGTATTTAAAGATATGAAAGGAGCTAATGCTGTTGTGTCTGCTGGAACTGCTGGGGGAGTTAATATAGTTTCACCACTATCATAAATAACCGTATTTCCAGCTGTAGTTATATAAAGTCTACCAAGAGAACCTGTACCATAAAATAAAACGTGTGCTGGTGTATTATATGGAATTGCTGATGCTGTTTTATCATATCCGTATGTTCCAGAACCATTTGAAAACATTGCTCTAATTGCCGCTGATGAAATAATAATCCATATACCACCATTGCCAGTTGCAGCAGTGGTTGTACCGAATATCCTTTTATTTGCGCCATTTAAAGCTGGTAATACAATATCAAACTCAATTCTAAATATACCATTATTCAAAGCAGCCAAAGTTGATGTTGTTCCAATAGTCGATATTTGGCTATTCACACCATCAAAATAAGACCAAGGATTATTATCTTTTAAAACTATATTATTATCTAAAAGTAAATTACTCATATTAAATCAAAAACCAGTTTGAACCATTTGTATATAATCTAGCAACTCCCCATTGTGTTAGATTATTAGACGCTGTTCCATCAATTGTTTCTGATGAAGCGGTTGCAGCGATTATTGACATTGTTCCCGTATTTATATTTTTAATTGTTAATGTATAATCCGTAAATGAACTAGATGGTAATAAAACACAATTTATATTAGAAGTTGTATTTCCAAGTATAACATTATCGGTAGCTGATTGTATATAATTGCTTAAAATTGTTGTGGTTGAATCTTTTGATATATTATATCTAGTGAATGTTGAATTTTTATAAATATATAAATATTTAGTACCAATATAAAATTGTCCTTCAACAGCACCAGTTGTTGTTCCTGAATATATTCCAAGTAACCAGTTTGATTCTAAAATAATTGCGGATATTAAGGTACTGTCTATAATCCACTGAGAATCTGTTTGTAAATCAGCATAAAGCATTCCACCAGCAGTTGGACCAGTTGTGATTATTTTTTCAGTTACATTTGATAGACCTGTTATAGTTGCGGTTTGTGTAGTTAATGAATAAGTACCAAGATTGACATCATTTATTGCGCCTGTATAAGGGACATATAGGGAAGCGTCTGGTGTTGTTCCACTTGTACCAGATGTTCCTGAACTACCAGACACTCCTATACCAGAAGTACCAGATGTTCCTGAACTACCAGACACTCCTATTCCACTTGTACCTGATGTACCTGATGTACCTGAGACTCCTATTCCATTTGTTCCACTTGTACCAGATGTTCCTGAACTACCAGACACACCTATTCCACTTGTACCAGATGTCCCGCTTGTTCCAGAAGTCCCTGAGGATCCTAATATACCAGAACTACCTGTAGCACCATTAATACCACTTGTACCAGATGTCCCGCTTGTGCCTGATGTACCAGAAGTCCCTGAGCTACCAGTTGGACCAAATGATTCGTTTCCTATAA
>ERZ869921.277-NODE-277-length-35041-cov-8.909021_pt1 | contig 35041 bp, 38 predicted proteins | sample MGYA00579310_ERZ869921 | MGnify/ENA primary metagenome ERZ869921 (study PRJEB32216, sample SAMN09231816) | wastewater metagenome | place: USA: Maryland | collected 2016-06-21 | study: EMG produced TPA metagenomics assembly of the PRJNA472060 data set (Reclaimed... | reverse complement strand
AGGACATCCTGACCCTGATGGAAGGCGGCGTTATGCCTGGCGTGAGTTTGCGCGGTTATGGCGATGGCAAGAAAACCAATGGCATTTTTGAAGTGAACGAGCTGCATATTACAGGTTTTGATCTGGTGCTGGAACCGTCCTTTGAGAATACCGCCCAACTTATTGAATCAATTCAACCTGGAGAAAAAGAAATGAACCTCGAACAACTTTTACAACTTATGCGTGAGAACCCTGAAGCGTTTGCAGGTATCACGGAAGCCCAATTGAAGAAAATGGGCGCGGATCAATTGAAGGCCATTGAAGAGCAGGTGCGCTCGGCTTTGGGCATTGGCGCTGGTGAGAATATCACTGAGGCGTTGAAGGCTCTCAAAGATAAGGCCATCAAGTTTGAAGAAGGCCAGAAGCGCAGTGAAGTTGAAGCTGCGATCACTGAAGCGACCAAGGATCTGCCTTTCGGTGAAAAGCTGAATAAGATCTTCACTGAGACCTTCAAAGGCGTTGAATTCAAAACCGCCGCCTCTGTGAAGTCCTTCGCTGAATCACAGCGCAAGCAATTTGGCGCGTTGGCTGCCGCTGGTGTATTGAATGGTCTTGGCTTCGATGAGAAGACCCAGAGCATTCAGGTGCTTGGCGATGTCCTTGAACGCGAAACCGGCACTCCATCCTTTGCCAAGGCTGCCTTTGAAATTACCGAAAGCGTGCGCAAGAGCGAAAACCGCTCCAAACGCGCTTTGGTTGAACGCGCTGAAAGCCCCGCCGCTGTCTTCACCGAAAAGGTATTGGAGCGTTACGACACGGTATTCCGCCGCCAGTTGATGAACGAGGCACGCGAATTCAACGAAGCCGAAGCCGCCTCTGACTTGAACCTGCCTTATAGCGTGATGCGCACGGTTATTGCTGAGGCATACCCGAACCTTGTTTCTGCCAATGTCTTTGATGTGGGCGTGATCGAAACTTCCCCCACCAATATCTTCTACGAAGCCTTCAGCGGTGAAACTGGTTACAGCGTGGATGTGACCGATGAGGCCATTACCCTGGTGAACGGTTCCTGGGTAGATATGGCAAACAAGAACATCATTCCAGGCACATTTGTTCTAACCGATGACAGTGGCACTCCCACTTACACCGAAGGCACCGACTTCGTTGTGGATTATGAACTCGGCAAGATCAAGATGATCAGCGCCACGAACATTTCCACAAACCTTGCTGTTGAAGCCGATTACACCTACCACGCTTCCCGCAAGGGCGAAGGCGAAGAGATCGAACGCGGCAAGATGACTCTGAGCTATCAAACACTCACCGCCGCTGCGGATCGCCTTGCGACCCAGATCAACAGCGAAGCCATCGTTTTCAGCCGCTCTCAGCTTGGCTACGATGCCGTGACCCGCACGATTGTCAGCCTGATCAATCAGGTGCGCCGCGATATTGACCGCCGCCTGATCGAGAAGGGCGTAGCCGCTGCGCTCGCTGTTTCCAGCAACATTGCCGCTACATGGGACATTTCAGATGCGGTCTATGCCGATTTCGCAAAATACATCGGCATGGCCAAGGTGAAGGTTGCGAACCGCTATTACCAACCCACCTCTGTGTTGATGAGCTTGACCAACTCAGATTATCTGAGCAACTGGGACGGCTTCAAGACCGATGGTTTCCCGAACGCTTTGCTCAATGCCGCTGGCTTTGCTGGCGCTGTAAAGGGCTTGCCCGTTTTCGGCAGCACTGAGATGCGCGACACCTGGAACCTTGTTTCCAACCGTGAATTGGTGATGCACCGCGTCATGCAACCGATGACCGTGAAGGGACCATATCCTACCTACGGTTCCAACCGTGAGTTGATCGCGGCTGAACAGTATTACGTTGAAGAGTACAACGGCACCATTGCTCCTATCGGCGGCAAGGGTTCCATCGTGAAGACTCAGGCGTAAAAAGCAAATGATGAATGCTGAAGGATGAATGGTGAATTTATCCTTCAGCATTTCGGAGTTGTAACATGGCGAAGACCTTAGCTGTTTTGGTGGCTCAATTACAAAGTGAAGTACCTGCGGTGAATTCCGTGCCTACGACCACGCAATATCAGCAGGCGATCAAGGACGCTGCGCTTGAATTTTCACGCCGCTGCGGACAGGGGAAGTGGGCAGAGTTGAACATTGTTTCAGGAACGCCAACGTATGACCTGGCTGCGGATTTCCTTGGCTTGATCTCGCTAGAGATGATGGTCGGTGTTGATGGTGTGATAATCTCCAGCACGGGGCTTATCCCCGTCTCTGCGGATTGGGAAGAGGAATACACCATCCGCAACAAGCAGATCACATTTACGCCCACTCCAACCTATACCCTGACCCGTGATTACAAATACAAAGCGGGTTGGATCTTGACCGGCACAGATCCCGATCAAACCTTTGCAGAGATGGGCGATGAGGAAGCGCAGATCGTGATGATCAAAGCCAAAGGGCTGGCGTTGGAGAAAAAATCCAATGCAATGGCTTCTAGCGGCGGAATGAAATATTCCTTTGGCGCAGTGAGCGTGGATAAAAGCGGCGGCGTGGATTCGTTGACGGCGCAAGTTTATAAGCAGCATGGTCTTTTCGTTGAGGCATGTGACCGTTACAACGGAGCAGTTATCACATGCTAAAAACTTCATTTCCTACCATTCCCACCGCTTTGGTAACGCAAATTTTTGGAAACTATAACCCCGCACTATATGGCGGCGATCACAAACACAAAGGCATTGATTATGGCGTGATTGCTGGCACACCTGTTTATGCGTGCATGGATGGGGTTGTAACGATAGCGACCAGCCAGCAAACTGGATATGGGCGGCATGTGCGCCTCGTACATGATGATGGCTGTATGTCTATTTATGGGCATTTATCTACGTTGATGGTAAAGCCTGGCGATTATGTGAAGGCAGGGCAGCAGATTGGCAAGAGCGGCGGTGATCCAAAAGATGCTATTGACGGTGATGGCCTTTCCACAGGTCCACATTTGCACTGGGAAATTCGCCCAGCAGGATTACACGCCAGTGACCAAAGCGCCGTTGACCCAATGCAGTATTGCTTGAAATATCTGCCTGGCTCTTTGCAGATGGCAGAAGTTTCAGCGGAAGGCGGTTTGAATGTGCGTGATATGCCGCAAGCCACAGGAAGATATTTGCAGTCTTTATTTCGCAAGCAGTCTGTGAAGGTTGTTGAAATTCGTGATGGTTGGGCGCGGTTACATTCCCTGCGAGATGAGTGGGTATCTGCCAAATATTTATTTTTTACAGGTGAAGTAATTCATGTGGATGATGCCCCCGCAATAAAGCCTGAATTGAGCCTGTCTGAAAAAGTTGCCATGTTGTGGGCGGCTCACCCTGAATTGCATTAGGAGTTCAAATGTCATTCGATTGGACACAAGCGGCAAATGATATGCGGGCGATCCGCGCTGAGAATGAAGTTTCTTTGGCAATTCGGCGGGCATCATCCACACTGACAGCACAATCCATGCGAATTGAGTACGCGGGGTCACGCGGGTATCGCTTACAGAGTGATGCGGCGCGGGCGGCGGCGCAGGCAGTTTTTATTTTGGGCGAGCCGGATATGAATATCCAACGGGAAGATCGCCTAACGTTTGATGGGCATGTGATCGAAGTTGTTTTTATTCAGCCAAATCGGTTGGCGGCAACGATTGCTGAAGCGATTGTGATCGAATGATCGTCCCTTTCATTATGTTCGTTTTATTTGTTTGGTCTTTCGCCTGTTTATGCCTGACCGTGATGCGAAGGAATGAAATGGACTTTGCAGTATTTTTTATCTTGTTTTTACTTACTTTTATTGGCTTTTCCAATTATGTGGCATCTTTGAATTTTGCGCTTAAGGTGCTGAATAAATGAATAGCGGTTTTGTTTGGGAAGTGGCGCCAAAGGATCAGCTTATTCCTGCCATTGAGAAATATGGAAAAGATGTTCTAGTTGTGGTGCAGGCAGTGGCGAATTACTGGGGGCAGATGAATCAGGATGAGGCGCGGATCGAAGCGCCGTGGGAAGACCGGACAAGTAACGCCAGGGGCGGTCTCTTTTTTGCGGTGGATGGTTTTGGGATGTCCCCTCTGATCGGCGAAGTGACGCCAGAGGCAAAGTCTGAAATGAGTGATGTGGCAGTGGAAAGCGGCGATGCAAATACGCTCATCATCACACTGGGGCACACAGTCTTTTATGGCAAGTATTTGGAAACATCCAACGGCGGGAAGTATGCGGTTGTGATGAGTACCTTGGAAAAGAATTTACCGCAGTTGGAGCGAATGCTTCAGGATGCGTTGAAATAACGAAAGACAAAGGTTGAATATGCCTACATTATCTGATCGCGTAAAAGCATTTATGAATCCTGCCCCAGCCCAACAAACAGGCGGGGGAGTTGCGCCTGTGCTTACTGAGGATGTTTTTTCACGCTTCAAGGTGGAGCGGGATCGCAATGCGGTGATCAAGGATTGCCGTGCCATGTATGACGGTGATCCACGGGTCGAGAAGATGCACCGCATGTATGCGCGTGATCTGTTACGCGGCGGCTTTGTTGTGAAAACTGAAAATGCACGGGCGAATGAAGTTATAGCAGCCATGCAGGAACGCTTGAAGTTGAACCAGTCTCTTGAAGATTGGCTGAGGCTTTCGATGCGAGACGGCGATTCGTTTTTGGAGTTGGCAGTTGGCACGGTGAACAGTGATCTGGCAATTGCAGGCGTTTCACGCAAACCCACCTTACAGATGCACAGACATTCAAACTCGGCAGACCAATTTGATAGCGCGGAACGAGCGTTCTGGATGAGCAACGAAAACTTTTTCGGGCAGGAACCTCCAAAGGATGCGATCTGGTTTCCTGAGTGGAAGATCATCCATGCACGTTGGAATCACGATGAAGAAAGCCGCTATGGACGCCCAATGATGAAGAGCGCACGCAAGGCATATAAGTTCGTTGAAGATGGCGAATTGAATGTGGCGGTGCGGCGCAAGATCGGCGGAGCGCAAATACGCCAGCATGTGGTTGAGGGCGGGCCTGCGGATGTGGAAGCGTACAAAGAGAACAATAAAGCCGCGCTGGGAAAACTGGCGGCGGTAATTGACTTTTTCAGCAACAAGCAATCTTCTCTCACCGTTCACCAGGGCGACGGGAACCTCGACGAGATCGGTGACGTGCAACACCACATTGGGACGATGTTCACGGCTTCGGATGTGCCAATGGAATTGATGGCGTATGGCGGCGATCTGAACCGTGACATTTTAGGCGAGAAAAAAGAAGCCTATGAAGAGACGTTGAATCAGGGACGCGAGTGGGCCACGGTGCAGATCATTCAGCCGTTGATCGAGCGGGAATGGTTGTTGCATGGCATTCTGCCTGCGGATGTGAAATATAAGATCGTGTGGCGCAAGGCAAAGAGCCTTTCACCGACTGACCTGCGCGACCTGGCTGATGCGGCATCTCGCCTGCGGATCTTAGGCGTGAAAGAAGAGACTATTCAACTGATCCTTGCTTCGTACCTGCGCGATGTTGATCTGGACATTATGGCAGGGGATGGGTTGGATAGTGCGGCGTTTGCAAATAATTTGAAGGGTCTGTCCATCTAATGAACAAGAAACAAAAGGCATTGCTTGGCAGGTTGGATGAAGTTGCCCTGGGCACGTTGGACAAGGCTTCTTTCAAGGCTTCGCTGCGGTTGCAGGTGTATTTCACTGGCAGAACGCATGAATTTTTTTTGGAGTTTGGTAAGGCGGCGCGAGCGATATTCCTGAAGTTTGGGAACGATGATGGCGTTTTGGATGGTACTCGCGGCTTTCAGGCACAGAGCGAAATGCTGAAACTGTGGGGAGATATGTTCGGGCAGTGGCGAGATGAATTCCTTGCGGCGCGGCGTGAAGCGGTTTCCATTCCGTTTGGAGTTGTGGCAGTGAGGCATGAGAGGCTGATAGCCCCCCTGTCGCAAGCGACATCCCCCCAAATGGAGAGCACATTTGGAGGGAGTGGAATAGAAGAAGCCATTGAAGACGGTGTGTTTTCTCCGCAGATCGATATTTTGCTACATGCGGCGGGGGAGCATTTGTACGGTGATGGAATCAACCTGAATGCACGCATTTGGAATGTGGAAGGCGCTGGCAGAGATGCGATCAATGAAGTGATCATGCAGGGTGTGACAGACGGCGAAAGCGCGTGGAACCTTGCAAAGAAGTTGGAGCAATATTTGGGCGCTGGGCAGAATTGCCCGCGTTGGACATCTACGAGGTTGTATGGACGCACGGCAAGCGATAAGGCGGCAGGTGATACGAGCGGTTTGCTTTCTGGCAATGATTGTGATGGCAGCGGCGTTTCTTATAAGGCTTTACGCCTGGCACGAACGGAAATTCAAAAGGCTCACGCTCTCGCTACCGATAAGCTCTTAGCTTCTCAGCCGTGGGTGCAAATGGAGAAGTGCAATCTCTCTGCGGCGCACCCTGAGCCTGATGAATGTGATGACGTGGTAAAAGGCGGCGAGAATGGTGATGGCGTGTACCCCGTTGGGACGATTGAGTACCCCCTGCACCCGCATTGTTTTTGTTTCAAGACTGCGGTGCTGATGGATGCGGATGCGTTCACGTCTCAGCTCAATGGCTGGTTGAAAGGCGAGAGCTGGCCGGAGATGGATCAATACAAGCGCGATCTTGGCGGGGATGTAACACTCTCTTTGATGCCCGATGCGCTGAGTTTGGCGGTGTGGCTGTTTGATGACGATCTTGCTTCTGTATTTGGAGCAAAAAGGCTCGGTTTCTAATGTCTATTTCTGACAGTCTCAAAACAGTGTTGCAGGCAGATACGGCGTTGATGGCGTTGTTGACCGGCGGCATCCACAACGATGTGGAAGAGATCTCGCGCCAGAACACGCCGAGCGCGTTTGACGCAACGACGAAGGAGATCAAACCTTGTGCGTTGATCAAACTTCCTACCGAGGTGCCCGCTGGCCCGTATGTGAGAAGCGTGAGAACTACCATCGTGATCTATGTTTATCAACGGCAGGGATACGATGTGATCGAGCCAGCTATGGAAAAAATATTCAACGATGTGAACGATACGCAGATCGGGAGCAATGTTTGGAATATTGAATATGTTGGAGCAGTGCATCAACAGCGAGATCAAGCATTGGATTGTCCGCTTGGCTTGCTGAGGTTCGCGGCAATTAGAAAATTATAAAAAGGAGTTTCAAATGTCAACTGGTACTGATAACAAACCGTTCGGATTGAAAGAAATTGTTGTGGTTTCCTACGACGGTGTGAACGCCATTTCCCTGCCTGCGGCCCTGGAATTGGAGTTCGAGGAAACCGTGGTAAGCGGCGAGTTCTTTGGCAATGATGAATTGCAGGGACTTGTGACCCAGCCGCTTGGCGTGAAAGGGAAGTTCAAGGCTGGCGGTATTCCGCTCGATGCCTATGCCCTGATGACGGGTCACACCTACGCCCTAACTGGCAGCACACCCAATGAGGTTGCCACACTGGAAGGGGATTCGACCACCTTCCCATACTTTACGGTGTACGGCAAAAGCCTGGGTGATGAAGGCGATGATGTGCATGTGAAATTGTTCAAGGTGAAGCTGACAGGCTCGCCCAAAGGCTCTTTCAAGCGCGGTGAGTTCTTCATGCTTGAAGCAGAGTTCCAAGGCGTGAAAGTTGGCGGCAAAGCCTACGACATTGTTGCCAATGAAACCACCACCGCTCTGCCTGGTGCAACCGATTCCGCTCCTTCGTTCACTCTCTCTTCCAGCCCTGCGGATGCGGCTACTGGCGTGACCGTTGGCGCCAATATCGTATTGACCTTCAGCAATGCGCTCCGCGTTGGCGCTGAGAATGCCATCATCCTCACCACGGCGGCAGGTGTGCCAAAGACTTGCACCCGCACTATTGATGCGGCTCGCAAGGTCGTGACCTTGAACCCCAGCACCGATATGGCTTCTGCCACTGATTACCTTGTGATCGTGCCTGGTGTGGTGGATGTGTTCGGCCAAACTCTGGCTGATAGCGTTGTGAACTTTACAACCGCGTAATTCGACCCCCTCTGTCCTTTGGACATCTCCCCCAAATCCAAAAAACGGATTTGGGGGAGACTAGAAATGAAAGGTATTTATGTCTGAGCAATTTGCAAAAATTCAGCAATCGAATAAAGCCAAGGCGTTGAACCTTGCGGCGTGGCGGGCATCGCGGATGCACGAATTGGATCTGCCCAGCGGACTTCCCGTAATTGTGCGCGATGTGACCATGACCGATCTGTTATTGACCGGCAAACTGCCTGCCTCTTTTGTAGAGATGGCAGAAGATGCCGCCAATAAAGGCGAAGGCGGTATGGATCTGAAGCAGCTCGCCAAGAATGGCACAGAGTTTGCTGCCATGCTCGATGCGCTGGTGGGTTTGGCGTTGGTGACGCCTGCGCTGGGTGACGTGGCAGACGATACACACATCACACTCGCTGAAATGCCCAATGATGACAAGATGGCGATCTTCAATTTTGTCAATCGGGAGGTGACTGCTTTGCAGTCCTTTCGTGAAGGACAAGACGAACCTGTGGCGGCTGTATAACTCGGCAACCGGATATAGCAAACGCCCCAGTGATTTCTTTGAACTGGAAACTGAACTGGCGGCGTGGGCATTGGACGAAGCCTGTTTGGTAGTGGGGCGCAGGTTTGAGAATATGTTGAACGAAGGCAAGAACCCTTTTAGCGGTGCATCGAAGGTCGAAGGTCAAACGTCTTATGCGCCAGTGCCAAAACGCGGAATGCGGCGCGTGAAGATCAACCCAAATGGAACTTGGTAACTATGTTGACATTGAGAATCAAAGGTTGTAAAATAAATACAGAGTCGGACAACTCCCCCTATGAAGGCGGCATTTTTGCTTTCTATATAACCTTATATTTTCATAGGCGAAATCCTGCCAAGGAAAAACGTGTTGCCGCTGAGTTGTCCGACTCCCGACAATGTCGAGTTCTTTGGCAGGACTTTGTTTATCAAGGAGTCGGACACCATGAATACCCAGACCTCACCAGTCAAACAGAAGGCAGTAATTATGCTACCGCCCGAAGACGAAAAGCCGATGTTCTCGGAAGAATTTGTGTCGATGGTTCAAGATCGAACCTACGAAACCTTGCGCGCTTATCTGGAGAAGACCAAACAGCCTCAAGCCGTGCAACTATTGGACGATCTCATCATTCTTTCTACAGCCTCACATGGCAGCGCGGAGATGTATATCAAGGATCGAATAACCTGGGAAGCCATTGGGCAAGCCAGTCATCACATCGTAGCAATGGGGGGCAACTGGGGCACGTAAATAATTTCAAAACTTCAAAACAGGCTTTCTGTAGGAATTTGCGTTCCTATGGAAAGCCTGTTTTGTTTTCAAGAGGTGACGCATGGCAATTCAATTAGGTAGTGCGTATGGAAAGGTAAGCATTGATTCCAGTGGGGTAAGTTCTGGAGTTGGTAGTGCTGTAAAGGATTTGAATTCATTAGGGGATATTGCTAAGAAAATTGGCGGCGACATGCAAAAAATTGGAGCCGCTATGACAATTGGACTTACAGTTCCAATTGTAGCCTTTTTCAAATCTTCAGTTACTTCCGCCACTGAAGCTGAAAGCAAACTTGCAGAAGTAAACGCAGTTTTGAAATCTACAGGTGGAATCGCCGGAGTTACTTCAAAAGAAATTCAGAAAATGGCCTCTGAGCTTCAAAAAGTAACAAAGTTTTCTGATGAAGAAATTCTGTCTGGGCAAGCAATGCTTTTGACATTTACTAAAATTGGTAAGGATGTTTTTCCGCAAGCAACTGAAGCCGTTTTGAATATGGCTGAAAAATTCGGAAGTGTTGAAAACGCATCTATTCAATTAGGCAAAGCATTGAACGATCCCATTTCTGGCGTAAGTGCTTTGCGACGTGTTGGCGTTATGCTTACAGATGAGCAGGAAAAACAGATAAAACAGTTTATGGCGGTAAATGATATTGCCTCTGCGCAGAAAATTATTTTGCAGGAATTAGAAACAGAATTTGGCGGTCTTGCTCGTGCTGCTGGCGATACCACTGCTGGAAAATTTGCGCAATTGAAAAATTCTTTTGATGATCTAAAAGAGGTGGCAGGTCAAGCTATTATTCCAATTCTTTTGAAATTGGCTGAAGCGGCAACAAAAATGATCAATGCGTTTATGAATATGCCTTCGTGGTTACAAAAAACAATTTTAGTGTTGCTGGCACTTGTAGCTTTAGCTGGCCCTATGATTGCATTCATTGGAACAATTGTTTCCATGATCGGAAGCATTTTGAGCGCAATTAGCTTTTTGTCCCAAATTGGTATTTCATTTACTGCTATATCTGCGGCAGCATCTACGGCAGGCTCTGCACTTCTGACAATTGGCGGCGCGGCGCTTACCGCGCTTGGTTCCATTCTCGCGCTGGCAGTTGGTCCCGTCATTCTCTACCTTGCCTTCAAAAATAACTTCATGGGCATTACCGACACCGCAAAACAATTGTGGTTCATTATCAAATACTATTTTGGCGAAGGCTGGAAGTGGCTTGGCAATGCAGTGAAGGGCGGCGCGGCAATGGTGATGAACTATTTCAAAAATATGCTCACGCAGGTGATCAACTATTTCAGGAACATCAACTGGGGTGAGATCGGCATGAACATGCTGCGCGGGCTTGCCAACGGCATTCTCGGCGGCATCCCTGCCATTATTGCGGCGGCGGCGCAGGCGGGCAATGCTGCACTTCAGGCGCTACGTAACGCATTAGATTCTCATTCTCCTTCCCGCAAGGCTGAAAAAGTAGGGGAAGATACTGGCGATGGATACGCTATCGGGTTAGATGCCAGCATGAAAAAATCAATTCCGATTATTCAAAAAAATATTTCCAGTTCGCTGAAAATACAAATAGATTTTTTTGCTAACTATTATAAAAATCTTGATCGTTTTATGGATCAAAATACAAAAAATCAGAATGCAGCGATGAAAGCACAGGCAGCAGCGACACAGGCGTCTTTGAAAGCGCAAGCAGCGGCCATGAAAGCATATATGGCAGCGGCAAGAGCATTCTGGACTGGAAAAGGTATTCCAATAGCTAGTGGTGGTGGCTCTTCAAGCCTTCCCGATTATTCAGAGATTCCAGGGCCAGTTCCTGTTGAGAACAATACTGGTGTTCCTATTGAAAATAATACTGGCGTGCCTATTGAGCAAATCCTTAGCTTTATGAATCAGTCTAAAAATCCGAATAATCTTGCGCGATCTATTACTAAACCTTCAAATAATATAAATAGTTCGAAAAAACAAATTATCAATATCCACATGGCAAATGGTCTCACAATTCGAGATGCTCAATCAATGATCTTACAAAATAATGATGCGTTATTCAATCAGTTGAACAGCGCCCTCGGAGGTGCATAATGGCATCCGATTTCAAAATTGGCACAACCTCTGGCGGCATCACCAGCATGGACGCGCTCGCCGTCCCCTTGCCTGACCCGCAGCCTGTCTTCAACAAATACCGCAGTAAAACACGGTTGGATAATCTCACCGTCAAAGGCAGAGGCCCGCAAAGCATTGTGTGGACATTCCCTCTTTTGGAAGTGGAAGAGATCGCCCAGTTGGAAACCTTTCAGAGCGATGACCCTATTTACATCCGCACCACAAAGCGCGATGACTCCTTTGGCGTGTTTGAAGTACGCATGAACTGGGTAGATCCGCGAGAAGATGGCGACCATGCCAACGGCTTCAAAGGGCATCGCTTCAACCTGTCTATTGAATTTATTATTCTCAGCGAGGTGGTGTAATGACCCGCGCCGCAACCACCGAAGAAAAAGCCTCTCTGCGTGCTGAAGGCGATTGGTCTGAATGGCGTTTGGGCATCCAAATTCCACAGACCATTTTTACCTGCCGCATCAACCAAACATTTACCTCTCTGGATAGTGTGGCAGAGCTTGAATACGATATGCCCACCGGCGATGAAACCGAAGTGCTCGAAGGCATGACCGCTTTCATCTCAGGCACAACATTTGGCGCATACGAGAAAGGCATTGTGCGCGTGCGTAAAGCCGCCACAAGTGACACCCTTTATATTGCCGAGACCAGCAACATCCTTTTTGCTGATGGCGATTATGTGACCGTTGTGGACCTCATGCCGCCCTATCCCCGCGATCAGCGCATCCCTGGCGGCGTGCCTCATGCCGATTTCGATATTCTCTACCGCACCCAGCCGGTCAATTTGCCCATGCCCGTTTTGGGGCCAATGGTTGCCGTGCTCACCCTTGAATCGGACGGACTTGGCGGATGGGTAGCACAAGATTTTCACCCGCTTGACCCGTCCGCTTCTTACTCACCCGATGGCGTGGATGTGACCGATTTTCTTTTTGCCTGCGCTGGGGCTTCGTCCACTGCCGATCTGGACACCACCAGCCCCACGTTTACGTTTGATGCGCCTGGTCAATATCTATGGAGCTGCACCGTCTCAGATGAGCAAGGCAGGTCACGCACTGGCTACCGTTGGGTATTTGTCAACCCGCCCAGCCCTATTTTCAACATCAACGATCTCAGCGGCGATATTTCCTCTGGCAGTTTTTCGTTTGATGTAGATTGCTTTGAAGATGCCGCCATTGGCGATATTCAAGAGCGTGCAATGGTGGTGCTGTACGAGAAAAACTATTACGCTCAAACCGAAGAATACATTGGCCCGCTGGCAGGCTATGAAAATATAAAATGCGTTGGCTGGATCGAAGATGAATCCATCACCCGCGATTACGAAGAGGGAACCGTTTCCTTCCGTGTGCAGGGTCCAGCCTATTGGCTCAAACAGATCCGCTCTTTTCCATTTTTGCTGACAGACACCACCGTCTCAGCCTCCAGTTGGACAGAGAAAAAAGAACTCACCATTGATAAGGCTCTGGCGCATTTGCTCACCTGGCATACCACCGCCTCACAGATCATGGATTGCACGCTCACGGGCATCACCACCCGCGTGAAAAGCGTTGCGGCCAATGGCAACCTTTGGGAGCAATTGAACGCCATTTCTCGAAAACTATTTGCCGCGCCGCTCTGCAATCAATATGGTCAAATGTACATCCAAGTGGATAGCCAATACATTGCCGATGCCGAGCGCGATGCCCTGCCCGTGGTGATGGATGTTACCAAAGCAGATATTGTCAAAGGCTCGTTGAAGATCGAGCGCGTGACCGTGCAAAGAAAGAGCATGATCGAGCTTGGCGGCGTAGGTCCGTATGATGGCACAAACGCCCCGCCTTTATACAGCCGTGCGCCTGGCACCGCCCCGATCATCTATGGCGCACTGGATGCCCCCACCGATTACGTTTTTGCAGATCAAGATGATTGCAACGTCAAGGCGGGTTGTGTGCTGGCGGTTGAAAATAATCCATACCGTTTGTCTTTTGAGCTTGCCCAAAATAACAACCTGATCAGCATTTGCGATCTGCAATACCTCACCATCTCCATTCCTGCGGAAGACACGCCGCGAGGGATCGTGTTAGATGGCACGCGCATCATTCCGCGCAAAGTAGGCTGGACGCGAGACCGTGAAAGCGGCTCGATCAATACCGTGGTGGATTGTGACGTGGAAGCCATCGGCGTGGATGGCATTACCTATTACCCGCCGCAACCTCCCGAAGATAATTTGATGGATGGCTTCGATGATTTTGGCTTCGATGATTTCCCTTCCACCACCAGCGACTTCCCCCCGCAAGTGAACCTGCCCACCCTGAACGATTGTTCGAGAGATGTTCCTACCGGCCCGTACACTCTTTACTGGGATCGCAACGTGCTCTATGGCAACAAGGTCGATGAGGCAGAGCGCACCGCCACGGCATATTTTCCTTGCACCATTCGCCCCGATTCGTTTGTGAACGAGAGCAGCATTATCACGAACATCCGCATGTTCAATGGCGCGTTGGGGCATACCTCCCTCTTTGCCATCAAAGACGGCTCCAATGTTCTTTCCATCCCGCTTGATGGGGGAGTGATCAGCGGCATAAGCTCTGTGGAGGTGGATGGCTTCCGTGTGGTGTTGGAGTACAGCGATTCTTCTGGCGATGCCATGCACATGCTGCAAGAAAACGCGCCTGTCTTTGATACGCTGGCATTCGCCGGATCCACGGGAATTATCAGTCATGGCGGCACGATCTCAGGCTTGACCCCTGGGCAATGGTATTACTTCAAATCAGAACATCATGCCGCAGATACACCAGGCTCTTGGTCTGTGGATGGTGTGGGGCCAATGGGAAACGCATTTGTTGATGGGTACGATACCTATTTTGACGGTGCGGTTTACTGGAACACATTTCTTCCTGATTCTGGTTTTAGCAGTGTTGACCCTGTTGGCGGCATCCATTTTCAGGATTACCGTTATTACTTCATGGCAACAAAATCATCTTATGACATTGTATTTGTCGATACGCCTACCTTCGGAGCGCATGAGTTGATTGCATATTCGTGCGAGATCATTTATCCGCGTATTGTCACGTTGCAAAACAGCAGTCTCTTCAATGTGTGTGCCACATGAAACCTATCCTAAAGTATGAAAAGAATTTCAAAAAAGCTCTCAAAGAAAAAGAGAGCAAACTTTCGCGTTCCATTGGCAAACTTGGCGATGGATTCGGGAATTTATATTTTGACAATACCCGCACCATTGTGTGGGTGCGTTTTGGCGAAACAAAAGCCATTCCAGTTTTCTGCAACCGTGTAGCGCCAGAAAATGAATTGCAGGTGGTGGTGGGCTACGCCCCCGAACAGCCGCTTTTGTATCAGGTGCTTTCCACCTATTCAGACAAGCCAGGCGGCGAAAATGCAGGCACGCTCGGCGGGTATGCTCCCGCACGCCGTTATGAATGGCTTGCTCCAAAAGGCGGGCAAGACCCCTTGTATGTGCATCTGCGGGCGTTCACTCCCCTGGGCATCTATGTCAGCCATCCCACCAGTATGAGTGTGCAGCTCATGCGCGGCATGATCATCAATGCCAGCAAAACACCCATTGAAGTGCCAGCAGCAACCTCAGACCACACCGCCTATATTCCCACCACAGAAGGCAAAGCCGTTTTGGTTTTGCACACCATCGACAATGACGGTGTAAATGTTGAAACCGTAAGCGCCGAGTTCGATATTGATGCCCTCATGCCGGAGGGTGATCGTTTTGCAAACGTCCCTGCCCTGCCAACCGATACCGTTTTTGTGCGCGGCCTGGTGCGTGTGTATTATGGTCAAACCAAAATTCAGGAAGGCCGCACCAATCGAGACATTATCGACATGCGTTTCCCTGGCTTTTACGGCGGCTCCGCTGGCGCGGTTGCCTGGGCTGATATTGTTGGCAAGCCTGAAACATGGGATGAACTCTGGGCAGAGCTTACCGGTGCATCCGTAGGCGTGACAGATATTGTTGACCCGTTATTCGCCCGCAAATGGTTGAAGAGCGCAGATCCCACGGTGGATGATGATACATCCACCGGCTATGGCAAAACAGACATCTGGCTGAATCAGGCAACCAGCAGTTTGTTCATCTGTTTGGACGCCTCAGACGGCGCGGCGGTTTGGTTGCCCGTGGGGAGCAGTGGCGGCAGCCCTGTCATTTTCTCTGTCAATGGCTCGTTGGCAGTTTTGGCAAGTGCCTCTGTGCCTTATTTGGTCACGCAAGACCTCACCATTGAGAGTTGGTACATCTATTGCGAAGACAACGGCTCTGCCTCTTCCACGATTGTGGATGTGAATAAGAATGGCACCACGGTCTTCACCACACAGAGCAACCGTCCCACGTTGGCGCATAATGATTCGGATAATTGGGCGATCTCAGGCACGCCGGAAGTCACCACTTTCACTGAGGGAGATGTGATCTCCATCGATATTGACCAGATTGCAACTGGCGCAAAGAACATGCTCATCGTTGGCTTCGTATCCATTGCCAGCGGTGGCGGAGGCGGGGCGTTCAATCTCACGGTTGAGAATGCAAGCGCATCCACTTCCGTTTCCAATGTTGGCAAGATCATTGTGCCTGATAATGTTTTGCAGGATAACGGCGGCGGAGAGGCGCAACTATTCTTTATTCCAGAAAAAGCGTTGATTAATACAACTCCAAGCGGAACATTAACAACCTCTTCGGCAACGTATGCAGATGTCGATGGTTCAAATATGGAAGTTACTATTACTAAAAAGATGCCAGATACTAATATCTGTATTGATCTTCGAGCAAGCAGTTTTAGCACTGATGTAAACACGGTGCTTCGATTTGGTATCTATGTTTCGTCAACAGATTATGACATTGCCTATCAATATTTCAATATTTCTTTTGCGCATCTGTATGCTTCTGGAGCAATAATAATATCTGGCCTGCCTGCGGGATCTCACACATTTCGTTTGCGATGGAAACGCTTAAGTGGCAGCGGCATTGTAACCATAAATACAGATGATCGAGTAATTCTTATTGCGGAAGAGGTGCGCTAATGATAAAAAATGATCGGGTCTATGGCGCTCCACTTTGCCAATATAAAGACACAAAAACAAACATCACAGCCCTTTCAGGCGTGGAAGAGGGCGCGATTGCCTACGCAACCGACACCAATGAATTTGGCTCGTTTGATGGCTCAACCTGGACGTGGGGCCAAAGCGGAAGCACAGCTCCTGCTACTACTGCTGCAAACGATTTTCAGGCAGGCGATGGCTCTGGCAATTGGGTCAAAAAGACACTGGCTGAAACCATCACCATTCTGCGCACCAGTTTGGACGGTATTTTTGCAGCACTCAGTCATACACATGCGGCAAGTGATGTAGTTAGCGGAACAATTGACACCGAGAGGCTACCAACTCAATTTGCAACTAATACAAATGATGTTTTTGCCCTAACATCTGTTGGTTCAAGTGGCTGGACTGGAACAATCAATGGGACACCATCTGGGGTTACAGTTACCTATACAAACGTAAGTGGAAATAAAAACACATTAGTACCAGCATCCACAAGCCAACTTGGAAAACAGAGGCTGTATAACACAACGCGAGGAACTTATGCGCTCATTTCTACATCGAATGGAACCAGCACAATAACACTAACATCCAGCGTGCCCGTTGGATGGGCGAATGGTGACACAATCACAACCATATCACCTACTGTTGCAAGCGGTCAAAACCATATAGATGTTGAGATAACAAGCGGAGAATTGTTGAATAAATCAAATGTGTGGTTATGGGCGGTTATTGTAGATTCTGGCGCAGGTGTGCTTATGAGATTTCATCCGTTTGAAACATTCTCCACGTCTAAGCAGTTCAACATATTCAACCCCGCCGCTAATGTGGCTTTTGGTGGATTACAGGCGTATAAATTAGTAAGCAATGTCCTGACAATTGCATGGACGGCATCTGGCTCCGCCACTGCGTCACCTACTGTCAGACAAGTTGGATACATAAAATAGCTCAATACAATAGGGAATTCTATGAAAGCAAACATGAAATATTTAGGCGGCGCATTGCTTGTGATCGCAACGCTGACCGCTATTATCCTGTCAGGCGGCAATGCCACCATCACCCAGGGAGGCACGCCAGATGCCTATTTGGAATACACCTGTATTGAAGCCAAGAAAAGCATTGCAGTCAAAGCATCTTATGTGCGTTTGCACGATTGCGAAGTGGTGGATAGTACCTCTCATGGCATTCTGATCGGCGGCGACGGGAAAGATGTGCATCATGTGATCGTTGAAAATAATGTTGTTAGAAATTCGATCACTGAGAATGGTGTGTATCCAAACTGCGGGAGCAATAGCTGGGGAAGCGGGATAAAGATCGGGTTGGGCGCTCACGATATTATTGTGAGAAATAATCACGTTGAAAATGTTTGCGGGGAAGGGATCGCCGCCACACGCGCCCCGAATGTGACCATTGAAAATAATATTGTCTCTAATGGTTGGGCAGGCGCGATCTACACAGATGCAAGCCAGGCCACTGTAATTTCGGGAAACACTGTCACCTGCCAGGCGGTGAATGTCGCTGGCAGGCAGTCATTTGGAATTATGGCAGGCCATGAATATTATGCAGGCTGGATAGGCTCGCGTGACCGTGTTCAAATTTTGAATAATATAGTTTCAGGCTGTTCAGACGGCATCAATGTTTTCAACCCTGAAGCTGGCGCGGTCAACACCGTCTTTTCAAATGCGCTCATCGATGGGAATATCGTTGTGCTGGGCGGGAGATATGCAATTCATATCTCTTCGGGTGTGGTCACTTCAAATGCCAGGATCAGCAATAACAAAACCTATATTCTGCCAACTGGAAAACTTGCAGGTGTTGTGCTCTCGAACAATACGATTTATGCAGGCCCCGTGGTAACGCCGCCAACGTCCACACCAGGCGCGGCATCCACTGCAACAAGAACCGCTGCACCAGTGACCGCAACCAGAACAGCAGTTCCCAGCATCACTCCCACACGCACACCCAGCACGGTCCCAGTGACAGGAACGCCTCCAATCCTTTTATGGGAATGCACCGTCTCTCCGAATCAAATAAATTGCAAAATTCATCAACCATAAAAGAAAAAGCCCGTCACACGACGGGCTTTTTCTTAGGGCGTCCACTATTTTGAATAACGCCCTCGAAGGATATACTGTGTCTATAAATAGGTGCCCCCACGGAGACAGGTAATATAGACACAGTATTATCTATGGTCTTTTTTTTTACTGGTGTGGGGGAGTGATAGATGTTGATGATGCCTACAATGGTTTTATCCATGCGGTCCACTTGGATTTCGGCGATGATGCCGAGAAGTATTTGGCGAATATAAAGCGGATCTTCGCTGCATAGGCTGTTTTGGATTTGGTGGGCGGCGGTGCGGGCTTGCTCTATGGTGGGGATGGTGACTGGCGCGGTGAATTGTGCTTTGACGTTGTTTATTTTGAGCAGTAAGCCGGTCTCTTCCTCTTCGAGGGCAGTGAGACGTTTGCTGAGGGCGTTGGAGATGCCGTGGCTTGAGATGGCGTTGGCAGTGTTAGTCACTGCTTTTCGGACAGTAGCAAGCTGAGAGTTGTATGAGGCGAGTTGTATCTTTATCCGTGCTTCTGAATCACTTTTTGATTCTTTGAAGCGGGTGAGCATGTCGATCAAGTTTTGGGGGTTGTCAAAGAATTTGTGAATTTCAGCGAGCACCATTTTTTCAACCACTTTGGCAGGGACGGGTTTGATGGCGCAAGTCTTTTTTATTTTTGCAGATGTGCAGAGATAGCGGCGATAATCTTCACCGTATGGCTGCGGGGAGGATAGCCCATTCATTACCGCTCCGCATCTGGCGCAATGCAGCATTCCTGAAAGCAGGTAGGGGCTGGCTTTGCGGCGTGGGTGGTCGCTCTCGCTGTTGAGATGCCTACGTTGGGCAGTGGCTTCCATGATCTTTTGCACTTTTTCAAACAGCTTGCGCGGAATGGCGGGGGAGCAGTATTTTTCAAAAATCATGTCACCATATTTGAACGTGCCAATGTAGATCGGATTTTTGAAAAAGGTGACGTATGAATTGATGGAGCCATATAGCCGCGTCTCTTCGTGAATTTGGGAGAGGCTGCGGCCTTCTGATTTCATTTTGAATGCGGTGTTGATTCTGTGCTTAAATGCGGGATCTGGTTCCCAGCGGTGGGCGGTGTGTTCAATGCCATCTTCGCTGACAACTTTGATTGGCTTTTTTTTCATTCCCACTGGCGGCGTGCCTGGTGCAGCTCCCTGCTTGACAATGGAGCGCAAGCCGCGCCATGCTCCCATTGATGCTTCTTTTGCTTTTTGCTCATTGGCGGCATCGATCATGCTTTCAATGACGGGAGCAAAGGGACCATCTGGAATTTGGTCTGTGAGGGAGTGAATGACAATGCCGCGTGAGCGCAGCGTGCCCTTGAGGAATTGTGCCTGGTGTGGACCTCCGCGAGAGAAGCGGGCATGATTCCAGATGAGCAGTCCATTAGGGCGCAGGGACTTTGTGCTTGAGAGCGACATCATGTAATCAAGCTCGTTGCGGTTTGCATTAGTGCCTGTTTTATGCACATCTTCAAAAGGGGCATGGATAAGCACAAGCCCATATTTATTGCAGTATTCAAATATTTCGTTGCGTTGTTGTTGGACAGAGCGGTCTTGTGTTGGCCCGCCTGAATCACGAAGGTATGCCCAAACGGTGGAGCCTGGTGGGAGGGTTGTTGGAGGTGGTTCGAGCCTGAGATTATTTTTCATGGCAAACTTTCGCAGGCATTGCCATCATTATTTTCATCGAGCTTGTGAATATCTCCCATGCCTTGAGAAGCGCAATAGCTATAACAGGCTTGTGCTTCTGCATGGCTTGAAAAATCTTTACAGTTCAGCGTATCGCCAGAACAGGCACAAGCACCGCCAGAATTATTTCCAGATGGAATAATGATGGCTTGTATTGAGAGAACAAGCGGCGTATTGGTTGGGAAAGGCGTCCATGTGGGTGCAAGTGTGACGGGCGGCATGTAAGTTGCAGTGAAATAGCTGAATGGCGTGGATGTGAAAGGCTCTGCAATTCGTGTTTGAGTTTGCGCCGCGCTTGAAGTATTGGCAATAATAATGGCGGGATCAAGAATTGTTACTGCGGTGGGAGTGCTTGTGCTGGTTCCATCTGTTGAAGGGAAAAATACCAACCCGATGACACACACGCAAATTACACAGATCAAAACGAGGCTGATAATAAAAGCAATGCTGGAAGCAAAAACATTATTGCCTTTTGTAGAGGCTCCTGCTCCTATTGATGGCGTAAAAGATAACCCCGAACCTGGTATGCCCACAGTTGGACGAATGCCACGCTTGCCAATGTTCAATGTTCCCCCAGCTTTTCCAATAGACGTGCTAATTCCGCCCTTGCTCAAGTTCAATCGTAATCCTTTGCCGAGTTTGAATATCTTCCGAAATCGGAATGGCATTATTTCACCCAATGGGCCGGATAAACTTTATAAGTTATCCAACGTGAATAAAAATATTTTATGTGATTGACGATCTGGGGAAGTGTAGGGGCTGAGTGCCAGAGGATCAAAACGGTAAAACGCAATTGCTGAATGGGGGAGAGGTATTTCCAATCCCGCTCAATCGATGCTTTTCTTTCCTCGCTTATGTGTTTGTTGATTCCGTTCAATACTTGTCTTCGCTTCATACTTTGCAGCCTCCTCTGCGATCATGCGCGAAATCTCTTCTTGCTTTTTTTCTGGCATAAATTCCCAATTCTTTGTGACAGTTTGCAAATAGGGATTGGGGCGTGGAAGTCCAAGCGCATCATAAACTTCATCGCCAAATATTTCAGCTAGTAATTTTATGTTTTCAGTACCAGGTCTTTTTTTGCCACTCATCCACATGGAAAGAATTGGTTGGCTAACGCCAATATAAGCAGCAAATTGAACGATTGTTTTTCTCCCCATTTCTTTCAATTGCCATTCAAGATATTTCTTGTCAAGAAACTCAGGGAAGGTCATTTTCAGCATTATATCATCCATGTTTCACCCTTGACACAAATTATAACTAGGGTTATAAATCGTTGCATACAGTAAACAATAACCTGATTTATAGAATGGATACTCAATAATGGAAACAAGCATAGTCACCAAAACACATCGAGAACAGCAAGGGCTTACTGTGAGGGAATTTTCAGATGCCATCAACGCCAAGCTGATCAATACCGGCATGTCTTCAAGTTTGGTCTCTCGAATTGAGAACGGTCACTATGAACCACCTCTCAGTTTGCTTTTTGAATGTTTGGCAACATATCAAGGCACATGGATTTATTTGTGGGCAATTGAAAGCATTTGTGCCATGTATCCCGATCTGGTTGAAAGCAGCATCATCCAATTCAAACTACCAGTAGCCCAATAGATATGAATGGAGTGGAAAGCCGAGTTCACGGTTGTATTTGTGCCCCTTCCTCCCGAAAAAGAAGCCGCATTCTGGGCATCGATGGATTATTTCGCAAGTGTCATCTTCAAAGAGTTGACCGCTCCCAGGGCGGAGTTGGAAGCGGTCAAGGACGAATAAAGAAGCAAGCGGCGCTTCATGCAATAACTATACAGCCGAAACCAAAAACTGTCAGAACTTGGAGCTAGTTATGAAAGCAAAAATCTACTTCGCAATGGTCGTGATAGGGGTGATTTTGCTGGCGTTGATTGGAGTGCTATGGAAATAAAAGTTCTTCTCACTTGCATTATTGCCCTGCTCGTTCTTTTTGGAGCGGCTGGCCTGATCCGCGAATACATAAACATGAAACGCATCTCTGACGGTCACGAAGAACGGATCGCAAAATTGGAAGCGGCAAACCGCAAACGGATGCCATACGAAGCCTTTGAACGCATCCTCGATGCCCGCGCCGCCATCAACAAAGAAAAAGAAGAATTTCAGTTTTTCATCTCCCTTATGGAGAACGCCGAAGCCCATTTGGAGCAAGCCATGTCCGCAGGAACAAAGCGCGAAGAAAAATAGTGAATCACGAGGATTTAGCCTCGTTGTTCGGAAGGCGCGGTGATGACCGTGGAGGTCGTTTATAGGTAAAAGGTTCGAGTCCTGGCCGCGCCAATCAGGGAGCCTGTCCCTCCCTGTGGTTACTCCTCCTTGTTTGATGGTGTGCGTCTCAATCTGCTGATGGCAGGTTGGGATGCACACCAGGAGGAACGAAAAAATGATCAGCAGTCAAATCTAATGGAGATGATTATGAGCGAAACAACAAATGCAAGAGGAGCACATCGTGCTCCAACGGAAGAATGCCCCACCTGCCATCAAACATTCATCTTAGGGGTAACAGGTACGGTAGAAGGTTGCGACAACTGCACCCACACCACACGCGCCATCAATGGCTTTGTCATCAACGAGGAGAGCGACGATGAACGAAAGGCGTAGAACAGTCACCGCTCCACAAAAAGAAGACCTCAACCGCAAACGCCTGCTTGAACTGCGCTCCGAAGAAAAGCAGCTTGAAGCGGTTGTCCAAAGCAATAAACCCCTTGTGGATGGAGCTATCGATTACAGCCAATATGATGCCGCTATGAATAGCCTTCGTGTGGTCCGCGCAGAAATGGCAGTTTTAGCGAGGTCATCATGGAAATGATCTTGAACATATCCTTCATTCTCTGCATTGCTGCGTTTTGCTTTTTATGGGATGAGGTTTGGAAGGGAGATCACAGATGAAAGAAGGAATTGTGCTTAATGTGATCGTTGCCCCCGATGTCAACGCACCAACATTGAAATCCATTATCGAAGGCATTTACCGCAGTCATCTGGCAGTTCGCACTGTGCATATCTCAGACGATGAACTATCTACCTGCCTATCCTGCCACAAACAATTTCCGATTCCATCTGATGCGATTCTCCGAAGCGTTGGCAATTGGCGCGGTCTGTTCTGCTCAGAGAAATGCAAAAAGGCAGGCATCAAATGAGAAACCTTACCGCATTTGAATGGGTCGCAATAATTTCAATGGTCACATTGATCGTGCTGATGTTGCTGCGCCCTGGCGTATCGTTTGAACAGCTTGCCTTGTACATAGGCTCAGGCTTGCTTTTTGAAATAGCTCCCACAATCGTATTCGGCTTTCTCATCACCTGCACCCACTTCATCATCTTCAAAGACCCCATCATTATGCACAACTACGCAGCCAACTCTTCTGAAATGCTCATGTTTGAATGGATATTGAACGGCATCTTTTCCTCAATTGCCTTATTCATCTCATGGCTGTTTTTGGGAAAGTTCGCAGGTATTGGCTTTATCTCAGCCGTATCCCTTGGCTATTACACCTATTGGCTATCGTTTCAGTAATCCCTCACAGTCAACGAGCGGAGCGGACTGCTGAACCCGCTCGAAATGGAACTGACGCCCAGGCTGACAATCTATGCGTCTTGTAACGTTTCTTTGAATAATTTTTAGGCAGTCCATTTTTGAAAACAAAAGGATGAGTAATGAAACCAGTAATTTGTTTCGCCTGCCAGCAAGATATATCCACTCATGCACGATGGTTCTTTCACGCCAAAAAGATTTACTGCCAAAAGCACGCCCCTAAAGGCTCCAAAGTCTTCGCCACGGTAGGCGCGTGATGAACAGCGCAGCAGTAATCATTATTCTAGTTGCCGTCCTATTGATTGTCAGTCTTGTCATTTTTGCATAAACCCATTAAGGAGAAGTAACCGATGAACTGGCTCATTGAATTTCGCCAATACCTTGTTGAACAAGACCGTGGTGATAACACGGTCAAAGCCTATTGCCGCGATCTCGATCTCTACGCACGTTGGTTTGAGCAAGCAAATGGGCAGGAATTTCAACCGTCCCTGCTCAATGCGCCTGACCTCCGCGAATACCGCAGACATTTGCTTGAAGATCAAAAAGCCTCTGGCCCTACATGGAACCGCAAACGTGCCAGCATCAAAGGCTTTGCAGTATGGGCATTACTCAACGGTCATCTTCGCAGTGATCCATTGATTGGCGTTAATCCAGTGGCTGTGGAAGATCCACTTCCCAAAGCATTCGCGCCAGAAGAATATCGCCGCATCCGCCGCCAGCTAGACATCATGGTCAATGCACCACGCACAGACGGCTGGCGCATACAAGCTATCCGCGACCGCGCAGCTCTCGCGCTTATGTTCTATTGCGGAGTCCGCTCTGGTGAAGTTGTGAAGCTTGACGTCTCTGACCTACTACTGCGAGATAAGAGTGGCGAGTTGAAAATTCGTCAAGGCAAGGGGCGCAAAGATGCCACGGTCAAGGTCAACGAAGAGGCACGTTTTGCTTTGCGTGAATGGATCTCCATTCATCCAGGCACAACAGGCTTATTCCCTGGCAAGGGCACAGAGCGTATCAGCCAGCGCCAGATCGAGCGTAGGTTCAAAGCTATTTGTCTCTTGGCTGGCGTGCAAGGGCATCCACACCAGGCACGACATTGGATGATAGATCACGCCATCAATGACCTCAAACTCCCGCTTCCTACGGTCCAGAAGATGGCACGTCACAAGCGCGGAGAAACAACGTTGGGGTATGCCCGCGCCACAGATGCTCAGGTCGCTGCGGCAGTTGAGATGTTATAGGCGGTGGTGTGGTGCGCGGCTTCAGTATTCTAAGCAGTAGTAGCAAGACTCGTATTCTTCGCTTTTTGCCCCTCCCTGTGAGGGGCTGGGGAAAATGCGTGGGGTTGGATTATGTGTCGCATAACGTTGTTATCCGACATAAAGCAGGTGAGTGTGTAGGTGTGCTCACCATTTTAGCGGTCAACATCGGCATGTTTTTCTGTCGCATAACACGGACGATGGAGGGGGGGAGGGGTCTTCGGGGATTTGCGGCGAGTTTGTAGGGGGCGGCGTGGCGGATCGCGCTGAATTATCACAAAATTTCTGAGAAAAGGGCTTGTGTGTCATGAACAATAAAGCGGCGTTTTTAGGACGGAACCAATGACAATTATTGAGGAAATCAAGCGGCGAGTGCGGATCGAGGATGAGGTGTCTGCCGATGTGAAGCTGAAGAAAAGCGGCTCATCTTACACTGGATTCTGCCCGTTCCATGAGAATAAGCATACGCCTGCTTTTGTGGTGTATCCGAATGATGGGCATGATGGGCGTTGGAAGTGCTTTGGAGATTGCAATGAGAGCGGGGATGTGATCGCGTATGTGATGAAGAAGAACCCTGGATGGGATGTGAAAGAGGCCATCCGTTATTTTGGTGAGAAGTACGGCATTGATGTGAAAGAGGCGAAGACCGACCTTGCGGGGCGGGTTGCGCTGGCTTCTGCTGCTGATGTACGGCGTGTGGCGATGGGCGTTTTTCGGAAGTGGCTGGTTGGAGATGTGGACCGCAAGACGAAGGAAGTTTTGCGCGAGGGTGATAAGGGCGCGATGGCGTATGCGCTGGACCGTGGTTGGACGGTTGAGACGATGAAGTTTGAGGGGGTTGGGTTCAGCGGTAATGCTACTGCTGCTGAGTTCAAAGAAATGCGCTCTGAATTTGCGATGTATGGCATTGACATGCTTTGCCCTGCTGCTGTTTTGATTTTAGGCTTTGACGGCAATGTTGCTGAGTGGGCTGAAAAGTATGGCGTGGATGCAAACGGGCTGGGGGAGAGCCGCATTTATGGAATTATGGAAACTCCGGCTCTTGTTTTTGGGCACAAATTTGAAGGGCAAATTGAATATATCAGTTCGAGATACCTGCCTGAGTTTGAAGAGAAGCGGGGGCGCAAGTCCCATAATCCGGCTACTGCTTTGGCCGGATCAAAACGGGCATATCGCAATTCTTTGTATCGCCATCGTCATGCGCCTGAACAGGAAAAGGGTGCGCTGCTATATGTGGTTGAGGGGCAGGGTGATTCTGTTACTAATCGCCAGTTTGGTGTGCCTGGTGTGGCGTTGTGCGGGGCTTCGTGGAATATGCTGGTTGAGAGTGGCGAGGTTGCGGACTGGCTGAATGATTATGAAGAGATCATTTATGTGAAGGACGCGGACACGGCTGGGGAAAAGGTTGTGGCGGGAAAAGAACATAAGTTCGAGTTGTCTTCGGCGCTGGGTTCGATGCTTTGGGTGGGGAGCACGCCGAAGGAAGCGTGGACGCGGCCTGATGGGAAGTTGAAGGCGATCAAGGACATCAACGATATTGCGCAGTTTTTGAAGGATACGAATGCTGAAAAGGAAAAGGGGTACGAACTTTTCAATTCGATCTCGATGAAGGCAGAGCGGATCGTGGTGCTTGCGGCAAAGTATGCGGGCACTCTGGCGGGCCATGCGCGAGAGCAGATGGTTGAGAAGGTGGTGAAGCCGCTGATCATGAGCATCCCTGAAGTGCAGCGGGTGACGTTGACGCGCGATCTGGCGATGGCTTTATACCCGAATGGGACAAAGGCTGAGGCTACTACTGCTTTCAATAAGTGGCTGAAGGCTCAACAAAAAGCGGCGGCTGAGGCTGACGAAAGCGAAGATGGTTTGCCCGAAGTTGAGACATATGGAGGGTGGTTTCAGAGCCGCGAGAATAAAGATAGTGGTTGGTTGGTTGAATTGTTTTATGACCGTGAAGCGCAAAAGCTGCGTTTGGCGTGGGCGCACATTAAGAGCCTGAAAAATAATGAGCGTGAGATCGGGTGGGGGAAGACGTTGACCATTGATAACAAGATATTAGTGGCACCTGCTTATGACCCTACTATTCAGGAAGAGATCGAGTTCCATTCATCTGCGATCAAGTTTCCTTCGCGGGTGGGTGAGAAGCGCACCACGGCTGAGATCATTCGGATGGATGCTGAGTTTTATAAGAAGTTCTTTTATGCGGAGGATAAGAGCGTTTTCAAATTCAGCGCGGTTTGGTCGATCAATACCTGGGTGTATGACAGTTTTGACACGATCAATATGCTCCGCTGTTTGGGACCTGCGGGAAGCGGGAAATCTGATTTGATGTATTTGGTTGGTTTGACCTCCTACCGATTTGCAGTGACGGCGGCTACTACTACTGCAAAGAGCCATGAAGGGCTTGCGAAACTTTACCATGCCACGGACATGATCGATGAATACGACTCTGCTTTGCAGAGGGATGATGGGACGCTGGCTGGATATATGAAGGCACGTCCGATGCGGCGCATGGCGCATTCATTCAAGATGATGGAGATGATGACCGCCAACGGGAAAACATTCGTGCCAGCGAACACGCCGATCTATGGTCCTACGATGGCAACTGGGTATAAGCCTACAAAGGACAAGGGTTTGGAAAGCCGCTTTATGACTTTTCACTTGACGAAGGCGGATATGTTGACGCTGGACAAAGATGGATATGAGCCAGGGTATTACCCGCCTGAGTTGGAGGAAGAGGCTGAGGAGATTCGGAATATTTGTTTGCGCTGGCGTTTGGAAACTTGGATGCCGCGTATCGATCTGACTGAGGCAGAACGGGCAGAGCATAAATTGAATGATGTACTGGTTGACCCGCGCACGAATCAATTATTCCGCGCCGCAAAGGTGATGGCGATCAAGCAGGGTGATATGGATCTGTTCCATGACCTCTTCACGATTGCGCGGGCGAATTACGAAGATCAGTTGATCGAGTTATCGGGTTCATTTGAGGCGATGGTTTTACGCGCTGTTTTAGCTGCTGATATTGCCAAGGATCTGGAAGAAAACATCACGCCGAAAGCCAGCCCGATCTATGCTCAGAAGGTTGCCGGATATAAGGAGTTGGTGAAGGTTGGCAAAGTTGGAAAATATGGGGTGGTGCGTTACATCCTTTACAAAGACCTGGCGAAGATTTTGAACGAGCTTTTTGACCTTGAGAACATTGACGAGAGCGAAGAGGAAAAGAAGCGGCGCAAAAAGACTCAAAGCCAAACGGCTGGCAAGGTGTGCCATGAGGCTTTTCGGTTGCCAGTGGACAGGCGCGGGGATGGGTTCGTTGTCATTCTGGATAAGGAACGCCTTGATCTAGCGCGGATGCGATTGGGGCTTGACCTTGAAAATGACTATAACCCGAAATATATGGGCGATGAGGATGAGGAAAAGACAGAGGAAAAGCCAGCCGAGCCGGTGCAGACCCAGATGGAGGATTATGTGCCTTCTGCGGACGCAAAATGGATGGATGCCCATGATGAGGATATGGAATGGACGGATTAATGAACCTTATGAACCTTATGAAGCTGAAAAGGGGGGTGGAGGGTACTTCTAAAAAAATATGCGTGAATTTTTCCAAAAACCGGTGCTTCACCCTGTTTTTGGCTTCACAAAGGTTCATAAGGTTCATTAAATGTGATTTTTTACCGGCGTGCCATGTATTTGAAGTTTTTCAATCCTTGTTTTATGAACCTTATGAATGTTTATGAAGTGAAGGTAATTTAAGCGATTTTTTGAAAAACTCGCCCGTACTTTGGTGAGATTTATGAAGTGATTATGAAGTGAATTGCACATTTACTTCATAAAAAAGTGAGATCGGAGGCGTTATGGATAATTTGGTTCTGACCCCTACTGCCCAGCAGACTGGACAGGAACTCTTGAGATGGTGTGTGTATGCAGGTCCGCACCCGAATGATTCCGGCTGGTTGATGATTTTCCGTTTTGCAAACGGTTTGCAGGCTACTGTGGCCTATGGACCTTATAGCAACGGGATTTCGGTTGGGGTGATGGATGGTGACTCTGTTCTGAAGGTGTGGGATTGGCTGGATGGCAGCGAGGTAGTGGAACGTTTGTTCGATGTAAGAACCGGTGGTGCAGCTTTGCGGGATGGTGTGCAATGAAATGGATTCCTCTTTCGGTGTTTGCGGCAGTATTTGGCGGGCTGGCTTGGTTTTGCTCGAATATGAAATGGCAGATCCCTGCGACGGTGATCGCATCCATTGCAGTGGTGCTGGCTTTGAGCGCGGTTGGTGAATATGCAGTGAAGTACCTTGATGACCTAGCTACGATTTTCGAGCGCAGGCAGAGGGCAAGAAATACAAGCGCGGTGGTGATGATCGCTGAGGCGATTCGAGCGCAGCACCCCGAAAACGCGAAACTGTTGAACCGCTTTACGGCTCGCGCTGTTTGGGATGTGAAGATCGATATGGAAACGCGGGAGCGAGATGTGATGCTGCGGGGTACGAACATCCATTTGGGATTTGTTGAATTTGTGCTCAACAATTCACGAAATGGACAGTTGTATCCGCGTAATCGATTTGCTGAAGGTTCTTTTGAGTGGGATGCCTATAAGCAGGTAACGGATCGAGCGCAGCATAATGAGTTTGAGTTATGGTTGTCTTCGCGGTTGATCGTGGCGCGTGAGTTTGATAAGGCACCTGCAGTTTTTCTTCCTCCCTGGACGCCGGAGCTAGTGAAAGAGGTGATGGGGATCGTTGATCAGATTGAGTTCTATACGCCGAGGCAAAAAGTTGTGGCGAAGGAAATGCCAGCGGAAAAAATGCCTGTGAACAGCAATCAGATGCAAGTGAGAGATGAGCGCGAGAGTCTGCTGAGTGATGAGGATTTTGCAAAAATAAAAGCGTTGGAAGTCAGTCATGAGAAAAAGAACAAAATGACTGTTGATGAATATTTGAAATCAAAATAATAAATCAAAAGGAGTGTGTGGAATGGCTACAAAACTTGGAATTGATATGGGTATGAGCGGTTTGAAGTTGGTTGGTGCGGCTGGGCAGGTTCAGTTTCTTTCTCAGGCGGCATTGATCGGTAATATGAGCGTTGATGCTCCGAGCCTTGGCCGAAAGAAGAAACGCCCGATGGTGATCCGCAGTGAAAAGAGCGGTGAGTTGTTCGTTGGACAGGGTGCGCACAAGTGGGGGATGCCTTTGGAAAATTTTGACTACTCACGGCTGGCTGGTGTGACGAATGAGATGCGTGCCATCTTCTACGGCGCATTGACCGAATACCAACATAAGTTTGGGAAGTTTGAAGAGCCTGTGGAAGTTGTGCTTGGTTTGCCGATCCAGATGATGACGGGAGCAAATAAAGACGAATACGAGAAGCAAGTGAAGGGTTGGGTTGGAGGCGGCCATACTTGGCAAGCGAATGATGAAGCGCATGAGGTCATTATCAGCCGTGTGGGTTTGATCCCGCAGGCTACTGGTGCAGTGATCGACCATGCTTTGGATATGAATGGGCAGGCGGTTTCTGCTGAGAATAATAGGGCGTTGACTCAGGAATGTGCAACGGTGTGGATTGGGTCGAATACGGTTGAGTTGCAGGTTACGAAGCGCGATGATGATACGAAGCGTTATAACGGCGGCGCTCCGATTGGCGTGAAGTGGCTGCATAACCAGGTGGACCCTGATGGGCTTTGGAAGTTCGGCGAGTTTGATGAGATGCTTCGTGCAAATGATCTGCCTGATGGGATAGATATTCAGCCTTTGTTGGGACCGTGGGCAACTACGATTATTGGCTTTACGAAGGATAAATGGCGCGAGGGCTTTCAGCGTTTTTACCGCGTGTTTGTTGGCGGCGGCGGGAGCCTGTTGTTGAAGGATGAGATGCGTGCTCACTTTCGAGATAAGGTTGTTTTTCCGAGTGATCCGATCTTCAGCATTGCGCGTGGTTTGTATAAGGCAAGTTTGCGAGGTAAGTGATGGCTCCTAAAAAAAATGAAGTCCCTAGTGAGCGCGTGCGGTTGGATGGGTATCAGCAGATGCCGATCACAGATCCACGTGAGCAAAAGTTTTGGGATTGGTACCTTGAAAATAAAGCAAACCGCAGAGCGTTTACGATGGCAAAAGTTTTGATCATTGCGGCGCTGCATGGCGAGATGGGTACCCAGGTGCAGGTTGCAATGCAGAGCGGTGATACCGAGGAAGCTCAGGCGGCGTTGGGTGATCTGCTTGGCGTGTTTATGACTTGATATTAACCGCCAACATTGGAGAAATTCATATTAACCGCCAATATCAAACTCCCCTACTTTGGTATGCGCTGAGGTGTGCGCTGAGGGATGGATGAGTAAATGGGCATCCATCCCTGATAGGGGAGGGGACAGTGGCGATGAGAATTTGTGAAAAAAATAAAGGATGAATGAGGTGTGTGATGCCAGCTTATAACTTCAAGAAACAATTTGTCCCTATGATCATTAGTGGAGAGAAACCGCATACGATCCGCGCAAGGCGCAAGAGACCGACAAAGGTTGGTGATCGGTTGATGCTTTATACGGGTTTGCGAACCAAGAATGCTTTTATGTTTGCCTTCTCTGTTTGTGAAAAGATCGAGCCTGTGATTATTTACCCAACGATTCGGGAAATAATGGTCAACGGTAATTTGCTTTCAGCCAGTAAGACTTTATCTCTAGCGAAGGCCGATGGCTTTGAGACAGTCAGCGATTTCTTTGAGTTTTTCAAAAAAACTTATAAGGAATATGAACTGGATAACTTTGAGATCATTTATTGGAGCCTTGAGGCTTTGACGGTTTGCTATGCGGAGGGGAACAATGCCAGCTAAAACAAAAATCGAATGGGCTGATTACATTTCAAACCCAATTAAGGCGCGGAATGTAGCTAATGGGAAGCAGGGTCATGCGTGTGTGAAAGTTTCTGAGGGCTGCACGCATTGCTGGGCAAGCGGGTTCAATGTGCGGCTGGGGACGGGGTTGCCTTATACCCTGTCAAATATGCAGGCGCGTGTTTCTGAGATGTATCTGGATGAGGCGGAGATGGAGCGCATTCGCAAATTCAAGCCGCGATTGCCGAAAGGCGAATCTACTTATAAAAATGGACGATCAAAGCCTGTTGTATTTCCTTGCGATATGACCGATCTGTTTGGGTCGTGGGTGAGCAATGAATGGCTGGACCGCATTTTTCAGGCGATGTGGATGTGCCAGGATGTAGATTGGTTTGTACTGACGAAGCGGACTGCGCGGATGGTTGAGTATTTGTCTGCAAAGTTTGGCGCGGGGAAGAAGCCTTTGAATAATATCTATTTGGGCTGCACGGTGGAGAACCAGAAACGAGCCGATCAGCGCAGAGATGATATGCAGATGTTGAGCAATATGGGCTGGAAAACGTTTGTGAGTTTTGAGCCTGCATTGGAGTGCGTGAATTGGGCTGGCTGGCATTTTTTGAGCGGTTTGATCTGCGGTGGTGAGAGCGGCGCTAATGCAAGACCAATGTCACCTGAAGCGGCGTTTGTGGCTCAATTGTTTTGTGAACATCGTGATGTAGCGTTCTTCTTCAAGCAGTGGGGGGAGTGGATGCCTATTGTTGAGTTGTACGATGAGGATGCTGTTGATAAAGCTTTGGAGTGTTCCAATTATTGGATGGCGCAGGTTGAGCCGAATGGCGCGATTCCTGTGATGGTTGCGCCTGATGGGAAGCAGGGCGGTTGGCATGAATACCAGCCTTGCCCAGGTACGTGGATTATGGCGAAAGTTGGAAAGAAGAAGGCGGGGAGATTGTTGGGTGAGCGTGAGTGGAGTGAGATGCCATGAACGATGATGTGATTGTCTTCAATGACTTGAACCGATATACGGGAATGCGGGCGTTGCTAGTGAAGCGTGCTGATGAGCCTGTGGATGTTTCCAAGTGGATGGAGATCGTCCCTGATGAGATGCGCGTGAGCGTAGTGTGGGATCAATATCAGATTGAGGAAGATGCCCATATTTGGCATCACCTGCGAATGGATTGGATGACACGTGAATTTATTTCGTTTGAGGCGCAGGATAGCCGCCTCCAATCTATTGAGGGATGGAAGCAGAGAGTCAATTTCAAGGGCGGCACAGATATTCCCGCAGTGGCTTGGATGTTGGAGGCTGGAGACCGAATCGGCGGAGCGATCCGATCTGCGGCGGAGTTATATTGGGGCACGATCTCTGTTTATCCGAAATTGTGCCTGGTGCGCAACCTGCCAGAAGACGCACCAAAAGAAATAGTGATCGATCCGTCTTCTGGCAGTGCGTTGAAAATCATCCAGGCAGACTGGATGTGGCGCAAAATGATAGTGGTTTTATAAACGGAGGCACGATGAAGAAAAAAGCGGAGCTGTTACGTTGTAAAAAGAATCATATTGTTGGTGAAGTGCGATGGAACGGTCAGCGCGTTCCACAGGTGATGGTGTATCGCCATGCCATTTGTGAGGGAGAGTCTGCGCCTCATAACCCGCTGGGGCCTGTTACGGGCCAAATGAATATCCCCTGTTCTATTTGCGGCGAAACCCGCTTTTGGGGAATTAGCATCCCTGCGGCAATCTATCTTGTTGAAAATATGCCAGGGAAAATGGTTTTCGATTTTTGGCAGGAATTATTGAGACGTGCCAAGGTTGAGAAGCCAAACGTTGAGGTGAGCGATGAGCCAGTTTCTTGATGCGCTGCGGGACAAAATCCGCGTGAAGCATTATTCTTTGAAGACCGAAAAGACCTATCTTGAATGGGCTGAGAAATATATTCGGTTTCATGGGATACGTCACCCTGAGACGATGGGACGCGATGAGGTTGCGGCGTATATCACGCATTTAGCGGTTGATAAGAATTACAGCGGCGCAACACAAGATCAGGCTTTGCACGCCCTGCTTTTTATGTATGAGCATGTGGTTGGTAAGAAGTTAGAGCATATTGATTTTCTACGCTCCAAAAAGTCAAAGCGGATTCCTGATGTTTTGACGCAGGATGAAGTGAAGAAAATTCTTGGAAGGCTGCGTGGCGTGTATTACATCATTGGGCGTTTGCTTTATGGCAGTGGAATGCGCTTGATGGAGTGTATGCGCTTGCGCGTGAAAGATGTCAATTTTGAAACGCAGACGGTCATTATCCATGACCCGAAAAACAATGAGGATCGTGTGACCGTTTTGCCGTCTTCTGTAATTGAGCCGCTTCGGTCTCACTTGAAGCGGGTTGCCATTCAACATGAAGAAGACTTACGCCTCGGTTTTGGTTCGGTTGAATTGCCCTATGCGCTGGCGAATAAATATAAAACGGCGCAATTCGATCTCGATTGGCAATACGTCTTTCCTGCTGGCGATTATTCTACCGATCCGCGCAGTGGCGTGGTGAGGCGGCATCACCTGTATGAAACCAGCGTGCAAAAGCAGATACGCCGCGCTGCGCGTGAATCTGGAATTACCAAACCTTGCGGCCCTCATATTTTGCGCCATTCCTTTGCCACTCATCTGCTTCAGCAAGGGTACGACATCCGCAAGGTGCAGGAATTGCTAGGTCATAAAGACCTCAAAACCACAATGATCTATACTCATGTGGCAATTGTCGGAGCAGGGATCAAATCCCCTGCTGATATGTTGGATATTAGTGACCCCGTGGGTCTCTAAATATAAGTTAGACCGCCTGAAAGGAGCAAGAAGGTATGTATTGCAAACGAATTAGAACGCGCAGGTGTAGTGCCTGCAAAAAGGTAATCCTAATCGGTGAGTCTTTCGAGAGATGGAGTGTTGGCAAGGCGCGCTTTGTATATTGTGGTTCGTGCGCGCGGCAGGGTGGCGGTCTAACACCGCGTGCACTGGACGCGGCTGATGGTGCGCCCGCCAATCATGTTCCTAACTCGATTATTATCCCCGCTGTTGAGTCTGATACTCAGCCGCGCCAGTAACGCAAGTCCGTTCGGCGTCCCCGTGCAAAATCGGGGTGTGTGCGACACGAAAGACACAGGTGTACAAG
>ERZ869921.276-NODE-276-length-35050-cov-17.695271_pt1 | contig 35050 bp, 38 predicted proteins | sample MGYA00579310_ERZ869921 | MGnify/ENA primary metagenome ERZ869921 (study PRJEB32216, sample SAMN09231816) | wastewater metagenome | place: USA: Maryland | collected 2016-06-21 | study: EMG produced TPA metagenomics assembly of the PRJNA472060 data set (Reclaimed... | reverse complement strand
GGTAAGGAGATCGCCGACTCTCGCTATGTGTGAAGTTTATTTCTGCGTTACCACCTGACCACCCGAGATGCCATCAAAAGCCAAGATCGCGCAGCAGAAGTACGAGCTGGTTTCGCTCGACAGAGTGCAGCCACACCCGCGAAATCCGCGGCGTGGAAGCCTGGATCTCATACATTCGTCGATCGCGAAGAATGATTTCTACGGTGCCATCATCGTTCAGCGGTCAACTGGTAACATTCTGGCTGGTAACCACCGGTACTTGGGCGCGCGCCAGGCCGGGTTGTCGAAGTTACCAGTGATTTGGGTGGACTGCTCCGATGAAGAGGCGCTTCGGATCCTGCTGGTGGACAATCGAGCGTCGGATGTTGCCGGCTACGACAACGCACTCTTGACCAGTTTGCTGTCCGAAATCCAGGATGAAGCCGGCTCACTGGACGGAACTGGCTTCGATGAAGCGACCTTCGACGCGCTACTGGCGGAGGTGACCGCGGAACCGAGCTCCGGCGGCGGCAATACCCCAGCGCAGGGGCGAACGGATGAAGACGCGGCACCGGCTCTGCCAGCCGTACCGAGCACCGTGCTGGGCGACGTTTGGCTTTTGGGGGCGCACAGGCTGGCTTGCGGTAGCGCGCTGGTAGCGGAAGACCTCCAGCGGCTGCTCGGCGCCGACGTTGGCGCGGTAGATCTGGTTTTCACGGACCCGCCGTACAACGTTGACTACTCGGGCTACACCAAAGAAGCTCTCACCATCCAGAACGACAAGATGACGCCGGCGCAATTCCGCGACTTCCTGGCAGCGACGTTCGCCAGCTACCGGAGCATCCTGAAACCCGGCGCTTCAATCTACGTCTGCCACCCGTCGTCATGGCAACGGGAGTTTCAGAACGCGATGGAGGCGGCAGGCCTCGAGGTGCGCTGCCAGATCATCTGGGCAAAGAACACCTTCGCGTGGGGATTCGGCCGCTATAAGTTCCAGCACGAGCCGATGTTCTACGCGCACGTGGCCGGGAAGTCTGATCCGTGGTACGGCGACAAGAGCCAGTCGACGCTCTGGCAGGAGAAGAAGCCGGCGGCAAACCGGTTGCACCCGACTATGAAGCCGGTGGAGCTCGTCGAACGCGCGCTGGTGAATAGCAGCAAGGCCGGCGACCTGGTAGCGGACTTGTTCGGATGTAGCGGTTCGACGCTCATCGCGTGCGAACGGCTAACTCGGCGGGCGCGGCTAATGGAGTTGGATCCGAAGTACTGCGATGTGATCGTGCGGCGTTGGCAGGAGTTTACCGGGAAGTCTGCGATGCACGAAAAAGGCCAGGCGTTTGACGACCTGGCCGAGGAACGAAAGGCTGTGGCGGCGTGATGCTACGCGGTTGGATAAAGGAACTCCAGGATCCCGTGTGCCTCCGCGGACGACGGTATCCAGCTGAAATTGTCGAGAAGCAGATCCCTCCTCTGGCCGGCGGAAAGTGTACCAAGAACGATCTCCGCGCGGCTGATCAACGCCCAGCATTGGAACATCTGGCCGGGAGTGAAGCCTCCGATGTGTCTAACGTGCATGGTCGCTCCTACTGGGCAAGGATCGTCGCTTACGCGACGATCCGGTATGCCCGCTCCTTAGCTTCGTTCTTGAAGGACTCGATCTTGACTCCCGCTTTCGCCGGCAGCGTGCTCATGAACCCGCGAACGGTGTGCGCCTGCCAGCCGGTGGCGGTCATGATCCCGGTCAGTGTCGCGCCATCCTTCGCGCGGAGCATCTCCAGGACTGTGGCTTTCTTGCTGGCACCGTCGCTGGCTGCGGGCGCCTTTGTGGCTTTCGGCTTCGGGTTGGCATCCTTCTTCGACCGCTTGGTCTTCGGCGCGACGTCAGCCGCCTTGGGCGCGCGCTTCGGCTCTGCAGCAGGCAAACCCTCCGCCAGCTTCTGGATGGCGTTCCAGATGCGGGTGGTCGCAGTCTTCCGGTCCGTGAACTTCTTCACCGGCCTCAGATCGCTGAAGGGCGTTACGCCGGCAAAGCTATTCCAGATCGCGGCGAGTGTCGCGCTGGGCCATTCCGTCGCGGCAGCCTCGAGGTCGCTCTGCTCGGCGGCTACAGCCAGGAACGGCTGGTTCGGAACTTCCTTTTCGTCCCGGTATGCGGTGACGTTGTAATCGTTGAGGTCGATCGTAAATACGGCCATTTGCTTATCTCCTTCGCGACACCATTCATCGCTCTGAAGCCGTAGCTGATCAAGTCAATTCGCAACATCGGATGCGTTTTCTTTTCGAGGTAGAGCAGTAGTGGCGGCTGTCACGCCAATTAGCGTCCGGGAATACGCCCGTCGCCGCGGTGTATCCCACGTCACAGTACTGAACCGGATCAAAAGCGGCAAGATTCCGACAACATCCGACGGAAAAATTGATCCGCGCGCCGCGGACGCCGCATGGAAGAAGAATCATGATCCCGATCGGCAGTTGCGCAAGGATGTTGCTCCGAATTCGGGCCACATCGCGGCAGAATCAATGTCGCCCGGGCCGGCGGCGGCCGGTACCGAGCCGATTTCTGAACTCCGGGAGTACCGGACAAAGCGAGAGCTGATCCGTCTGCAGAAGGAGACGCTCGATTTGGGTCTCCTGAAAAAACGTCTGATCGATTCCGACGAGGTGGCGGCGGCATGGTCCGGAATGATCACCCGGGCAAAGAACATGCTGTTAGCGATTCCGGACGAGCTGGGCGACATCCTGGCTTCTGAATACAACCCAATTCGCTGCCGGGAACTCCTCAGGGGAAAGATTGAGAAGGCGCTCGTTAACCTGGCGGAGAATCCAAGTGGCGCATGACCCGGGCTTCCGAGCTACTGAGGCAAGTTGCTCAAGTTTGGGCACCGCCGCCAAAGGAAAGACTTTCCGAGTGGGCTGAGAAAAACTTTGTGTTGTCGCCCGAGTATTCGGCGGCGACAGGCCCTCTGATCCTGTTCCCGTACCAGCGCGAACCGCTTGACTGCTTCACCGACCCTTACGTCCGCGAAATCGTAATCATGTCCGCCACGCAAATGCTCAAGACGTTGGTGCTTCAGTGCATCATAGCCTACCTCATAGCGCGCGACCCGGCGCCTACTCTGCTGGCCCAGCCGACGACAGAGGACGCGGACTCCTTCTCAAAAGAGCGTATAGCGCCGATGCTTCGGGACATTCCCTGTCTTCAGGGGAAGGTCGAAACCACAAAGGGGTCAGGAAGCACGAGCACGCTTCGCCACAAGGCCTACCCGGGTGGCTTTCTTTCCCTCATTGGTGCGCAGACTCCTGGTAATTTCTCTCGCCGCTCGGTGAGAGTGTTTTTGGCCGATGAACGCGACAAATGGAAGAAAAAAGTGGGGAAAGAGGGCGATGGTTTCAGCCTCGGCGTTAAGCGCGGTGCCACCTTCCGCAGTCGGTTCAAGGTGGTGCAAGTTTGCAGCCCGACGGTAAAGGGCAACTCCCAGATTGGCGCTGCCTATGAAGCCAGCGACCAGCGAAAGCCCTGGGTGCCCTGCTACAAGTGCGGCCACCGGCAAGTGCTCACATGGGAGCAAGTACGGTGGGAAGCTGCCGACCCGCGCGGAACCGCACACTACCTTTGCGAGAACACGGAGTGCGGCGCGCACTGGAATGACGCGCAGCGCTGGGACGCCTGTGGGCGACTCGAGTGGCGAGCAGGAAAACCATTCCGCGGCGTTGCCGGTTTCTGGATTTCGGAGCTCTACTCGCCATGGAAAACGCTCGGCGACATCGTCGAAGACTTCCTGCTGAAGAAGGACGACAACTCCGAACTCCAGACCTTCGTAAATACCACGCTCGCCGAACTCTGGGTTGAGCCTGGCGAAGAGCCGGCCAACTGGGAAACCCTGAAAGGCCGGCGGGAAGAGTACCGCCGCGGCGAGGCTCCGGAGGGCGTTCTGTTCGTGACTGCCGGCGCTGACGTCCAGAAGGACCGCATCGTCGTTGACTTCTGGGGATGGGGGCGTCGGAAGAACCGATGGTTTCTCGATCGCCAGGTCCTCATGGGTGACACCAGCCGCGCCGAGGTTTGGCAACAGTTCGACGTCGCGCGCGCGTCGACGTTCCGTCATTCGAGCGGGTTGGACTTATCCGTAATCCAGGGCGCCATCGACTCGGGTTATGCCACCACGGAAGTTTACGCGTGGGCTCGCGGGAAGCGGGACTGGATAGTCATCAAGGGCACCGACAAAGGTGGTGCGCTCCTCGGTCAGCCACAGGCGGAGGAAGTTCGGCGGGATGGAAAGGCTTATAAGAGCGGCATCCGGGTCTGGCCGTTGCAGGTCTCCATGGCCAAGGATGAGCTCTATTCGCAGTTGCGGCAAGCAGCACCGAAATGCCCTTTGTGTGACGGCAACGGGTGCGCCAATGAATGTCCTCCTAAGATCTATCCGACTGGTTGGGTTCACTTTCCCATTGACGCCGAAGAGGAGTGGTTCCGGGAAATCTGCGCTGAACGGTATGTCACGCGTTACGTGAAGGGCTACAAAAAGGGCGAATGGTTCAAAGAGAGAGAGCGTAACGAAGCTCTCGATTGCGCCAACTACGCGCGCGCCGCGGCAACGCACATGCGAATGGACCAGGCGTCGAACCGCTGGTGGGAAGCGTGGGAGTCGCACATTGGCGCCGAAAGGCCCGCGCCCCCGCAGCCATCCCCGAACGCACCGGCACCAGCAGCCGCGAAACCAGCGCCAGGGGTCTCGATGGCACTCCAGCGCCAAACGGGCAGAGTCATCACACGGTTCTAAGTTATGGCCACTACTCAAGCTGAACTCGACGCCGCTATTGCGGTGCGTAACGCTGGTGCTCTTCGGGTCGCATATGAAGGCCGCACTGTTGACTATGGCAGTGTCGACGAGCTCACGAAGGCCATCAACCTGATGCGCCAGGATCTAGCCGACGCGGCCAACGCGACCACCGCAACGCAGCGGATCCGACAGGTCCAGGTGTTTTCCGACGACGGCTTCTAAACTCCCGTGGGTTACTTCAAAACACTCAGCGACGCGTTGCTGAACCGCAGGACCACGCGCGCAGCGTCGTCGAATCACGATGGCGCCTCTGGCGGCCGGCGGCTGGCAACGTTCACTGGAACGACGACCGGGCCCAACACGCTCGCGATCTCTGACGGGCCGATGCTGGTCGCCCGGGCGACAAAGCTCGTCATGGAGAACCCGTACGCGGCCAACGCCGTGGACGCCTACGTCTCAAATGCGATCGGGAAAACGGGAATCGTTCCCCAGTGGCAGCATCCGAAGAAGGCCGTCCGGAAGAAGCTCACCGAGGCCTGGCGGAAAAGCAGCCCTGAGGTGGACGCCGACGGCCGAACCGACTGGGCCGGAATCCAGTCCCTCATCGCTCGCATGATGATGATTCAGGGTGAGTCGATAGTACGGTTTCGCCCGCGGCTTCTATCTGACAACCTCACGGTCCCGCTGCAGGCTCAGGTGATTGAAGGAGCGCAACTGCCATTCTTTTGGCAGTCCGGCGGCAATGGCAATAACCTCGTTCGGGCCGGCGTCGAATTTGACGCTATCGGACGCCGGGTTGCTTACCACCTTTACAAGCACCATCCCGGAGACGCTCTCATTTACACGGACGCGCTCGATGTTGCCCGGGTGCCGGCCGACCAGATTTTGCACATGTTCCGGCCGACACGCGCCGGCCTGATCCGCGGCATCACATGGTTTTCGTCGATGATCGTCGACCTGTACCAGCTGGACAGCTATGACGATGCGGAGTTGGAACGGAAGCGTCTCAGCACGATGTTCATGGGCGTAGTTCGGGAGATCAACCCCGACCAGCCCTTGAATAACCAGGTGGACACCGCAGGCACCGCAACGGCAGCACCCGGCACCACGTACGGTTCCATACAGCCGGGCACGTTGCTCAAGGCGGACGCCGGCGAACAGATCGACTGGAATGAGCCTCCGGACGTCGGAACGATGTACGAGGCATTCTTCCGGGTACAGCTCCGCAAACTCGCTCTTGGATTCGGCCTGGCGGACTTTCAGTTCTCCGGCGATCCGCAGGGCCTTAACTTCTCGACCGCCCGCACGTTTCTCTTGGAATTCCGCCGCCGCTGCGAACAGTTCCAGTTCCAAGTGATGGCGTTTCAGTTCTGCCAGCCATTTATCAACCGTTGGCTGGACGCCGCCGCGCTTGCGGGTGTGATCGATGCGTCCGATTACGCGAAGAACAAGGCAGACTATCGGGCCATCGAGTGGCGCACAGCGGCATGGAAGTGGGTGGATCCATTGAAGGACATCCAGGCGGAGCGTGAGTCCATTCGAAGCGGCTTCAAATCGCGCTCGCAGTCGGTGTACGAACAGGGACTGGATCCGGAGACGGTTGAAGCTGAAATTGCGGCAGAGAACGAGCGTGCGGACGCCCAAGGCTTCATCTTCGATTGCGACCCGCGCGTAACCGATCTTCGTGGGCAAGCCACCAACGCGCAAGAGACCGGCGACGACGGAGGATCTGATTCTAATGCAAAACCCAAAGATGCAACCTCAGGCAATTAAGCTACTCAGCGCTTTCGGTCCGCGTCCTCTACTCATCGAAACGTCGCGAATGTCGCCGACGTATGTCGAGCCCACGCCGATGGATCCGGAGCCCTCTGACGGGTGCATTGCTGTTATCGACGTATGCGGCATGTTGTCGGAGTCGGCGCGGTCCTTCGAAGAGTACTACGGGTGGGCAACACGCTACTCCACGGTTCTTGCCGGCGTTCAGCAGGCGATCGCCAACCCTGCATGCATGGGAATCCTGATCCGGTTCAACTCCCCGGGCGGCGATACAGATATGGCTTTTGAGGCTGCCGATGAACTGGCGGGACTCATGGGCCAGAAGCCTTGCTATGCCGTCGCCGCTCCGCACTGCTACAGCGCGGCATTCTTGCTTGCATCGCAATGCGACGAGGTTTGGTGTCCGCCGAAGTCCGGTGGCGTTGGATCGGTGGGTGTCTACACGGCGCACATCGACTACAGCGAGCTGCTGGCAAAAGAGGGCATCAAGGTAACCCTGATCAGCGAGGGCGAAGGCAAGACGGACGGCAACCCTTGGGAGCCGCTGAGCGCGTCTGCTCTAGCGGACATCAAGGCATCGGTGGCCAAGTCTTACGGCTACTTTGTCGAGGCTGTGGCCGCCGGCCGTGATATGAAGGCATCCGCCATTCGAAAGATGGGCGCCGCAATTTTTGACGGGCAGGAAGCGATTGACGCCGGTTATGCCGATGCAACCGGGTCGGATCTTCAGTGTCTTTCTGCTCTCGTAGATCTCTGCCGCACGGGCGGCGGTAAAACCTCCAAGGCGGCATCCGCCTTGAGATCACAGAAGGAGGTTCCAGAAATGGGAACCGAAGTGAACGCGGCGGATGCGAGCAAGCCCGCCGTAGATATGGCCGAGGTTATGAAAAAGGCCAAGGCAGATGGATATGCGGAAGCCGCGCTCATCGTGGATATCTGCACCATTGGCCGTAAGCCCGATCTTGCCGCCGGATTCATCTCGGAACGAAAGAGCATCGACGACGTGCGCGTGGCGATGCTGGCAGAGGCGAAAAAGGCTGGGGACGAGGGTGGCGAAATCAATACTGCCATTCTACCGGCCGATGGCGCCCGGTCCGAGGCAAAGCCGGCTAAGAGTCTGGCCGAGAAGATGAAGGAAATGCACAAGGGGGTGAAGTAACCAAATGTCCACGCTCACTGAACTGCGGACACTCTCCGGCTTCGTTGCTTACGAGGAAGCCGACTATAAATACAGCCGGGATTCCGTCACGCTCATCAGCGGCCAGAACCTGGCGATCGGCACCGTGGTCGGGCTGATCACCCTCGCGGGCGCCACCGAAACGCACGCCGGCAACACCGGCAACGGCGCAATGACGCTTGACGGCACGACGCCGGTGCTCGCCAATGCGATCGCTGGCGTTTACACGGTCAAGTGCATCGCCGCGGCGGCCAACTCCGGAACGTTCCACGTGCTCGACCCTGAGGGTCGCATGCTGGGCCAGTACATTGTCGCCGGCGCGGCGTTCGCCAACCAAATCAAGTTCACCATTGCGGACGGCGCGGCCGACTTCGTGGTGGGCGACACGTTCCTGGTAACCGTGGCGGCCGGTTCCGGCAAAGCGACTGCTCTCAATTTCTCCGCCCTCGACGGTTCGCAGTATGCCGCCGGCATACTCATTGAAGCCGTGGACGCGAGCGCGGCCGACAAGAAGACCACCATCATCACTCGCTACGCAATTTTGAAGTCGTCCACTCTCGTGTGGCCGGCCGGTGCAACCACTGCGCAGAAAAACACCGCGATTGCGCAACTCGGAGGCTCCGCTCCGGGCAAGAGCCAGGCACGCGGCGTGATCGTCCGGAGCGATTACTAAGCCGGGTAGTTCACCCCGGAGAAAGAGGAAACTACCATGGGCGGAACAATCATTGATGTTTTCAACTCGAAAGCCTTCGACGCGCTGGAGCTTTCGACCGCGATCAACAACGTACCGAACAAATATGGGATCGTCGGATCCCTTGGACTGTTTCGTGAAGAGGGTATCACGACCCGGTCCGTGTCGGTCGAATTCAACAACCGCACACTGAAGCTGCTCACGTCCAAGCCCGTCGGCTCGCCCGGCGATCTGAACAAGAGCGGCCTGCGCCAACTGAAGAACTTCAACGTGCCGCATTTCCCCTTCGAGGACGTGCTGCTCGCCGAAGACATTCAGAACAAGCGGCAGTTCGGATCCGCCAATCAGCTGGAAGACGCCATGTGGGTGCTCAACAAAAAGCTGACGGAAATGAAGGATTCTCATGATCAGACGCTCGAGTGGATGCGCCTCGGTTGCCTAAAGGGCAGCATCACAGACGGAGCGGGCAACGTGATCCTGGCACCGTATACCGATTTCGGTATCTCTCAGACCTCCATCGGCTTCGCGCTAACGACTTCCAGCACCAACGTGCTCGGAAAGTGCCTGGCTGTGAAGCGCGCGATCGAAGTAGCACTGCTCGGCAGCAGCATGAGCTACGTTCAGTGCCTCTGCGACCCCAACTTCTACGATGCGCTCACTTCGCACGCGAACGTGAAGGCTGCGTTCGCGAACTGGAACGCGCAGCAGAACAACTTCACAGACTATCGGCGAACCGGCTTCACCTTCGGCGGCGTTGTGTTCCGCGAATACAACGGCTCGGTGCCAGACTCCTCCGGATCCAGCACGAAGATGCTGGCCGATGACACGGCATTGTTCTTCCCGATGGGAAGCGATGTGTTCGTGAACTACTTTGCGCCGGCGGACTTTATGGAAACGGTCAACACGGCCGGTATTCCCGTGTACGCCAAACAGGAGCCGATGGACTTCAATCGCGGTCTCAAGATCCACACGCAGAGCAATCCTCTGCCGCTGTGCCTCAAGCCCGCGGTGGTTGTCGCAGGCACCACGGTCTAGCTTTTCCTCCTCCGAATCGTTGGGGCGGGTTTCCGCTCGCCCCACTTTTTTCACAAGGAAAAACACCATGAAGACCAAGCTGCCGGCGTTCCTTACTCTCGCGCTTCTGTTCGCCTTGCCGTCCGTGGCGCAAGGCCCGAACCTGTCCATCCGCACAGCCACGATTCTGAGTGGTGCATCTCTCAGCGCGGCCGTGGCGATCGCAGACGATCCTATCGTCGCCATTCGTATGCCAGCTACCTGGACCGCTGCGGTGCTCACCTTTCAAGCATCCGAGGACGGAACCAACTATGGCGACGTTTACAACCTGAACGGAGACGAAACTACGGCGGCTATCCCTTCTGGCGGCGCGCTGACCAGCAAGTACATAGCGATGTCCCCGTGGGAGTTTGCCGGCGCCAGATACATCAAGATCCGTTCGGGTACCGGCGCCGCGCCAGTGACCCAAGGCGCCGATCGAGTGATCACGTTAATTACCCGGTCGAACCAATGAGCAGCCCGCTCGACGCGCTGGTTTCCGCGATGGACGCAACGCTGATCGTTGCTATGGGTGAGACCGTAACCCACGCGCCGTCAGGTGCTCCATCGTACCAGTTGAAGGGCATCCTTCGAACTGGCATTCAACTGGAATCGTTGGCGCCGGGAACCTACGCCTCCGTGTTCTTTCGTATCTCAGACCTGGCGACGTACCCGCGCGCGAACGATACATTCACAGCCCGAGGGAGCGCTTTCCGGGTGGTCGACGTCAACGCCGATTCGCCGGTGAGTGTGCGCGTCAGCTTGCAACGTTTGGAACCCATCAGTGATTAACCCAGGATCAGTTGTCAGTTCGGTGCTGGCCGGAATTCAGGCCGTTCCCGACCTGGTGCAGGCGATGGCCGGATCGTCGACGCGGATCTACTCCTACTATTCGAAATTTCCGCAGCAGGTAAGCCTTACAAAGGCACTGGCATCAATGCCGCAGCCCGGCATCATGGTCGCCTATCGTGGTTTTGCTCCTCAGCGCCGGCAAGGGAGCAACGCTGAATGCTGGGTGCACTCACTGTCCATCTTCGTTCGGTGCGATGCTACGGCGGACGTTGCCGATCCCGCCGACGCACTCAAGCCGCTTTGGCTACTTCTCGAAGGCGTCCCAGACGGAAGCACTCTACCACTCAAAAACTACGAATTTCACCCAGCGCTAGAACCGATGAACGTGCCGTCCGCCCAGCTCTCGCAGTTGGTGATTGATACGGCTGGAACGGTCATCGAGTACTGGGAACTGTCTTTGAAGCTTGTCCAAAAGGACGATTCATCCTCATAGGAGCGAACATGCACAAAGTATGGCTGAAGTGGCCGCCAACGGGCGAGCTGCAGGAAGTGAGCGACGCGCCGGATGTGCTCGTTCCGCTCATGGTGTTGGGTTGGATTCAGGCGACTGAAGCGGAGATCGCCGCGCATCAGGAGGCCCATTAATGGCTCAATTTAACGAACTACAGATAGGCCTGGGCATCTCCAAGCAGGCTGACATCGCTACGATTTCGGGCGCTTTCCTGAAGGTCAACAACCTTTCGGCTTCGCCGGCGCAGCGCGGTTACGTCACGGAGTCTGACGCTCCTGAAATCGGCAAGGGACACGAGTTTGCGACTCAGATCTTCAAGTCGCACCTGGGTGGCAGTGTTGGCTTCGAGAAATACCTTTCCTCTGAGATCGCCGCTTTTGTACTTGGATTCGGCCTCGGCAACTGCGTAAAGACCGGAACGACCCCGAACTGGATCTACACCATCACGCCTTACGCGCCGGCAACGAATGGGATTGAACTGCCCTATACATCGCTGGTGGAGCAGATCCGACCTGGCGGCTCAGCCGTTTGGGATGTCGCGTATGTGGGCATGATGGTCAAGTCCTGGATGATCAGCATAGCCAGCGGGCCGGGCCGCGCGGCGGCCAAGATCAAGTGGGAAATGATGGGCTCTGGTCTGTATACGGAGCCGAGTGCCGTCAGTCTCTCTACTTCGCCAGCCACCCTCCATGAGCTGCCAGCGTCTTCGCTCACGCTCACCATCAACGGTGTGGACTACGTGACATCGAAGAACATTGTCAGCCTCGATATGGGATGGGATTCCGGTGTTAGGAACACCGGTTACTACCCTGGATCCGGCGCCCAGGACGGCTTCCAGTCGCAGGGTCGCATCGAGTTCGGCGATCGCGTTCCCAGCTTCAGTTTTGTAGCGCGCTATAACAACGGCTCGGCCGAACTCACAAAACTGAAGGCTCTAACCACCGGCACTGCTGTGGCTGTCCTTTCTGCGAGCGCTAACGACATGGCAACCCTCACTTGGCAAAAGCTAGCCTTTGTGGTTGCCGAATTGGGAGACTCCGACGGAATTGTGACTGTGAAGGTCACGACCATTCCGATGTACGACTCCACCAACGGCGTGTTCTCCGCTGTGGTGAAGTGCACCACCAACGGCATCTGCCAGTAGTGTTCACCTTCCGCATCAACGTAACGCGCAACATTGTGGTGCCACAGTTCATCCGGCCGGGCCAGCTACGGATGGTCGGACAAACTGTGGTGATCCCTACGATGGTGGCGCGCATCACACAGGGGCTCGATGTGACTGACTCGCCGGCGCGGTCGCTCTCCGCTCCTTACATCAAGGCGAAGACGCGGCGGGGCCGTTCCGCGATCCCCGATCTGAACTATAGCGGCGACCTTCTCAGGGACTTAGGGGTCCTCAGTTCGCAGGATATGAAGCTGATGATCGGGTTCCACTCCCCGCTCTCGGTAATCAAGGCAATTGCGAACCAGGCGCGGCGCCGACAGATCGGACTTTCGCCAACAGACCAAGCCGTGGTAGCCGCGGCAATCCGTGACATCGTAAGCCAGAATCTGGCCGAATCCCGGCGCACCAACTACCGCGCCGCATAGGGAGTTTATGTTCGACGTTTCCCAACCCTTCAAAATCACCATCGTGTCAGGCGAAAGAAAGACCTGCACGGTCTCCTACCCTAGCGACGTTGATTGGTGCGAACGCAGCCGATCGCGCAAAAGCATTCGGCAAAACATCGGCCGCGGCAAGTCCCGGCCAGTGCCGGTTCTCTCCGATGATCGTGATGCGCGGCTCTTTGAGCGTATTCGCCAGGACACTGATGGTCCGGAGTTTGATGCCGCCGATGCCGCCTCCGTAATCACCAGGCTCGACGATTGTGGAGTGGTGGAGGTTGCCCGCGAGCAGGGGCTATTCCGGCTAACGCTCGAACTGGGTTTCAGGGACCGCGCCACGAAAGAGACAATCAAGACCGTTCATAAGCTGCGCTGCCCCTCCAAGCGCGAGCAGCTTGACCACCAGCGGCAAAGCGTCGACGTTGTGGACGGCGGCCGAATGCGTGAAATTCGCGTGGCACTCGAACCGTCCGGCACACTTTACGACAAGCTCGTACAGTCAAACGAGGGGTACAATGGCGCCGTTCCGATCAACCACAAGTTTGCAGTCGTGTACGAGCTTCTCCAGGAGATTGATCACTTGGAGGACGACGACGACCCGGAAGCCTAGAGCCGGGATTTCCTGAGAATCCCGGCATTCGCCTTTTGATCCGTAAGGCGCTGCAGCGCGATAAGCTTTGCCCGACCGACTGTCCCGCCTCGCTTTGGAGGCAGTGTAGGGAGTGCTTTACCGACTATCCAGCGTCGGCTGATATTTGTCCCAACTGCGGAACTTGGAAATGCATCCAGGTCCGCTGTCCAGACTGCCCAAAACACTGGCTCGACGAACAACTAGATACTCCGAATGGCCGGTTGCTTCGGAGAGCGCTCGACCTGCAGTTCTTTGCCAGCCAGCACATTGATCTTGGAGAGCTCACGCTCGAAGAGGCGATCGTCATTCGGGTTGTTGAATCTGAGCGGCAAAAGCTAGCCGACGCTGAGCAAAAAAGCCGTGAGTTGGAAATGAAGGCACGATGAACGACATCGAATTCGAAATCGGGGCAGACGACAGCAAGGCTCGCCAGGCCTTCGAGCGTACCAACTCGACCATCGACCGGATGGAGAAGATGGCGTCTTCGGCGGCTGAAAAGATGACGCGAGTGTTTGATGCTGTCGCGAAAGCTCTGTTCAAGATTGCTGAGGCCGCCGGCGCCGTCTACTTGCTCAAGAGGTCCTGGGAAGGATTGACCGCCAGCACGGAGGCGCTTCTCAACCTTTACCGTAGCGCACGTATTCTGCTCTCTCCGACGCTATTTACTGCGGCGTCTCTCGGCGTTGGGATCCTGGTCGAACAGACGCTCAAGCTGGTTTACGCCGAAGGTGAGCTCATCGAGAAACAGGCGCTCGTCGCTGTTCGTACGAAGCAGAACATCGCAGATATCCAGGCGCTCGGCCAGGTGTCGCGCGAAGCTTCGATTCACACTGACGTGCTTACCAAAGCACTCGCGAAGATTAACGAAAACTCTAGCAGAGTAGCGGACTTAGGTGTCGTCGGCGGCTCGGGAATCGGGCAGCGCGGGAAGCTGCTTGTGCTCTCGGACGTAATTCGCCAACTGGACGCGATTGAAGACCCGGTCAAACGCGCGGAGCAAAACCTCAAAGTATTCGGGGACGAGGTTGGCGAGCAGATCTTTCCGCGAATCAGTGCGCGACTGGCAGACACCATCGAGCGGATGCAGACATTTACTGATCCGAAATCGTCTACGAACATTGACCGGCTGAAACGCGACATCGATAAGTTGGGCGATTCGTTCGGATCGCTCGGAGACAAGATCTCCGCGGCTTGGCACCAATTGACTTACTGGGTATCGGCGACGGCCGCGAGTGCGTACGTTGGCGTGAAAGACAACTTCCCGACCCAGGAGACCCTGCGGGGCGGTGGATTGATTCCGTTTGGAACGGCTGGGGGGGTTGGTGCTCCTCTCAATGCCGACGCAATCATGACTCGTGGTGGTGTGGCGGCGCTCGAGCGGTTCTCGATTCCGTCCGGATACCAGGGTGCGACTGGCTCTATCAGCGCTGCGAGTGCCCGTATGAACGCCAATTCCTCCACTTTGGAGGGGCAGCAGGCGAATCTCGCATTTTGGCAATCCCGGCGAGACCTCTACGCGAGGCAGGCCGCCGGCGCGGTGGACAGCGCAGGAAAGGGCGTTGCTTCCGATCTGTATCTTCAGGCCGATGCCGAAGTACAAAAACTCACTTCCATCGTGGATGCGCTGGAGAAGGCAAAGGCAAAGGCCGACGACGTTCGACGCCGCACGGAGCAGTGGCCGGGCCAGGTCCAGGAACTCATGCGCCGGCAGTCGCTGGAATCCGCCAAGCAGGGCCAGGAGAAGTGGCAGCAGAACTTCAATAAGTTCATTGGTGAAGACCCGGGTGGCATCGAAAACCGTATGCGGGGCGAAGCGGCCCTCGCAGCTCAGCAAGCCAAAGTCTTTGATGAAGCGGAGAAGGCTTACATCGACTCGCTGCGCAAGCGTGAAGACGCTGAGTTGGATCACCTGGGCGTATCGAAGGATCACCAACTGGCGCAGCTGGAGACCGTCAACGCGTACACGGTCAAACAGAAAATTGCACTCGAGCAGCGTAAGGCGCAGATCGAAACCGACTACCTGAACCAGCGTATGGAGAAGGAGATCGAACTTCTGAAGCGCCGGACTGAGCTGGAGATCCAGGACAAGAGTAAGGGTATTCAGGACCAGATTCAACTGGACGCCATACGGTTTCAATACGAGGCGGCGTTGGAGCAGAAGATCGCCGTGCTACGCGGGCAGACCGCCGACAAAGTGGCACAGGTGCAGGATCAGGCGGCCGTCCGGAGCGCGGAGTTCCAACGTTCCGAGAATCAGAAGACTGTCGACGCTTTTGAGCGCGGCTTCGAAGGCCTGTTTGACGCTGTCTTCACGCGGGCGCACAGCTTCGCCAGTGCGCTTAAGGACCTATTCTTTGCTGTGGTACTCACTCCTCTAAAAGTCGGCTTGGCCCAATCATTGGCGCAGGGGCTTTTCGGAGGAGGAGGCAATGCTAGCGGAGCGTCCTCGGGCGGAGGCTTTAGTTTGAACCGAATCTTCGGCGGATTTGGCGGAGGAAACCCGGCTTCGGCCATCGGCCCGGGTGGCACGTCTGGATTCGCCGGCCCGCTTGGTTCTCTCGGCGGCGGCGGAGGTGGCGGCGGGCTGAAGGGAATCTTCTCCGGAGGGGCCAGTGGTTTAGGTGCGCTTCCCGGATTACTGGCGCTCGGCGGTACCGCTGGTGCTATGTGGGGCTTCGGCCAGGAATCGGCCGGACACTCTACCGCGATGCGCGCCTTGGGGGCCGGCGCAACGTTTGCCGGCGCAACGTTGGCAGGCGGCGCTATCGGAATGATGGTGGGAGGACCACTCGGCGCGATCATCGGGCTTGGCATTGGAGCGGCAGTCGGTACCGTAGCGGCAATTGTTGGATTCTTCCGGAAGTCTGCTGCGGAGAAGGCCAAAGAGAAGATCAAGAGCGTCTATGGGATCACGATGGAGGATAAGGGGATTCTCAGCCAAATCGTTCAACTGGCAAACCAGTCCTTTGGCGGAAATCTCGATGTGGCCATCCGTTCGCCGCAGGTGCGCGATTTGATCCAGCTCTACGCGATGACCACCGGCCAGCAGGCCCGCGCTGGCTCCATGCCAGCCATGATGCAGAGCTTCACTTACTCCCAATCCGGCGGCAACCTGAACTACGTTCCGAACTACAGCAACGGGTCCGCGTTGCCTCCAAACTCGGCTCCGATCGTCAATGGATACAGCCAGGGTCAGAGCATTACAGTGGTGATGGACCATGGCGCCACGACGGACGTCCTGGAGCGCGGCGTCGGGCGCGGGATCGTAGCGAACCCACAGGCAGTGGCAATGGCTTCTCAGTCCGCGAATGCGCTCAATATTGGCCGCCGGCAGCAGGCGGCGCAGTTCCTTCGGCCCGGACTCGTCACCAGTTAAACCATGCCCGGTAACGTTGCAAATGCAGCACCTTCTCTGGTGCTGCCGAACGCCCTGTGTACTGCCTACTCGCAAGCTCGGGAATGGGCCGTTGACTGGAATCCGTACAAGTCGGCTGAATGCCAGGCGCGAGCGCGCACAACTACAAGCCGGAAGACCTGGCAGCAGACGCGAAAACTCACACCTTCCGCTTTGGTAACTCTCCGCAACTTTTACGACAGCGTGAACGGTCCGGTAACACCTTTCTACTTCTACGACACGCGCGACGATCAGACGGCAGTTTACGACGCCACCGGTGTGCTCACCGCGGGCCGCTACACGGTCCGTTTCGAGGGGAAGTGGCAACAAACAATGAATCTGTCTCGCGGCGACGCGGGGCTTGCCTTGGTTGAGCTGGCATGAGCGACACGATCGGTAACATCACAGTCCCGGATCCGGGAACGTCTGGCGCGTTTCCCTTGCAGCCGCTCTTCGGCTACGTTCGGACGCACGAACCGATGGTCGCGATTCACCAGTTCGGCTCGGCAAACTTCAAGATTGAGCAGCGCTTTCTGCTGGGCAATGGCGCGAAGCAATTCACTTTTCAGTGGCCGGAACTGTCCGAGTCTCAACGCGCATCACTCCGCACGTTCTGGGAGTCTCGCAAGGGCGCATACCAGCCCTTCACGCTGAACTACCCGAAGGAGGACCAATCTGGCACCACGGCAATCCGTGTACGCTTTGCGAATGCGCCCCTGTCCTGGCAGTACCTGGCGGATCAGATATCCTCGGTCGGCATTACGCTCATCGAGGACGCGGATCCGGCGGCAGCTCCGACCTACACGCTGAACTCGACTTCGACCAGGTTCCCTTCCGGCACTCTGCAGACCGCGCTTCTATCGCAGGTGCAACAGATGATTCCGCTGGTGAAGATCACCGTAAAGGAATCGGGCTACCCCGCGATCTATGTTAGCGATCGCCGATGCACGATCGGATCCCAGCTCTACCAGGCGCGCCTGACGACATGGGATGGAATCGGGCAGTCGATGAACGGCGAGAGCGACACCGCAACGTTCAAGTTCGGCAATGCTGACCGCGTGATGCGCGATCTTTCCAACGATACGGACCTGTGGCGGGCTACTGTTCAGTTTTCCCTTTTCCATGTGGGAACGGGGATCAAAGTGGATCTCTGGGCGGGGGAGGTCCGCGATTTCGCGGGCGGTGAAACCACCGAGTTCGCACTCTCTTGTTCCGATTCGATGTTCGAGCTCACGCTCGACTATCCACAGCGTAAGGTCGATCGAACGTGCTGGAAAACATTCAACGACGGCGTCAATTGCCCCTATGCGGCGGTGAACCCGAGCGGCACGGCGACAAGCTGCGACAAGTCCTGGGACACCGGCTGTAGTCCAAAGGGGATGACGGACTACTTCGGCGGCATCATCGCGAAACCGCAGGGAGTCACCACGAAAGACAATACCAGCGGGACGTGGGGGGTTGGACGCCGCCTGCTGACGACGTTCAGCCTAGTGAACGATACGATTTACGGTGCGCCTCTGACAGAGATCTACACCGATGAACGGATGCCAGTCAACTGTCTGATCGCCGCCGGCCGGGACGAGGGAGACTTCTATAGTGCGCTGGGCATTGTCGGCGCGGGCCCTTTATCGGCTTACGATACCAGCGCGGCGAACCACCAGCTTGACGGTCAGACCGCTCATGGACCGCTCACCGGAGATAGCGGGTACGGATTGCGTCGCTCATACGGCCATGACCCTGTCCAGGATCACGACCCCGACAACGATTCGGATCAGTTTTCGCTTTCGGCTGTGGGCGGCGGTTTCACCGGCGAGAAGGCCGCCGGCGTCGCGTTCATCGAGATACGGCGAACCGATGCGAAGGGGCTTCAACTCTCTCAGGTCACCCAGCACCAGATGGTAGTGAGTGTTCAGGGGGGGCTTGGTGCTTGGTATTGGACGGACCCGAGCACGCGCGTCTGGGGCGGCCCGATGACCAATCCCATCTGGGTGGCGGTCAACACCATTCTTCGCGCTCGAGGGCTCCTCAACGCGTCGGCCAGCTTACAAACGACCGTCTTCGACGTGCAGTCGGCGATCAGTATGGCAGCGATCTGTGCGAACACGGCGACGAAGGTAATCGGCTCCGGAACCGAGACACAGTTCAAGTATCGGGGCATCATCGCAGATACCAAGCCGCTTCGGGACTGGCTGCAGGACATTCTGATCAACTGCCTCGGTTACTGGGTGAACAGCTTCGGCAAGATCAAGTTCGGCCTTCGCATCAACTCCTCTGCGGTCGAGGCCTTCACTGCCGGAAACATCATTCTTGGCTCGCTGCAGCTCTCTTCGATTCGCCCGGCTTATAACGATCTTACGGCCAACTTTGCTGACGTGGAGTTCTCGTACGCCACCAACAACGTCCGCATTTACGACGAAACACACCGAGCGAAATTCGGCCGCGCCTCGGCGCAGATCAACCTGCCGGGTACAGCTTGGAAGTCTCAAACAGCCCGGATAGCCACTACACGGTTGCGGGAAGAAATCGGCGGCGTAACAGAAGATGAGTGGCGCGACGCGCGGAATGGTGCTTTCAAAACAACGGTCCTGGCGCTCAACGTTGAACCGGGCATGGTCTGCTCTCTCACCCACGAGGACATGCCGAGCGGCGCCGGCGAATTCCGCATACAAGGATGGCGGCTGAACCCGGATTACTCGATCGATCTTTCATGGAAGTCAACGACGGACAGTATGTATGATCTCACTGTTGGACCTAAGCCCGCCGACGTAACGGCGGATCCGATTCCGGTCGAGGCGACTCGCGACGCTCCATTCCCTTGGGCACCGGGCTATGACCAGCCCATCACCGGAGACACCATCTTCACAGCTGAAAACTTCGGGTTGAAGCCCAATACGGCGTTCGCCGCGACTGGCGCTCCGATCACAAAGCTCGACATCTACGGAAACCCACCGTTGACCCGTTTCAGTCCCACGGCCAGTGCTCCGATTCTGAACTCGGTCACCGTCGCAAGCGGCGGCAGCATCGCCGGCGGTCGGACCGTGGTGGTAGGAATCAGTGCCAACGACGCAGCATCGAACGCGTTGGTAACTCCGCTTTCGAATCTTATCGTCGTCACGATTCCGGCTGGCTCCGGATACAAACTGGTGCTCAACGTCACATGGGGCAGTTCTTCCTATGGTGCGTCGGTTTACGTAGCCAGCCAGGACGCCACACACCCGTTCCACTTGGAAGGCACGATCGGATCAGGAGCGACGACCGGAACACACAGTTACGATCTGACCAGTATCGTGCAGGTATATCTGGGGCCGCCGGATGCAAAGCTCGCGTTCCTGCGTTTCCGTCAGGTAAAAATCGTGCACGCCGGGTGCTGGGCGGAACAACTCACTGGGAAGACCAGTACCAGTCTGACCTTTAGCTCCGCGACGTTCACCACCAACCAATGGGCCGGCTATAAAGTGTCCCTGCTCGCGTTCCTCGACCAAACTGCCACGCCGATCATCTGGGACGCCACCGTGGTTTCGAACACGGCGACGACTTTGACCATATCCGGGCCGAGCACGGCGCCACTTTCCATCGGCGATTTGATCGTTATGCGGATGAAGCCGTCCTCCACTAGCATCAACGGATTCTCGGACGCGAACCTGGTGAACTGCTTTGAACCCTCTGGCTTGGCAGTTAGCGCGGAGAGTGGCAACCTTGCTTGGATCATTGCTGGTACGGGTGCCGGCCAGAGGCCGCGGCTGATCCGAGACAACGGCTCCGGAAGCGGCCCGATTACGCTGGCCGAACCTTGGGACATCGCTCCGGACTCGACCAGCATCATCATCATCACTGAGCCAACATTCACCCAGGTTGATCGGCCGCCGCTTGCGATGAACAGTTACGCAGGCTTCTCGGGGCTGCTGGCGAGCCTGGATATCACCAACTACCTTGGGCAAGCGTTCGCGATCATTGCGCTCACAGTGAGCGGGTCGGGAGCCTTCGATGCGAGCTGGGCGCCAATACGTGAGATCTACCGTTTCGGCGTGACGCCGGACGTGCGCACGATCACTGCCAACGCGACGATGCTGGCGTCGGATGTGACCGTGCTCATAGACACAACCAGTTCATCAGTCGACTATACGCTGCTGCCGACTGCTGCTTATAGGGGTCGCGTAGTCAACGTTATCTGGAAAGCAGGAGCCAACACTGCCCGAATTCTGCCCGCTGTTGGGGAGACGGTGTTCGGCGGGAGTAGTTTTACGTTCACAACGCTTGGTGAGCCGAAACAATTAGTCGCAAATGGGTAACTGGGAAAATTTGAGCGGGTCCGGCAGCGGAGGGGGCGGAGGTGCGGCGGCGCCAGGCGACCCTTCTGGCCTCACTGCGACCATCATCGAGTATTGGGTGAAGGAACTCCCCCTTGCCGCCATTACGATGGCGCGGATCGGGCTGTCTGGCACAAAGCCCTCGCCGCTGGGCACCTATCTCGGAGTTCACGTTTACGCGGAATCACCGGACGGTGGATCGTCCCGTTCACAGGTCGGAGCGGGTACCGCGGACTCGGCCATCGCGGCGCCGGCTTTTGAGCCCACGGACCTTGGGCGCTATCCGGATGGAGCCGACCAGTACCTGGCGGTGTTCTCTCTTCCGGTGGGCATCCCTGCCTACTACGCGCGTATCTATGCGGTCGGCTACTCCGCGAATGGTGAGAACACGCTCGTCCCGGCGAGTGAGCCTTCGCCCTCGCCTAATTGCACGCTCTTAGTAGGCGTGCCTGATGAGATCGTTGGGCGCGAATACGCCGAGTCGGTGACGGGACTGAGCGCGACTGCGGACCTGGCAACGATCGGTGGGATTGTCCACACGCGAGTGTTCGTGCAGTTCACTCCACCGGATGACACTCGATGGACGGGCGTCTACGTGCACGTTATCTACGAGGATGACGACGGAAATGAGATCGATAACATCGCGGTTATCACCAACGGAACCGGCGCAAGTCCTTCGAATTGGTTTCCGGCGCCATTGCTTCAGACCGCGAAAGTCCGTGCTCTCTCGTTCAGTGACCCTGGCGGCACTTCCGACCCGAGCGACGATGGGGTGAACTCTTACGTCTCCGGCCTCACCCCGGAGACCACGGTCAGCATTGGTACGAACAGTGGGACGGTGAATGCCGCGAACAACTTCAACTTCGACACCTCTGATTTTCACGTGGACCCGGACACCGGTGCCTGGGCTATCAAGAACGTCGATTTCAGTAAAGCCATCAACTTCAACGCGAGCACCTTCGACTTCGACGGCCTGGGTGATTTCGTGGTGAAGGATGGCGGCATTGAGAGCAAGCACCTTTATACGAACGGCATCGACGTCGGCGGCGGGTCGAACAAGCCAACACTGTTTCGGGTTTACAACCACTCCGGTTCTCTGTCGGGGTTTATCGGAGACGATTTTGGAAGCTCGGGATATGACGGAGCTTGGTTCAAGCGGTTGCTGGTGGGCGGCAGTGGCCCAAGTACGGCGCCATTCTTCTCGGACAGTTCAGGCAACGTCATCGCCAATGGGGTCTACGTCTATTCAGCAGGCACGCCGCTTGGTTGGATCGGGCAGAACGGCTCCGACGTTGGCGCATGGTTCAAGCAGCTTTCCATTGGCGGAACGTCCTTCTCGGCCGGAAAGATCAAAGCGGATGCGAGTGGCAACGTCACGATCACCGATGCTCCGCTAACCATAACGCTGAGCGGCATCAAGGTCGCCGTCGATATCGCGAATGATGCAACCTGGGGCGATTATGTGGGGCTGACCGTCCGGAACAACTATCTGGCCACTCTGCCGCACGACACCACGACGCGCGTCGTTATTGGAATTCATGGCATAGGCGGCTATGACTCGGGAAACAATCTCGTGGCCTGGCTCGGGCAACCCAGTGGCTTCTCTGCTTACGGGTTTGGGATTGACCAGTCAGCGAGCTTAGGAAGCCGCGCCACGGCACAGGGCGGGCTTGAGTTCGGGGTCTACGGCGCGACCTGGTCTTCGTTCATTGGGGCGGCCCGTTTTCTCGACACGGCCGGAAATCAGTTGCTGAAGGAGCGAATCACTGGTTGGGGCACCCCGACCGGAACGCTTCTGCGAACTGCGTTATCGAATTCCTCCACAGCTACCGATGTTCTGCAAGCTTTGATGGCTGTGATCACGGACTTAAAGACCCACGGTCTGTTTGGAACTTAGAAGGAGAAATATGGAATCGGTCGAACTCTCGGAGTACCAGTTTTCCGAAACGGAACTAAAGGCTTTTGCGGAAGTCAACGCGCAAATGCAGCAGCTTGTAGCGATGCGCAACGGGATGCTGCAGCTCATCGCCTTTCAACAGGGTATTACCGGCGGATGGAAGATCTCCGACGACGGAAAAAGGTTGATCAAAAATGGCGTGGCCAGCTAGTTTCAGCACCGGCGATACGATCACCGCAACGCGGCTGAACGGAATCATTTCCGCTCTGGCAACTTGGGGCGGCGATGTGTCCGCGAATGCGCACAAGCTCACCGGGCTCACGGAACTTCATGGCGATAGCAACATCCTGAAGTTCTTCACCAATGGCTCCGAACAGATGCGAATCAGCTCAGCGGGAAATGTAGGCATAGGGACAACCACCCCGACGGAGAAGCTATTCGTAGTCGGCGGGCGTTCCGTGTTTGCACCCGCATCGGGAGTCTACGCAGTTGGCGTGCAGTACAACACCGCAACGATCGGCTATTGGCTGGGCGGATCGTCGTCCGGGGACCTGCTCTTCTCTGATTGGGGTGGCGCCGAGCATATGCGCATCACCGCCGCGGGCGTAGTCGGCATCAACAAGACGAATCCTGACGGACTACTTTACCTAGGCGGTTCCGCGGCGTATCTCAGCATGGAGACCGCATCTGCCAATCCTGCTGCACTCGGGGCGGGCGTTGGTGTGCGCGTCTATATCAAAGGCGGAAAGATTATTTTCCAGTACAACGACAGTGGAACCACTCGCTACAAATATCTCGATCTAGCCGGCACTGGCGTGACCTGGGTTCACACAACGTCGGCACCGTAACACTTATGCCTTTCCCAGAAGTGATCGACTTCTCCAGCCTTCCGATGAAGCACATCGGGATGGCTGACTTTATCAGCGGAGATACGCCGCCAGTTACCTATTTCGTGATCATCGGACCCGGAGCGCAAGAGCTAATCCGCGTGGCTTCCGATGGCACAGTGACTCTCGCTGAAGGCCTATCCATCGACGACGCGAGCATTCTGTTCTGGCAGAAGCTACAGGAACTCGCTGCCGTCTCGCAACCGTAGAAAGGAAAACATGAACGCCTCGTTATTCATTAAGACCCCGGCCGCGCCCGGCTCCAAGCCGATTCTCGGCCTTACCGATATCGAGCGGTTTGTCCGCTTTCCCGACGCCTCCGCCATGTCGGCAGCGCTCGGCGTGCCCGTTGAAGTGGATCTGTTTAGTCAGCCGAAGGACTGGATTGACCCGGCGGCCTTCGATATGGCGGATGACGACGAGATTCAATACTTGTACCTCAACACGAAGGGCGCCAATCCGGTCATCAAGACCTTCACGCTGACTGCGGCGGTTGCCCGCACGTTCAACCCGTTGCGCCAGGCCGACCACGATACCTACTCTGGCCCGCTTGACCCCGTGAAGACGCAGATCGCCAAGATGCTGGCCTTGGGATACATCCCGGTTCCCGTTCGGGCTCTGGATGATTCCGAGTCCCTGTCGAAGTCTGGGCCGACCGGCGGGATCATGATCCGCACTCCTGCCGCGATAGAAGCGGCGGCGGAATCGGGCGGCGGATTCGGGCCGGTGGATCGCCAGATGCTCGCCGAGAACAACGCCATGCTCAAGCAGCTGGTGTCGCGGTAAAGGAACCAATGCCCTGCCCGGACTGCGAGAAAGCCGCCCGCGAAGCCGCTGCCAAGGTCCGGGCGGAACTCTATCCCTACGTCGTAAAGGAGCACTATGAAAGCACCGTCAGTGTGGACGATTCTCGGCTACGTGGGTCTGACCGGCCAGATCCTGCAGTCGGTACCAGTCTTGAAATCACTATTCGTCGATGGGAGGAAGCCGTCCGGGAAGGAGCTCTATGACGCGGTCGAACCCGACGTTGAGCAGTTCCGCCAGGCCTTCGCGGTCAAGCTCGACGACGAACTGGTCAGCGCCTACTGTAACGCCGTGGCGCTCACCTACGACCGGAAGGCTTCGGGCAAGGAAGCCGGCCAGGTCTGCTACGAGGGCTTCTTCGCGGACAACATCCTGCAGCATACGCCTTGGGCGGATCTCCAGCCGGCTTCGCAGGCGCGGTGGACAGCCGCCGCGAGAGCGCTGGTCGGATAGCAAACAATCGCGCGATGAACTTACCGGACGTTGGGCATTCTTGGACCCGGGCCGATGTGGAGGCCCAACCCGATCGGGTGCGGCGTCTCTACCATCTGCCCACGGAAGTAAACGAGTTGACGCTTACTTGCGGTGGCACGGTGAGGACGAACCAACGCACGGCAAACCACCAATGCGCGACCGGAGACTCCTGGGTCTGGACCGACGACGGCGACAACTGGATCGTAGAGGGCGCGAAACTGCCGGGGACCTATGCTGATTACGAAACATGGAAGGCCGCGGTTATGGCGTTGATCGCAAGAGTGGAGGGATCGCGTTAAATGGGCGTAGGAATGCCGCAGTCGCTGCTGCTCCAGGAGTTCGGCGAGCACATTCGCCGAGCCTTCGGGCACACGGCCTTTCACGTTGGGTCGTCTCTCGAAAAGAAGGACGGATGGCGCGACGTCGACGTTCGGCTCATTCTCCCGGACGGCGAGTACGAAGCAATGGGGCTCGGCGATCCAAAGCACCAGCAGCGCAACAAGCGATGGTGTTCCCTTGTCATAGCATGGAGTTCTTTCGGCCGCCAGTTGACAGGCTTGCCGATTGATTTTCAGATCCAACAGGCGTCATGGGCCAACGAATTCTTTGATGGCCCTCGCTCTGCGCTGATCAAGGTTTCGGACCTCGATTGGAGCGGGTACGGGAGCGCGGCAACGTGACCCGCCGCGCTCTGTTTCTCCTGCCTTCCGCCACGTTAGCGGGAGCAGAGCGCGGACCAATAACCCCAAACTTCACACGTGACGATCTGATGGATTTCGAAAAGCATTACGAGCCGATGCTGCGAAACTTCTTTGGTTGCCCGGCTCCCACCAAGAACGATCCCGTGATCCAGACTGTACAGTGCCTCGCCGGGGCCAGTTTTATTGATGGCCGATCCTGGAAAAAAGCCCGCGAAGCCGCGAAGCGACTCTTTCAACTGCGGTAAGTCATGCTCTCCCCTATAGCCGAATCCATCTGTCCGTATTGCGCCGCGACGGTCAGCGCGGCACTCTCCTGGCATCCGTCAGAGGACGCAAGGTTCGCGCATGAGGCGCACGTGTATGTGGAAATCCAAGCTGCCGAACAGCCCGAAACCCACATCGTCCCGAATGGCTGCCACCACTACAAGATCACGCCGACGCCGAATGGCGCGAGCGTGACGATCACCTTCTCGGAGCAACACCGTGGATAACGCCAAACATCAGGACGAATCACACGTGAACAGCAACGAAACACTCTTAGCTCTCGGCAAGTTGCAGGGCATTGTCGAGACAGGCTTCGCCGAATTGAAGCAGGTCCAAGCCGCCACGCTGGAACAGACACGACTGACCAACGGCTCCGTCCGGGAACTCAAGGAATGGCGAGCGAGCCATGAGGCCGAAACCAAAGTCCGCCTCGCAGAGTGGCAAGTTCACAAGGAAGAACTGAGGGAAACCGCAGCTCAGGTCCGCACGCTTCAGGATGCGGAGCGGGATCGCCAAAAGGAAATCGATCGCAAAGTCAAGGAAGCGGCGGACATCGCCGCGCGAGAGAAGCGCGTCCTGCAATGGTTTGCGGCGATTGGTGGCGTCGGCGGTGCAATTTCCATCTTCGCCCTAGCAAAGCAATTGTTCATAAAGTGAGGTTCCCCACTATGAAGAAGGCGTTACTCCTTCTGCTTCTGGCGCTGGTCGTGGCGCCGCGTCCTCGAATCGCACCCCTTCCCGACTGTTGGCCCTGTCCGAAAACGCCCCGATAAAAACGGCTTCCCTTGGAGAACATCATGAAAACGATTCTGGCGCTGTTAGCGCTATCTGTGTGCGGATTTGGGCAAGTCTACCCTGGCCCGATTAAATTGTCCTCCTATACTGTCGCTACGCTCCCCACGGGACGGGCGTTGGGCAGTGTGGTGGTGATCTCGGATGGGCAGACTACGGCAGATTGCACGTTGGGCGGGGGTTCATCTCGGGCTCTGTGCCGGTGGAATGGCGCCGCTTGGCAAGCCGTCGGCGGCGGATCGGTAGGAGGAGGCGGAGACGCTTCAACCAATACCAGTTCCTCTGTTGACGGAGAGATGGTTCTGTTTAGCGGCACCGGCGGGAAAACTCTCAAACGGGCCACTGGAACCGGCTTTCCGGTTATGAATAGTGGCCAGGTCACCACGAAGACCAATCCCGAAGTGTGGGCTGGAATGCTCGCCACTCCGTGCGCCGCCGACGGTTCGGATGATGGAGCCTGCTTCAGTTCAGTTCCGGCTAATACCACCGTGGTTCTTACGGGCGGGGCGACCTACTCAGTTACCACCTTCACACTGGCGACGGGGGTGAAGATCCGCGGCTCGGCCGGCTCGACGATTAAACGACTGGGGACGGCCACAGCCAGTACCTACATGGTTAGCCCGACTGGCACCAACCAAGGCCTCTATAACCTCACTATCGACAACAACGGCTTCGTGCAAACGACCTCCGTCAAGTCCCCAATTTTCGTTTCCGGAGCCACCAATTTTGAAGTCGTAGACGTCATTTTCAAGAATTCTGGCACGCCTTCGATCGTCATGGGCGGCCTGTATTACTACAACTCCAGTGGCCTGATGCGCAACATCCGAATGACGGACTCCACCGTCATTGGAACGCAGATCAAGGTAGACCAGCCCTCTCACACGAAGAACATCCTGATCGATGGCGTGTGGCTGGTTGGAAGCCAGGTGAACGCGCTCCAAATCACCAACTCAACTGGAGGCTATACGCCGTATTCGGCGTTGATGAACGTTCGGCTTGAGAACATCAATATTTCGGGTGTGACCGACGGATCTGGCACCAGTACTGGTCCTAGCGGAAACGCGGTCAGCCTAGTGAATGCGGACGGTGTTTTCGGCCATGGCATTCACGTCGATACTGTCCGGTTTTCGGGGATTCGAGAGTATCAGTCTTACGGAAACACCTTCACTGATATCGAAATCATCGGCAATGGTGAGACCGCCATCTACGCAGAACTGGGCTCCGGCAACAATACCTTCACAAACGTGACCATCCGGGACGGTTTCGGCGGGGTCAACCTGACGAACGTCCAGGAGCGCATCAACTATGGATTTGACGAGCCAAACATTCTCCAGAATTTCAGCATCACCAACATGTATGACTACGGCGTTAGGGCCGAGCATGACATCGTTCGCGGCGGTGTGATTAACGGGGTTCCGAAGCCCATTCTGGTTGGCAACGGATCCACATCTCACGACAACATCATTTACGATGTGACGGTCCTGCGGAGCCAATCGACTTATCCGCAGCCAGGCTTTTGCGCCGGCATCGATAAGGGCATCACCACCGGCACAGATAAGATCCGCGGCATAACCTGCTCCGGGGCATCTGTCACGTCGAGCGTGTTTCCGGTTTCTATGCCGGACAATGCCACCATTTCGGCCGTAACGTTGGCAAATCCGATGGTGATGACCTGGAGCAACACTCCCACGGTCACGCCGGCCGTTGGCCAGACGTGGCTTATGTCGGGCTTCGGTTCCGGCTCTACGACACAGCTGAATGGCAAGTACATCACGATCACCGCCGTCAATACCGGATCGAAGACGATGACTTTCGGTGGTGTGGATAGCAGCGCATACACCGCCTTCGTAGCGCCCACGGGCGGCCAGAAGTCCGTAGCTTCGCTGATGAACAGTTCGGGCACCACGCCACAGTACTCCACTCCGGCGTCGCTGCAGTGGGATGAGTTCCCGGCTTCGGCCTCCTACGGTACCCCGACCGTGCCTGGCTGCTTTCGCCTCGGGGATAACACTTCGCCAACCCCGTTCTATGTCGGCTTCTGCTCCCCCACTACGGGCGCGGCTTCCTATGACATTCAGTGGCCGAATACAACCCCTTCGGCAGTGTCCAATGTCCCAATCCTCGCTCAGGTCTCGGGCGGTGTCTCGGTGGTCTCCTGGTTGAGCACGTCCGGCACGGGGAATTTTGCTCGCGTCAACAGCCCGGTGTTCACAACCCCCAATATCGGGGCGGCGACGGCAACGAACATAAACAAGGTGGTCATCACCGCTCCTGCGACCGGTAGCACCATCACCATCGCAGACGGCAAGACCCTCTCGGTCAACAACTCCATCACCGAAACCGCCACCGATGGCTCCTCGGTCGATTTTGGCAACGGTGGAACCGTTCTCTATAACACGGCGGCCTACGGCTACACCTTAACCTTCGGGAATGGCGGAAACTGGGCACCCACAGCCAACACCAACAACTACTTTGGGCATTACGGGCTGGCCGGAACTACGGGTGCTGCTGTCCGACGAACCTATATCCCCAAGACCTCTACGCTCAAGCAAATCTACGGCGTGTGCCAATGCTCCAACTCGCCCTCGTCGGAGACCGGATCGCTGATCTGGCGGTTGAACAATACCACTGACGTAACAATCAACTCCTCCTGGGCGATCGCGGCGGTGGCCACGTTCAACGTTACCGGCCTCTCGCAAGCGGTCACCGCTGGCGATTATTTCGAGCTCAAGTACGTGACGCCGGCATCGTGGGCCACTCCTCCAACCACCGTGATCTGTTCGGGCACCGCCTACTTCGAAAAGCCATGAAGACCTTCATCTATATCACTGCGGTTTTGCTTCTCAGTGCGACGTCGATCCCCGCCCAGCAGATCACTAGCAGCGGCCGAGCCACCAGCACCGGTATCGTTGTTGTCGGCAATCCAACAGTCCCCACCGGCCTCGAGGCAATCCACACCGCCCTGCTGACTGCCGCGACCTCGTACCAGATCACGATTAACAAGTTGTGGACCGGGACCAAGTACTCCGGCCTTCGCATCGGCGCGGAGCTGACCACGATCGATAATCCGGCCAGCCTTACGCCAAGCTACTGGACCTCGACTGTGAGCAAGCAGCTGGCAGCCTTCGAATCAATGGGTATGCGGGCAATTAAGATCCAGGCGTTTCCGGTCGTCTTTTACCAGAACACGGGGGGCGGGCCGACCGACTACTACACGTTTCTGAGCGACACCTCCTATTCCAACCGGATGTCGGTGTACACCAGCCTCGGAACGGCGCTCGCAACATGGAATAGCGGACACCCCTCACAATCGATCAAACTCATCTGCCAGACGGGCCCGTGGCCGTCGCAAAACGCCAGCACGAACGGCGCGGACCAGACCTATTACGATTCGCTCTCCACGGCCCAATACACCTCGATGATTGCCCAAGGGACGGTGGCCGTGATGAATACCCTCCCTTGCGACTACATCAACATTTCCCCTGAGCCTTCGAACGAAGGATCCAAGGTCGGGAAGAGCTTCTCGAACAGTGACATCACAACCATGGTCAGCTCCACCATTACCGCACTGGAGGGTGCGAGCATCACTGGGCTTCATACCACGCGGCTTGTCGTCGCCGGATTCGGCACGTGGGCTACCTCGCCGTGGTTGACCAACTGGACATCGCTCCCTACCGGCGCCGGCGGAATAGATGGTGTCGATCTCCACGTGCACGCGGCGGACAGTCGAACTTATCTCGACGCCATCCTCTCCGCGGCGACCACCATTCTCGCGTCCGGAAAGTTCATATCCTTCGATGAAGAAGACCCGGACCCGTGCCTCCAGCCTTGCGGGGTGTTACCAACGCAAACTGACCAGAACAAGAACTTCGGGCGGGTATTCAATGATGTGTTCATCGCATATGCGACCGTGCTCATCAACACGGCGCATTACCTCCAGGCGCCTTATTTCAGTTGGGGCTTCCCGAACTCGTTTTTCGCCAGGCTGGACTATTACACGAGCACCACCTGTATCACGAACCCGGCCGCCGCGCCAACCACTGGCCAGGTCTCAGCATGTGCGGGCCTCATCAACCCTCTGGTGTTCGCCAATATGACCAGCCCGCCAACACTTACCCCGTTCGGCACGTACTACCAGTCGCTGCTGCAGTAATCGGAGCCACCTATGAAACAACTTCTGATCTTGATGGCGGCAGCCTGCCCATTGCTCGGCACCGTTCTGCAGGGGCCGATCGGTACGGCCAATACGGCGCGGCTCTTCACCGGCCGGATCGTGATCTCGCCGAGTCAGCAATGGACCAATGCGGCGGGAAATACGGTTGCCAAAGTGGATGTGACTGTTGACGTCACCGCGGGGACGATCACCGCAGTGGACGGCGTTGCTCAATCTTCCGTAAATCTTGAGCCAAACGATACCACTCTGAACCCCTCCTCTGGGACCTATTACACTTTCACGTTCATCGGTGCTTCGCCGAACCGCTCGTATGAGCTAAAGTATTCCGTGCCCACATCGGGGTCGCCGGTGACTCTCGCCGGCCTGAACCTCCTCACCGTGGCCGGGACTCCGTTGTACCCATACCTTTCGGCCGGCACCCTCTACACCGACCCGGCGTGGCTGGTGCTGACGAAGCTGGGCAGCACCATCTCCCTGGTGGATGGTGACATTCCAGGAAACCTCAAACGGTACGCGAATCTTCAGGCCGCCATAACCGGATCCGCGACGAAGCACTTATGGATTCCATGCGGGTCGTACATGAGCGCGAGCGTTACCATCAGCAGCGCAATCCGAATTGAGGGCGCTTCGCGCGATTGCGTCACGATCACGTTTTCCGGGAGCCCGGACATCGGTGCCTATGTGACGGCGAACAACGTCGAAATCAGCGGGATCAGCTTCGCCGGAGCAACCGGCAAGGCTTTCTATTTGTATGGCGTCTCGCAGATCCGATTCCATGACAATCGCGTCTCGGGCGGTGGCGCGGTGACGACGGCAACGCTCCCACTCGGAGGTGTCTGGTACCAGGATGCGGACGACGTAACCATCGAGAAAAATGAGTTTACAGGGAACGGTCCGGTATCGGGGTCTCCGGTTCAGAACACTCACGATATCGGTGGCAATTTCTATATCATGCGGTCAGCGTTCTCGACCCGGATTCGCATGAACAATAACCGCTTCTGGGCCAACAACACGGCGGTGAACGTCGGCGTCTTTAACACCTCGGACTCTGAGGCGAATGGAAACATCACCGATCAGAACAACGCCACCGCCGGCGGCAGCAACGATGGCTACGGCATCATGTTTTACGGTTCGGGCTCGCGCACCATGACGTCGGCCGCGCGATCGAGTAATGTGCTTACGGTGGTCACATCCACCCCTCATCTGTTCTGGGTGGGGGCGCATGTGATAGCGAAAGACTCAACGCCGGCGGGCGCCAGCTACTTTGACTTCGACTGCGTTGTTTCTACCGTGCCAGACTCTACCCATTTCACTTGCCCGCAAACGGGGCCGGACGACACCGCGACCGGAGGAGTCGTAAACCTTTCGCCTCAGAACATCAGCGTGCAGGGCAACAAGATCAGAAACACCGCCGGCACCGGGATCTACATGCAGAGCTATACCGATTACGTGGTGGAAGCCAACCAGATGTGGAACGTCGCACAGCAACAGTCGCCCGTATCCCTCTGCGCGGCCGGCATCGGGCTGCAGACGCCGCGGCGCGTTCGCGTGTTCGGAAACGACGTCAATGGAAGTACGCAGGACGGCATTTGCGTGGCCAGTGGTGAATCGGTGGCCGTCGGCCATAACACGGTTGTATCGGCGCTCAACGGGATCAACCTGCGTGCCTACCTGAGGGATTGCAGCTTCACGACAAACACGGTGGAGGGCGGCTCCTACGGATTCTATGAAGGGAGCTCCACAACCGTTTGGCGGCTTGCAGTCGAGGGTAACGTGCTGCGGTTTCAGACCACAGCAGGCGTCTATATGTTCGGGAACACCAACGATTCGCAGTTCTCCGGCAACCAGATACTACCGTGGCCGGCGGCAACCTACGGCATTCTGGTCGGCGTCCAGGGCGGCACGGGCACCAATAACGTGCTGATCTCCGGGAACACGCTCTACGGGCTTTATCAGGGCCTGCGCTCAATGACGACCGGGGGGATCGCGACCTACGGCAATAGGAATCTGGTGAGCAATAACCGGATCAGCTTCACCGGGGGAAACAGTATCGTCGATAACTCCACAGACTCGGTGTTTTCGGGGAACTTCATCTTTGGCAGCAATACGTTCGCGCTCGCCTTGAACAATTCCGTCAGGGCGCAATCGCTGAACAATACGATGCTGTCGAATATCTCCGTGCCGTGGACCTATAGCGCCACCACATGGGCCTCTGGCAACCGACGCAGTGTGCCTATCGTGATTCAGTAGAGCCCATCCCGCGTCCCACTAAAAAGGCCCGGTACCCGCAAGGGCCGGGCCTTTCTCATTTGAAGCGAGCCAGTGCGCGCGCGGCGAGCGAGTCCGCGATCATCGTTCCGCATTTGCGACAGTGCTGTGTCTCGCGGAGCCGATCCCGCATAGCATTCGCCAAGTCCAGCCCAGGGACCAAGTCAGCGATGCCGGGAGCAGACATTCCCCTAAACTCAACCCTTCCTTGGTGGCCGCAAGCCGGGCATGTCTTTTTTCGCCACTTAGTGAATATCGTCGGCACGAATTGTCTATCCTTTCAGCCTCCACGTTCTCCTTTTTCGATCAGGTCCGCGACTTCACGCTTATTTAGCGCCCCCCTTCCTAGCAGGGACAATGCGCGGTCTCGGATCAACTTTTGCGTCAGTTCCGTCACTTCGATCAGTTCCCGTAGCGCCTCGGCTTTGGGGTGGCTGACTGTCTGGCTGCGGTTTACCAGCAGCAAGATCCGCTTCTCGTTCTGCGCGTTCGACACGGACTAACCTCACAAAGGCAGAGAGATTTCTCCGGATAGCGTCGATAATCTCTTCGTCTCCAGAACGAAGGATTTCGAGGAGCACTTCTACCGAGTGCGTTTCAACATATCCGGCGAGATTCAGCTTATCTGAATCTGGCTTTTGTGTAGTTTCAATTACACTCGTGGGAATACCGGAACCAGTACTGGTTAATTCTTTGTCCCCTTTGCCACCGTTTTCGCGCTGATATGCTGCCCACGCATCACGCACGAGAATGGCATACGTCGGCTCCTCCCCCGAGGTATCCCATTGTCTATTGATTATTCGCTTCATCGCGTCTCGTGTCGTGACGAAAATCTTTACTGAAACTGTATTTTCTGTATTTTCAGACATATACGGACACCAGTAGCAGAAACCGCTTGCACTACCGAACCACCGGTGGTACAAAGGGCTTGTGCCAGTCAGAAATCAAGATATCAAAAAATCAACGGCGACGATTATGAGGTTGCCCGAGGACTTGCACCGGCGATTGAAGATTGCCTGCGCTAACAGAGGGCAGACGATTCAATCTGTCGTCGAACAGTTGGTAAGGCGCTACGTCGACAAGGCGGAGCGGGTCAGTCAGTCAGTGCTAACCATCGCCAGTCGTGGAAGCGGCGGCGAATAACTAACTGAGTAACTAACTAACAAGCAAAAACAGGAGTGGAGGATACGTGTCTTCAGTTCATGGTCAACCTGGCGGGCAATACCGCCTACGAAGCAACTGTAAGCGAGAAAGCCGCCAGCGTAACGGCTGGTCCGGCCAACCCGCTGAAAACTTGGCGAATGGAGTCATGCAGAAACGGGTCCTGACGCAGTTTGGGAACCGGCGAACTCCGCGGAGTATCGCGATCAGTCTTCGGGTCAGCGAAGACGCAATCTGGCAGTTCCTTCTGTCCAAGGTCGGAGCGCAGAAAGCAGCTTAGGAGGAAGCAATGTTTAATCCCAACGAACTCATCAGCCAAGCGGTTCAAGCGATCATCTGGACCGTAATTGCAATGATCATGCGCGCCTACTTTGGCGTGTCGTTCTAGTCAACCGGGCGGTCGAAAGATCGCCCATTTTTTGGCCTGCATGACGATTACAGAGAAGATCCGACGCGAGCGAAGGTGGTGAGCCGTGGCTAAGACAAAGAAGACAGCAGACGTGGCGGAGACATTCACTACTCCCAAGGAGACCGTTCTTGTCCTGCGAACGTGCGCGGCCGACATGACGAGCTACAACGGTTTCAAGTGGCCGGAATCCGGCCTTGTTGAAGCGCCGGACTGGAATCCGCAAGCCTGCTGCGGCTATGGTCTTCATGGGCTTCTGTGGGGCGAGGGCGACGGCGGGCTGTTGGACTGGTCTTCGGATGCCAAATGGCTCGTGTGTCGCGTTGAAGCCGCATCGATTGTTGACCTGGAGAGCAAGGTCAAGTTCCCACGCTGCGAAGTCGTCTTTATTGGTGACCGGCAGACGGCACCAGCCTACATCATCGCGAATGGCGCATCTGGGAAAGCCGTAGTGGCCGGCACGGCCACGGCTGGCGACAGAGGCACGGCCACGGCTGGCGACAGCGGCACGGCCACGGCTGGCGACAG
>ERZ869921.275-NODE-275-length-35130-cov-7.090834_pt1 | contig 35130 bp, 40 predicted proteins | sample MGYA00579310_ERZ869921 | MGnify/ENA primary metagenome ERZ869921 (study PRJEB32216, sample SAMN09231816) | wastewater metagenome | place: USA: Maryland | collected 2016-06-21 | study: EMG produced TPA metagenomics assembly of the PRJNA472060 data set (Reclaimed... | reverse complement strand
AGACCCCCGTAATCCCACCCGTCCGCCGTGCCGTCGGCTACGCGCCCCGCCGCGCTCCAGACAGCGTCAGCGCCGGTGAGACCCTCTACGGCCCCAGTGAGTGTATGGGGGCCGTCGCTGGCGTTGCGGTCCTGCCCCAACGCGTTATCGATCGCATCATACCCGCGTCCGATAAGTGTACGGCTCGGCATCGAGACGCCCCGCCCGCCCGACACAAGACGCAGATATGCTGCCTGCTCCGCTCTGCGCTTCTCCGCTGCGGTCATGGGCCACTTGACTTGGCGCATACCTTTCTTGGCGGGGCCGCGTCCGGGCTTCTTTGCCAGATCGGCGAGAGCTGACGACCAGAGGTCAGTCATCGATGATCGCATCAGGATCGAACTTGAGGCGCGGCGCAGGACGGAGACCCGGCACGATCAGTTCACTCTTCGATAACGGCGCCGGTAATGGCGCGGACGTAGTCCTTGGTCTCTTGAGGTACTGCAATTTTCTTCCCTCCTCGGAGCCAATCGTTGACGCTATCAGGCCCCCAATTGTAGGCCATGAGTGCTAGTGTCATATCACCACCGTAGTGCTGGTGCAAGGCCGCCAGATACTGGCTCCCGACCCTGACGTTTTCCGCAACGCTGTTGTCCTTAACAGGTTCGACGCCGAAGCCCGGATCGGTCTGCGTTCTCGGCATGACCTGTATCAGGCCCTCGGCTCCCGCCGGGCTCACCGCACTGGGATCGCCTGCGCTCTCCCTCTGGAGGACGCGAGGTAGGATGGCGTCAACCTCCGGAACCCCCGTTGGTGGTATCGTAAAAGGGAGGTCGGATGCGGTGCCCCCCTCCTCTGTGGCTGGCATTTCGGTTGTCTGGTTACCGAGCATCTCCGCCGCCTGCAAGCGATCAGCCTCGGCGCCCTGTGGGTCGTACTCCTCCGCCAAGAGCGCAGGGGCGGGAAGCGCGGGCTGTGGGTCTATGCCCGCCGTAGAGCTCATGGCTACCCCAAGACGGGGGGTTACGAACTCGTTGGCCACACCCGCTGCCGTAGAAGTGGCGTGCGTGGTCTTGAGGAGCTCAAGAGCCTCCATGATGTCGTCGGGATGCCCGGCGCGGTATACCTTGTTCAGGAGCGTGTAAACGCGATCCCGCTTCTCTGGGTTGACCAACCGGTTGGAAAGGAAGTCCATCACGATCTTCAACCGGCCCGTTGAGGTCGCCAGAGACGACGCAGTACCAACGAGATCGCTGTCCTGAATGGTGCGATCAATATCGTCGATCGCCTCCTTGCGACCGATAGTCTGCGAGCCAGCCATACGCGAGCCTGAAGTTGAGAATATCTCACTCTCGCGGTTGAAGATCGTCTGGAGGAGCTCGTACTCCTTCTTTGGCAGGATTGTACGTAGGTTGTCCCGAGCCTTGCCGGGCATGGAGAAAATCTTGCCCCAGTTCCGGTTGGTCGTCGGGTCGTCAATCATCTTGCGGAAACCCTCGTACGCTCCTGTGCGCAGCGCCTCCCGCTCGCCCGCCGAGGCGCCCTTGAGAAGTTTGCGAACTTGCGCGGGAACCATCTTGGTGATGTTGCGCCCAGCCTCGAGAGCCTCGCGCACCTCCATGTCGCCTGCATACACCTGACGTGCGGCCTTGTATTCCGGCACGATCTCGTCGACACGATTGACGAACGCCCTATAGAGCTCCTTGAGCCCGGTAGCCTGCTGCTTTCCTGCGCTTGACGTGCCTTTGTAAAGGCTGTCGATCTCGTCGCTCATACCCTTCTTGATATAGTCGAGCGTGCGGACGTCAGGAACGGCATCGGTGCGGCGGATGGCGGAGTAACCGCCGCCGTCATCGACTTCCTCGAACAGCGGTTTGAGCTTGTATGGCGTTGGGTCTTCGCCGCGTGCGACAGCCGCCTCGGCGTCGAGATCGGCAATAGCCTTTGCGCGCGTCCAGAACTTGCGCATGCTGTCGCCCTTGAGCATATCGATGATGCGGGGATCGCGAATATCGCCCACGGCATAAGCCGCATCGTACACAGCGTTGGCTCGCGCACGGCCCGCGTTGAGGAGCTTCTCCTCGGTGTCGTAGAACTCCTGCGGATTACCGAAGGCGTCGTTCAGCTGGCTCTGCGTGCGTTCACGGGCAGCGATCTGCCTGTCGTACAGCGCACTGAGATGTGCTGATCGACCCGCGCTTGGAACTCGGAGCGCGGCATCGGCTCCGTCGACAAGATAGTCTCCCAGCATGGTTGGGATGCCTAGCGCACGGTCTTCCGCTGCCTTGGCGGCGAGCTCATCAGGCGTCATACCCGCGCGGCGCAACCCCTCATGCAGGACGTCCCCTGCGGCCTCTTCAGCGGTTGACGCGCGGGAGGGGGTCATGCGGTTGGCAAGCCAACGGCTCCCGCCTCCAGCCGCTTTACCGCCGAGTAGCGCCAACGGGCTGGTGACCACCCCGAAAGCCCCAGTACCGGCGGCGTTGAGTGGTACATCACCGAGTTCATCCGCTGCTCCCGCGCCGGATACCATGCCTACTCCTCCCCCGAGAAGCGCAGCCTTCGCTAGCGGAGTGACACGGCGGCCCATGAGCATGCTGTTACCAAGGACACCCATCCCCGGTACCATCGACGTAGCCAGCGCGCCACCGAACTCGAGACCTGCGCTCTCCAACGGGTTGCGCTGCTGATAGAGGCCGAAGTCATCGCGGACCTTGTCGCGTTCGCGAGTGTAGTCGTCGCCCCACGGCATGCCGAGGGGGATACCTCCTCCGGGAAAGCCCGGGATCGGCACAGTTATGCTGGGCCGCTCCTTGTTGTAGGTGCGGTACATCCCCTCCAGCTCATCCCCGAAACTTGGCAGCGCACCGGTCGTGACCGCACGCGCTCTATTTCCAAGGTCTGCCTGTCCGAGGTTGGCATCCGCCGCAGACTTACTCTGATCCTCTAGGGATACGTTGAGCGGGGTGCCTGCGTGCGGATTGAAACCCGGGTCCGACTGGTCTGGGTCCTGCGGCACGTTGGGGAGATCGACAGTAACGTCGGGCTCGTACTTCGGCGGTCCATCTGGGAGATCGCCACCCTGCGACTGAGGCGTCTTACTGGGCTCTGCAGTAACTGTTTCGGGCTTCTGCTGCTGCACGGCAACGGCTAGGTCTTCCGGAGACGTGTCTGCGGGTGCCTCGACGATGTATCGAACGCCGTCGAGCTCGAGGGTGAAGCGAGTGAGCGGACCCGCCATTACCGGATAGGCTCAGCGCTGATGATCTTGATACGGGAAGCTGAGCTGGCCGCAGGCGTGGTAGGCTGCGAGCGCTGACTGTAGTACCCCTGTCTGACGCGGGTGACATTCTGGCGAGCGATCTTCATACGAGAGGCTACCGCTGCCTTGGCGCGGCGGAACACTTCAGCGCGACTGGCGTGGTTCATCAACGACGAGCCTTGGATGTCGAGCAAAATCTTACGCTCACCCTCGGTCGGGTTGCCGCCAAACGTCGCCCGCAGACTTTCAAGAGCTTGCGTCGTGATGAGCTGATCCAGATTGGTTGTGGCCCTCTCCGCATCAGACGTACCCGGTATCCAGCTGTCAATCCCCTGCGCGAGGGTGCCGAGCTTACCGCCTCGGGCCTGATCATTAAGCGCCAGCGCCTCATCGAATATCTTGATCGTGCGCGGGCCCTTATCGAGCGTTTCCGTAGCTTCGGTGAGGACGCCGGTCTCTGCTGGAGTGAGCTTGTTGGCGACACCCGGGGTGGCCTTGAACTCGCCGGTGGTAGTATTGACCTGCCCGGCGGTGACGCCATACAGGCGGGCCTCTTCCTTGCTGGCTGGACGCCAGCTATCAAGTGGCGTCAGGACCGTCGGTGCGCCTTTGGGGTTCCGGATGACGGTACGGCCACCCACAGTGTCCGTCTTCAGTGGTGGCCCCTCGTTGGCGATACCCTCGACAGGGATTATCCTCCCCGTGAAGGGGTCCTGCGCTTGGCCAGTAACCGGGTTGAACGCTAGACGCTGGGGCTTGCTGTACTGCAGCGCCAACTTGTCGAGGCTGTCGTACCCGTGAAGCTCTTCCTTGGCGCGGCCAAGCTGGAGTTCTGACAGCTGCGCATCGCGCTCCCGCTCGGCCTTGGTCTTGGCCTGCTTGTACCCAAGGAGCGCCTCGCTGGCATTGCTGATGCTCTCACCGATGCCACCGCCACGAGTGGGCCGTCCGAGGGCTGCCGCCAGAGCCAACCACTTCTCGCTCTTATCAGGCCCGACGGGCTGGGCGCGCAGACGTGCTTCCGCCTGTTCGTATATCTGTTGGATGCGTCGATCGCGCTCCGCCTGTCGTTTACCTATGACGGCGGCGAGGTCGCTATCCTGATCGGGCATGGACGCGAAAGATGATCCGGCGCTCAGGCCGTCGTCCTCTTCCTCGTCGTATGTCGCCAAAGCACTCATCAGAAAATCCCCAAACCCTTGGCCAGACTGGCTATACTGGCCAGCGTCGATGCTGTCGATGCCGTAGACGAGCCGTTGCTGGAAATACCGTTCTCCTGTATCGCCTTCGGCACGGCTGGCTGCACGCCGCCGAGGGTCTTCGTCATGGCGTCGATCCGCTCCTGCGGGTAGCCCTGCTGGCGGAGGAAGTCGGCGTAGGCCGTGTCGTAGTTCTTCTGGACCATGTCGCGCTGTACGCCACCCGCTGAAGACAGCGCCCCTGCACCCGTGAGACCTTGCTGCTGCGTCTGGGAGGCAAGAGACCCGAGGGCTCCCGCCTTGGCCAGCGCCGTGTTGTCACCCTGCCCGACGATATTGGCGAATTGGCCGCCAACACTCCCCGCACGGTTCGCATCGGCATTGAAGTCGTTCGAGGCCTGTCCGTAGCCTTGCGCAAGTGCCTGACCTTGCTGAGCTGCGATTTCGGAGACCGCATCCCGGACGGCTCGTCCTGAGACCTCCGCCTGCCTCGAGCCGCCGAACGACCCGGCACCGATGAACTGATCGTTGATCCCGGGGAGAATTTTCTCCATCAGGTTGCGCGTTCCCAGCTCCCCGATGCGGTTCACGACCAGATCGTTGTACGGGCTCATATATTCGGAGGCGTGATCCGTGAACTTTCCACCGGCGCGCTCCAGATACGGCGTCGCTGCAGTCAGTGCTCCCCCCGGGTTCACCCCGTTGATAGTCGTGGCGGCGCCCGATAGCGCACCCTGATAACCCGTCGCTGCATCCCGCGTCAGAGAGAAGGCGTTGGTGTCGTCGGCGTTGAACCCCGCAACGCGCGGGCCCTGATACGTCGTATAGGGGGTATTCCCTATTGCCTGCTGGTTCGAGAGGACCTGCATGGCGTAGTTGGTGTACCAGTCGGGCAGCGACGACTGAGAGGTGTTGGCCGTTGGCGTCGTGATGGGCTTGCCATCATTCAGGAAGCTGAGCAAACCCATTACATCGCCCCCATATAGGCTTCCGGCATACGAGCCGGAGGTGAAAATTGACCTTGCGCCAACGCGGCGCCCTTCTGCTTACGCAGATTGACACGGAACTCGTCCAGTTTACGAGCCCCCGCTTCCGTTGAGCCGTTGCCAAGGAGCGCCACGGTCTCTGCGTCGACGACATACTCGCCATTACTGGCCATGATCGGCCTATCGTCGCTGCGACCATCACTGACGCCGGGCGCGACCCGAAAGTCGTCATTGGCGGGCGTAACCTGTAAATCATCGATCGCGCCGCCTTCCGCGTACCCGCGAACAGGGACGTTGCTGAAGAAGCTCTGCTCGGGCCGTGTAGCGTACGTTGCCCAGTCGGTATTGACGTTACGCGGCGTACGGTTGGCAAACATTGCACCCGGGGTCGGCAACGCCGCCGAGAAGATCGGGTTGAGAGGCCCGCCCCCCGCACCAGAACCGCTGCCCCCGCCAGAACCCCCGGCAGCGCCAAGGAGCTGCAAAGCCGTCAGGACTTGTGAAGTAGAGGGGCTGAAGCCTTTCTGCTTGAGCGCAGCCTTGGCCTGCTCGACCATGGCGTCGACGCTGGCCATGGCCGCTGCCCCAGTACCCAGCTCCGTCGCGCCCAGCGCGCCACCCGGCTCCGTAGCTGTAACTGTGATCGGGTCGCCCTCGACGGCTGTTGGCGGCGTCGTACTGGCACCCGCACCTGCGGTAGCCGCCAGACCCCCGGCAGTCGCCGCTCCTAGTCCCAAGGCCCCGAGAGGGGAGACGATGTTGCCTGTGGGGGCCGCCCCAGTGACAGTCAGATCGGGCCCATAGGATGTCGTCGGCGCAGAGTTACCGCTGCCCCCGCCGCTTGAGAGCGCTGAACTCGCAGCTCCTGACAGACCGCCAGACAAGGCCCCAGACAAGGCTCCCGATAGCCCGGAAGTAGCAGCTTGGCGCACGCCATTAACAACAATAGTGCCCGCGAGATTGCTCGCCAGAGAGCTGGCAGCAGAGGAGCCGAGGCTGCCCAGAGCCCCGTTGGCCAGTGTGTTTTTCAAGGCGTTCGTGGCGACGTTGCTCGTCACCTTCCCGACTGTAGCGCCTGTGCTGCCGAGACCACCCAAGAGCTGGCCGGAGATGGCGCTCGTGACGCCGGAGATGGCAGCACCCTTAAGGATGTTACCGATGCTCCGACCCTGAACGACACCGGAGGCCGCAGAACCCAGCGCTGCACCGAGCGGCCCCGCTGCGATGAAGCCGATAGCCGGGAGAGCTATGTCGGCAATCTTGCCGATCACGTTCGAGTGGTGCTTGTCGTACAGGACAGCCTTGCCCCACGTCTTGGGGTTCGAATTAGGGTCATCAACGGCGTACACTCGCCAGTTGGATTTGTTCTTCTTATTGGCAGAGGAGATCGCCTGACCGCGCGCAGCCGCAGCGCGAGCACCCGCCTCCCCTTTGCCCATGATCTCGATCTGACCCGTCTTCTTGTCCTTGAAGATGTAGGTCTTGTTCGGGTCTATGACGGTCGTGACCCGCTTCCCGCCATCGGCGGTTATCGATACCGTGTTGGCCGCGTTGTTATTGACTGCGCCGGATGCAAAGGCTGTCCCCCGAGGGCCCGCCCGCTGCGTCAGGGAGCGCTCGTTGTTGACGCGAGCCATGAGCTGGCTGGAGTTACCGGACTGCGGAAGTTTCACCGTGATATTGCTGTCGGGCGTGACAGCCACCGGAGCCCCGGTCTGGGCAGCCGTCATGGTCTGAACCCCGGGCGGGGTTGCTGTCTGCGTCGGATCGACTGCGGTAATATCAGGCACTCACAGTCTCCAGCAACGGCGTGACACGGAAGGCCCAGTCACGCCAATCAGCAAAGTCATATGGGTTCGGGAAGTTACGTGCGCTGTAGGTACCCGCACGCAGAAAGCCTGTCGCCCATTCGCGCCAATTAGCCTCGTCGTCGATCCGGCCAAAAGACCACGCATTGGGGAGCTCCAGAATAACGCAATCCGCCCACTCTTTCAAGCTCATGTTTTCGGGATTGATCATATCGTCCGACCATCCCCCTCTCCGAGGTGCGCGAAGACATGTCCCATCTCGTAATGCCCGCCGACAGTGTTGCTTCCAAATTTGAAGCGGAGCAACCTGCGTTGCTCCTTGGCGTGGACGATCTGCTCATTTTCGCTAGTTGCGGTATCGCTGAACGTGTAGATTTCGCCGTCGTTCTCTGGTGCTCTAGCGTTGCGGCGCCCGCGTATTTGCAGCGTCATGTCGCCGGTCTGGACAAAATCAGGCTCGACCATGAGGCACCGCACCGCGCCATCCTTACCCTGCTCGGCCAGAGATATCTCATTGGTCTCGAAATACGAGGCGATCGGTTGCGACGACGAACCATCGACTTCATCCGTGCCAACCTCATGGGCCCACATCTTGTAGTTCCCATCGCTGTCCTCGGTGACCCCACTCACGAGGGGTTTCTTGTAGACGGAGGGGAAGATACCCGCAGACCTGCCCCCGTTCGGGAGCAACGTGTCGTACCAGAGGTTCTCTCTGGTGTTGTAGATCAGCGCGTGGCTCGGCTCCGTAGCGCCGAAGAGCGGCGCGCACCACCAGATTTCCCCGAAACGCGGAACCTTGAAAGCGAAGACCTTCTGCGCGTGATCCGTCGTTATGTTGTCGAAAAACCAGTTGAAATTCATCAAGTTAGGAACTTCACGAACCACACCGTTGAAGCTGAAAATGTTGTCGACACCCAACCAGTAAAACACTCCATTGTACTCGATTATGCTGTTCGGCGACATAACCGAGATGCCGGTCGCCAGCGTGTCGAAACTGAAAATAGGTGAGCCGCCCACGAAGGAGGCGCGAAAGAGCGCATCCAGTGACCAGAAGATGCCCGAAGGCGAGTTCCCGGGACCGCCCCGGAGAGGCATACCCCGGATAACTTTCTGAGATGCCGGGTTCGCGCTGCCTGAGCCTGCTGATGTCAAGTCCGAGGGGGCTCCCGCCACTGACCAGCCCGTATACCCGTCGTTGCCGAAGTAGAAGAGGTACGGGTGGAGGACGCATATGCCCCCAGTCGCGCTACCGCCCCCCGGCAGAGTTATGGCCGTCAAGGCCGTGGCAGCCATGAGGTCGCCGGAGTACAGCTCCCCTCCCGTGGCGTTGGCGATGTCAGAGAGGTTGGGCGCCACCTGCGCAATAATCTGGGTATTCCCGCTCTCGAACAGTGCATCCAACTGCCACGTGTTATCGTCGCTGGCTGTGATCGCGGGCGTACGATCGGAGACCACGCTCGCGCTGCCACTGCTGTCTATCGAGAACTGCCCCAGCTTGGTCGCAGAGCCTGTGTGGATGTATGTGGTCTGGTTCTGCGTGAAGTCATGCAGCGCCCGGGGGATGCTGTCCAGATACTTGTTCAAAACCCGGTAGCCGCCCATCTTCCGGGGCAGTCCCCTCTGAAATCGGCACCACTGCGCATCGACGTAGTTGGAACCCTCTAGGAGGGTCCCATCACGCTTTACGCCGGGATCAGATATGATCCGTGTGGGGCTGAGGTTGTCGGTCATGACTTACCGGGGATCGCGACGATCCGCCGAGCCAGACCCGTCGCAAGGCTCGGCCTTGCTGCAGGTCTCGGTCCCGTTGCCTACGACTGTGATTTCCTCAGTAGGCGCACGGTTGCACGCAGCGATCGCCAATGCGAGTGCGAGGAGTGCGAGGAGTGTAAACGTCTTCATGTCAGTCTCCTTAGTCAAAGTCAATTGTGATGTTCGATGACGCCGGGCCGAACGCCTGCGTCGGTATGGTGTGCGCGGTGTCCCAAGCCCAAGTGCCTGAGCCAAAAGTCGTGCGTGCGGCTCGGGTCAATGTAACAATCCCGTTTGGCCCATTGATCGTCATCGTTGTCCACCCGCTGTCGGTCGCGCCGGTGATGGTCAGAATGTACTGCGCGGTCGATCCCCCGCCCTCGTAGTAGTACAGATCGGTGATCGCGGCGCCGCTGAATATGTTCGATGTGCCGTCGCTGATCGATCCTAGGGGCCCTATGCTGGTATACCCACGGATGCGATCCTGATAGAGTATTGTCCCCGCCGCACCGGTTACGACACTCTGCGTATCAAGATGGCTTGCCCCCGTGTTTCGCATCCGCATGATGGCGATCGGCTTCATGCTAGGCTTCCTGCGCCACGCTGACGACGTCCCACTTCGTATTGGCGTTGTTGAAGATTATGCCGAGGTAGAGGGTCTTGTTGATGACCGTCGTCGACGGAAGAGAGACGCCGATCGCACGGTACTGGGAGCCGTAGGTAATAGACCGGGCGGTTCCGTTGTCCTTGATGCGGATGACAATCCCCGCGCCGTCCTGAGCCGTACCCGTCGGGTTCGCGAGGGTGAGCCCGGCGGCCTGAGCAGTGATGATCACCATGTCATTGGCGAACGTAGGCGTAACCGTGGCCGAGCTTGCAACCGATTGGATCGCCGGAGTACGTACGAAGGCTGTCGTCGCGATGCTGGTGTCGTTATCGCCCGCAGTAGGTGTCGGAGCCGTCGGATTGCCTGTCAGTGCCGGGGAAGCGACGGGGGCATAGTACGCACTGCTCTGACCATCGAGCAAGTCAGCATCGAGGCCTGAGCCCGATCCGTCGACGGTGAGGAGCTTGGATAGAACGTCGGCGGCGGTGTAGCTCGACGCGGCGAGCTTGGTGCCCAGCGCCGTCGTCATGGTCGCCGCGAAGTTAGCGTCGTCCCCTAGCGCCGCTGCGATCTCATCCAGCGTATCAAGAACCCCCGGTGCGCTGTTTATCAGTGCCGCGATCGCCGCCGCTACAAAAGCGGTATTAGCCAGCTGGGTCGTATTTGTACCGGGAGCGGCGGTGGGCGCCGCAGGCGTGCCGGTGAACGTGGGAGACGCCACGGGGGCCGCCAGTATGGCGGTGCGAGCTGCGGTCTCATCCGCCGCCGTGAAAACAGCGTCACCAACGCTGGTCGCGCCGAAAGCCGCCCGAGCCCCAGAGGCTGTGGTCGCGCTTGAGCCCCCGTCTGCGATGCCAAGGGGGGATGCAACAGACGAGGTATCCGCCTTCACTACGTCCGTCCCGTTGCAGTAGTAAATGCCTCGGGACCCTTGGGTCACTGTAGGAGGTGATGCTTGCGCAGCCGTTTTCACTTTGAGCGTGTAGGCGCCTGAGGTAGCGTTATCGACCCAATACTGCTGCACGGTCGCAGGAACTACGACCTCAATGTTGCCCGCCAGCGCCCCGGTGAACTTGTACGACACCCGGTTCAGCTCGCTGCCGCTGAGCGTGTACGTCCCCGAGAGCCCCGCCAGATTGATAGAGGTGTAATCGAAGGCGAAATCCGCGCTCTGGCCGAGGCCGATCGTGAACCACTCGGCACCATCTGTAACAAGCATAGCGCTGTCACCGGGGAGGAGGACGAGGGTGCTGGCGTCGTTGATTGTCTCAGCACCTGATGGGTCAACAGTGAGATTGCCTGAACCACTGTTGCGGACGCTGACGAAGAAATCATTGCCGACGGACGCCGCAGCGGGGAGGCTGAGCGTATCGACGCCTCCAGTCCACACATAGAGAGCTGCGCGATCGGGGGCACCGATCGTGTACGTCGTGCTGAACGTGTGCACCTCGTTAGATTGCGCGAGGGTGGAGCCGACTGCCTTGATGCCGTAGCCCACCAGAGACGCCGCCTGCACCGAAGATGAGCCGACGCCATACTGGAACACCCGCCACGTTCCCGCAGCGTCTGCGTTATCAGACAGGTAGACCTGCCAGATTTCACCAGAGGGCAGGGTCGCGACCGCGCCGCCATCGGCATCGACTACATCAACATCGGCGGGCCCGAGGTTATTGAACAGGATCGTCTCGCCCTTGCCCGCCTTGTCGGCGTCAGGAAGGGTGATGGTGTGCGACCCGCCAGACGTTGTGATCTCGATGATGCGGGCGGCGGTAGTTCCCCCCTCGCTGCGCGATAGCGGCCACTCGAGGGTGAGATCAGCGCTCAGGGTGAGCGGCAGGAAGGACACATCCGAGGAGTAGATGTTGCTTCCGCTGAAGACGTCGGTGAAACTGGTCATTATGCCGCCTTCCGTGAAGTGTTGCGGTCGGTTACCTTGGCGATGTCTTCACCTGATACCGCCGCCAGAGCGCGATCGTAGAGGGTCTGCCACGTCTGGATGCGGGCGTCGTTCTTGAGGAACGGCGTCGCCTCGAGCAGTGTGGCATACAGAAGGAGTTGAGGCACGACGTCCGTCAGCCAATTCGTCTCGTTGGTGTTATCGAGAGGCTGCAGCTTCTCGTAGTAGGAGACCTCCCATGGGTAGTCCTGATCCGGCGTCGGTACGATCAGCCAGTGATCATAGTCGTAGTCCGCATAGAACTCCGGCTCGTCGGTGGCCGTGCGATCAGGCCAGTATGCGGTGAGATACTCATATGCGCGTGTAAACAGCGACTTGCGGCTCTCGAACGTAGTCCCGGTCCCGACGCTTATGCTGATCGTTTCCCTCCAGCGATCCGGCTTGTCGTACACCGCTACACCCGAGGCGAGCGTGCCAGTGACGACGCGCTTGAAGCCCAGTATCTTGAGCTCAACAGCAATGCGGGTCTCCGCCAAGGCGACGAGACGCGGAAGCTGGTCGTAAACCATCGGGTCCACACTGAGGCTGGCTCCCCGCTCGAGGTAGCTCTGTACGTCTGCTATCAGCGACGTGAAGGTCATCGTCTCAGCCATGGCCGTCCTTTAACACGTTTACACGCTTACGGGCACTGAATTTTCATACCACTATCTCTCGCCCAACGGCAGATGCGGACCCCTGCGTTGTGGAGCCGGTCGCCCCACAGCTCGACGTCTGCATCATACCGCGCAGCGGCGGCCTCGCTGATCAGTATCTCATCCGTCGGTACTGGTTTGGCCTCAGTGGCCGCTACCAGATCGGCAGACGGGGGGAAGATCGGCTTCCTTACGAGCACCGTGTTGGAGCAACCGCTGGCAGCCAAGAGCGACGCGAGCAGGACCGGGCACGCTATCCGGAACCTTGGCAATTTCATCATAGAGCTCCTTCTTCATATTCGCGTTCTTGACGGCGTCCTCGACGCGCGCCTCACTGGCATTGATATTAGCCGTGGCGTCAACCTCGAGCGCCTTGGTGTTATCCTTCTCGACTGCCAGCTCCAGCTTGGTCCGCTCATTGCGAGCACCACTGCATTGACCAAGGAGGAACGCCGGGGCGAGAAGCGCCCACGGCAGCATCTTCAGCGCGACACTCGCCCAAGGTGGGATGACGAGGTTCTTCAGGAAAGAGAGACCGAGCATCAGCTTGTCGCCTGTGCGTCGTTTACGATGGTCTGTGCGTCGGTATCAGCCTGCGTCGAGCGAGCCTTCGCGACCTGACGATCCTTCAGGGCAATAGAGCCCGCAACAGCACCAACGGCGACGCCGAGGCCCGAGGGGAAGGCGAGGCAGTATTCGGTCACGTTGAACTCATGCCCCTGCCACAGAACCTGCCACGCGACGAAGACGTTGGCGCAGACGATGTAGGCCGTCGCGCCGAACGCACCGACGACGCGGTTGACTTCAAACTCGCCGCCGATACCTTTAAGCATTGCTGCGATCTTCATTTTACCAGCCTCCTTCAATCAGGGCGCGTTCGAAAATCTGCGCATAGTCTTCGATGAGATCGGCCTTGTCGTGGCCGTTGATGATGGTGCGAGCGTCCATGTACTGTGCGCGGGACGCCGTCCCCCGGATCGGTAGAACCTTTCCTAGAGAGACGCCGGTAAACCAACCCTCATTCATGCCGCGACGCATGATGAACGCAGCGACATCGAGACGCTTCGCCAAGTCCGGGTTCGCCAGCAACTCTCCTGCCTTCAGCAACCCTGCTTCTGCGCACGCCGCATCGGCCTTCTTGTAGTTTGGCTCCCATGTGAGCTGCACATAGCCACGGCCATGCCACGGGTAGTAGCGGAGGTTTTTCTTCCGCCACGCCTCCGACAACCAATAGGCCTCGGTGACCGGCTGCATCGTCTTGTTCGTCTCGTGCCACGCGGTCGCCAGCATGTAGGCGACGTGCGACAGGGGGCACTTCTCCCCCGCCTCCAGAACAGCGCTGAAGCCCTGTTTCTGGGAGGCAGAGAGCGGCCCAAGTTTGCTCAGCGAGCCTAGAAAGGTTTCCTTGTTAAAGGTCATTTATCATCCCCAAAACCCGTGCGTTTCGCCAGCCAATCAAGGGCTTGCGTCCCGGTCCACCCAACGACGAGGCAGACGGCCATGGTACCCCACAGATCGCCAAGTTTTGCGGCTATCAGCACACCAAAAACATACTGCGCGGCGAAGATGCCTATCCTCAGCCGTCGCTCGCGTGCGACCTTGGATTGATCGTGACCGTTGTTGTAGGCGACGAGGGCGTAAGCCGCTACGTTCGTAGACAGCAGAGAAAGGAATATGGCCCCCAAAACGACGAACCACTCTCCCGCCGTCAGCCCGCCCATCTGGCCGAGCAGGGCTGCGGTGCCGCCTGTAAACGCCTGCGCGGCGCCTTTGGTCGCCGCCTCGACGCTCAATGCCCGAACTCCACAAGGACCGACAACAGCGCGAGGCAACCCAGCGATACGTACATGAACTTGAGCTTATCTTCGTCGACGAAATAGAATATCCGCCAGAGGATCAGCGTCTCGATGCAGATCAGCGAGAAAAAAGCGGCGGGAATGCTGTACTGCACTGGGTGAAGCCACCGCACGACATGCTCGACCGTCGCTATGATGAGCGCAAAGAAGGCTGTGAACGCAATCAGGAGCGACCCAATCCGGATAACCCACTCATTGGTGTGGTGAATTTTGTGGGTAATGGGGGTGTGATCGTGGCCCTTTCTGATAGCGACAACTACCCTGCCCGTCCAGAATAGCTCCTTTATCGCGAGCAGCATTGCCGTCAGAACGATGAAGTTCCTCATGATCACAAAGCCGAAATCTATACCGTCCACCCTATAATCCTCCTTGGCAAACGACGCTGGCAGCCGTCATGACGCAGCCGCCAGCGCCGCCGCAGACCCGCCGGGAGCACACGGGGATCATACGGAAACACTCTCATCTGGTCGCACAAAGCGCAGGGTCACCTTCTCGGCTTGCCTCGCCGCCTTACGCCACGGATCATACTCATCGACATCCTTGCTGCAGACTTTGAGCCCGGGCGCATTCGGATCACTGAACAGCTCGACCAGCGGGAACTTCATCTTGCAACGATCGCAGATGCCAATCCCCAGCGTGGCTTTACCTGAAGTGTTGAGGTAGCGGGGCATCAGCGCGTATATCCCGATATGCCGGGGTTGATGCTCACCGGGCTGTTGTCGCGGTTCTCCATCGATACGGTCAGGAGAGCGCTGCTGGCGTCGCCATCCAGCTGCGGAATGGCTCGGGGGTCGACCTCTTCGATCTCTCTCGCCACTTTGGCGGCAAGACCAGCTACAACAGCCTCGTACCACCTGTTCGGAACTTCGACCTGCTGCGTCATGCTGCCCACGTCCATAATCGATCGGTGGGACTTCACGACAAGCTGGTAACGACCATCTCCTTGACTAGGAACAGGCCATGTATGCATCACACAGCGATCTGCTTGCCGATCCAGCCAGTACTGCAGGGGCCTCTCAGAGAGGAAGGTCTTGTTGGGTAGGTAGAAATACTCATCCCGGTTCATGCGTGAGAGCGGTATTTCTGAGGGTGATGCACCGAAGAATATCGTCGTATCGTTGAGTGTTCCGCCGTTGGCGACAATGCGATAATATGTGCTGAGCGTCAGCTCCTCGACGTCGAACCACGACCACTCACCCGCGACCGCTTGAGGGTCTGCTACCGTCTGAACTGTGGTCCAGCTGACGCCATCTGTTGAGGTCTGGAAGAGGAGAACATCACTCACTCCAGACCAGAGTACGCCGACAGCCGAAATACGCTGCTCCTCATCCAGCTGCGTCGCCTCGTACGAGGCCGCCGAAGTCCGGGTGCCGGTCGGCTCCTGCAGTAGTCGGAGGTTCGCATTGAGAACGTCGATCGTCCCGACGGGGAGTGTAAACGCTGCCTTCCCTTCGTAAACGGGGAGGGTGACTGTCTCCAGACACCAGAGATTGATCTGCATGGCAGACCACTGCTGGAGCATGAGGAAAAGACAGTCTTTGGCGATGTCGACATGCTCGCCGGTGATCTTGGACGCCGAAACCTTGCAGCGACGGAACGCATGGTCGATGACCTTGCGCGTCGTGAACGTCGTCGATCCTATGGTTCCAGAGTAAGCCATGCGCTCCTGCTTGCTACCGCTTCCGGTAGCCCGCTAGTGGCAGCAGGCTTGACACCCTCAAGTCGTAGCACTTTCGCCAGATCGTGTCCATAGTCATGCGATCTCCACTTCCCGGGCAGGGAGCGCGGGTTTCGCCGCCACACTACGTGCGCTGCGAGAGCCGTTTGAGTGCACGTACGCGGGGACCCTCCCTGTGGATGTTATGCTCCTCGACGCATCTCCCGCAGCGATAGAGACCGCGCGCTCGAGTTGTGGTCTCCCCCGCGCTACACCCCCATGGATTGCGTAGGACCAGCCGAAGGCGGTACCGCTCGCGTTGGCATCTACCAGCGCCAGAGCTTCACCCCCGGCAAACGATATTGTCACTGTGATATCGGCGCCCGCAGCACTACCATCCGCCGCGACCGCCGCAGTTCCTCCGGTGAAGGATATCGTCTCGAGGAGAGTTGCGCCCGCTGCGCTGGCATCTCCCGCAGCCGCGCCTCCGCTGAGAGCTATTGAGATGCTCGCGCTAAGCCCTGCTGCGCTGGCGTCTCCTGTAGCCGCGCCACCAACCACAGACTGAGACGAGCTGATGCTGAAACCTGTGGCGCTGGCGTCGCCGGTAGCCGCGCCACCGGCAATCGCTGTCAGTGACGCGCTGAGGGCGAACCCTGTAGCCTCCGCCCCGCCTGTAGCCGCCCCACTGCCCAGCGATAGAGAGACGCTGATGTCGAGCCCGGTAGCGTTTCCGTCGCCAACTGCGCCGAAATACCATGTTTCCCAGATCGTCGCGGCTGTGCCGTCCGCATCGGCCTTTACGAGCTGCCTGTAATAGCCCTGCCGCTTGTCCCTCCGCCGCGCCCAAGCGGTTTCAAGCGCGAAGCCGGTCGCCATCAGCCTTGGGTTTCGGTATAGACCCCCGTGATATTCGATGCCGTCGTTGTATTAGGCACAAATATCAGGAACGGGACAACCCCATCGTATAGGCGCGGCAACCGGCTTGTCAGTGGGTCCAGATCGTTCGGGATCAACGCCAGCAAAGGGATCGCCGCAAGCACCCGATAGGCTACAAGGTTGATCGTGCCCGATACCCAAGACACAGAAAGCGTCAGCGACTGGACCGAACGCACACCCGTATCGCCCGCCTGCTGCCCGATGGGGAAAAACGAGCCAGCCGCAGGGCTGTTTGCCGTAGCGAAGCTGTTCGTGGCCGTGCGGGACGCTGTGCCCGCCTGATTGGTATATCCGATGGTGATGGTCGGAGCCGCCGCGCCGCAAGCCGCGCTGACCTCCAGCCCCAAATAAACGCCGTCGCCATTTGTTGAACCGGCAATGTCGCGCGCGGGGAAGGTTGGCGACGTAATGCTCTGCGAACCCGTTGAAGTGATTGTAAAGCCGCCGTTGTGCCAGAGCCTATCGCACAGGAGCAACATGCCCGCTTGCGTAGCCATTGCCGTCAGGCCCGCAAGATGCGCGTTACCGGAACCGGGGTTCGTATGGTAGAGTTGCCCGTTGACCATTGCTGAGGTGCTTGAAAGAACAACGCCGTTCAGCGTGGTATCCCACGAACCCGCGCCCGGATTACCGCCTAGCCCCCAGAGTGATTGAGGCTTGCCCGCAACCAGCGTCGGGGTGATAGCCTTTGCAAAGGGCCGTGGCGGCTGCATCCCCGCAATCGCGCCGTCAAGGGTTGTGATAGTCATCCGGCGACCTCTTCAAGATAGGTTTCGTCGAAGTCGCTCAACACGCCGTCAAGATCGAGCGTCCATCCGCCAGCCGCGTCATTGTGCGCAACAACAGTATATTCGCCCGGAAAACTCTCCGAAAATGGTTCCAGAACCCGAACGGTTGAGCCGATACCGATCACTAGTTTTGCTTCGTAATGGTTGATGCGGCGAGGGAGAAAGTCCCCGCCGTAGAGACGATGTCGGAGCCGAAATCGTCATAAGCGATAAGCTCGTCTGCCGAGGAGGCACCGCCACGGGATTTGTAGTATACTGCACCGCGAGCGGTGATCGTTGCCGTGGTCCACGATACCGCCCCAAAAGTGATCACGACGCGATCGTTCACCGTATCGACTGCAGCGACAGAGACGGCAGACGCAGCGCCCCCTGCGGTGTAGCCAGTACCTGAAACCTCGTTCGTCACATCACTGCGCTTGGTGTGGGTGTCCTTGTTGGGGGTATACGCCGACGTGACCAGCATGACCTTGAAGGTGTCCGTGTCAAAGTCGATCGAGCTGATCGCCTCGTCACGCAGCGCAGAGTTGAAGATCAGTGAAGCCACGTCGAACTCCCTTTTTAAGGTTTCGGAACCACCCGGGGCATAGCAGACCAGCTGAAGCCTGCAAACATCTTCATTTGCTTGCCATTGCCGAGATCACCACCCGAACAGTTCAGAAGTTTATCGATGCAATTGTCGTGCCACATCTTCATGACGCCATCATCCCACGCACCCCACCAATCAGCGTGAAAACTGGTTCCTGCGGTCATGATCATGCCGTCAGGCATGACGTCCGAGGAGAGGTGCCAAGGCTCCGCCGTGGCCCCTTGGCTGTACCACGCACCCATCGTGAAGGTCGGGATGACGTAAGGATGCGTTGTCGGGCATTGGGCATAAGCCTGCCCGATATAGGATGAATAGGCGACATGGCTGCGATGATCGGCGCTGTCGAGGTTCTTGCCGTCCCAGCATTCCGGCGCGGAAATGATGGCTCCAACCCTTGCCGTGACGGGACAATTTGCCTGTGCCGTGGGCAGGTCCTTGTAGTGACCCGGAATTGCACCAGTACCATCGCAGTTGAAATAACCACCGCCCGTCGATTTGGCAGTGAGATCGAGCATGTTCCGGCCAAAGATGAACCTCAAGCCCCGGGGCAGATCGACACAGGCCTTGCCGATCTTCGCGCAAAGCGGGTCAGTCTTGGGCCTGCGTTTGTAGTATATGGTGACGTAGTCGGGCCTGATGACCTGCGACTTGTCGTTCAGCATGGCTGGCATCCAGTAGGCCGAACGGTTGAGCGGCGACGTACAGGTCGAGGCCCCCGTAGTGCGGAGACTGTCGTACGTAGAATTCGCGTTCACCGCGAGGTTACCGAAGAATTGGTGCAGGTGCGATTTGCCGGGCTGCCCCGGATAGACGATCGGATCGTCATAACCGAGGTGACCTGCGCTGCAAATGAGCCGGAATGCACCCACGACGTCGGGAGCCGCGCTAGGAGGGATGGCGCCACTGCCCCAGCTCGGAACCAGCTCGCTATTCACATCGAAGTTCGATGCGATCGGTGCAAGCCCTGTCGTCGGCACCACTGTGTCTACCGGCGGCGGTGGTGGAGGCGGTGGTGGTGGAGGAGGAGGAGGTGGTGGTGGTGGTGGTGGAGGTGGTGGTGGTGGAGGTGGTACGACCTCAGCAGTACGAATAGCTGTATAGGTGCTGAGAATGCGCTTATGCGCCGCCGCGCCGTCCTTCGACCCGCTGAGGTAGGATTGCTGGCACGTTACGTTCGCCGCTCCGCAGAGCGCAGCTGCGGAGAGCTTCCGGGCATCCTGCTGAAAATCCGTAGAGGCGACGGCTGTCGTTGACATAAAAGTCAACAGGATGGCTAGGCGTTTCATTGGTCCATATGCTCCATATGCTCGGTGTGGTTGCTGTGGATCACGTTCAGTTCCTGAAGGCTGTGTAGCTTGATAGGGGCCTTCTTACACTTGAACGTCCATTTGAAGCCGGGCTTCCACGGGATGTCTTTCGGCCTGTGGATCGTGAGATCGTTCACGTCACTGCGTCCCGCTTTCTGGCACTCCGCTTTTGTCTGAAACGCGCCACCCCCATAAGGGAGAGCACGCTCTGCATTCAGATCACGTTTGCCGTCCATCGCCTGAAAACTGACGAACCAGAGCGACGCAGAGAGTAGGAGCGCGTTCATCTTGGCCTCAATTCTTCTTGTGCAGGCGACTACGTCCCCTGTGACCCATATTCCCCATCCCAGCCATGGCGGGCAAATCCCACCACTCACTTGAGATATCACCGTTGAAATTGAAGCCCAAGTTCACTTGCGGGCTGCGGCTTCCGTCAGGGGAATTCTCTCCCGTTATGCCGCCGAGCAATCGCTGCGTGGCCGTCATAGTCGAACTATCGCATTCGTGCGGCGTGAAGCTGTCCGTGGTCGTAGATTTGGACGCGTTACAGCCGTGCATCCATAGCTGCATTGTGGGGTAGTCCCACGCTCCGAACCAATCTCCATGGAAGCTTTCTCCATTACGCATGGTATGACCTGCTGCCGTTGCCGCAGCGTCGTCACTATCTAGTCTGGCAAACCTGCTGTCTCCCGCAGTGACGTAGGTATAGATGAGCTTTTCTTGAACCTCTGGGACAGCGTAGCCGTTGTCAAAGCAAGTCATCTGGCCAGTGTTGTTGTTCCGCACCGCGTTGCGCGTATGGCCGTAACCAGTGGGGCTTCTGAGATTGACACCATCCCAGCAGCCGCGCCCGGCAACAGTGGCATAGAGAGACGAGGTGGACGGACATGCGCCCCCCGGCCCACCGCTGACCGTAAACGCGTCAGTCCCGTCCGCGTTCGCAAGAAACGCGTGATGCTCCCCTGAGGCCTCGCAAATCCAACCCACCGTGGTCGTGTTCGACGCCTTCCATCCGTTTCCTACCCACGAAACATTGCCATTGAGTTCGGCCTTGTCGGCCAAATCATCGGGATCATCCATATTGGTCCCGAATATCTCGGTATATCCTCGCGGACGATCCCACATCGTGAGAGAATTGTTCCATCCCACATAGTAGAGGATCATGTAATTGGTCTTCTTGACCCTCGTGATGCCGTCCCCGAGCGCGTTATCGACCTTGAGGCAAGGGTTCCAGTATCCCGTGAGGTTCAGCAAACCCCCCGCAGCCCCAGATGTCCCAGCCGCTTGATTGCTCCTGAGTGACTTGTATGTGCTGGACCCTGTGACACTGCCGTTGCCAAAGAATAGGTGACAATGCCCGCTTATGGACTGCCTGAAAGCCCTGATCGGATCGAAGCGTCCGACCTTCATTTCGTTCAGGACGGTCCTAAATTTCTTCTCCGAACCCGGTGGTAGCGTTGTGAACGTGATCCCAGTGCCCAGTATCCAGTTACTAGTAGTAAACCCGCTAGCCACGTCTGCGCTCTGCGCAAGCGCATACGCCGGAGGATCGACCGAAGGAACGACCGGGGAGGCAGAATACGTTACCGGCATCGGATAAACCGTCCACGGCAACTTTCCTGCTTCTATAGCCTGCATCGCATAGTCATATTGCTTGTAAATATAGGCGTGGCCTTTGGTCCCTGAGGTCGCACACTCCGCAGGGCACGGCGCGTAATGAACGATAGATGCTTCGTTGATATAAAGATTGGCGTCAGTGTTGGCGCTGGCGCTGGACATGGTCGGATTGGCCGCGATATCGATTATGTAATCCGCGCCTGTGCCGTTTCCTTCATCCGCGCGCAGCGTATCATTGATCGTCTGGCGGCGGCTCGTGTAAGTCGCGTCCCCGGTGCGCGGATTGAGCGTGAACACGGCGATCTTCACTGTGGGCTGAGACGCCCGAATTGACGCGAACAAACTGTAAAGATCAGTGATCCATGCGGCAGCATCGGCATACGCTCCGGAGCCTGCGTCGTTTGTTCCGAGCGCAACAGTCACGAACGCTGGTCCTGTGCCTGAGCAGCTACCATTGCAGTTCAGAATGGAGGCGATGTTGGTTTGAGCCTGATCGACCCCCCAACCGGTCCCTTGCACCACGTAGAAATCTGCATGTGCAGTATCATAAGCGTGAACATAGTAACCAGTCGAGTTTACCGCATTGCTATCGCCGACATGCACGACGATAGGTTCGGCAAGCGTCGGCGCTGCGATCAAGAGCGCGAGAGCAGCTAAGATGCGCGCAAGCAACTTCATATCAAAAACCCTGCTTCTTTTTTGCATATCTAAGAGCAGAAGCAAATTCTAAAGGCTCAAGAAGGCGGTTCCACACCCAGATGCCTTGAATATAAACCTTGGGGAAGTTGCCGAACCCGTTCTTCGCGTCCGTGCAGAGGCCAGTAATATTGAGGGTGAGAGCACCGGAGCGAGTATAGGCTGTGGTGGTGTAGCCGACATTGCCGACAAAGACTTGTAGGGAAGAGCCTGTGTCGAAAGTCGTGATGACATGATTGGTGTTGTTGAAAAGAGCTTCGTCGGCAAGAATTGTAGTAGCTGGGTGGATAACGGTTACCGCGTCATTGCGAATGCTGGCACCAACATCATTGGCATCGGCGGCAGTCGTCAAGGGGATTTGGTAGAAGGGTGCGGAAACACCGCTGTTCGCCTCGGAAAAAATGGTCCCTGTGTCTGATGTGTCCTGAGTGATGGCGACCATGACGGTGGCCTTGCCGTTGGCATACAGACCAAGAACGCCTGAACGCCGCAGCTTGTCGTCCACGCCGTCGCAGGAATTGGAATGGACACCATTGACGATTTTATGGGTCAGGCGCGTCCCATCATCGGCTGTCGCGGTGAAGTTGAAAGCGCTCGTTGACAGGTCATTCCATGTGCCGACCAGATCGCCATCAGCCGCGACAGCGGTGGTTCCGCTTATTGTTTGCCACTGACTACCGAGATTGTCAGCTTCAAGACGCAGGATCAAGCCTGAAGCTGGCAGAGAAATCGACTGCGGGGACAGCAGCACCCGCATTACAGGTGTTGAAGTCTGCGCAGCCGCGATCTGCGGAGCAAGCAGACATGCCGTTAGAAGGGAGAGAAAAAATCGCCTCATATCAGTTGCTCGCAATGAACTTGAGACGGAACGTGTAGGTATTGGCGCTGGCCGTGGTCAGGGTTCCGCCCGTGGCCACAACTAGGAAGCGCAGATTAGCTGAACCTGCGCAGGTATATCCAAAGTTGAGGTTCTGGATATGCGCAGAAGCGTTGTTCGCCCTAGCAGCGAGCGTGAATGGAATTTCAGCAACCAATTTGGCCGCGTCTGCATCGCTGATCGCTTCCGCCGCGTTATCGTTCGCCGCCGTCACCGCGCTGTCATAGACCAGCACCTTTCCAGCGAGAGCCGCAGTGTCGTTTGACAGCACGTAGAGATCGGTCCCGATCCCAGAGCCGCCTGAAATCCGGCAGACGTTGGAAAACGTGAACCCCCCGGTCGTTGGCGTCGTCGTGCTATCAGAAATCGTGTCATTCGCAGTGTAAGCCGTAGCATCCGCAGGACGGTTGAAGGTTGCCGTGGCAGTTCCAGCGAAGCCGTAAGTATTGACGAGGTTCGTGGTTCCGGGCGTGGTCTGATCGATCCCAACCTTACCAGCAACCGCAGAACCTGCTGCCAGAACCACCTGCCCCGTGCTGTCTGATGCCAGAGAGACGCGGATCGCTCCTGTGCCTGTTGCGCCGTTGCCGGTCAAGATGGCATTGCCGCCAATCTGAGTGATGTTGGATGCCACCGGAGTGGTGTCGGTCGCCATCGTATGGATGTCGTCACGTATCGATCCGATGCAGCCGATGAGTGTGCACGTTCCTGTGGTGTCGGCGGTATCCGAGGCTGTGCCAATTGCTGAGTTGGCAGACAGGTCGATAACATGGAGTTTGCCGTTGGTGAACTGTGCCCACGTCCAATCTCCATCAGCAGCCGTCGAAGCCGGAGAGGCCACCTGAACGCCCAGTGCTGCCGTGCCGCTGTTGCCAGACGCCGCAACCGCATCCTCCGCATACTGCGTGCCGCCTGCACAGCCCGCTGCGCAGTTGACGTTGAGATTGGTGCCACCGGTGATGCCCTGCACCGTGATGACGTCCGCAGAGGATGAGCCTGCTGTACCGAGTGCTGGCTGCTTGGCTGCTGTCGCGGCACCTGTCGGCAAGGACACAGTGCCCGAAATGTTGGTGATGTTCCACGTACCCGTCTGGGTAGCGTTTACACCAAACCCATCCGAGGCAGGAACTACCGAGAGCGACCCGGTTCCGACCTTGGCTCCGAGCGATGTCGGGAGGAGCGCACCGGCGTCCGTCCAGAGGCGTCCAGCACTGATCTGCAGCGCCTCATAGTCACCGTCGGTGCCTGAGGTGTTTGCAGGTGTAGCCTTTCGCACTGCGAATATGGGCAGGCCGCTGTCCGCGTCACCCGAAGCCGTGTCTTCTGCTCGCAGGGAGGCGTTGAGCTCAGTGAAGCAGTCGATCGTAGTGTCGGCGAGTGTGACGCAGATATCCTTGCGAAAATGCACGCCCGAAACGTCCTTGCTGGCCGTGCTGACCGTGGCGCCTGTCGCGTCCTTGACCGAGACGTTATCCGCCGCGAAAGCTGGTGCGGAGATCGCCAGTGTTGCGATCGATGAGAGCCAGAGAATACGCTTCATTGAAAGTCTCCTAGAAGAACCACGACCAAGCTGACTGGTTCGCATCCGTAAAGTCGAGTTGCCCCACGCTTGACGGCGGGGGAGGTGGTGGAGGTGGCGGTGATCCCCCGCTGGTCTTCCGGGACAGACCCGTCCCCGTCGAGAGGATCATGCACGGCTTTATGAGCCCTGCGTAACCGTCGTAGAGCCCGGCTGAACCACGAAAGAGACCCGCCGTGTTCGCCACGACTTACCCCGTTATACCCGACTGGATGACTGTCAGCACCGCTGATCCGGCGCCGGAATTGATCGTCAACCGAACTGCGCGCGGGATGTAGCCGTAGTTGCCTTGCATGCTCGCCGTGGCTGCGACGAGGTTTGCGTCGGGGTGACCAAACCAGACAGGTGACACCGCCGGGTCATTGAGGGTCTGCTCGACGGTGTAGTTGACTGTGCCGGTGACATCGACCTGAAGAGACACTTCAGGCCGCCCGTGCATGTCAAGCACGATCGGTGACGTACTACCAGCACCCGACTGCGTTACTGTAATTGGCCGCATAAGTCCGTTCCTGCGATAGTGGGGCCACCCGAAGGCGGCCCCTAGCGGTTACCGTTCGAAGGCTGCGTAGATGTAGTCGACCGTCATGGTCTTCGCGACGGCTTCGCCGTTTTGAAGCGCAAAACTGGGCGTCATCACCGTATCCGGCAGATATGTCGAGCTGGCATCGAGCGAGGCGACGGCGACACCGTCGATCCCGAAGATGACCTTACTGACACCGTCGTAGAACCACGCCAGCGTGATCATGGTATCTGTGACCAGAGTACCGATGTCACTGTCACTGGTCGATCCGGTGGTGGCGTCCTTCCGACACACGGCTTGGATGGCTGTTTCGCCATCGGCCTTCAGAAAGTAGATGCCGTCCGTCACATCCAGCGGTGTGGTATCGATGACCTGCATACCGATCGCGATATCGGACTGCGTTGCATCGCTGACTTTGAACTTACAGGCGAAGAACGCCCGCTTGCCTGCTGTCAGAGTGAAGGCCGCCGGGGTCTTCTGCAGCGCTACGAGATCGTTGTCGGCTGCGGTGTTGGTGAGCAGTAAGAGCCCGCCATCACCCGCAGTGAGTGCCTGCGTCGCACCGGCCTGCGTTTCCGTAACCACCCAATCACCCGCCGTATACACGTCGAAGTCATTGAGATAACTGTGAAACTTGGTCGGGTCGAGGAACGGCATATCACCGAAGATCGCTCCGTCCTGCGCATTCGTCAGACCGCTCGGGAACCTTGTAATTGCGGGATTACCCATTTTTCATCTCCTAAGAGTTGAGCCGGGAGCCGAAGCCCCCGGCTCTGGTTCCCTTACAGGCCCGCCGTACCGAAAACGGCACGCGGGTCAGTCCATCCGACTCCATAACGTTCTGTCGCTTTATAGCGCATGCTGTCGGTCTCGAAGTCGCCTTCCATGCTCTTTTCCAGCTTGCGCCGGGTGAGCATCTTGAGCCCTTCGGGTGCGTCGGTCTTGATCCACCAAGCCGTGGTGCTGGTGAGACGGGCCAGATTGGCCTGACCACCACCAAGCATATTCATCGATTTCACAGGGTTGATGTCGTTGTTCGCGGTACCAGTCCGGAGCGCAGACTTGAGGAGAACCTCACCTTGGAAGATGTTCGATGAGCCAACGACGAGCTTGGTCGGCGTGAGCCGGATACGCTTGCCGTTGTTGTCCACGGCGCCCCTGATCTGGATGAGCATCTGCTCCAGCGACGTCTGCGACAGGTTGGCTGCCGTAGAGAGGACGTTGGAGAAGGTGCCGCCCACGATCGGGTGCGAGGCACTGACGAGCGAGACGCCGTCACCACCAAGATACGAGCCGTTGAACGCACGGTTGAGGATGTTGGCGCAGAGCGTTTCCTTCGTCTCGATCAGGGACTGAGCGAGGTGGCGGGAGTAGGTCTGGCCGACACGGATGTGATCGCCATCTTCGACGAGGACCTTGGTCAGCGCGAACGCAAGACCGTAGACCTTGTAGAGGTAGCGGGCGAGGAAGAGCACGCCACCGCTCTGGTACGTGACCGGCATGCCGTCGGGCAGTTCGGGTGCAGCACCAAAGCCGTACAGGACAGGCTCTTCGTGGTAGGAACGTGGAATACCGGACTTCTCGTCGAAGACCTGCTTCCACTCATCGGCACGCTGGTCGTAGATACCATTGAACTCTTCGTTCAGGATGGGCTCGACAATCGACCGGAAGTCGGTTGAACGCATGGGTGTAGCCATTTCAAAGCCCTCCTTTAGAACGCAGCGACATCAGCGGCGAGCTGATGTTCGGAGATGCGGACCTGCACAATCGGATAGGTATCCGTCAGTGCGTTGTCGGGACCCGGCGCCGCACCGAGGAGCTGAAGCCCCGCGTTGGCCGCCGAAGACGCGACGTCGAGTGCGACGGTGCTCAAGCCAGTCGTGCTGTCACCCGACGTAGCGGTGTTCCAGTCGTACTGTTTGCCGATATCGCCTACGGCGAGGGCGGCGTTGGCTTGGATTTCGTACACAATGCCCGGGTCGCGGGTGTAGTAGGCGATGATGTCAGTCCCCGCCGTCGAAGCCACCCAGCGATTGGAGACGCGACGCCGCCCCTCGCTGTCCGTGTATTCAACGCCTTGGAATGACCCGACCGAGCGGTCGCCTGCGGCGGCAAGTTCAATGCCTCCGGAAGTGCCGATCTTGACCGGTGCGCCCTGATAGATGCTCGTGCCATACGCCGTGATGATCACACCGGCAACAGGCCGGATAAGGCCTGAATTGTGATGCGAAGGGCGAAGACCGAACGGAGCAGATGTTGCGCTCATATCGAGAACCTCGTATTTGAGTTGCGGTTAACCCCGCATCAGGCGAAAACGCCTTGACGGGGCTGGGCTTCACGCAGCTCCGCATTACCCTCAAATTCGATCACATCGGCACCCTTTGCCTCAGCCTGCTGCTTGATCTGTGCCATGGTGTCCGCCAGCTTTTCCTGCTCACGGGCTGGAGCTGCGTGATGCACCTCCTGCATGTACTTCAAGTAGAGACTTTGCGGGAGCTTGAAGGCCAACATCTCGTTGATGGAGATGAAGCCAGCAAATTCGCCGCTTTTGACTGTCATGTACTCCAGACCGGGCGCATCCTCGGGCTTGATGGGCTCGTAGCCCAGCCGGATGCGGCGCTGAATTGGGTCGTTCTGGTTCGTCGTAGTCAGCCAGCAAACATGGTACCCGTCGATTGCGGGCAAATTCGGAAGTGCGTCGTTAAACAGTTCTTCCCGGAACATCTGGAGGCGATCGTCTTCGGTAAGCTCGCGGTTGGCCTCGACCTCGCGGTCAATCATAGCGCGCTCTTCCGCGCCACGTTGGTCAACTTTCTGAGCTGAGCGATCAACCCTCATGTCATCCATTCCAAGTTCGCGCTTCAGACGGTCGTCTTCATTTTCTACAGCCATGGTCTTCACTCCTTCTAGCGAGACGCTGGTTGCTGGCTGTCGTACTCTTGATACGACCTCAGAAACGCTTGTCGACGAACGGGATCATCCCATACGCCAGCATCGATCATAGCCTGCTTTCGCGCCGGTGTCACGTATACTTCGTTCTTTTTTACCACAGGGGCCGAATTTTTTCCGCTTCCGATCGGCGGGCCCTTACGATTGGCGTTTTTCTGCGGTTTTTCGTCAACATCGTCGTCACTCTGATCGGCGAGTTGTGCGTTTACACGCTTGGTGAGCTCCACCCAGTAGGCCCGGGTACCCGGATCGAAGATGCCGTCGCGCGTCATCTGCGCATCGATCTGAAGCGCTGCGTCGCTGGCATCATCGCCACCATTTGGGTTGAACCAAGCCGAGTTGGCCTGCGCCCAGTTCTTTGCCAGATTGACGACTTCAGGCTTGGGGCCCTGTGGTGCCTCATTCCGGGAAGTTACTGTGCGCTTGACGCCCTGAAGCTCGCGCAGCTCATCTTTGGCCTGATCCCTGATCTTCAGAGCGGTTATGTGATCGCGGTGGTTTCCCTGTTCGAGGGCTGCCTCCATGATGTTTTCCGCCTTGCGGATATCATCCTCGATCTTCTGGATGCGGGTATCGAGCGTATTGACGGCCTGCCCTGTCGTGACACCCTCCAGTCGGGTGACGCGCTCCATGAGCGTACGGTTCTGCTCGATAAGGGCCAGACGCTCGGCTTCGGCGCGCTCGCGGGCGGCCTTCTGCTGCAAACGGCGACGCTTGCGCTTCTTCGACGCCTCGGAAATCTCCGCATCGCTGTCATCCTGACTGGCTGCGAGGCGATCATCCTCCTCATCTTCGTCATCGTCGTCTTGATCTGTAGCCTCGACCGGCTTCTTCTCTTCCTCGACGACAGCCTCAGGTGCTTGCCCCTCTTCGTCGACTTCGACGGCTACCAGCTCGTCCTCTTTGGTCTCATCTGCCATTGTTCTGCTCCTTTACACGACCTGCCAGTCTTCGGCGAGGATGTCTGTTTGCGATGCCAGCCACGGGACGTATGTCTCCTGAACGGTGTACATCATGATGAATGGATCAAGTGGCACGCGCTTATCGAACATGATCTGGTTCTTGGTCTTGACGATCGTCGAACCCGAGCGTGTCAGGACGATGTGCATGCCCTTGCCGTTCCAGCCGGTGCGCTGGACCTGATATCCTTGCTTGAGCCACTGCAGCGCCATGCTGAAGTCGAAGCGGACCTTGGTCTGAGACATCTCCCTCTGCTTCGCTTCGGCGATCGCCTGACCGACGATACCCTGTTGGTGTTGATCGTCGGCCCAGCGGCTAGTCTTCTCGTCGAAGGTGACTGGTTTGCCATCAACGTGGGGGACGCCCCCGAGCGCCCGGCCCGCTTCGCCTGATAAGACCGTAGGATTATCTTCCGGGTTGCGTTCATTGTTCATAGGAAAGCCCTCATTGCGAGCGGGTCGCCGGTCACGATGCCGACGATGTCTAGGTCCTTGAAGATGACGAATTGAGCGATGCTCTCATCGCCGGTGGGGACTTCCCACCTGTCACCGCCGTAGCGGGGAACGCGGACGAACTCGCCCGGTTGGCACCATTCACCCTCGGGCCATAGCTCCATAGTGTTGCGGTTACGGAAGCAGAGCGGGCCCAGCTGGACGACTTTAGCGACCTGCGTGTTGGCAAGCTCGGTCTCCTGCGTCTCCCTGATTATAAGAAGACCACCAGCGGTCTTGGTCTTGGGTGACCTGATCTGTACGAGGACACGGGAGCCGAGGACCTTCACCCCGGGCTCCACTGGTGGAAACGCTTCGTCTATGTGATCGTAGCCAAACCCGATCTTACTGGCAAATTCAGACATTTGGTGCTCCTCAAAGTCTGTTGTCGGTTTCGTTGTCCCTCTTGTGCACGTCATCGAGTATCGCGATTGCATGCTGCAGCCCTGCGTGGAAACCGCACGCATGGCCGTACCCGTATGCGTCCTTGGTCATGGGCTTGGACAGGTTCCCAGCCGCAGCTGTAGCCTGCTCCTCCATGAGACGCATACGGAGTTGGGCGTGGTTCACTTGGCGGCCTTGACCTTCTTGACCGGGGCCTTCTTCGGGGCTGCGGGCTTCTTCACATCGACGTGAACGTCGACGACGTCTGCAGGCTTCGCGGCCAACGGCGTCACGCCCTCCGGCCAGTCGGCAAACTGGGTCTCCGGGTCCACGCGAACGATGCCTGCCTCGATCAGCTGCTTCATCTTGGCTGAGTAGACGGCGTGGTTCTCATCGCCGATCGTCTCGCCCGGAGCCAGCTGACGCCAGACATCGTAACCATCACGGATCGAGACGAAGACGCGGGGGATGCGTTCATCAGCGACCACGGTTGTGGGCTCGTCGGCGGGTGTCTCTGGGCGGCCTTGGCCGAATGCGAGCAGCTTGGCGCGCTCGTGACTGTCTGATTTCGTCATTGATTGGCTCCGTTGAACTCACCCGTCGAGAGGGTAGGACGCGCCGGTCGGGTGATAGCCCGGTTGATCCACATGAACGCCACCTCGAGATCGGTGGCTGCGATGGCGAGGTTGCGCTGATCGACGCCGGGCAGGAGCCTCAGGCCGTCGATCATGTCGTTGACTGTAGCTTCCACCTCCTTGACGCCGTCAAGCGCGGCGATCTCGTGAGCGGATAACAGGCGGCCATTCGCCTGCAGCAAGTGTACGTCCCCCATGTGTGCTCCTTATGGGTTCGGGTTGATACCAGTGCCAGTCGATACACCAAAACGCTCATCGCTGACAACCTCGAGTGTGGCGAGCTCCTTCGCTGTGCGATTATCCGCCTCGTTCATGCGCTCGCGGCTGGCCAATTCAGCCTCCTTGCGCGCGTTCTCCTGATCCTGCACCAGCTGCGTCATCGCCGCCTCAAGCTGCTGGGCCTGCTCCTGCAGAGCGATGCTGCGCTGTTTGAATTCGCCCTCTTGCGCCAGTGCCTGTGCGTCGAGCTGGGCGCCCTGTTGCGCCTCGGCCTGCTCGGCTGCGAACTTCTGCGCCTTGAGCTTGACGTCCTCGGCTTTGACCTGCTGGGTCGCCTGATCGTTGGCCTGCTTGGCCTGATCGGCTGCCGTCTTGCGCTGTGTCTCAGCCATGGCTGCCTGTGTCGGGTCCATCGGCGGGGGCATCTGGTACTGCTTGAGCATCTCCAGAGCCTTGTCCATGATCTCAGGCAAGCTCTGCAGCTCTTCCTTCGCCTTGTCCACGATCATGACACTGGCAGCGCCGACCATGCGATCAAAAGCCTGCCGCTCGTCGTCCGTCTTGTGCTCCTTGAGGAGGTCGCTGACGTCCTCCCCAGCGGCGAGGTTGGCCAGCTCGAGAACTGCGTCGGCGTACCACATGGCGACGTGCTCCTTGACGTGGTTCACCATGATGGGGAGGAACGTCGGAGCCATGAGCTGAGAGGAGCCCAGCAGCGGAGACTGGAGGAAGGCGAGGTGCGCCTCGAGGTGCGCGAGGTGATCCTGCTGCGGGAATGCAACGATCGGGCGACCCATGACTGCGGCGACGTTCTCGTTGATCGAGTTCTGCATCGTCGGCATGGTAGCTGGCACCAGCAGCTCCTCGGAGTTCGGCACCTTGAGGACGCGCAGCACCATCTCCTCTACGGCACGCAGATCGTACAGCTGGGGCATCATCGCAGCACGCTGCGTGATCGCCTGCACCTGCGCGAAGCGCTGCGTCTCGGCGAATATCTCCGGGTCGCTTACCGGGACGACGTCGAGCGGGCCGTTGAAGTCCTTCTGCTTGCCCAAGTCCTCGCCGACATCTGCGTCGACGCGGCTATCGTCGAGGTACAGGCCGTTGAGGCGGTGCACGATCTGGAGAACGTGGTACATGGCTGTGTGTAAACGGCCATGGATGGCTGAGAAGACGACGAGCCCCTGCTCGATGCGGGCGAGCGTGGTGCCGACGGGTGCGTTGGCGCCCTGATCCGATGTGTCGTCGAAGGTGGTGCGGACGACGCCGCGCGCCGCCTCACCGAGGAAGCCCAGCAGCTGGAAGAGGACAGTGCTTGGCGGGTTGAACGGCAGCGGCATGGCCGCCTTGCGGATGTCGTCGACGTTGAGACCTGCGTCCACCTCACGCGTCGTGCCCGGCTTGAGGTCGATGTTCTGACCGCTCATCGGCCCGCTCTTCAGGGTGACCATGGTAGCCACGTTCTGGATGTGAGCACTGTCGAGCAAGGCACGCAGGGCGCCAGTCGAGGCGGCGCTGAGGCCACCAATCATGTGGGGCAGACCTATTGGGTAGACATCACGCCACGGAATGAACGGCCACTCGACGCAGTGCAGCAGCGCCTCCGGGTTCTCCTGTGTGTCGCTCTCCGCCCAGTTGCGGTAGATCGCAAGTATCTTGCGGCTGTCATCGTCGAGGCTGACAATGTAGGGTTTGGGTGATGCGTCTTCGTCCTCGACCGTCAACCACGTCTCGATCTCATAGATCGTACGCTGCCCGTCCTTGTTCTGCCCCGGGTCTTCCTTGCCCTCGATCTTGAGCGTAGCTGCCCGCGAGGCTGTGTCGTCTTCGAGCATCGATGGTGGTGAGAGGTCAACCTCCCGGTACATCCCCGAGCGCATGCGACGCTTGAACTCGAGGTCTGTAATGCGCTGGACGTGCGTCCTGCGCTCCGCCGTATAGAAGCTCGAGGCCGCGAAGGGGAGCAGCATGTCGTCAATGGGGACGAACTCGAAGGTCGGGCGGTTGCGCTCCTTGCTCCAGTTGGTCTTGAGATACTGCGCCCCGCCGAGTGGCACCTGCGTGAGGAGCTTCTCCAGCTCTGAGCGGAAGTCCGGGCAGGCTGTCGTCAGCTGCCAGTTCATCAGGGCCACCTTGCGGCGAGCCTTCTTGAGCTTCACGTCGTCTGCTACGCCGGGGATGTAGTCCTTGACCGGCCCGCCTGATGGCGAGAGCTCCTTCATCGCCCGCGCTGCGAAGTCGACGCAGGCCTCGGTGAGCATGGGGTGGACGACCTTGCTGGCGCCCTCGAAGTCCGCACCCCCGGGTGCGTCGTCACCAAGCCCAGTACGTTTCAGGCCGTCGGCCTGCTGCTCGTCGCGCTTTTTGCGCGCCTCCTTGTCCAGCTCGAGGAGATCGATCATCTCCGTAGCCAATCTGCTCAGCTCGAGCTCATCGATCGTGCCGTCAGCGAGGTTGGCGTAGAACTCGGTATCTGTGTTCGGGATGTGGCCTTCATCATCGCCGAGCTTCACGATCGCGCCGCCGTCAGGTGTGTCGGTGACGTCGCTGTCCTTGGGGGTGAAGGGGACTATCTCGCCTGCCTCCTCGCCGGGAGCTTCAGGCTGGGGCTCGCTCGCCTCCTCGTTGGGGAGTGCAGGCTTGAGCTCCTCTTCGTCCATGGCGATCCCCTCAGGCGGCATATGGGTTGGCGTACTTCGGTGGAGGCGGAACAACAGGCTCCTTGCCTTCGGTCGGCTTTCTTACAGCAGACATGATGGTCTTGTCCAGTAGGACGCGGAAGGCCTGCGAGACCGTATCCACGAAGTCGTCGTGCTTGGTGGTGCCGGGCCCTGAGTAGCTGCACAGCTGCTCGATGAGTGGATTGGCCCACGTCCTCGGCTGGCCGGGGAGCTTCGCGCTCTCGGGCACCCACACCTGCCGCCTCGCGAAGACTGGAGAGACCATGTGTAGACGGCTCAGCTTGTCTGCACGTCCGGGGTTGTAGGCGTAGGCGTAGATGCCGTCGCGGGTCAGAGCCTGACGCAGGCTGATGCCCGAGCCCTTGTCCTCGACGATCAGCAGGTCTGGCTTGCGCCCCGAGGTCAGCGGCTTGTCGCTGCCGAACATGGGGGCGATGAGGGCCTTGTCCTGATCGTCGCCGTAGTGAACGTTGAGCTCGCGCTTCACGCGCTTGATGAGGTCGGGGAAGCCGAGGTGCTCCTGCCAGCAGTCGAGCAGCAGAGCGTTGGACCTCTTCTCGTGGTGGAAGACGCCCCAGACACTACAGGCCGTGGGATCGGCGGCCATGAGGCCGTCGCTACCCTTGCTGATCGTCGCCTCGGTGAAGGCGGTGTCGAGGCTCATGATGATCCACTGGAACTCGGGCAGCCTCTTCTCTGCGGGCCACAGACGCAACCAGCTCTGACGGATGACGCCCGCCTCCTTCGGGTCGATCAACTCGCCGTCGAGCTCCTGACGGCCCAGCGTCGTGCCCTCATACTGCTTGAGCTGGCGGAAGAAGGTTGGCGCGAGGTTGGCCTTGTTGTCGCTCGTCTTGCCCTTGGTGATGACCGTGCGATCAGCCTTCACGAGGCGAGTGATGATGGGCACCGGCTTGGGTGTTGTGGTCCACACCGCGCGCGGATGCTGACCCAAGCGCAGGCCGAACATGGCCATGTCCCACGTCGCCTCGGCGCGCATCCACGCTGCAACCTCATCAGCCCACAGCCCGCGGCATTGAGGCCCGCGAAGGCGATCGGCCTTCTCTGCGCTGAAGCCCCTGATCTCGGAGCCGTTGACCAGTGTCATCAGCAGGTCTGATGCGTTCCACTTATCGATGAGTTTGGGTGGTATGATGCTGTTCAGCCCTGCGGGCCCCTCGAAGCAGACGAAGCGCACGTCGGCCTGCGTTGGTGCGATGACGTGGTATGGACCGGGATCGTTCCACGCCTGCTCGGCCAGCCACTGTGCGCCCAGCCGCGTCTTACCGAAGCCTCGACCCGCCATGGCGCCCCAAAAGTCCCACTCATCGCCCTCAGGGGCGAGTTGGTTGGGACGTGCTGTCAGCCGCCAGTCGAGCTGCCAGTTGAGGGCGATGAGGTCGATAGCGCTGAGAGCCTCGAGCTGCTCGCGCTGGAGGGTGATCGCATTCACGGAGAGCGTGTAAACCCTTCTGCGCTACCAGCCACGGAGGTACAGGAACAGAGCGAAGCCTGCTGCGCCGATGACGCAGCCAAACAGGAACTCAACCATCGATTATCTCTCCCTCTGGCGGGCCCGAGAGCCTGCGCAGTTTGCCTTGGATGTCTTCGACCATCTGTCGCGTGGCCTCGGCGTTGATGTGGATGTGCGTGTCGCCCTTCTTCTCAGGCTCCCACATCTTCAGCGATTGGCCCAGCTTGTCGAGGGCTTGCATCTTGTCGTGTAAACGGATGTCAAGCGTCGTGATGTTGCCCATGTCGTCGCGGTGGAGCTTCAGCGACTTGATCGCAGCGCGCTGCTCGTAACTCAGTTTCGACAGGTCTCCGCTGGTCATTATCTCTTTGTAATCAACGGCATGGCTGAAGGCAATCGCCGCGTATTCCCGCGCAATCCGGTCGGCTGTGATCTCGTAGCGCTGCTTCGCATCGCTGTTGAGCGTGACCATACGCGCCAAATGGTTCTGCACACTAGCGCGCTCTAGCAGCCGCACAGCGCTTACCGAGCCACCATTCGCCGAGTAACCTGCAGCGATCACTGCAGCTGTCTGATTGTCCATGTGGTTGTAGAAATACTCGTGGCAGAACTTCAGCTCCCGCAGCGACAAGCCGAACGGATTATCTGTGAGATCGTAGGTCACCGGTGCTTGCATGCTCATCGACTTACCCTACCAACTACCCGCCTGTCAAGCTCTGCGGGTCCGAGGGGT
>ERZ869921.274-NODE-274-length-35148-cov-7.640612_pt1 | contig 35148 bp, 43 predicted proteins | sample MGYA00579310_ERZ869921 | MGnify/ENA primary metagenome ERZ869921 (study PRJEB32216, sample SAMN09231816) | wastewater metagenome | place: USA: Maryland | collected 2016-06-21 | study: EMG produced TPA metagenomics assembly of the PRJNA472060 data set (Reclaimed... | reverse complement strand
ATATGCAAGAATATAAAACAACTGACATCTACCTAGTAACAGCCCTCGTAGTATCTGGCATAGAGCTGAAAGAAGTAAAGAAAGCAGGATACAGTCAGGCAGAGTTTGTACTATCAGGATATGACATCACAGACCTAGTAATGCAATTTCAAAATAGAACACTCAAAGCTGACGCAATGACATTATTCGAAACCCATAAATCACTAAAGGCACGAGCAAGTGATATATTAAGAAATCAATACTAATGGGTAGAGGTAATCACTTTCATGTACACATAACAAAACGATAATATGCAAATAATACAAATAAACAAAAGCACTAGGCCACCAGAGATAATCTACGAAACCGCACAAAAGATGTTCGGAGTAGACTTCAATAAAGGCGCAACATTTACAGTGGGCAATACAATACACTCAAAAGAGTTCCCAATATCAGATGATCTACTAGAGCATGAGCAAGTCCACGTAATTCAACAGACCAATTATGACGGAGGGTGGCAAGCATGGTGGGACAGATACTTCGAAGATCCATACTTCAGGTATGTGCAAGAGCTTGAAGCGTATCAAAAGCAATACAAATACTACTGCTCAAAGCACAAAGATAGAAATGATAGAGCAAAGTTCCTCCATATCATATCAACTCATCTTACAACAATATACGGGTTACAGGCGATAGGTCTAAGTCTAAAGCAGGCAAAAGACAGGATACAACTAAAATGATATTAGACTGTCACAAATGTGGAGAAGATGTCGAGAGACAAAAGCTAACCAAAAACCCGATATGCTTCAATTGTAAAATGAAAAGAATGACAGAATACAGTAAAACCAGAAGTCGAACCTATGACATAAACCGTAGGGAAAAGCTAAGACAAATAAGGTTCGAAGTAGAAAAGAACTTCAGCACAAAAAAAGCTTATTTTATACCATGTAAAGAATGTAAAACACCGATGTACAACGTACATTTTACTAAGAAGTTCTGCTCGGGAGCTTGTCAAAGAGATAATAAAAAACATGAAAACTTATAATTGTAACCAATGCAATGATGAAATAATAAGGAACGGAGCATACTCAAGGCCTTATATGTACAAATGTGAGAAGTGTAAAAAAGTAAACAGATTAAAAAAATAATATGAAATCAGAAATAAAACTAAGAGACTATCAATTAGAGTCAATTGAAAAGATAAAATGGGGGCTACAGCTAGAGGGGCATGACATGGTTCAGCTACCAACAGGGGCTGGAAAATCCATAGTAATAGCTGAGCTGGCAAATCATCTTAACCAAGATGTCCTGATACTACAACCCACAAAAGAAATATTAGAGCAAAATAGGAATAAACTTGCGCAATACGTAGACGAAAATGAGATAGGGGTATACTCAGCTTCACTGAATGAAAAGGTGGTAAAGAAATACACATTCGCAACCATAGGCTCAATATACAAAGTCCCAGAACAATTCGCTCACTTCAAAACGGTGATAATAGATGAAGCCCACCTATTAAACCCAAAAGACACAGGGTCAATGTTCCAGCAATTCCTCAAGGATATAAAAGTAAATAAAGTAATAGGCTTCACTGCAACACCATACAGGATATTCCCAACATACTTTACTGACGTAGATAAGCACGGGAATAGAGGACTCTATCAAGCTAACTCTATAAAGGTGCTGACAAGAGTACTAGATAAGAAAGGTGGGGATAGATTCTGGGAGAGAATACTCTACAAGATAGACCCAGTAGAGCTTATAAACAAAGGATATTTGACAAGACTGGAGTATGTAGACAAGACTACAATAACTCAAGAAATGATACCCCTCAATAAGTCACGAACAGACTTTGACATGGAAAGCTATGACAAAATAGTAGCTAAAATGGATCAGGACGTAGTATCACTGATAAAAGAAGCCGAGCTAAAACATAAGCATGTACTAGTATTCTGCAACTCAATATCCCAAAGTGAGAGAATGGTTCACTACTTTCCAGAAGCCAAAAGAGTAGATAGCCAGACAAAGCCAAAAGATAGAACAGACATAATAAATGGGTTCAAGGACGGAAAATACAAAGTGATATTCAATGTAGGAGTACTGACAACAGGATTCGACCACCCAGCGCTTGACTGTATAGTGCTACTGAGACCAACGAGGTCAGTGGCACTCTATTATCAAATGTTAGGTAGAGGAGTCAGAATAGCAGAGGGCAAGACAACCTGCACCGTGTATGACTGGACAGACTCAGTGAAGAGAATAGGCAGGCTAGAAAGCATAAGACTAGATAAAGTAGCAGGAAAATGGGATGTAGTATCAGAGGGTAAGCCTGACGGGTGGCACGGAAAAGAATTGTACAGATTCGTAGTAAAAGAGCTAAAGCAGTCAGACTTATCCACTAAAAATAGCGCACCAACACTATTCAATTAAAAAATATAGGTGTATAATATAGAAGAGGTTAACTCTCGAAAGGAGGTGATCCAATCTCCGTGCCATGCTACGGTACATGGCAGTCCATCTTAACAGGTGGACTTTCTATTTTGTGGATAAAACCCTTGCATTATAAAGAATAAAGGTTATAATATAGTTATGAATACGAGCATCATAAATCTAAGCATAGATGATATTAAACCATATCATAAAAATGCTAAAAAACACCCAAAAGACCAGATAGAGAAAATTGCAAACTCAATACTAGAGTTTGGATTTAATCAGCCAATAGTGGTAGACAAAGAAAATGTCATCATAGTAGGACATGGTAGGTTTGAAGCTGGCAAGACGCTAGGACTAAAAGAAGTACCAGTAATAATACTAGGAAGCGTTTCAAAAGAGCAAGCAGACGCATACAGGCTGGCAGACAATAAACTAAATGAGAGTGACTGGGATAAAGCGCTAGTGATAGAGGAGCTGAGAGAATTAGACAAAGCAGGCTTCGATATTGAATTAACAGGCTTCAGCCGTGACTTAATAATGTCAGACGAGGAAAAGGATGATGAAGTACCAGAAGTACTAACACCCCAAACAGTACAGGGAGACCTCTACGAACTCGGAGCACATAGACTACTATGCGGAGATAGCACAAAACAAGAAGACTTGGCTAAATTAATGAATGGCAATAAGGCCGACATGGTATTTACTGACCCACCATACAACGTAGACTACAAAGGAAGTGGTAAAAACACCAGTGAGGGGATAATGAATGACAAAATGAGTGACTCAGCATTCTCAGTCTTCCTATTAGACACATTCATCAGAATGAAAGAGAATATCAAGTCAGGGGGGGGGTGTTACGTATTCCACAGCCACAAAACAGCGAGTGACTTCGAAGTGGCATTAGAGAGTGCAGGATTTACAATAGACACACAGCTGATCTGGAATAAACCAAATGCAGGACTAGGAGCTAATAACTACAGAACAAAGCACGAACCATTCTATTACTGCTCAGTAGAAAAGGACAAGGTATTCTATGGAGATAGAACAGGGACTACAGTATGGAAAATCCCAGACACACCAGAAGCCCAGCTGAAATGGCTAGAGAAGACAATGCTAGACCTAGAGACAGGTAAAAGCACAATATGGTCAATATCAAGGGCAAATGTAAATGATTACGTACACCCAACACAAAAACCAGTAGAGCTACCAGCAAGAGCAATAATAAACAGCTCAAAGCAAGAAGACATAGTACTAGACCAATTCTTAGGTTCAGGATCAACAATGATAGCTTGCGAAAAGACAAATAGAAGATGTTACGGCCTAGAGCTAGACCCAAGATTTGCAGACACTATAGTCCAGAGATACGTAAACTACACAGGAAACACCACGATCAAGAAAAACGGAGTCGAGATAGAATGGGCTAAGACTAAAGACATAAGAGAATAGTATGAGGAGTAATATCGAAGCAAGAGACAGCGAAATATATAAACTTAGAATGCTCGGGGAAACATTCAAAAGCATAGGAAATACGTACAATATTACTTCAAACAGAGTAAGACAGATATTTCTAAAAATAAAGGAAAGAAAAGAACATGAATAGAATAACAATAGCAATACATCCAAATAACAAAGAAGCCACAGTATGTAATCTACACACTGGCTTCTTCGGCATTGGTAGAGATGGTTATTCATTCCCAGATGACGAAACTGTATACCCAGAGAGCAGGGTAAGGGTAGTAAACTATATAGAGGAAACGTTTCAAGAAGAGCCAACTGTTGAAAAGCGAGAACACAGATTCCAAAAGGGTCATACATTCTGGAAGAAGTCATTAGAAGCAAGAAAAAGAAATCAAGAACTCGCAAAGGAAAAGAAACTATTCGAGGATAAGATAGTAGAGATACTAACAAACAAACACTACAAGCTAAAGGACGGAGGATACGTAGTAGCAATAGACAGAATCATAGAGAGAGCAATAGATGATCTAGCAGACGGAAAAGCAATAAACCCGATAATACTAAACATGATAATGGAGAAAGCAGACGGGAAGCTAGCAAGCAAGGTAAACATAACAGGAGCATTATCACATGGGACAGCAACAGAAGAGGAGACTCAAAGACTGTTAGCTTTATTCCCAGAGAATAAACAACATGATAAATAGAGACCCCAAATACATAAAACCTCTAACCAGAGATGAAATGAGGGAGCTAACAATGGCTAGTAGAGAAGCAAGAATCAAAGCTTGCGACCCTTCAACACCTCAAGGCTTCGCCAGATTCTATACCTATTATCACGGAGAGAGTATAACAGCACCTCATAGCAAATGGCATTATGCGATAATGGAAGTGCTATGGATACTAATACAGAATCAGGCCAAGATACCAACCAAATACAAAACAGCAATAGAGCTAAGCCACGATGACAAAAGAATAAATGAGCTGGCCATATTTTCAATGAGAGAGCTAGGTAAAACTTCAATGGGTAAAGCATTCATGGAGTACCTACTATGCTATGACCTAAGAAGATACCTCAACGTAGACACATACGATGATACAAACAGCGAGAGAATACTGTTCGACGTAGTATTCAACCTGCAAATGAATAAGAAGATAATTGCAGACTTCGGGCATTTATATACAACTCAAAGAAGCAAAACAGAGACAGACCAGAAGAGAATCAAAGACTTTATAACAAATAAGAATGTAGACCCGACAATAGAGGGTCAAATCCGTGTCTCAGCCTATACCACACAATCACCAGTGAGAGGGCGTAATCACAATGACGATAGGCCAGACTTCCTATGGCTGGACGACTTCGAGACAGAGAACACAATGTACTCAGAAGTAAGGACGGCATCAGTAGCAGGGCATATAAGCTCGTTCAAAGGAGGACTAGCACAAAGTGGAGCTATAGTTTTATATACAGGTAACATCCTAACAGAATACGGGAATGTGCAGGCGATAATAGAGAAAGCCAAAGTCTCACAATCAATAGCATGTTTCATAATCCCAATATACACAGGAGAATGGCTCACAGGTGACATACAATGGACAGAAAGGTACGTATGGACTAACGAAGAAGCGCTAGGCACTGGCAAAATATCAATAGAAAGCATTAAAAGCAGGATGTGGACAGCAGAGAGAGGTGATCAAGACTTCGTAAAAGAAATGCTATGCCAGCCAATAGACTACGCAAGCCAAGAGTTCAAGAAGACAATGTTCAAGTCAATAACATGGCAAGAGTTACAGGCATTACAGACTGTCCTATACATAATCATAGACTCAGGAGGTTCAAGTAAAGAAACCCAGAGACGCAAGAATGGAGAAGTAGACGATACAGGTATAAGCTTCATATATGTAGACAGATACGGAAACTGGTACATTAAAGCATGGGGTCAAAAGATGGACGCTAAAGAGATAATGGAAATAATATTCACATATGACTTAGGGTATAAAAACCTAGAGAATATAGCGATAGAGGAGACCATGTTCGTAGAAGCGATAAAGCCATTCTATGACGAAGCTAAAAAGGCCAGAGCGCAATATCCAAAGCTCAAGTTTGTAAAAGCGGGGGGCAGAAATAAAGAAAATAGAATAAGAGGGCTAATACCTAGATACGAAGCTGGCACAATATTCCACATAGAGGGTGAATGTAATCAGCTAGAAGACCAACTGTTACGCTTCCCACGCTCAAAGCATGATGACGTGAGTGACTCACTAGCATACGGTAACGATATAGTTAAAATACCTAAGTTCGAAGAGCCAATAAATAACAGAGGGTTCTACGAAATGGAAGAAGATACACCATTTAACTCAATAGGACTATAATATGTTGATAACTTCCTTGTAAAATAAATCAAAAGAGTTATAATATAATTAATAATATGGCAAAAATAACAAAAAAAGAAATAAAAGAGCAAGAAATAAAAGAAAAGCTCTCGAATTTGTTTGTAAAACACCTCTCGACATCACGTAGACATAAAAAACCGAGACTAGAATCGTGGAGAAAGGTGGATGACATGCTTGCTAACAAGAAAATAGACTTCGGAGGTTCATATGTACACGTTCCATTAGGAAAAGCTCACGGATTCCTCAACACTTGGCTGTCAAAGATAGATAATCCGCTAACATTCAAGTACCAAAAGAAAGAAATAGCAGATAAAAGGAAATCAGACATAGCAAATGCTATAAAAGAGACAGACCAGAATAGTGGCAGATGGAATTGGAAAGACTTAATGGGCAAAACACAGGCAGGAAGCTACGGTAGAGCAGTATACTTCTACACAGCAAGAAGTCCAAAAGGAAAATACGAGAATGAGCTAGCAATGATAGACGTTCTAAGATTCCACGTAGATCCGAGAGCTGGAGGTGAGGATGTAGAGAAAGCACGCTGGCTAGGATGGGGAAATGTAGAGCTAACCAGAGAAGAGTTAGAGCAAGGCCGAGATAGTAAAGAATACATAAAGGATGAAGTAGACCTATTGCTATCAGCAGGGGGTAACACCCAGCAAAAGAATGAAGAGGATAGATTCGAAGATTACAGATACGCTTCAATCAATGGCACTGCAAAGAATACAGAAAGCTTCGACGAGGATGTGTTCAGATTCTATAGATGGTTTGAGACTATCAATAACCAAAGATATACAATGCTTGTAACAGAGCAAGGTCACATCATAGAATTCAAGAAGCTAGAGGATGAATGGGCTTCAGGACTATATCCAGTCTGGTCATGGGCTCCTAACACATCACCGACAGAGTTCTGGTCATTAGGAGAAATAGAGTACCAAATGTACGTATTCCTAGCACAAGAAGCTTCTATAAGCCAAGCGCTAGAAAATAACGATAGAATAAACAATCCACAAAAGGCATACAACATAGAGAGAATAAAGAATATGTCACAACTGAAATATAGACGAGACGTCCATATTGAAGTAGAGGGAGATGATGATGTGAATAAGGCTATCAAAGAAATGCCAGTACCGTCAATCAATACACCGATTGTGATATACGACAAGCTTGATATGGTTCAAGCTAGCGCAACAGGAATGACGGCAGGAGTGAAAGGAATGGCAGAAGAGGATAAGGTGGCAATCTATGAGGGAAATATGCAACAGGTGGGCGACATCTTCGGGCTCCTTAACAAATCATACGCAGAGGGCTATCACAAGTTCGCAAAGCTACACCTAGCAGGTATAGAAGAGCATTTAACCAGAATGATGGCAGTAGAGATGATCGGGCCAGATGGCCTATATCTTGAAAAGGTAAGTAAAAAGGATATAAAGACAAAAGCAGGATTCAACATACTGATAGAAAGCTCAAATGCAGAATCACAAAGCAACAATGTAGACAAAAAGAATAAAATATCATTCTTAAATGGCTACAAGGGAGATCAGACTGTGAATCAAAAGGTACTGTTCGAATACGGTGCAGAAGTATCAGGATACACAGACGAAGAGATAAAGAGACTACTAGATACAAGTGACTATGCGACAAGTACAATAATCGCAGACGCACACGACGTATTCCAGAAGCTACTCTTAAAGAAAAAGGTTAAAGAGTACTCAGGCGCAAACTACGTATTCTTAAATGAGCTAAACAAACTGTACTACGACAATAAGGATGAGATAGATGTTCAGACCGCAATGGTAATCGAACAATTCATAGAAGCTCATATGCCGATAGTAGAGCAAAACATGGCAAGAAACTTAATGAATAAACTTAGTGAGCAAGGTGCAATCGACCCAACTGGAGGGGGTCGAGGGAGCCTCAAGCCACTTGGGGAAAACCTAGAAGACCCTAATGCGCAAGACGGAGCATTAGACATTACAAATAATCAGGAGCAACCGCTACTCCAAAGTTAATAAATAATAATAAAAATAAATATATGGCAAAGAAAATGGTATTCAAAAAAGAAGATAATCTATATTATGTAGCAACTTATACAAACACTGGAGACTTCTCAAGTATTTCTGAAAAGGGATACGAGACAGCAGGCATAGCGAACATATCAGCTGGAATCCCAGAGGGTACGCCAACAGGGGAGACTGTATCAGATGAAGTAGAGGTAGCGCCAGCAGATCCAGTAGCACCTACTGAGGAAGTAGCGCCAGTTACTACAGAGAGTACAGTTGAAAGCGAAGTAGTAGAGCTAAAGGAAGAAGTTGCTGATTTTAAAGAGGAAGTAGCAGAAATCAAAGCAGACATTGTTGATAATGTAGTATTAGTATTTACAGATATAGTAGAAGTATCAGAGGACGGTAAAACTGCTACGTTTCAAGACGGTTCAACTGCACCAATCGTAGCAAGAGAGGAATTAGTTGCACAACTTGGCGAAGAGACAGTAGCTAAAATGGAAGCCGAAGTATTATCAACAGAGCCAGTAGCCGAAGTAACTGCACCAGCAGTAGAAGAGACTGCGCCAGTAACAGCATAATAAATATATGAGTAACTTCCAATACGTAAATCCAACAGAGGAGCAAAAAGAATTAATGCGTGTATTTAGAGATGAATTCCAGAAATTAGCAGATAAGATAAAGGTAGAAGTGCCAGAGTCTAGAGGTAAGAGCTTAGCACTTACAAACCTTGAACAGTCAGCATTTTGGCTAAATAAAGGTATTACAAATAACTCTTAAAACACATATGAGCAACGAAACAAAACCAAAACCAGCACCTAACTATGAAATACTAACTCTAGATGAAAATCCTAGAATGACTACGATTAGGAAGATAGAAGCTGTAGACTTCAAATTAGATGACCTACATGGATACATAGTAGAAATCGAAAAGGAGAAAGCAAAAAGTGATTCAATGGTCAAGTACAATGAAGCAGTAGTAGAAAACATCAAAGGCTTCCACCCAGAAATATCAGAGTTCTATGAAAGTCTGGTAGGGGAAAAGCAAACTGCGATGTTGCTATTCTGTAAAGCATTACAAGACATAGAGAAGAATCAATTCGTATCTAAAAACTATCAAAAAGAGCTAGATGACGCTAACAAAGAAGTAGAGACAATCGAACAAACATTCGGATGGGCTACTCCAAAAACAAAATAACATTATGCAACCAGAAGAGACTACACTAGAAGGACTTGAATCGAGAGATCAAGAAGATGTAAAAAATCTTAAGCTAGAGATAGATGAGATTAAAGCCCTCATCAGCTTCGGTAATAGTGAAGTTGGTAAAAGGTTAGTAGCAGAAAGGGAAAATCAGGTCATCAATATCGTCAATAGGCTTATAAGCTCATTACGTAAACCAGAAGAGCAGACAATCCAGTTCTACGTGTCACAAATAGCACAATTGAAAGTATCGATAAGAGACCTCGTGGACTTCAAAGGTTCAGAGAACTCTCTCAAAGATAGACAGATACTCCTAGATACAATCTTGAAAAAGAAAGGCTAGGACACCACGATGTGGTGGGGGAGATTCACAGCAAGGTAGTTGCTCGCCGAAACTGTGGATAATCCCCATCACCTCATGTTGTAGAAATAACAAAAGAGGTGTATAATATTAATAAGAGCAATACTCGTGCGAGAGTATAAAACGTTTAGCGATTAGTCATCGCCGAACTAAAACTAACTTGTGGTGCTAACCACATAAAAAAAGTAATACATATGTCAATAGCTGAAAAAATGGCTGAAGCATTGGGGAAAAAGTCAGAGACGACTGAAACACCTAGCGACCAATCTGGTAGCGAAGAGACAAAAAACTCAACCTTAGAACAGGTCATTGGTTCTACTGGTCAAAATGATCATGATGATGAGGAGAAGCAGGCGAAAGCCTCTGACCCAAAAGACAATGTCATAGTAAGTCTCAAAAGACAACTGAGAGACACTAAGCGAGAGACAGCAGAGGTTAAAGGATTAGTGCAAGAACTAACAAATCTAGTTCAAAACGAAACTAAAGCTAAACTGTCAGAAGCTAAGATTGTGGCATTTGCGGAGAAGACTGGAGCAGACCCTGACTCCATTCGTGAGCTTGCTGAATTACTCCGTGATGAGGTAGCTCCTCAAAAAGAAGATAAAACTTCCAAAGCAAGCAAGGTACAACCTAAAGAGGATGAAGATGATGAAGATGAAGACGAAGAGCTTCCTAAATTCAACAAAGCAAGGTTAGCTAAAGCAGTTAACCAGCTAGTAGATGAATTTATGGATGAAATGCCAGAATACGATGATGTATTTGACTCAGAGGACTTAAAGGAGATAATCCTAAGTAATCCAAACAAATATGCACGTATGCCAATCATTCAGATTGTAGAAAAATTCTACGGCCGAGCAGTGAAAGGTAAAAAAAGGCATTGAGACAATGAAGCCAGCAGGCTCATCACATCAAGCAGAGAAGAAGACTGGAGGTAAACTAACAGATAAGGAGTTCGACGCCATCAAAGATGACCCAGAAGCCATGAAAGATTACCGCAAAGACTTAGTCTCTAGAATCCAGAAAGCAGGTTTGTATTAATAAGGGTAAAACTTATAAATACTTAACTAAACTAAAAAAATGGCATTAGCATCATTCAAAGAGCAAATGGACAATTCATATCAGGAGATATTCATGAAGTCATTGGTAGCAAAAGAAATTGCGAACTCAAGACTTGAGAAGAATCTATCTTATGGAGCGTCAGTGAAAAGAGTTAAAATGTTCGTAGACGGTATCCGTGTACGTGACATCGCTTCTCATACAAACCGTGTAATCGACCAGACAAACGATCAGGGAGAGACTATGGTTATTAATAAAAACAAAGGTACTACATTCCGTCTAATGAAGAATGAGGAGACTCAAGCAGGCCCTCTATCTCCAGCAGAATTCGCAGGTGCTAAGGTAGCTATGAAAACAGCTATCGTAGTGGACGGCGATGTGCTAGCAGAAGTAAAGAATGCATGGGCTCCTTTCGATAACGGTGACTTAACAACACTAGTATCATCTGGAACTCCTGTAGACTTTACAAAGGCTAACATGGAGCTTATCCTAACTCGTGCTCAAGCAAAACTTGGCAAGAACTTAGGAGGTATGGCAGGTATCATCAATACTGCATGGGTTATAGACTCATACGGACTTGCTGAAGTTGCGCAATACCTAATGGCAAAGAATACTGACTTCTCTAAGGCAATATTCCAGAATGGTCTTATCAATGATCTAAAGGCAAACAATGCTGAGATATACGTATCAGAAGCATTGACTTCAGACATTGTGATCAACATGGGTACAAATGCAACAGCAGGCCAGACTGTAACTGTCGGAAACTTTACATTCACTTTCGTAGCATCAATCGGTACTACAGCAGGTAATGTATTGCTAGGCGGTACAGTTGACGCTTCTCGTGCAAACCTAGTTGCGGCGATAAACGCTCACCTGTTAGACGATCCAGTGGACACAGCAAACTACATCGTATTCAAGGATGTACCAGCTTCATACACTTACGCAGGTGCTCAGCTATCAGAGCTAAGACTAACAGCTACAAACAATACAGCAGGAAATCAAGTATTAATTACTGGTATCGGTTGTGGACGTCAGCTAGTAGCAACTACTGTAACATCAGCAACTATCGGTTCTAACGTTGTTCACTTCTACTACGGTAAGAAAGGAGCAATTGACGTTGTGATCCAAGATGAAGTAGATACAGAAGTTAAAGAAGATCCTTATCAAAGAGCTAAAATCATACTCTCTGATAAGCTTTACGGAATCAAGACATTCGGCGATGGAAAAATGAAATTCCTAGACGTTAAAGTTAAGACTCAGTAATCCTTTGGAAGCATCAGGCAACTGGTGCTTCTTATAGGGTAAAACCTTAAAAAATATGAATACACCAGACGACATAATAAAACAATTTGAAGTATACGTAGACGACTTAACAGAACTCTCAACACAAGAGGAATACGTACTATTATCAAAGGTAATACAAGAAATATGTAATGACAGGTCATGGGAATTCCTAAGGACAACAGGAAGCGTATCAACTACCACAATCAACTCAGCTCCACTACCAGCAAACTTCTCAGCAATAATGAATAACTATTATGAGAGTGAAGAAGCGCCACAGCCAGATAGAGCTGTAGCATATGTCAACGGTGATCCGCACTTCTTTATTCCAGCAGGTTCAACTAGACAAAGACAAGGGAAATACTGCTACATAGACCTAGCTACAAAGACCCTTAAATTTACAAATGACATAGGGCAGGGGGTAACAGTAGAGTTCGATTACAAGAAAAGACCAGACCCAATCACTACAAATGCTTCAGAGATAGTAATACCAGAAGAGGTGAGATACTACATAGCACCAATAATGGCCATAGATGACGATGTGATACAGAAATCAGAGAAAGCAAGGTCAAATATACAAATGAACATGCTATCAAAAGGAAAGCTCCTAAGAGACCTATCACACATAAATGCTCGCTTCCAAAACTATTAAAATATGAGAAATCACACACTAAAACAACTATCTAACGGAGTACACAATAGGCTACCAAACTATGAAATACCAAGTGACGGAGCTCAAGACGCTTTGAATTGGGTATCAGTAGATGGTGGTATTGTTTTAGCGTCTGGAAAACAGATATTAGGAGTTGAGGGTGTATCGGGAGAAGTAAATAACCTATGGTTCGGTACTAAAAATGACGGCACAAAGGTGCTATACGCTAAGTATGGAGATAAGATAGGATACTGGAACGGCTCAACACTAGTAACCATAGTGACAGGCCTAACAGTAAATGCAATATACTCATTCCAAAACTATACATCACTATCAGGAAACTTTACATTCGCAACGGGCGTAGATGGCATTTACAAATTCCACAACTCAAATCCAGCTTCATACATAAGCCTTTACGAAGAGGGTAGAAACTTCAAAGGCAGATGTCTGATAGACAAAGCTAGAATGCTAATGGTAGGGCTAAAGAATGACCCAACAGGTCTATACGGTAGTAAAATAGACGGGCAAAGCACAAATTACACATTGGTAGCCTCAGAGACACTAGGCACAGGAGATGGAGTACAGACAGTCTTCACAGGTACGTTAGCATTCAAGGGTAGTAACCCCAAAGCCAGCTGTTTCGGCCTAAAAGTGACGCAGGGAGCGAATATAAGCTCGGATGGGTACAATGGCATACTAACAGGCAATAACCTCACCATAGGCACAATAAACTACATTACAGGGGCATATTCTCTAACATTTACCACACCAGTACCAAATGCGCAGGCCATAACAGTAGCGTATCAATGGGAGAACTCAAATGAGGGTGGTATAACAGACTTCAGATACACAACTCCAGAAAGACTAGCTTCAGAGGGGTTCATAGTACGTCAAGACGAGGGTGGAGACGCAATACAGAAAGTATTGATAGGTTCAGATGGAGCATACTATTCAGCAAAGTTGTATTCATACTATCGTTTTTATATAGATTCAACTGACACAAAGCCAACTAACGAAGTGTTCAGAAAAGACATAGGTATTCCATCACCAGACGGAGCTATTTCAGCAGGTATGGGTATAATCTTCATGAATACGGCTAACCCTAATAAGCCACAAATGACGGTGCTAGAAAAGAATCCACTCGGAGACTCACTAATACCAACAGTACTCTTTGAGCATTTCAAGTTTGAAAACTATTTATATGATCAATGTGTGCTAGATACATGGGATAGATACATAATCGTAGCATGTAGAACAAAAGATAGCTCAGTAAACAATAGGCTCCTATTATGTGACAAAACGGCCAATACCGTAGACATCACTGACAAAGGCATGAAAAGCTACGCTAAAGACGGTAATTCACTATACGGAGGGTCAAATCTAACCCACACAATATGGCAACTGTTCTCAGATTATGACGATGACGGCTCTCCTGTAGAGAATGTCTGGGACTCAAAAGCAGATGACTGTAACATTGACATGCTAAAGAAAACCAGAACATTCAGATTCAAAGGCTTCATAGACCAGTACCAGCAAATAGAAGTAAGCTTAGGATATGACGATACAGCGCCAACACTAATAGGTACAATCAGAGGAGACGCAGAATATGTGGATAGAACAAATCCCTCATCAGTAGGAGGAGGAGAAGTAGGAAGTGTAGCAATCGGAGGTTCAGAGGTAAAAACAATATATCCATTCTACTTAGAGATAAAAGCTAAAGTACCAAAGTACGAGACAAGGACAATAAGATTCGTAGCTAAAAACATAGGATACGCTTCAATCAGCTACATGGAAGATCATGACATCCTAACCTTTGAGGGTAGAATGCCAAAGAGGTTCAGACTTAAACAAAACGTGAGTATAGACGGGAGCAATACAAATACGTAAATATGTTGATAAACAACTATTATTAAATTAAAAAACAAGTTATAATATATAAAAGAATATGGCATCAAAAATAACAACAATCGTAGCGAACTTCGAAACACAACTGGCTTCAACAATTGGAGCTGGAGGTGTGACAGGTTCTCTAAAATCACCAGTAGTGGATGATGACGGAGTAACACTTCCAAATGCTAAATATGTAATGTGCGTAGACTTGGGAAACTCTAAAGAAGAGCATTTGATATTCGACCTAGTAGGTACTACTGGAGCGATGACAAATATAAAAAGCGTTTCAAGACAAGGAGTTGAAACTGTCGGCGCAGTAAGACAACATAGAACAGGAGCGAAAGTAACACTAACAAACTTCGCCAACCTACTATACATATCAAAACTATTACAAGGGCAAGTAGCGCTAGACGGTACTTCACCTTTAGTTTATGACGTAGCTCCAACATTCAATAATGTTCTACAGCTAGCCACAAAAGGATACATAGACGGTATAGCAATAGCAGGCTCACCAGATGCTACACTAACTACAAAAGGAATAACAAAACTAACAACCCACAATTTATTGCAGGGTAACTTTGACTTTGAGAATGCACCACGCTGGCCAGTAAATCAAACAGGTACAGGATACATAGACGGATCAGCTACAGGCTCTAAATATAATAAACAATACGGCTGGAGTTCATATAGCACACACGCAAGTGGATATAGTAAGTTTGATGAAATAATGGCAAGTAGTGACCCAACATTCGATACACCAGCATCATGGAGTTATGGAAACGGAGGTACTGTATCAGGGGGTAAATGTACGGTAACAGCTGGGACATATTTCTTGTCACAGATTAACAAGTTAACTGTTGGTAAAACTTATTACTTCAAATTTAAGTATACAATGACAGCTGGTTACAGATTAAGGTTTACAGATAGAAATGGATACAATGGTACTACAAATAGAAACTACTGGTTAAGTGAAGTATTGGGGTCAAGTGGAGAATGTTATGGGTCATTTGTAGCTGGTGATACTTCATTTGGGCTAGAAGCAAGTGATAATGCATTTACAGGTACAATAGATGACTTCTATGTATATGAGGGCGTATGTCTAAAAATGTATAATGGAGCGACAGGAAACTTTAATGAAGCTCAATCAGCCAGCTCAAAAGATAGTTCTGTTGAGTATGTGGGATATTTTTCACCAACAGTAAAAGTAAAACCATCTACAACTTATAATTACTCAGTGAAGATAAAGACAAATGTAATATCAGGAGCTGGAAATTCAGGAGGAGCTTCTGTAGCCTTTATCGAGACTACTGGTTTAACAGGTGCAGGTCAACAGACAAATGCAGGTAACGTGAATACAACTACAGGATGGACAACATACACAGGATCATTCACTACGACAGCGATTACTCAGTATCTACATATAACAATAAGTAACTACGGCCACACTGGAGCAGGTATGCTCATAGAGTCATACTTCGATGATATAGTTCTAACTGAAGCTAATAACGTAACAGTAACTACAGATAATGACCTAAGACTACCAACACAAGACCAAAAAGACGCATTAGCAGGTACTGTAGGAGTACCAAATAGATTCAATAAATTCTTAACAGAAGAGAACATTCCTAAGTTCCCAGACTCTAAAGCAGGAGACGGTTCAGACGGTGACTTGGTTATAACCTCAGGTACTACAACCATAGACTGTGGAGGAGCTAAAACACTTATAAGAAATTATAACAGTATGAGCATTACAGGCTCAGGTAAACTAGCATTCAGCAATACTCATGCAACTGGTACTGTAGTAATACTAAGAAGTAAAGGAGACGTAACATTGACATCATCATCAGCACCAATGTTAGATCTAACAAGTTGCGGAGGTAAAGGAGGTGCGGCGGTAACAGGTGACGGTAACTTCTCAGGTAATGTAGGAAGTGACGCAGTATATGCAACATTCCTAACTACAGGCGCACCAGCACCATCAGCAACAGCACCAGCAGGCGGAGGTAACTACAGTCTAAGATTATTACAATCACCAACTACAGTATCACCATTCATCGATAACAGTACAGCTGTATTAGGATCAGGAGGAGCTTCTTCAGGCCTTTCAGTAACAGGAACTCAAACCAGTGCTGCTGGAGGTGATGGAGGAGGTACTCTATACCTATTCTGTGGAGGTGCATTCAACTTCACAACAGCTAACGGAATATCAGTAGCTGGTAAAAATGGAGGTAACGGTACTATAAGTGGTATCGGAGGAGGAGGAGGTGGAGGAGCTGGAGCATGCTTTATCTACTACAAAACACTAACAGCTAACTCAGGAAGTATCAATGTAGCAGGAGGAAACGGAGGAACTGGAGTCTACTACAATAACGGAGGAGGAGGATGTGGAGCAGGAGGAGCAGGAGCAGGCGGGTCGGCATTAATAAACGGAGGAGGTGGAGCAGGAGGAAGTGGGTTCTCGATAGTAACAAAGTTTTAACAAAAATATATGGCAATACAATCAACACTAAATAGCTATTACAACAATTTAGCAAAAAATAAATCAAATAGTAGTACGGCTTTAATGAGTAAAGCCCCTCTTAACTATACCCCAGTGCCAGCGAGCATGACTGTAAACTCTTCAAAAGCACCAAAACCATCATACAAAGACTACTCAAAAGCCACACAAACATCTCCAGTAACACTAGAGATGTTTGCTAAAATGGGTAAAGAAGTACCGTATGATGTAAAAACATACAATCCAGCTACAGCCAATAAGACTATACAAGAAGCTTTCAATGAAAGTAATCCAAAGGCTACAGTAACGCCAACAGTAAATCAAACACCAGTATATACAGCGCCAAAATCAACACCAGCGAATTATTCACCTTATATACCAACAGGCTCAAGCACTGTATCACCAGTAGTACAAAGAAGTGTAGAGGATTTGATAAACAAAACATCGGTATCAGTACCAAATATATCAGCTTCATCAATCTACAATTCAGGCAGTACTCAAGGCGGTAGCCAAACACCAGTAACCACAAAAGAATTGGGTACGGGCTCACTAACTAAGACAGAAATGCTATCAGCTGGTAACATGGGTAAATTAAGCGCTGGCCAGTCATCAATCATGGACATACTTAAAGGATTACAAAATCCAAGTAATTCAGAGATAGACTCAGTGATAAATAATAGAATATCAAAGTATAAGCAAGAGTCAGACACTCCGATAGATGAGGAGTCAGTCAGAAAATCATTCAGAGACAGAATACAAGGTCAACTAGATGCAATCAATCAAACATACTCAACACTACTAGCTAACACAAGACTTAAGGGTGAAAATAACAAAGGAGTAAATAGAGCCATAAATGCAAGATCAGGAATGCTAGGTTCTACTTTCGGGGCATCAAGCGATGCTTCTATTGACCGTGCAAATAGTGATGTAGAAAAGACTGTAGAAGCTGAGAGACTAGGTCTAGTAAGCAAATTAATGTCTGACAATGAGAATGATACAACATCATACCTCGAGAAATTGAGAGGTGAGAAGCTAAACGCTCAAGACGCACTAATGGAGACATTACAGACTAGAGAGACAAGGTCAGCAGGCCAAGCTTCAAAACTAGCTCAGGCGCTACTTGCAAAAGGAGTGGACTTAAACTCACTTTCACAGCAAGACTTCCAAGAGATACAAACTCAATACGGTATAGACCCAGCAAATCTAGTGTCAGAAATGGATAAAGCGCAATACAGTAAAGAGACCCAGCAAATGAACCTAAATAAGAATAGATACCAAAACATAAGTGACGGCTCAATGATGTATGATACTCTAACAGGTAAAATGGTAGAGAACACAAAGAATTTTGCACCATCAACTAACAGTGGATTAAACTCTGTACTAGGAACTGGAGGTAAAGTAGGCGGAGTAGAGGACGCAATGCAAAGAATTGCTAACGTAGAATCAAGAGGTTCAAAAGACAGATTCGGCGGTAATGACCAATACCAAGTAGTATCAGTACCATCAGCAAATGGAGATAGAGCATACGGTAAATACCAAGTAATGGGCTCAAATATCCCTGTATGGACAAAAGAAGTACTAGGCCAATCACTAACCATAGACCAATACCTAAACTCACCACAAGCTCAAGACGCAGTAGCAAAAGCAAAACTACAAGAAGCTTATGACAAGCATGGCTCATGGGAGGATTCAGCGAGTGTATGGTTCTCAGGTAGACCACTTGCAGGAAACACTTCAAAAGATATACTAGGTACATCAACACCACAATATATACAGAAATTCTTAGGAGGAAGCACAACTGACCCTAACGCAGAGAGAGCTGGCGGTTACATCAATGCAATCAAAAATGGTAGACTAACGCTAAAAGAAGTTATCGACTCACTAGGTTCATCAGCACAAAATGAGCCACTTAGAAACTCAATCATCTCAGGGCTTGCAGATGACAAGACAACTATCGGAGATGAAAAGAATAGACAAGCGCTTCAGACAATTGACGAGACTATAGCAGACCTTGAGAATAATCAAGACTATGCTGGAGGATTACTAACAAATCTTTCAAAGTACTCACCAATGGCGAACAGTAGAACCAACTTCACTAATACAGTAGACAAGCTAACAGGCCAGCTACTAAGACTAGACGGAGTACAGCTAAAAGCAATCTTCGGCCCTCAAATATCTAATGCGGATGCGGCGACAATCAAAGAAATCATAGGAAATGCTCTTAACCCATATACTCAGACACCAGAGAAGTTCCAGCAATCACTAAGTGATATTAAGAGAGCTTTAACATCAAGCAAATCTCAATATAACTATCAAGCCCCAGCTCAAGCTGACGGTAGTGAATACAACTATGAAAGGGATATGCAACTAGCACAGCAAGCGATAGCACAAGGTGCAGATCAACAGCAAGTAATGGCAAGATTTAACGCTAAATATAAATAAATATATGTTTGATGACCTAATACCAAATAAACAAGCAACTACCACAAGTACTGCTCCTGCGCCAACAGGGGCTGTTAGTGGTGGCTCAAATATGTTCGCTGACCTAGTTCCTGAGAAAAAGAAACCATCATTCTTAGGTCAAATAGCTGGAGGAATACTTAGATCAGCGGATAATATGGCGAACACTGCAATGTCTAACATTGAAGCAGTAGCTGATAAAATAGCTAAAAAGACCCCTACAGGGAGCTTCACAATACCGTTTACAGACACCAAAGTATACATAAACCCGAATGCTCAGGGAGTAAAAAGTCTAAATCAATCATTCGATGAAATAGGCAAAGGAGTTGATCCAACCAGAGCTTTCAGTGAGCCAGCTACAGCTGAGCAACTGAGAGACAAAAGCTACTCGGAGCTACAGCAAAATGCAAGTAAAAGAATAGCTAAAACTCAAGTATCAACACTACTATCAGGCCAAGAAGCTAGAGGTGCAGACCTCTCAACAGCCAAAGGGTGGAGACAGACAGCTGGAGACTCTATAATGACAGCTTCGAACTTCATACCAGTAGGAAAACTAGCGCAAGGTGGTAGCTTCTTGAAATCTACCCTAGCAGTGGCAAAAGAGGGAGCTAAAACAGGTGCTATCTACGGTATAGGAGATGAGCTAGCTTCAAATAAAAAGGATGTTACAGCAGGCGGAGTAGCAGAAAATGCAGTAGTTTCAGGAGGTATGGGGGCTCTATTTGCAGGAGGTCTACAAGGAGTAGGTAGAGGTATATCAAAGACAGTTGGCGGAGTAGCTGACGTATTAACAAAATCATCAGACGATATAGCTAAAAATGCATTGGTAGGTGGTCTAGCAAAAACAGGTGACAGACTAAAAACTGTACAAAGTAAAATAGATAAAAACACATTCTCTATCACAGGCTTGGACGGTAAAAAAACTACAATATCGCCTATTGATACATTCAAAGAGTACAAATTCATCCCAGAAGTGACTGCGAAAGGAGATATACTGACAAATAAAATACAAGAAAGGATAGCTCAGCACATAGATGATACAGATGACGCTATCACAAATGTATTAAAAGACACAGGCAAAACAATGAATATTAAGCAGTTCAAGGATAGAGTGGCAAAGGCAATCATGAGCGATGAGACATTAATGGATCAAGGAAAGGTTAGAGCTACATTAACAAAGCTTGATAATTACATAGACGACATTAGCGCTTCGTATGGGAATGACCTATCATTTACAAGACTAAATAATATAAGAAAAGTAGCCAATAGAGACTTCAAAGACGAGACAGTTGACCTATCAAGGAAAATCGGAGATGTGGCCAGAGATACAGTTTACAACTCTACAGATGACAAAATAGTTAAGCAAATGCTACTAGAGCAGAGAAAGCTCATAACAGCAAACAAGCTAGCAAAACAGCTAAACAATATGAAAGCTGAGGGTGGTGGATTAGGCAACATGATGTCTACAGGTATTGGTGCGGTACTAGGAGAAGCTTCAAAACTTCCACTTGGTGGATTCTTGGGAGCTGGAGCCTCGAGAGCCTTGCAATATGGTAAACAGCAAGCCACATTCAGGACACCAGCTACTACAATTAAAAAAGGCCTAGAAAGTATTCTAGGTAAGAAGAATGCGACAATCAGTAAAGCTACAATAGATAAATTCACGCCTAACGTTGCAAAAAATATCTACAATAAAGTAGATGACTATTTGAAATCACCAAAAATAAGTGATACTAGTATGAATGCAAGTAAGACTCCCATAGATGATATTATATCACGGGCAGGAGATACTAACTATACCCCAAAGCAACTTCTAGCACTACCATCTGGGGATAAGTCATCAGGACTAAGGTCATCAATATCTAGTGGTAAAACAATAATTCTACCAGAAAGCATAACAGCCACCAACTTAGGAAAAGAGGGCATGAAGAATGCAAAGATAACCAGAGTGAGCAACGAGGGTGGGGGACTGGGTAAAGTATTAGGCACAAAGTTCACAGCTAAAGAGCAAAAGCTTATAGACCAGCTAACAGATAAACAAAAAGAAATGTTTAATGCTGGCACAAAAGCTGAGCAAAAAGAAGCTTTGAAGTTTATGGAAATGAAGTTTGATACTAAGGTTTATAAACCAAGAGATCCAGTAAAAAGATACATGAGGGACGGTACAATGTATGGTGAATACAATGGTAGAACCCTAAACAATGTAGAAAATTTAACAGACATAGAAATACAAAACTTGATAGACGACACACCGTTCTAAAAACAAAAATTATGGAAAATGTAGCATATATAAAAACACTACTCGTAACTATATTTACGGAGCATATAACAATAAAAACGCTGGTATCAGTAGTCTTTACAATAGGAACATTCCTGTTTGCTGGGCTATCAACAAAAGCATTAATAGCTTTGTTAGTACTAATCATCATAGATTACGTAGTAGCAATCTGGCATGCAAAGCAAAATAAAGAGCTAATAAGCTCAAAATTGTCACTCAAAACGCCAATCAAAACGCTAGTATATTACACAATGATAGCTAGTGGACACATGGTCGAATATGGACTCCCAGGGCCAATGCAATACTTAGATGACACAATCCTGACATTTTTATTAGTGACAGAATTGCTATCAATAATGAAGCATTTCGGTAACTTAGGATATAAAACCCCTAACAAATTAATAAACAATCTTAAAGAACAAATAGGGGAAAAGGATGTTGTTCAAATAAAGTAAATAGGTTATAATAAGCATATGATAACACGAACTCAAAAACAAAGAATGTTTGACACAAATCTCCCAGAGAATAAACCATACTATGTGGGGGGTGCTGACAGCATAATCATGCTAATTTCTATAATAGAGGGAGGAACTGGTGGGTTCATCACATTTAATGGATCAGCAGACGGCAAAGGGTTTGATACACTTCAACCAGCAAATAAAGATAACTTCTTCACAAAGATAGCAACTCATGATCTGGACACAGGCAAAACTTATGAGGGGTCAATTGGAATATCAGTAGCAAGTCCAAAGCTACTACAACTAGAGGTAAACTCAAGGTTCTTAAATTATTTGTCAGTAGACACATCAATGGCAAATGGTGCTAATATAAATATAGATGTCGTATGTATCCAAAATTAACACCAGAAAATGCAAGTGAGATAGTACAAGAAGCCACACAAAGGCTTCAAATGATTGACTCACACATAAAAACAAAACAATCCGAAAGCGAAAAGATTGTACAGGAGATAGCTCGACTAAACATCGAGCTTGAAAGTGTTACTGTAGAGGTGGAAATGAAGCAAAAAGAGCTTGAACTTCTGAAAAGAGATACAGAAATAGAGAGAGAAAAGCTAGAAGCTTTACTAAAAGAAGAGATAGAAAAGCAAGCAGAGTTAACAGCTAAGATTGCAGTACTATATAAAGCCATACAAGAAGCTAGCGAAGAATTATTAAGAGCAACAGAGAGTCGGGTGGCAGAGGAAGAGAAAAGAGCAATACTATTACTAGAAGAGGTTCAGGATAAGAGAAGAGCTCTTATTGGCCTAGTTGAGGAAACTAAAAGCCAAGAAGTCGAACTGGCGGAAAAGAAAAAAACAGCATTCAGTATTCAAAAGAAAATAGATGAGCTTCACGAAAAGGAGCAATTTATAAAAAAGAAATACGAAGACGCTGGAATAAATTATCAATAAAAATATGTCAAAATTAACATCAAAAGTAAAACTAACAGATAAGGATGATATAGAGATTAATCCAGCTTCAAATGAAAAGCTAGACGAAGTCATAACAGCCATAAATAATGGCGGGGGTGGCGGAGGAGGTGGCGCTAGTGTAGTCGGAATAAAAGACGAAGCTGACGTAAGAATAACCCCAGCAAAAGAGACGACTCAAATATCACTAAGACAATTACTAGAGGGGATACTAGAAATGGCACAGAACTTAAGAGTACTAGGAGCGGTGAGAGGAGTACTTGCGGATCTGAGAGTGAATGTAATAAATACCCCAGCAGTCACAGTTTCATCGGGTACTGTAACCACAGTTACGACAGTATCAACAGTAACCACCGTAGGAACTGTATCAAACCAAACATCTATGGGAGGTTATCTAGCGAATCAGATTGTGCCATCACAGCAAAATCTAGTAGCAGTAATGAGCAACATTAATAACATTAAAATAACATAAATATGACAGTAACAAATCAAAACATACCACTAGTACATAGAAAAGAATGGCAGATGATGACACCAGCACCTGTCGCTTCTGTGCTTGGTTCATTTGTAATAGCTGACCCAAATGAGTCAAAAAATCTGGCAATGCTTGTGACAAGTGCAGTTGCTCAATACCTATATAACCATGATGAAGACGCATGGATACAAATACCGTCAATGGCTCTAGCTGGAGTATTTGGAGCTGGAGCATGTGGAGGTCGTGTTAGATGGTCAAACTTATTGACAGCAAATGGTGGTTCGACCACTTCCGTAACAACAACAGCTAATATCACAGGCCTTGCTGTAGGTAGGACAATACGCTTTAGAACAGGAGCAAACGCAGGACTGGACGCTGTAGTTACAGAAGTGATTATAAATCCAGCAGGAACTTCAACTATGAAATTCAGTGCGCTACCAAGCGCTGTTGTAAACACAGACACTTTTGTAGTTGATACTGGGCTATTCCTTATAATGAATGCAGGTACTATTGCGGCTGGAATATTCAAATCATATGACCCACTAACAGGAGTAGTGACTTCTCTTGGTACTACAAACCTGCCAGCTACATGGCTTATTGACGGGAAAATGGTAGTCACTCCAAGTGATGATATTTTTGCGACAGGAACAGCAACTAGTGCAACAAGTACAACCTTAGTAAATAGTGCTAAAACATGGACAGCAAATCAGTGGACAAATTATCAAGTAAGAATCACAGCTGGTACAGGTATAGGTCAAGTTAGAACAATATCAAGCAATACAGGTACAACTCTAACAGTGCCAGCTTGGACAGTTACACCAGACGCAACATCAGTATATGCAATAGAGGGAAATGATGACTTTGTTTATATTCTAGGAAACAATGCGGTTACAATGTACCGCTACTCAATATCTGGTAATACATGGACAGTAATGGCACCAACAGTAGCAAGAGCAGGTGCTCCAATTGCAGGAATGAGCGCTAACTGGGCAGGTAAAACTGGAGACGTAAATTGGGCAGACGAAAGCAATATTAAAGATGGGCGCTACATATTCTCATTCAGAGGTGGATCAGCACTACTAGACCGCTTTGACATCGCAGGAGGTACAGCTGGAGCTGGAGCATGGGTAAACATTACTTATGTAAACAATGTCGAAACATTTTCAGCAGGTAGCTCATATGGTATACAAGGAAGATATTTGTACGTAAGAAAAGACGCTACTCATAGATACTTCAAATACTCAATAAGAGGAAACTACCTAGAACCGCTATCAACTAATCTGTACCCAGACGGTGCGGCGGTAGTTGGTGATAAGTTGTGGCTCAAAACATATAAAGAAAGTGGAGTTGAGAAGCTTGTGTGGATATACTCACTTCGTAATTCAGGTACAGAATTACACAGAATGCTAATAATATAAAATTATGAATAACAATATAGAGCAAACAGGCCTAATCATAGAATACCCAAAACCAACTGACTATATAGCTGGTAAAGAGACACCTATAAAAGGCATAAAAAATCCATCTGGCGACTGGTCAGATAAAACACCAAAACCAGAGAATCAATTCTCGGCTACATTCGACACGCTATCATGCACTACATTCTCGGCACTAAATAACCTAGAAATGCAGTTAAAAATGCTACCAGAAGACATAAAAGTGAAGCTATACGGATTAGGATTTGACCAAGACTTTAACCTCTCGGACAAGTTTAACGCTATAATGTCAGGTACTACAAAGCAAGGTAACACATTCGGCAATGTAGCAGAATCAATAAGAAAAGTAGGGTTCATACCAGAGCAAGACCTGCCTTTCGGAAACGCTTCAACTTGGGAAGAGTATCACAACCCAGCGCAGATCACAGAGGAGATGAAAGCTAAGGGTAAAAAGGTGCTAGAGATACTAGACATATTTTATGACTGGGTGTTCTTCGACCAAAACCCAGACTTCACAGATGACCAGTATACAGCCACTGAGAATGCCCTAAAATACGCCCCAGTGCAAATGGGAATACAAACACCAGCATCGCATGCAATTAACCTCATAAAGCTCGGCAAAACAGAAGATAAGCCTATCTATAAGATATTTGACCACTACCCGAACTATGTATTCGAGGGTACGACATACTATCCACACTTTGGGCTTAGATACTCAGTAGAGCCTAAAATAACAGTTCAGACAGCCTATCCAGTGTATACATTCACTAGATACCTAAAATATGGGCTTAGAAATGATAGTGAAGTAAAGGTATTACAAGAAGTATTGATAATCGAGGGGTGCTTAGCCAAAGGCCTAAATACAGGAAACTTTTATGCGCAGACAGAAAATGCTGTAAAAACATTCCAAGCTAGGAGCGGTATACAGCCAACAGGGACAGTCGGGCCGATTACTAGAGCTAAACTAAATGAGCTCTGTAGTAAAAAAAAACTGAACTAGTTGACTTATCAAAGTTCAAGCTAACACCAGAAGTAGAAGACCTATGCGGTAAATTGCTAGCTGAGTGTAACGATAAAGGAGTACCATTGGTAGTAACAGAGGGCTATCGTACCTTTGCAAGACAGCAAGAGTTGTATGAGCAAGGTAGAAGTAAAGCAGGACTGATCGTCACAAATGCCAAAGCTGGCTACTCATTCCACAATTATGGGATAGCCTTCGATGTCGCATTTAAGAAAGGTAAAGCTATCAGCTGGGACGGAAACTGGGATTTGATAGGTAAAATAGGCAAATCACTAGGGTTAGAATGGGGGGGAGATTGGGCAAGTTTTAAGGATAAGCCACACTTTCAGCTCACAAAAGGCAAGAGCATAGACTGGTATTATAACCAGATAGCAAAAGGGCTGGTCGATGAAAGTGGACAAACCATTAGCAATAATGACGAAAACTTAGTAAAATATAACCAGAGCGACAGTGCTCTTAATAAAAACATGTTAAAAGAATTATTCAACGATTCAAGATTCAAGTCACTCTTATGGAGGACTGGAATGATGGCGCTTGCATTCCTAGTGAATGCAGGAGCTTCAAATCTAACAGCATTACAACTAGATCCGTCAGTAACAGTCTTCATAGGATTGATACTGGGGGAAATCAGTAAAGCATTAAACAATTACTTGTCTAATAAATAGCTGTTAGTAAATGAGAGTATTCTCTCACTACTATGCAAAAAATGAAATACACAATACTGGTAGTATTGGCAGTGATATTAGTAGCAACACCAGAGAAGATACAAAGCAATAGCAAATCTTCGGAGGTAAATATCATTACAACCATTACAGAGCAACAACCAGTCCCTGAGCCAAAGTCTACGATGTCACAAATTGTAGATAAGTTGGTAAGGAAATACGCAGAGCAATATAATGTCTCCAGTAAGGAGATGTTACGGGTGATAAATTGCGAAAACAAACCACTGGATCCAAAGCTTCAATCTTATATAAAATATAAGAGAGACATTCCAGAATGGGGAGTTAAAGCAGGCGAAAGGGAAAAGTCCTACGGGCTAGTCCAAATACACCTACCAAGTCACCCAAATATAAGCTACGAACAGGCAACTGACCCAGAATTCTCAATAGAGTTCATGGCGAAGAAGTTTAGTAAAGGGCAAGCTAGCGAATGGTCGTGTTATTAACAAAAAGAGAAATCCACAGAAATGTGGGTTTTTCACTTGCAAAAATAATCAAAGGGGGTTATAATATGAAATAGGAAGATAGTTAAACGTAACTCGCTAAAGTTCAAATCGGCACAATTCGCCAAATAGAACAACAGCACTTCCTACAAATTATTAACTAAAAACATTAAGAGCAACTTATGGCAAAACCAAATGATGATACTAAATTAAAAGGTATCAAAACTGCTCAAGATCGTAAGGACTTTGCAATAGCATTTTATAATGCAACCAATAATGCAATTGAACTTGTAAAATCAACTGTGGTATTTGAAATAACAAAACCAGAAGAAATACAAAAAGATATTGAATACTGGCGTGACTGGTTTCTAGCGCAACACCTAGAATACAGAGCAAAAGTAACCGAAAAGATTGGAGCGAGCTATGATCCAAAAGATGCACTCGATAGACTAAAAAACACAAAAAACTTGAAAGAGTTAGAAGAGGTCTGGAGAATGTTATCTGAGGATGAAAGGAGGGATGAAATAATCCACAAAGAATGTCAGGAGCTCAAAGACAAATATGAAACTATATCATAACTTAGAGCAACAAACACCTGAATGGTTCCAAGAAAAGAAAGGAGTGGTATCAGGTACTGGGCTTAAAAGCATAGTCGGTACACCAAAAGCAAGGCAAGACTACTTCTACGAGATAATATCACAAAGACTAATGGTCGGAGTGTTAGATCAAGAAGAGCCACCAATGGCCAGAGGTAACAGACTAGAGCCAGAAGCTAGGGCAATGTTCCAGCTAAAAATCGGTAGGAGAATAACTACAGTAGGGTTCGCAAAGAGTTTAGAAAGCGAATTTATAGGATACTCTCCAGACGGGTTAGTAGAAGATGAGCAAGGCACATTCGAGACTGAGGACGTCGAAATAAAATGTCCACAGGGTAAGAATTATGTTAAAGCATGGCTCACAAATAAAGTTCCAGAAGAGTATTACGCACAAGTAATACAAGGGTTTATAGTAAATCCAAAGTTACAAAAGAGATACTTCGTGCTGTACTTCCCAGAAATACCATCACACCCAATGCATGTAATGGAAATAAGGAGAATCGACGTAGAGCTAGATATAAAAGCATACAAACATCAAGAGATGTTATTTATAGCAGAAGTAGATCACGCATTAAAAACACTAATAACAATATAAAATATATGTCAACATTCGCAGATTTAGTAAAAGAAGCAAACTCTTCAGAGATGAAGAAATCAGACGGAGGGTTCTTCAAGTTCGTAGACGGTAACAATAACGTGTTCAGAGTCCTAACATCACCAGAAATAATGTACGAGGACTTTGACAATGGAATAGTATTCAAAGGATGTGGCTTTCAAGGCACTCCAGTAGCACTAGCTTATGTACTAGACAGAGCAGATAACACCATCAAATTAGCAAAACTAAAGTGGGGGCTTATAAAAGACCTAGCAACTTGGGAGGGTTCAGGAGACTTCAATATCACTGGAGAATATCCAATGAGATATGACATCAGAGCCAATAAAACAGGCACTAGCAAGCAGACAAAATACACCTACAACATCGTACCTAAAGAGTCAGAAGTACCAGCTGATTGGTTAGCAAAAGAGATGGAGAATAAAAAGACTTGTAGAGAGTTAATTGAGAAATGGCAAGAGAAAGCAAAGGCTGGCCACATAGAAGAGGATGAGGATGACGCACCACTGGAAATACCAGCAATGCCAGATCCATTTCCAACTATTCAAGCATAATTATTAAAAACAATAAATCCCACAGAAATTGTGGGGTTTTGTTTTGGAGTTATCCACTGTTATACCCTCTTGAAGCGTTGCAAAAAACACGTAAGGGGGTTATAATATATTTATACCAAATTGGTATATTAAATAATATGAAAGACGGAGAATTTGACAACGCAACAGTAGATGATCTACTTCCAGCAATAAGAACCCTGCTTGCTGACCAGAAAAAGGATGTCGAAATTAGAGACGACTATTCAGAGACTGGTAAAAAAATTATTAGAAGATTGAATAAAGGTTTATTTATTAAAGGAATTACAGGCTCGGGTAAAACACACTCACTCTACGCCATAAATTCAGTAGTAAAAAATTGGGGTTCATCAACAGGGGTTATAAACTGGATAAAGCTATTATGGGAAATCCGAGAAGACAACTATAAAAAAGCGAATCAAATTATTAAAGATGTATGTTCTCATGACTTCATATTCCTAGATGATCTAGGGACTGAGCAACCAAGCGAGAGAAATGTCGAGACTTTGTATTACATAATCGACGAAGCGTACATAAAAAGAAAAACATTATTCATAACAACTAACCTAACCGATGAGGAATTCACCTCAAAGTATGGTAACAGATTCTTGTCGAGAATCGGTCAAGGGTGCTTAATCATATGCATGCCTGAAGAAGACAAAAGAATAAAATAATATGGCAACCACCAAAAGAATGTTTAGCAACGATATAGTGGGGTCAGACGCATTCATAGAAATGCCTCAGACATCTCAAAATCTATATTTTCACTTAGGAATGAGGTGCGATGACGATGGCTTTGTGAACCCAAATGTAACCATGAGAATGATAGGAGCCAATAAAAATGACATGGATGTTCTGATAGGTAAACGCTTCCTCCTAGCATTTCAAAACGGGGTGGTAGTTATCAAACATCACAGGATAAATAACAAATGGGATAGCCGAGATTGTAGACGAACACTCTACACAGAGGAGCTAAAAAAGCTATTTATCAAAGAGAATAACAGTTATACTTTCGACACAGAGCAAGGCATAGCATTAGAGGATAAATACCAAGTAAATACAGGCTTATCTCTTCCCGACGGGAACCCGACGGGTGTCCGCCGACAGAATAGAATAGAAGAGAATAGAATAGAAGAGAAAAGTAATAAGATCACTAAGAAAGAAAAGTTGAATTCTAGCTATGAGGAGAAGTTCGAGAGTTGGTGGAAACTCTACCCTCGAAAGGTAGGAAAAGGGAATGCCTATGACACTTGGGAACTCCTAGAAGAAACTGTAAAAGATACCGCCATCACGGCCATAGAAAATCAAGTAGCAAATAATCACTTCTACTACGACTGGGTAAATAATGGAAAAGGCGGTCACAATCCTCCACACCCAGTAACATGGCTTAACCAGAAAAGGTGGGATGACGCAGTCACTAAAAAACTTATCACAGGAGATAGCAAGAATGTTCAAATCGATGGCCATTCACAAAAATTAATAGACAACATGAAAAATAAAACAATTAATCTAAGTTAAAATATGTTCAAGGCAAATTATACTACCCCATCGCATAAATACTTCCAAGCACCAAAATACAAAATAGGTGACATTGTGATAATTAAAATGTCGGACAAGGTAGGCAAAACACTAGAGCAAGGTAAAATAGTAGCGTCTTGGGTAACGGAGGATGACTGCGACACAGATAAGTTTTTAATGAATGAGTGGGAGTATAAGATAGAGGTAGCCGAAAAGATAGTTATAAAACCAGAAGACATAAAAGTGAAGCTATACGGATACGGTCTAAATAACCTAGAAATGCAGTTAAAAATGCTAAGAGAAAAATCAATAATATACAAAATGTATGAATACCAGAGATAACAAAATTATAGAAAATAAACCATACTTCCTAACAGAAGAGGAGTCATACAAGTACTGTGATGACACCAAAACCCTCGCCAATGGGCTAAAAACAGGCTTCATGATGCTTGCGGAGCGACTTCACAGGATTAGCAAACAAAAGCTGTACAAACCCGTCTATGACCATTTCTACGAGTATTGCAACGAAATAGACATGCGAGAAGACACAGCTTCGAGACTTGTGAGCATATACGAGAAGTTTATACTCCAGTATCAGCTCCCAATCGAAGAGATTAAAGAAATAGATTACACGAAGCTTTACCTCATAAAAAAGGTATCAGAGACAAAGGAAACCGCTGAACATTGGGTAGAGGAAGCCAAAGTATTAACATACAGAGACCTCCAGAAAAGAGTAAAAGAGGTAACCTCAGGAGTTGAGCAGATGACATGCCCTCACGGAAATACATACCTGATAAGATGTTGTAGAGACTGTGGTGAGACTTGGGAAGAGTTCGGAGGTGAGACTGTAACCGTCCACAAAGACGCATTAAAAAATGTACTACTCGAAGCTAGGGAAAATATAACATCAGAAATGGAAAATGAGGACTTCATGCAAGGGTTCGAATGGGTGGAGAAAGCATTGATTAATAATCTTAAGTTATAAAATGAGGAGAATATCACCTAGAGTCAAAAGAATCATAGACGAAGATAGATACTACACAATCTGCGCCAGATGGAGAGACGGAGGGTGCAAGGGTAGAATAACAATGGAGCATGCGCTAATCTACGCAGGCCGACAAGTAGATGAAGCTTGGGCGATAGTTCCATTATGTGAGTACCATCACGCTGTATGTCAATATCAGGATGGTGGAGACTTACAAAAAGAAAAGAATGTCTGGCTTGCTCTCAACAGAGCAACAGATGACGAATTATTAAAATACAGTAAAGCTATAGATTACATAGCATTGCGAAAAAAACTAAATGAGAAATATATTCTATAAAATAACAATAAAAGGTAAGCTAGATGATCTGAACACATACATCTCCGCAGAGAGGTCTCATAGACAAAAGGGGGCTGAAATGAAACGTATCAATACAGAGATTGTAGAATGGCAGACAAAGAATCTAGAGCCAGTAAAGCACTACCCATTGCACGTGCATATTCTATGGTTCACAAAGGATGAAAGGATAGACGCTGACAATGTGGCCTTTGCTAAAAAGTATATACTGGACGGCCTAGTAAGAAGCGGAGTAATCAAAGACGATAATAGAAAACATATAAAATCATTTAGTGATGAATTTGCTGTAGATAAAAACGAACGTGCTGAAATAACTTTGACTTATAAGCGTAGTAGTGTATAATATGATTCTATGGCTAAAAACAGAGATTCAAAAATAAAGCCAACTAGCAAGAGAATCATCGTACATCTAAGAAATGGAAAATCAGTAGGAGATATAGTAAGACTTGGATATTCTGAATCTACAGTGAAGTATTACAGGCGTAAACTATTCAACCCAGAAAGCTACAATCGATTTATAGGGCTAGTTGCAGGCTACAATAGAAATAAAAAAAGAAGTATAAGTTATCCACAGTTAAGATGGCGGATGACTTGCTTTTTTATGCAAGGGGGGTTATAATATAAATATAGGAAAGATAACCAATTCCTAAAAAAATGAAATGAAAACAAAAATATACGTCGACGGCATAAGACCAAGACAAACAAAAAAACAAGACACAGAAATTGCACTGCAATTAGTTCAAGGGATAGCAACGGTTATTATTACAATACTAGCACTGGACGCAATGTGCTTCATAGCATGGGCAATGAGCGGACAGCAACCAGTAGACGGGTTCTACTTCGGGTCGATAACAGCACACATACTAAGATTCTTCATATTCTAATATGATCTGCACACAACACGACCTACATCCATACGAGTGCAATAACGATAGTACATGCATGCATTGTGCAAGAGAAAAATCAGAAAGACACGATCCAGCAACCTGTGTGATGTGCGATCCAGAATATGACTTCGCACCAAATCCATACTGGAAAGGTGAGAAAGAGTATGACTGTGAGTTCTGCCAAGACACTGGTGAAGTAGATGAAGATGAAGTAGATGAGAGCGGAAATGTGGCCAGAGGTACATTAACAAGAAAATGTGAGTGTCGGATACCAGAAGATGATGGTAACGATTATGATCAAGACAGATAATATGAAAAGCAAGAAAATACCAAGCACATACTACACAGTCCTAGACCTGCTCGCAGAAAATGAACGATGTAGAAATGATGATAGATATTTAATATGCAGAGTGTGGCTCACACTATATCCCACAAGGTTCGGTAAGGCCACAATAAACGGGGAAGAAATGTTAGCGGTACATCTTAAAAACATATCAGAAGTATTCGAAGCAGGGGACACAATCACAAGGATACGCAGAAAACTGCAAAATGACTTAGGGTTATTCCCACCGACAAGCTGGAATATAGCAAGAAGTAGGAGGATAAAAGAAGATGAGTGGAGAGAGAATATGAGAAATAATTTCAATAAAGAGCAATCAAAAGCAATCATGGAAATATATCTCAGAGCAAAAGGTGCAAGCAAGAAAAACTTAAAAGACATTAAAAATCAAGTAATAAATAAATATAATATATGAGCAACGAAATCATAGAATACAAAAATCAAATATCAGCAGAAATAGCAATACAAGAAGCTGACCACTTAGTAGGAATATTCAATCCATACCTAGAAGAAGCGAAAGGATGGGTAGAGCAAGCTAAAACCATAAACATAGTAGACGAGAATCAAGTAGACGACATTCTAAAAGCTAGAGAGCTAAGACTAAATCTTAAAAAGGTTAGAACATCAGTAGAGAATCGCAGAAAAGAGTTAAAGGAAGATTCACTGCGCAGAGGTAAAGCAATAGACGGGTTCGCAAATATCTTAAAAATGTTAATCGAGCCAGTAGAGGATCACCTAGAAAAGCAAGAGAAGTTCGTAGAGTTACAAATCAAGGCCAGAAAAGAGCAAATAGAAGCCGAGAGAAAAGCTGAGCTTGATAAAGTAGAAGCTGACTCATCATTCTACGACCTCAAGGAAATGCCACAAGCTACATTCGAGCAACTACTAGCTACAGCACAACAGACCTACACTCTAAAAAAAGAAGCTGAGAGAAAAGCAGAAGCTGAGAGAATAGCAAAAGAGCAGGCAGAAGCTGAAGAGAGAATAAAGGTTAAAGCTGAAGCTGAGAGACTAGCACAAGAAGCTCGTAAAATGGAAGAGGAGCAAGCTAAAATCAGAGCAGAGAGAGAGCAACTTGAGAGAGAGAAGAGACAGAGAGAGGAAGCCGAAGCTAAAGAGAAAGCTCGCATAGAAGCTGAGAGAAAAGCTGAGGAGAAAAGACTTAGGGATGAGGAGAAAAAGAAAGCTAAGATGAGCGATGAGGATAAGGTAAAGAGCATAATTGATACGCTCAAAGCAATCAGATTCCCAGAGATGAAAAGTGACGAAGCCAAAGCGCTGATAGCTGATCTGGAGATGGACATTACAAAGATGATTAATAAAATAAATAACTACTAATATGGCAAAAAGAAAAGTAGTAACACCAATAGAAATGTTTAATAAAAGATACCAATCCATTAACTCGTATGTGTATAATGGGGTAGAAATATGGGTTGAAATAGACTTCAAAGACAAGAAGATTAGCCTTATAAATGAGCCAGAATATACTACGAACAAGATAGAGTCAAAAAAATGGATATTCGCAAACAGAGGACTTGAATATATGGCAGGTTGGAAAAATATATTGGATGCAATGAAGTATGCAATAAACCAAGCGTCACTAGAATTAGCAAATTATATTAATGAAAATAAATAACATGAAAATAAAAACATCAGTGCTAATCATAGCAATAATTATAAACATAATACTAAGCCTCTGCATACTACACAAAATAAATGTAAAGCAAAGTAAACCAGTAGTAAATATGTGCTACGTGCAAGAGACAATAGAGCAAGCTGAGGAAAGATTACAAATGTGCATAGCAAGATAAATAATATGCAAGAA